>Ga0129299_1000609_pt1 | contig 23146 bp, 15 predicted proteins | sample ConPoolayeCmetaG_FD_94477 | JGI IMG/M metagenome (GOLD analysis project Ga0129299, IMG submission 94477) | Hot spring microbial mat communities from California, USA to study Microbial Dark Matter (Phase II) - Cone Pool mat layer C metaG ...
CAGTATAGGCTTGGTGCGGGCGACCGGCCACGCCGGGCCGCGGCCGGCCCTTGGGCGATGCGGTGGCGGGCTATTCGCCGGCGGCGGGCCGTGGGGACGGGGCGACCGAGGGCCGCCGGTCGGTGGCGGGGTCGCCGAACAGGTCGATCCGCCGCCACTCGCCGTGGACGAACCGTCGCCAGAGGGCCAGGCCGAGCAGGATGATGTACAAGGTGCACATCATCCAGGGTCCGTGAAAGCCCAGCCCCGGCCAGAGCGCGGCCAGGGCGTATCCGCCGCCGCCGAGAATGACCCAGCAGTGCAAGGCGACGACGATCGCCGGCCAGCGGGTGTCGCCGGCTCCGCGCAAGGCGTTCATGTAGGTGATGCCGGCCGCGTCGAAGACCTGGAAGATCGCCGCCCAGATCAGGACGCCGGCGCCGATGCGGATCACGGCGGGGTCGGCGGAGAGGAGTTGCATGAGGGGCGTTCGGGCGATGAGGAAGAGCAGGCCGATGAGGCCCATGTAGAGGCCGTTGAGCATCATGCCGAGGCGTGCCCGCCGCAGCGCCAGGTCCGGCCGCTTCTGGCCGATGGCGTGTCCGACGACGGAGCAGACGGCGGTGCCGAAGCCGACGGCGGGCATGAAGGAGAGGTGCATGTACTGGAGGGCGATGTTGGCGGCGGCCGACGGGCCGGCGAACCCGACCATGGTGAACAGGCTCAAGATACCGGCATCGGCTGTGGCGGTCAACGAGCGGCGAAGCGAGCCGCGGCCGTCCGGCGTGGGCGGATTTGCTCCCTGTTCGCGGGCCGCGTTACGATGAGGACATGCCTGGGGACGCGGTTGACATCGTCGCTTTCGATGTTCACGCCACTTTGCTGCGGTGGCCGGCCGGCCGCGTGCAGTCGATCGAGGTGCAGCAGCTCCTGGCCGATTACGGGGTGGAGATCAGCTATCAGGCCTTCGAGGCCGCCCGCGCCGGCGTCTTCGCCTTCGACACGCCCAAGCGGGAGATCGAGGGCTGGACCGATTTTCTCGCTTTGCTGTTCGCGCGGGCCGGGGTCGCCGTGTCGGTCGATCTGCTGGTCTGCCTGACGCGGATGTTCGAAACCCGCGACGGCATGGAGCCTTTTCCCGAGACTTTGGACGTGCTGCGGCGGGTCCGGGCCGCCGGGCGGCGGATCGTCACCTTCACTACGCTGCCGCGGTTCATGCTGGGCCCCCGCGGACGGGCGATCCTCGACTACGTGGACGACTACTGCAACTGCGGGACTGTCGGCGTGCTGAAAGGGCACCCGCGGTTCTACGAGCGGCTCACCGCGCGTTGGGGCGTGCCGCCGTCCCGCATCCTCTGCGTCGGCGACGACCCGATCGGCGACGTGCTGTTGCCGACGAAGGCCGGCTGGCGCGCGGTGCTGCTGGACCGCGGGGGCCGCCCGTCCGCCCCTCCGCCCGGGCCGATCGCGGTCATCCGTTCAATGGAGGATTTTCCGCCGTTAATCGAATCCGCCGGCCCGGCCGGGGCCGGCGGCTGAACCGGGTCGGCCCGGCGCGGAGCGGGCCTTGGGGCATCCCGCGGCGGCCCGGCGCGGAGCGGGCCGCCTCCGGGCGTTTTCCGGCGGTCCCGCCCCGCCTCGCCGCGGTCGGCTTGCGGCCCCCGCCGCGGCCCGGCTAGACTGGCGGGCGGAGGTTCCGCCGCCATGTCTTCCGCCCACGACGCCGACCGGTCACGGTTCCTGCCCCGTCATCGCGACGAGCTGTTCGCCTATCTCGCCGCGAACGCCGCCCGCTTTCGCGCCGAGCTGTTCGAGTACTTGCGGATACCGAGCATTTCGTCGCAGTCCGCCCACGCCGCCGACCTGCGGCGGGCCGCGGAGTGGACGCGGAACCGGTGCCGCGCGGCGGGGCTGACGGCGGAGGTGGTGGAGACCGACGGCTGGCCGGTGGTGCTGGCGGCTTCGGAGCAGAAACCGGGGCGGCCGACGATTCTGGTTTACGGGCACTACGACGTGCAGCCGGAGGGGGAGCTTTCCCTGTGGCACACCGGGCCGTTCGAACCGGTGGTCCGCGACGGCCGGATCATCGCCCGCGGCGCGGCCGACAACAAAGGCCAGCTCCTGTGCGCGATTCTGGCGGTGGAGAGCTGGATGAAGACGGCGGGCGAGCCGCCGATCAACGTGAAGGTGCTGATCGAGGGCGAGGAGGAGGTCGGCTCGCCGAACCTGGGGATCTTCGTGGAGCGGAACCGCGAGCGGCTGGCCTGCGACTACATCGTGATCCACGACACCGCCATGTACGACGAGGGCGTGCCGGCGGTGACGGTGGCCACGCGGGGTCTGGTTTATAAGGAGGTGATCGTCCGCGGCCCGAAGAAGGACCTGCACAGCGGGGGCTACGGCGGCGCGGTGGCCAACCCGGCGAACGAGCTGGCCCGGCTGATCGCCTCGCTGCACGACGCCGACGGGCGGGTCAACATACCCGGGTTTTACGACGAGGTGCGGGAGCTGACCGCCGCCGAGCGGGCGGAGCTTAACGCCTTGCCCTTCAGCGAGGCCGCGTTTCTCGAGGAGGTCGGATGTCCGAAGCCGCAGGGCGAGAAGGGCTACACGACGCTGGAGCGTCAGTGGGCGCGGCCGACGTTGGACGTGAACGGCCTGTACGGCGGCTACACCAAGGAGGGCGCCAGCACGATCATTCCCTCCTTCGCGGGCGCCAAGATTTCCATGCGTCTCGTTCCCGACCAGAAGACCCTCGAAATCGGCCGCCTGTTCGAGGCCGCCGTGCGAGCCCGCCTGCCGGACACGGTCCGCGTGGAGATCAAGGACCACTCCGGCTGCGACCCCTACGTGGCCAACCTGCATTCACCGGGCATGGCCGCCGTTCGTCAGGCCGCCGTCGAGGCATACGGGCGGGCGCCGGTGCTGTCCCGGACGGGCGGGAGCCTGCCGATCCTGCCGATGTTCAAACGTCATCTCGGAGCGGACAGTCTGATGCTCGGCTACTGCCTGCCGACCTGTAACGCCCATTCTCCGAATGAGTACTTTCACATCCGCGATTTCGAGGCTGGGATGCGGGCGTCGGCGGCGTTGTACGGTCTGCTGGCTGAGACGGCGTAGTTATTGGACCTGAACCGGCGGTCGCCGGCCGGGCCGATGAGCCTCAGATCGCACCGCAAACACGCCGATATCAGATGCGGCTGGGCCGCGTGCGTCGAACCGCTTCGGGCGGGGGGCGGCGGAAGCTGAGGTGACCATACACGCTTTGGCGGCAGGGCCGCCCAGCAGGAGTGCAAGATATGATTCGTAAGCCGGTGATCGTGGCAGCGATGGTGTTGACGGGCCTGCTGGCGGGATGGACGGCGCCGGCGGAAGCGGGTTTCGGCGATTTGCAGCGGTTCCTCTTTCGCGGGGCCGAGTACGTGGGCAACACGTTCTACATCTCGCGTCCCGAGGGCGGCCCGCTGTTCAACTACAACTCCTTCGACCAGCGGCTGCAATGGAACCGTCTGGCCCAGGGCTACACGTGGGAGTCTTATCGCTTTTTCGGGCCGGACTCGTTCGGCAACGAGAACACGCTGGACCTGGGGCCGTTCAAGGTCCGGATCGGCCAGGATTCGACGCTGCTGACCTCCGGCCAGCCGCTGGGCATCCACTCGAAGATCGGCTACACCACCCGCTTCCTGCCGGAGGTGTTCTTTCAGTTGGAGACCGGCCAGCGGGAATACAACCAGTTCAGCGGCGTGACCAATTTTCGGCCCGTGCCGCTCCGGTATGACGTGACCTTCAACACCGGGATCCAGGATTTTTCGTGGAGCGGAAACGCCCTGATCAACATGGAAGGCCGTCTGAACCTGCTGGGTTTCTACGATTTCGACCTGCGGTTCGTGAACGTCGGCAACTACCAGGCGAACGGCATCTTCCTGCATGACGAACAGGTGACGGATTTCGATGTGGGGCCGATCAACGTTTCCGGGCACCTCGGGTTCGACCTGCTGGCCAGCCTGTTGCAGGGCAACGGCTCCACCACGGACGCCATTCCGCCGCGGATCTTCTCCGGGGCGGCCCAGAAGGACAAACGCACCGAGGAGCTGTTGGCCCGACTCAACGCCGGCGAAACGCTCACCGAGGAAGAGCTGTCGTACATCGCCAAGCAGATGATCAGCACCGCCTTCGCGCTGGATCCGCTCGGCGTGCTGACCAACGGGCTGCCCGCCGAAGTTCCCGGCTTCGAGGGTTTTTCGCTGTCCATGACCGCCTCCACGGAAGACCAGCCGGCCGGAGGCACGATGGTTCCCGAGCCGGGCACGCTGCTTTTCCTGGCGGGGGCGGCGGCAGCGATCTCGGCGTTGAATCCGCGACGCTGGCGGCGGCCCTGAGCGGCTCGTGGCGCGAGGCGGCCCTGGCGTGCGGCAAACGCGGCTCGCGGGGAAATCGGCGGCAAGTCGTGGAAGGCTCCCGGTTAGCCGAATAGACTATCAGTAGGGGCACACCCTCAACTCGCCTCCACGTTCGGCGAAGCCGGCCGGCGGGCGGCGGAGCGCCGCGCGGCGCTGGGGGAGTGCCCGCCCACCGCCCTGCCTGAGCGGAGGTGTCATCATGATCCTGGACGTCGCCGCCTATCGCGCAGAGATGCCGATCACCCGGCACTACAGTTTCATGGACCACGCCGCGGTGGCCCCGCTGTCCGGTCGAGCGGCGGAGGCGATGCGGCGGTTCGTGGACGAGGCCTGCGGCCACGCCTACGCGCGGGGCGGGCTTTACCCGGAGGCCAAGCGGGTGCGGCAGTTGGCCGGCCGGCTGCTGCATTGCCACCCGGAGGAGATCACTTTCGTCAAGAACACGAGCGAGGGGCTGAATTACGTTGCCAACGGGTTGCAGTGGTCGCACGGGGACAACATCGTGACCACCGGCGTGGAGTTTCCGGCGAACATCTACCCGTGGATGAACCTGCGGCAGCACGGGGTGCGGCTGAAGATGGTTCCGGAAGACAAGGGCCGCGTGCCGCTGGATCGGCTCGTGGACCTGATCGACGACCGCACGCGTCTGGTCACCGTGTCGTCGGTGCAGTTCGCCAGCGGTTTCCGGACGGACCTCGCCGCCCTGGGGAAGATCTGCCAGGACCGGGGCGTGCTCTTCTGCGTGGACGGCATTCAGAGCCTGGGGGTCCTGCCGATCGACGTGCGGGCCATGCGGATCGACTTTCTCTCCGCGGACGGGCACAAGTGGCTGCTGGGGCCGGAGGGAGCGGGGCTGTTCTACTGTCGGCACGAACTCCTCGGCCTGCTGCGGCCGTCCTGCGTGGGCTGGCTCGGCGTGCAGGACGCCATGAACTTCTGCGATTACAAGCTCGTGTTCCGCGACGACGCCCGCCGGTTTGACAGCGGCAGCTACAACCTCGCGGGCCTCTGGGGTCTCGGGGCTTCGATCGAGTGGCTGCTGGAGATCGGCATCGACAAGATCTGGGAGCGGGTGCGGATGCTGACCGACCGGCTGGCGGCGGGCCTGCGGGAGAAGGGCTATCGGGTGGTCAGCTCGCGGACCCCGGCGGAGTCCAGCGGGATCGTCGCCTTCGTCTCCGACACGCACGACCACACGCGGATCGTGAACCACCTGCGGCAGGAGTACCGCACGGTCATCGCCGCGCGGGAGGGCCGGCTCCGGGCCAGTCCGCACTTCTACAACACCGAGGAAGAGATCGACCAGCTCATCGAGCACCTGCCCGGGCATTGAGGTCTGCTTCGACGACGACCGGCGGGCGAAGCGGGCGGCGGCGGTCCGGGTGGGGAGAGAGAACCGGCTCGTCCCCTTCCGCCTGCGGCAGCCCCAGCGCCGCATGGGCGAAGCGGACCGGCACCCGCAGGCCGAGGCGATTGACCGCCACGTCGAGAACCGCGCCCAGCCGCTCCGGCTCCAGCGTCTGATCCAGCACCCGCCGGAAATGGGGAACCGGGGCCCGCGGGCCGAAGCGAAAGCGGACCAGGGGTGTCAGCAGGTCCCGGCGGATGGTCGCCGCCTCTTTGCGCAGGTCGTCGTCGCGAATGTCGCGTCGGACCCGGTCATGCACCTGGGCTGCGCCGGCCGTGGCCCGCGAGCGAATGGTGTCGGTGGTCAGGGTCTGCCCCAGCCAGGCCTTGCTGATTTCACGGTCGCAGTACAGGCAGAGGTTTTCGTAGAGGTTGGTCTCGCCCGGCATCCGCGGTTGCTGGATGTCCAACTGCACCGCCTGCGAAAAGACGCCCACGGCGTCCGCCCCGAGCTGCTTGAGCATTTCGAGCAGTTCGCGCTTCTCCTCCGCCGTGGCCGACGGCCCGTAGCGGGCGATCCGCACCGGCATCCCGAAGACCTCGGCGAACACCAGCCAGTCCTTGAGGGCGAAGTGCTTGGCCAGATAGGCCAGGGCGGTGACCCGCAGCAGCCCGCCGCGGGCCGGGTGGCCGCACACCGCCTCCGGTTGATGGACGATGAACTTGTGGGGTGGCAGGGGTCGGCCTTCCCGGTCGTGGTCGTCGACCAGGACGCGGACGCGATCATGGTCGTCGAGCAACAGTCGGCTGAAGTCCACCGGGACCAGCTCGGCCAGTTGCGGTCCCCGCGGACCATGCCGCCACACCAGCTCGACGAGGGCCAGGTTTCGCCCCAGGGCCAGGGCCAGATGCACCAGCGACTCCTCCAGGCCCGGCGTGGCGTGGAGGACCGCCGCGCACCAGGCGGCGGCCGCGTCGGCGGCGCGACGGTCCACGTCCGGCCCGCCGGGCACGTCCGCCGCCGAGACAATCCGCCAGGGCAGCCCGGTCACCGCCAGCCGCCGCGTGTGGGCGACGCTGTAGAGGTGGGCGTCCTTTTCCTCCATCTGTTCGAAGAGGGCCATCTGGGCGGCGAGCGAGCCTCGGTCGGCCTCCCGAAAGATGGAGAGCAGGCGGGCGGGCGTCAGGCCGTCGGCGGGATAGTCGCGGACGGCATCCTCCTGGCGGGGGCGGAGCCAATGACCCAGAGCGGGACGGCGGTCTGCCCGGGTTCGCCAGGCGTGGACGAGACGGCGCAAGGTGTTCATGTCGAAAGACTCCTGATCAAGCCGGCCCCACGGTGCCGTGGTGTCGGCACTACCACACGCCGGCCCGCGCGAAAGCGGGCGGTTCGGCAGTGATCCACTCGGGGGCCTCCGGGTGGTCTCCCGCCGCATGCAGGCCCAGGGCCGCGGCCCAGAAGCGGTCGGCATGTCCGCCGGAGGACCGCGGGGCCGCGAGGCGGAGTCCCGGTCCGGCGGCGGGCCGGCGGGCCAGGGCGTGCCAGTCCTGGACGATGGTTTCGTCGACGGGGATGCGGAGTTCGCCGCGTTCGGCGCGAAGTCGAAGACGGCCGGCCAGCAGGTTGCGGCGGGCGGTGGTGAAGACCACGGCCTCGACCCGGTGCGGGCCGAAGCGGTGTTGCAGGCGTTCGGCGAGGGGTCCGCCGAGGCCGGTGGCGTCCACGGCGCAGCGGAGGACCGCGGATCGGCGGAGCAGCCCGGCCACGGCCTCCTCCTGCTCGACGAAGGGCGCCGCCGCCAGGACCACGACGCCGCGGGTCAGGAAGACGCCGCCGATCCGTTCCCACAGCCACAGCACGGTCAGATCGCGGACCCGGCCGAAGTCCACCCCGAGAAAGGCCTCCACCCGCTGGCGGTCGAGACGCGCCCAGTCCACCGCCGTATCCAATTCCGGGTCCTGGCAGGAGCGGATCAGGTCGTAGGGAAGGAAGCAGGTGGACTCATCCACGAATTCGCAGCAGAACTCCTGCCGCCAGGCGGTCTCGTCGCCGAGCGCTTCGCGGAGCTCGTCGGGATCGACTTCCAGGCCCTCGCCGATCGCCCGGTCCAGCGGCACGGTCTCATGGGCGAAGCGGGGGTTGTGCCGGAGGCGAAAGAACACGTTCTTTTGGCCGAGCGGCGTCGAGGCCACGTCCAATTCGCCGGATCCTCGCAGCAGGGTGGGAAACAGCGCCGACCAGATGGCCTCGTCCTCGCCGTGCATGGCGAACTCGTCGAGGAACACATCGCCGGTGAAGCCCCGCGCGGTCAGGGGATTGGCCGGCAGGCCGATGATCCGCACGCCTCCGGGCAGCCGGGCCTCCAGTTGCCGCAGGCTCGTGCCGCGAAAGAAGGCGTGGCCGTGCCATTCGCACCACAAGCCGAGGGCCTGGCAGTGGCGGCGGACCTTGTCCATGACCTCGCGGCTCTGGCGCTCGCCGGCGGAGAGGATGATCTGATTGCGGCGTCGGGCCAGTCCCCGCAACAGCCGCCGCAGGGAGAAAGTGAAGCTCTTGCCGGTCTGCCTCGCCCAGCAGTTCCAGGTGAAGCGGGCCTCTTGATCGACCGCCCGCCGCTGATACGGCAGCAGGGGAACACAGGCGGAAATCCGCTCCAGCGACATTCGCGTCTCCGGCCGGCGGTCGCTCGACTCGCCCTCTTTCAGTCTTGCTCCGCGCTGCGCGTCACAGGGCGGCGACGCCGGCCAGCCGTCGGCTTGCACCCGCCGACGCTCGGCGGTGCAATGGCGAGCGGGAGGCGGTTTCGCGGCCCGCCGGGAGGCTCGACGATGCGGATCCTTTTTCTTGGTTCCAGCGAATTCGCCCTGCCGACTCTTTTTTCCATCCTCGACGACGGCCACGAGATCGTGACGGTCGTGACGCAGCCCGACCGTGCCCAGGGACGGGGGCGGCACCTGGCCTCGACGCCGGTCAAGGCCGAGGCCCTGCGGTTGGGTCTGCCCGTGCTGGCGGTCGAGAACGTCAACGAGCCGGAGATCGTCTCCGCGATCAAATCGCTCCGGGCGGACCTCGCCTATGTCGCCGCCTTTGGGCAGAAGATCGGTCCGGAGCTGCTGGCGGCGTTTCCGGTGGGCATCATCAATTTGCACCCCTCCCTGCTTCCGGCGCTGCGCGGCGCCGCCCCTGTGCAGTGGGCCATCCTGAACGGCGACACGGAGACCGGCGTGAGCGTGTTCCGACTCGTCGAGAAGATGGACGCGGGGCCGGTGCTGGTGCAGCGGCGGACGGCGATCGTTCCGGGCGAAACGGCGGACGAACTGCTGGCCCGCCTGGCCCGCGTGGGCTGCGACGCGGTGCGGGCCGCCCTTGAGGCTCTCGCGGCGGATCCGGCGGTGCCTGGCCGGCCGCAGGATCCCGCTCGGGTCACCTTCGGCCGCAAACTTCGCAAGGAGGACGGTCGAATCAGCTTCGACCAGCCCGCCGCGCGCGTCGCGCAGCGGGTGTGCGGGTTGTGGTCGTGGCCCGGGGCGGCGTGTCGATATGTTTCCGCCGACGGGCGCCGCGATGAAGTCGTTTTGCTTGCTCGCGCCGTGCCTTACGAGGGCCAGGCCGTGCCCGCTCGCTCGCCGGAGGATTGCGGCCTGATCACCGAGATGCTGGCCGTGCAATGCCTGGATCGGGAACTGTCGCTGTTGGAAGTCAAGCCTGCCGGCGGCCGCCTGATGCCCTGGCCGGATTTTGTGAACGGTCGGCATGTCCGGCCCGGCGACCGCCTGTTGCCTGCCGACATCTCCCCTTGACATACCGGCCCGATCTTCGGTCAGGCGGGCATCCCGCCCACCGGCGTCAGGCCCGTCTCCGGCCCGCGATCGCGCGACGTAGCCGATCTCGGCCGGGCTTCTTGCCGCCGCCGCTTGCCGCCGCTCCAATACCGTCACGATGCCCAAGACCTCGTCACCCGGCGCCGCCGCTCGCGATCGCGCCCTGGCCGTGCTGCTTGCCTGCCACGACGGGCAGCGGTTCAGTCACGACCTTCTCGAAGAGATGCAGCAGGCCGAGCCGCTGGGCGACGCCGACGCGGCCCTGGCCGCGGAGTTGGTGCTGGGGGTGTTGCGGCACCGCCTGACCGCCGAGCATCTGGCGGCGCGTTGTTATCGCGGGCGGTGGGCGGGGCTGCCGGCGGGGCTGCGGCTGATCATGGCCCTGGGCGTGTATCAGCTCTGCTGGCTGGAGCGGGTGCCGGACCACGCGGCGGTCGATCAGGCCGTGCGGCGGGCGCATCGCCACGGTCGGCACGCGGCGGCGACGGTCAACGCGATTCTGCGGAAGGTTGCCGCGGAGCGCGGCCCGCTGACCGATCAGCCGGACCGGCCCGATCCGCGAAGGTGGCTGGCGGTGGAGCCGGGGCGGGGGCGGATGTTCAGCGAGAATATCTTTCCCGATCCGGCGCGGCGGCCGCTGGAGCATCTTATCGCGGCGACTTCGCACCCGGCGTGGCTCGTGGAGCGGTGGCACCGGCGGTTCAAGCCGACGCGGGCGCGCCAGGTGTGCGACGCGGGGCAGCGGCGACCGCCGCTGGTGTTGCGGCCGAATCGACTGCGGATCACGCCGGCGGAGCTGGTCGAACGGCTGCAACGTCGAGGGCACGAGCCGATCCGCGTCCCCGACGGCGACGCCATTCTGCTGCGGCCGCCCGCGGCCGTCGGGGATGTGCCTGAAATCGCCGAGGGGCTGTGCCAGCCGCAGGACAGCACGGCCCAGGCGGTGATTCGAATGGCCGCGCCCCGGCCGGGCGAATTCGTGCTGGATCTGTGCGCGGGCAGCGGGACCAAGACGACCCATGCGGCGGAGTGGATGGACAACCGGGGTCTGGTCCTGGCGACCGATCCGGAAGATCGGCGGCTGGAGCGGATCCCGGCCGCCGCCGCGCGGCAGGGGATTACGATCATTGAGACCGTCCCGTTCCGCGAGCTGGATGAGCGGCTGGCCGAGATCGGGCGTCATCCCGACTTGATCCTGGTGGATGTGCCCTGCACGAACACGGGCGTGCTGGCCCGCCGTCCGGAGGCGCGATACCGGGCCTCTCAGAAGGCGTTGGCGGGCCTGACGGCGGTGCAGCGGGAGATCCTGCGGCGGGCGGAGTCGCTGGCGGGGCCGCGGACGCGAGTGGCGTACAGCACCTGTTCGCTGGAAGCGGAGGAGAACGAGGAGCAGGTGCGGTGGTTTTGCACGACCGGCCGGGGCGGTGTGGATTCGCCGGCGGGACCGTGGGGGGTGGTGCGGCAGGCGTTCACGCTGCCGGACGCGGACCGCGACGGGGGATTCGTGGCGGTGCTGGCGCGGGCCGCGGGGCCGGCGGATTCACCCGGCAGGCCGCTCGCGACGTGAAGGCCGCCGCTCGGGGGCTTTGGCGGGCCGCAGGCCCACCCACCGGGGGCCTCAGTTTCCGAGCAGGGCGTTGACGAAGCCCTGGACGTCCAGACCGTCGAGGCCGCCGCTGTCGTTGAAATCGCCCTGTAGCGGGTCGCAGCCGGGATACGCCGCGGCGTAGCCCGCCGGATCGACCAGGGCCAGGACAAACGCGGGAATATCCCCGGTATTCAGCACGCCGTCGCAGTTGAGGTCGCCCCGTGGGGCCGAGGCCGCCGGAGCGATCTTCCACAGGACGGTGTTGTACGGGGCGTCGGGATTGCCGCCCGCCTTCACATACACCGCTCCGTCGTGGAGGGTGGCGGAGCCGCCGCTGCCGCTCACGCCGGGCAAGGCCCCGAGCTTCAGGGTGCGCGTGGCGATGTCGAAAATGGCGAAGAGGTCGCTGGCGTTGCCCCACCCTTCGTGGTTGGAGGGGGAGCGGCCGGCCAGGATGAACAGCCCGCCCTGCGAGCCGACGTCCGCCGACCAGTTCGGCGGCAGGCCGACCAGGGCCGAGCCGTAGCCCGGCTCGAACGGGAGCAGGCCGAGATCGACGCCGGGCGTGAAGCGAACCTGCCAGTGGGCGGAGTTCCACAGATCGTCGGGGAATTCTCCGGTGAAGATCGACGGGTTGAAGTCCGCGGGGCGGAAGCTGTACAGCCGGTCGCCGGTGCCGGCGGGGTTGGTGGTCCAGTCGTTCTTGATGCCGTAGACGCGGTCGCCGACGGTGGCCAGGTGGGCCGCCCGGCTGAACCAGTCGGGGCTTTGGCCCTCGATATTCGAGACGGCCGTCCGCTCCGACATCATGGCTCCGAGCTGGTTGAGGTTCACCCGCATGAAGGCGCCGCCGTAGTTGTAGCCGACGGCGTGGGCCAGCCCGAAGAGGTAGTCGCCGAAGACGGTGACGCCGTGGCTGTAGATCGGCTGCACCGACGCCCAGGACCATTGATCGGTGGCGATGTTGTAGTACACGACCCGCTGGTTGTTCAATTCGTCGCGGTGCGTCAGGTAGATGCGGTTGGTTCCGGCGTGATAGTCCAACTGCCCGCCGAGCCAGTCGCCGTGCCAGCCGCCGAGGTCGGCGTTGGGGCTGCGGAGGGTGGTCCAGGCCTGTCCGCCGTTCGCGGAGCGGTAGAACTGGTAGCTGTCGCGGCGGAGATAGTACAGATGGGTTCCGTCGGAGGTCAGCCCGCTGGCGAAGCCGCTGTCGGCGGGGACGGCCAGCGTGGAGAACTCCACGTCGAGGGCGGCCGGGTCGGTGCGGAAGGCGACGACGTTGGAGAGGGCCGACCAGTTGCCCACGTCATCGCGTGCCTTGAGGGCGACCCAGTAGTCCGTTTCCGCGGCCAGTCCGCCGAGGAGGAAGGTCTGCGTCTGACCCACCGGCATCGGGGTCGGCGGGTTGGTCGCCGCCGTGGCGGAGTTGAAATTGCCGGCGTTGATCGGGAAGGTCGCGTAGCGAATGTCGTACAGGGTGGCGTTGCCGACCATGCCGTCGTCGCCGGGCGCGGTCCAGCTCAGGGCCGCGGCGGTGGCGGCCACGTCGGTCACGGCGAGGTCCGTGACCGTCGCCGGCGGCGTCACGTCCGCGCCGGCCAGGGCGGGGTAGATGCGCAACTCGGCGAGCTTGGTCCAGTTGGCCTGCTCGCAGGTGATCCGCACATAGCGGCCGGTGGTGGGCACGCCGGCGTAGGTCACCCAGAGCACGTCTTCATTGGCGGGATCCATGTCGCGGCGGGTGGCCGAGGTGTTGCCCCAGTCCACCGCCTCGCGGGCGAAGAGGGTCTGCTCGCCGGCGAAGGAGGCGCTGGGCGAGACCTCGATGCGGAACTTCCGGAAGAAGTCCGCGCCCCAGCCGTTCTGCACCAGCACGACCGTGGCGATGTCGTAGTTGGCCCCGAGATTCACCTGGAGGTAGCCGCCCACCGCCACATTGCCGGGATCCCAGCGGGTGTTGAGGTTGCCGTCCACGGCGTTGGCGGGCGAGCCGCCCACGTTGGAGCTGACGGGCTTGCCCTGGGCGATGTTGGTCAGCCCGAGGTTGCTGGTGGGGGAGATGTGGACGGGGAGGTCGGCAACGACTTCGGAGGTCTGGCCGCTCCAGTAGGCCATATTGATCTCCGGAATGCGGATGAAGGTGTAGTCCTTCTGACCGAAGCCCATGATGCGGACCAGCAGGCTGCCGTTGGTGCCGACGACGTTGATGCGGCCCCAGGGATTGGGCTTGAGGGTGTGGCCGGTGAGGGTGGTGAAGCCGTCGTCGAGCGTGCTGACGTTGGGGAGCGAGACGACGCCGTTGGCGTCGGCCGTGCCCTGGAAGATGGGTTGCCAGGTGTAGCTGGTCTCGTCCGGGGTGACGCCGGCGCGGCTCTGCCAGACCTTGAATTCGGCGAAGGGGATCGGCGTGTTCCCCGCCGCCAGGGCGCGGAACTTGACCACGTCGGGCAGGTCATAGAGCTGCTCGCCGTAGAAGCCGCGGCGGTAGCCGGTGTTGCTGCTGAGGGCGCCGGTGGTCCAGCCGGAGAGCAGGCCGGTGGCCTCGTAGTCGGCGTTGTAGCGGGTGTCGCCGCCGCCCATCAGGCCCATGTAGGGGGGGTAATAGCCGCGGGTGAGGTAGTAGGGGGTGCCGTCCTTGACCTGCACCTTGGAGGGCGTGCCGGGGGTGCCCGCTTCCATGTTCAGGGTGTAGAGGTCGATCATGCCGAGCTGGTGGGTGCATTCGTGGAGCAGCCCCCATTCGATGATGCGGGAATACTTCGCCGCGTACGCCTGGTCGGGCCGGAAACCCCACTCCCCGTCGATCAGGAAGTTCGTTTGGCAATTCGGCGTGTGGTTTCCGCCGGCGCAGAGCGTTCCATCGGGGACGACCTGGATTTTCTGGACGCGGACCCGCTCCAGGCAGCCGTCCTCGGCGAAGCCCTGGAAGCGGCTCATCTCCAGGTAGGTTTCGTTCCAGACGCGGACGTGCCAGTTGAGGAAGTCCTCGAAGGAGTAGCTGCCGACGGCGTTCTGCACGTTGTTGAAGTAGTCGTACATGGACTGTTCGACGTAGAAGCCCATGCCCGGCGCTTCGAGGAAGCTGCTGAGGGAGTTGTTGTTCTCGCATTGTTCGGCGATCTGGCCGTCGTAGTCGACTTCGAAGGTGACCCAGCGGTCGCGGTGGTCGGCGGACTTGCGGTGGGGGTTGGTGTCGTTGGCCCAGTCGTTGGCGTTCCATACCCAGTTGTAGAGGTAGGTTTTTTCCTGCCCCACGGCCACCCCGGCGGCGTCCGTGCCGGCGGCCACCACCTGCCCGTTGATCAGCCAGCGATAGTTGAACGGGCCGGACGCCGCGGTCGTGCCCTTGTTGATGACGTGGGCGGTGAAGGTGACGACGTCGCCGTTGTTGGGCCACTTCTGTGTATTCGCGTAGCCGGGATTCTTCAGCACCCCCACGCCTTCGTTGTGGAACTGTTTGGTCTCGTAGGTCGGGTTGTAGCGGTAGTATTCCGGCGTGCGTTCGATATAGGTGACGTTGAGGTCGACGGCCCGCGACGGCGGGGTGGGGTTGGTGGCGTAGCTGATGACCAGTTCGGGCCGCAGCGTGATGGTGGGGGACTCGGAGGCATGAAAGGTGTTTTGTCCGGTGGCGGCGGGGGGGTTGGCGTACTCCAGGACCCAGCCATGGTTGGTCGACTCATTCTGGTACCAGGCCGCCACGTCCGCGGCCAGGCCGGTGATCTGCCAGACGCCGCCGGAGTAGGAGCTGCCCGTGCTGCGGGTCACCGTCGGGGTGGCCAGGCGGTCCGTGCCGGCGCCGCTCGCGCCCGGGGCGTTCCAGGCCAGGGCCTCGAGGGGGTTGGCGGAGTAGAAGCGGTGGTTCCAGGAGCAGGCCCAGTGCTGCGGCTGCGGCACGGCCCCCATGCTGCCCTGCCGCCAGGGAACCAGCAGGCGGTACACGTTCACGCTGTTGCCCGTGCTCCACTGGCCGGACACGGCGCGGAGCTTCAATGTCGCCGAGACGATGACCTTGTTGGGGCCGATGGCCCGCGACAGCTCGCGGAATTGGATCAGGACCTTGCGGTTCTGCCCGCCCACCAGGCCCTGCTGCGTCAGCCCGCCGTAGTTCGCGGTCGGGTTGGCCGGGTCGATCTGGGCATCCAGACCGCCATAGTATGAGTAGCTTTCGTTGGGATACTCCGCTGGCAGGGGCGTGACGGTGAGGCCGTTCTGGAGCGAGATCGTGGTCTGCGCGGTCAGGGCGGCGGGGGCGATCATTGCAAGGACAGCGGTCCAATAGAACAGGCGGTGCATGGCAGGCTCCTGGCGGGGGGTTTCACACATGGCCGCCACACCAGCATCGGCCGGCGGGAGCGGCGGGATGATGAAGCCATGTCGGGGTTTGATAACGATAACATTATAGTTGTTTCCCGGAACGAAGTCAATTGAATGCCGCTCCCGAATCGCCGCGAGCCGCAGTGGATTCTCGGAGCAGAAAATCGCACCGGCGGGCCGGCATCGTGGTCGAGCGGCTCGCCGCCGCCATCGGCGCCGCGGGCAGGAACGGTGTCGGCTGGCGATGTGGCGGCTGCGGAGGCGGGAGTCCTTAACATTCCCTATGCTCTCGGCGGACTCGTTCCGATCATTTCGCGTCGCGGGGCCATCGCGGCCATCATCGGCCCTGCCGGTCGAGGTCGGCGGCACCCCAATGCGCAGCTTGTCGCCGCGACCGAGCCTCGGCCGGCGGAACGCTCCGCGCGTTGTCAGTCGCCGCCTCCGTGGATAGTCTGCGGCGCATGATCAAACCCGACGACGCCCTCGCCGCCGACGGGCCGGCCCGCCCGGCGGGATCAGGCTGGTTGACCGCGGCGGTGACCGTGGCCGCGGCCGCGGTGCTGGCCCGGCGGGCGGATGGCGTCAGCGTCCTGCCGACCTGGGCGTTGTGTGCCCTGCAAATTGCCGCCGTCGCGGCCTGGCTGCACTGGCGGTGCGGCTGGTTCGGATTGGGGGGCGGCGGCCCGTACAGCGGCGTGGATCGCTGGCTCACGGTCCTGACGGCGGCCGCGGCGGTGGATCTGTCGCTGCACCGCGGACGCCCGGAGATCGGACTCACGGCGATGACCCTTTTCGCGGCGGGCCTGTTGCTGCTGGACGCCGGGGGGCGGCTTTACGAACGGCTGGAGGCGGCGGCGGCCTGTCCCGGTCGGGTGCTTCGACTCCTGGCCGGGCCGTGGGCGGGGATGATCCTGCTGACGACGGTGCTGCTGTCGCTGCCGATCGCGACGCATTCGGCGGCGCCGGACTATCGGCACAATTTCTGGGACCACATTCTCAACAGCGGCTACACGGCGGTCAGCGCCGCTTGTCTGGTCGGCACCTCGATTTACGGGCTGGGCGACGACTATTCGCTGTTCGGCCGGGCGATCATCGTCGTGGCGACCCACCTGGCCGGGCTGGCCGCGGCGGCCGTCGGGCTGGCCACGGTGCGGCCGTTCCTGCTGCACGCCTGGCGGCTGCGAACCGTCTGGATGGTCGGCCTGGGCCTGGAGGCAGCGGCCATCGCCGTCATGGTTTCCTCGTGGCGTCCGGAAGACGCCGCTTCCTTCTCAGCCCGCCTGGGCTGGGGCGTGGTCCATGCCGGCGCCGCGTTGTCCAACAGCGGCCTGATCCTCCGCCACGACGGCCTGGCTCGTTATCTGGGCGACTCCGCGGTGTTCACCGCGATCACCACGCTGGCCGTGGTGGGTTCGCTGGGCCTGCCGGTCCTGCTGGATCTGCTCTTGGGCCGCCGCGGGTCTCCGGTCGCGGCCCCAGGCGACCCGCGGAACGGTCCAGCGGCGGGGGCAATGCCGTATCCGTGGCACTCGCTGCCGTCGGCGGAGGCGGTGACGGCTTTCCTGCTGCTGCTCGGCGGGGCGGCCCTGTTGTGGTTTTTCGAAACGCCGTGGCCGGCGGACTACCCGTGGAGCCTGCCGGACCGCTGGGTCCCGCAGCGGCCGTTATATTTCGAGGACGGGGGCGGCTCGCTCCGCGACGACCTTCCGGGCACGCGACGCTGGACGCTGGCCGTGTATACCTCCGCGACGCTCCGTTCCGCGGGCCTCCAGAGCGTGGCGGTCGCCGAGGGCGCCCTCTCCTGGCCGGGCTTCGGCACGGTGCTGCTGTGGATGTTCCTCGGCGGCGGGGTGGGCGGCACGGCGGGCGGTCTGCGGACGGCAGCCCTGGCCCTGCCCGTTCTCTGCCTGCTGCGGCGACGCCGCTGGGCGGAGACGCCGGGCGGAGAATCCGTCCGCCGGCTGATCTGGCGGGCCGTGCTGCCATGGTGGCCGGTCTGGGCCGCGGTCAACGCCGGGTCGGTCTGGCTGCTGCACGTCAGCGGAGCGGTCTACGGCTCCGACGCGGCCCTGGAGGCCGTGGCCGCCGTCAACGGAGTCGGCCTCTCCACCGGCGTCGCCATCCATTTGACCTGGTCCGGGCGGCTGGCGATGATCCTGCTGATGCTGGTTGGGCGTCTCGGGCCGACGGCGTACTGGCTGGCGCTCAGCGACCGCCTGCTTGCCCGCTTCAACCCGCCGACGGCTCGGGCCGCGTCCGGAAGCTGCACCGCATGACCAGACCCGCGGCGGAATCAGGCCTGACCGTGGCGCCAGCCGGAGGCGAACGCCGCCGGGGGCCGGCGGCGGTGAAGGTCGGCCTGGTGGCGGCGTGCTGCTGGTGGTCCGCGGCCGGTTGTGAGCCGGCGGCGCCGTCGATTCGGGAGCGGCCGCTGATCTCCATCGTGCGGGAGTCGCCGGGGCAATTCCGCATCGAGGGGCTGGAGCCGATTCGCGGCTTTGCCCGGATGCGGGACCACACCTTCATCCACTGCCTGGAAATCGTGCTGGCCGGAACCGGCCGCTACTACGGTTACGACGAGTTGATGGGGTTTTCCGGGCTGGCCTTTCGCTTGCAGTTCCGGGTGGACCGCTGGGACCTCGGCAACGCTGATCCCTTTCTGGGGGAGAGCTGCGCCGAGCCGCTCTTCGCCGCCGTCGGGCTGGACTACACGCTTCATGTCGTCCGGCGGGACGAGATCGCCGAAGTCAACGCCCTTCGCGAAGCCATTCGGCAGAGCCTCGACAACGGCATGCCCGTGCTGGCGACCAATCTCATCCCGCCCGAGGACTGGGGCATCATCACCGGCTACCGGCCGGACCGCACCTGGCTGTGCCGGGCCTACCACGGCGGGGCGGAGGCGGTGGACCGCCCGGCCACGGGCTGGCCCAGCGTGGTGGTGATCCTCTCGCGGCCGCGTCCGCCGCTGCCGCGGGCGGCCGCTCGGGAAATGTCCCTGCGGCGGGCCGTGGAGTTGTTCGACCTCCAGCGGTCCGGCGACTACGCGGTGGGGTCCAAGGCGTTCGACAACTGGTGCGTCAGTCTGGCCACGGTCCAGGACCAGCGTTATGTTCACGCCAACTTCTGGACCTACCTCACGTTGATTGACGCGCGGGCGTCGGCGGTGCGGTACCTTCGGGGCATCGCGGCGTCGTTCGGGCCGAAGGCGATGCACCTGTCCGCTGCCGCGGAGTGGTATGACAAGGAAGTCCGCCTGCTGCTCCGCGGGCTGGCCCATGTTCCGTCGGCCCGCCGCTTTCCGAATTCCCTGCCGCCCGTGGAGATGCGGAATCGCCAGACGGAAATCCTGCGCGAGGCCCAGAAGATGGAGCGGGCCGCGATCGACGCGTTGCGCAAGGCCCTCTGACGCCCGACCGGGCCGCGTCGCCCCGGCTTCCGCCGGGCGGGCCGGGGCGGTATGCTGGACGGCGTGGACCGCCGCAAGCGCAACCGGATCTGCGTGTGGCTCATCATCCTGGGCTTGGGTAATTTCCTTGTTTATGCGACGGTCTATGCCATCATCGGCGGCGACGCCCAGAACGGGGGGATCCACCCGGACGGCACGTATTACGTTCGCGGCCACCACGTTCACCGACTGGGCGGCTACGAGCAGCCCGTGCCGAAGTGGGTCTGGATCTACAGCCACATTCATTCCATCAGCATCTGGCCCTCCATCGCCGCGGTGCTGCTGGCCATGCTGACCATGGCCCGCCCGCACATCATGGCCACCTACCAGCGCGGCATGATGACGGGGGCGACGCTGGTCACGGTCATGGCCACGGTGATCGTGCTGGTGACGACGGTCATCATGTTCTGGTTCATCGTGGTCTTCATCACCGCCCTCGCCGGCTGACCGGGGAACCCGATGTGTGACGCCTCTGCCGACCGTCGGGTGGCCCTGATCGCGCGAGCCGTGGCCCATTATGAAGACCGCCCGCAACAGGCGGCCATGGCCGACGCCGTCGCCGCCGCGTTCGAGGAGGGGCGGCACCTGATCGTCGAGGCGGGGACGGGGGTGGGCAAGAGCTTTGCGTACCTGGTGCCGGCGGTGGAGCGGATCCTGCGGAGCCGGGAGCGGGTGGTGATATCCACGCACACGATCGCCTTGCAGGAGCAGCTCATCGAGAAGGACATTCCGGCGCTCGGGGCGGTGCTGGACGGCCCGTTGAAGGCGGTGCTGGTCAAGGGGCGGCAGAACTATCTGGGGCTGCGGCGGCTGATGCAGACCAGCCGTCGGCAGCAGGCGATCTTCTCCAGCCCGGCGGAGCTGCGGCAGCTTCACCGGATCGAGGACTGGGCGGGCGAGACGGCGGACGGTTCGCTGTCGGACCTGCCGTTCCAGCCGGATCCCCTGCTGTGGCAGCGGGTGCGGAGCGAGAGCAACAATTGCATGGGTTCGCGGTGCGAGTTTTACGACCGCTGCTTCTACCAGCGGGCGCGGCGGGAGGCCGAGGACGCCGATCTGCTGGTGGTGAATCATGCGTTGTTTTTCTCCGACCTGGCGTTGCGGCGGCAGAACGTGACGTTCCTGCCGGACTACGACTATGTGATTTTCGACGAGGCCCACAATCTGGAGTCGGTGGTCAGCGATCACTTCGGCAGCAGCTTTTCTTCCGCGCAGGTCCGCCACCTGCTGACCAGCCTGTTCAACGAGCGGACCGGGCGGGGTTTCCTGGCGTTGCTGGAAAGCCCGGAGATCGTGAAGCAGGTGGTGGACGCCCAGTCGCGGCTGGACGCGTTCGTGGAGGCGTTGCGGCAGGCGCACCCCGGCCGGCAGGGGACGGTTCGGCTGCACCGGCCGCTGGCGCTGCCGAACCTGCTCAGCCCGGCGTTGACGGAACTGGCCGAGGGGCTGAAGGGGCTGCGGAAGCGGCTGGACCACGACGACGACCGCTTCGAGCTGAACAGCTTCGTGGACCGTTGCGTTCAGGCGGCGGCGACGGTCGAGGCGTTGCTGATGCAGCCGCTGCCGGACTATGTGTATTGGGTCGAGTACGACGAGGGCCGCGAGTCGCGGGCGACGCTGCACGCGGCGCCGCTGCGGGTCGATGAGCTGCTCCGGGAGGCGTTGTTCGAGAAGACGCGGTCGGTGGTGCTGACGAGCGCGACGCTCTCGACGGGAGGGGAAGACGGTTTCGCCTACATTCGCGGCCGGCTGGGGGTGCCGGACCCGGTGGAGGTTTGTCTGGATTCGCCCTACGACTACGGGAAGCAGGTCACGCTGCACCTGGAGACGGGCCTGCCGGAGCCGAACGACGGGGCCTTTCTCGCCGCCGCCTGCCGGCGGATCGAGGAGTATCTGGAGATGTCGCAGGGGCGGGCCTTCGTTTTGTTCACCAGTTACACCGCGATGAACGCGGCCGCGGAGCTGCTGGGGCCGTTCCTGGAGGAGCGGGGCATGACCCTGCTGGTGCAGGGCCGGGAGTTTTCGCGAAGCCGGATGCTGGAGAGGTTTCGGAAGTCGCGGGCGGCGGTGCTGCTGGGGACCGATTCTTTCTGGCAGGGGGTGGACGTGCCGGGGCAGGCCCTGGAGAACGTGATCATCACCAAGCTGCCGTTCGCGGTGCCGGACCGGCCGCTGGTGCAGGCCCGCATCGACGCGATTCGGGCGAGCGGGGGCGACCCGTTCATGGAGTTCCAGTTGCCGGAGGCGGTGTTGAAGCTGAAGCAGGGTTTCGGACGGCTGATCCGCAGCCGGACCGACCGGGGGATCGTGGTCATCCTGGACCGGCGGATTCGCACGAAGCATTACGGGCGGCGGTTCTTGCAGGCCCTGCCGCGGTGTCGGGTGGAGGTCCACGGCCCCGCGACCCGCGGCGGACGTGACCTCGAAGGGACGTGATGGTACAATAGGGAAGACACGCCGGCTCGGGGCAGCGGGCAGCCAGACGCGGGTATTCCCATGCCGAGGCTGGAGATCAAAACGAACGGCGACACGCGGATCGTCCCCTTCGATGGGCGAGTGGTCACCATCGGGCGGGCCAGCGACAACACGTTGGTGCTGGGGGACCGGGTGGCCTCGCGGCACCATTGTCAGATCGAACACCGCGGGGGGACTTTCCGGATCAAGGACCTCGGCAGCCAGAACGGGACCTGGATCGGGCCGAATCGGGTGATCGAGGCCACCATGGCCCTGGGCGACAGCCTGCGGATCGGCACGACGTTCATCCGCATCCTGCCGGACGAGGCGGCCGAGGAACCGTCGGTCGCACTGCCCGTGGCGGAGGTGGTGGAGGAGAAGGAGGAGGAGTTGCCGCCGTCGCCCGCGGACCGGCAGAAGGTGGCCACGACGCTGGCGGCGCGGGCCATGGTGGTGGGTCCGCTGTCGCGTCAGCTCGGCCCGCTGATGGAGGCGTGCGTGAATGTGCCGGTGCCACCGGGCGCGCCGGAGGTGGCCCGCGACATCCGGCTGCTGAACCGTCGGGCGGAGCCGCTGGCATTCGACAAGAGCGACCGCGGCCGCCCGGCCGAGGCCCTGGAGGGTTTCCGGCAGCTGCTTTTCGCGGCCTTCCGCACGCGGGCCACGGACATCCACATCGAGCCGAAGGCGGAGGTCTATGCGATCCGTTTCCGCATCGACGGGCTGCTGCATTCGGTGGGGGAGGTCACCGCCAAGATGGGCGTGGCCATCCTGAACGTGATCAAGATCCTCTGCGAGATCGACATCGCCAAGAAGAGCATCGTGCAGGAGGGCAATTTCGCGGTGGAACTGCCCGACCGGCGGGTGGATTTCCGGATCAACCTGACGCCGACGGTCCACGGGCAGAAGCTGGCCCTGCGTTTTCTGGACAAGAGCACGGTGCCGAGCCAGTTCGAGAATCTGGGCATGGACCTGGACACGGTGGCGGAGCTGACGCGGGTCTGCCAGCAGGACGCGGGCATGATCATCCTGGCCGGGCCGACCGGCAGCGGAAAGACCACCACGCTGTACACCGCCCTCCAGACCATCGACGCCCAGACGCGGAACATCGTGACCATCGAGGATCCGGTGGAGTACGAGCTGGCGAACACGACGCAGATCAGCATCGATCCGGCCCACGGGGTGACGTTCGCGTCGGTGCTGTCGTCGGTGCTGCGGCAGGATCCGGACGTGATTCTGGTCGGCGAGATTCGCGACATGGACACCGCGCGGATGGCCATGCAGGCGGCGACCACCGGCCATTTGGTGTTGACGACGCTGCACGCCCGCGACACGGTGGGGACGGTGTTTCGGCTGCTGGACCTGGGGGTGGAGCCGTTCCTGATCGCGAACTCGGTGACGATGTGCATTTCGCAGCGGCTGGTGCGGGTGTTGTGCCCGACCTGCAAGCGGCCCTACCGGCCGGACGCGGCGGTGCTGCGGCGGGGCCGGATCGAAGACCGGGCGCACGGGCTGTTCTACGAGGCGGTCGGGTGCAAGAAGTGCATGAACACGGGTTATCGGGGCCGGATGGCGTTGTTCGAGACGTTGATGTTCAACGCCCAGGTTCGGGACGTGATCCTGACCAATCCGACGATCGCGGAGATTCGTCGTGCGGCGGGGGAATGGATGTTCGCGACCTTGTCGGAGAGCGGCTACCGCAAGGTCATCGAGGGGGTGACGACGGTTCAGGAAGTCGAGCGGGTTTCGGGGACGGCGTAAGGGGGCTGTTTGAAGGAGCCGCTGGAGGGGGAG
>Ga0129299_1000611_pt1 | contig 23140 bp, 22 predicted proteins | sample ConPoolayeCmetaG_FD_94477 | JGI IMG/M metagenome (GOLD analysis project Ga0129299, IMG submission 94477) | Hot spring microbial mat communities from California, USA to study Microbial Dark Matter (Phase II) - Cone Pool mat layer C metaG ...
CTTTTCGATGTGTTTCACCATCTTCGCTACCCAGGCACAGCACTGGCTGAGTTCTGGCGGGTTCTAATGCCGGAGGGGCGGGTAATTCTTTTCGAGCCGTGTTTGAGTGTGCTGGGGCTAATAGCCTATGGCACGTTTCACGACGAACCATTGCGTTTGAAAGAACCCATCGAGTGGCTGGCTCCCCGCGGTTGGTCAGCCGATCAGGCCGGCTACTATGCTGCCCAAGGAAATGCCTCCCGCATTTTTTTGAGGGGGGAATTCCGCGAGCAATGGAAAAGCTGGCGTCTTGTCAAAACAAGGAGGCTGGCAGCTCTCGCGTACCTTGGGTCTGGCGGATATTCCAAGCGCCAGCTTTATCCGGACTGGGCCTACCCGTTGATCCGGGGCATGGAACGGGTGGCGGACCTGGCGCCAGCCTTGTTCGCCACGCGCCTCCTGGTGGTGCTGGCCAAACCATACTCAGGAGTGATGTCAGCCGGCGCGCGATGATTAAAAAGAAACGTGCGTCTGGCGACTGCGGCCAGGGCTGGTCTTAAATCCACATTTTGCCTTTAAGAATCGGCCGGTACGTGGATCGCGCTCCGCATGTGCCGCACGCGGTCCAAACACAAATGGAGGTTCAACCCAGATTTTGCGTTTGAGAATTGGTATATATTTGTATCATGCTGCGCGCAAACAAGTTGAAATGCAATGCGGTTGCACATCTTTTGCACCAAAATGTGGAAGCCACATCTGAAGAGAAAAGCAGCCAATTCTCAAACCCTTCGGGATTGTCGAAAACAGGCAATCTGCTGCGTTGCGGGAGGTTCGGACTATGGGCATACACCTTCACCTCGCGCGCCTTGCATCTTGCCTGTTTTGGCCAATCGCAAAATCCGGGTTCAATTGCGCTTGCAGCTGCGTTCTGGACGTAAGCCGGTTCGGTGTGTTAGCGTACAAAACATGCGTGATGTTCAAAACAGCCACGACCGTCGCAAAATCCCAATTCAAAAAGTTGGCATCAAGGACTTGCAGTATCCGATCACGGTGATGGATCGTCGCAACAAGTCCCAGGCGACCACGGCCCTGGTTAACATGTACGTAGATTTGCCGCACCGCTTCCGGGGCACCCACATGTCGCGTTTCATCGAGGTCCTGAATCGGCATCACGGCATGATTTCAGTGCGCGAGATCGACTCGATACTGGAAACGATGTTAAGCGCCTTCGCTTGCGAGACGGCCCATCTTGAGATTCGCTTTCCATATTTTATCGAGCGCCGCGCTCCGGTGACGGGCTCAGCTGCACTCATGAGTTACCAATGCGGCTTTCTGGCCTCTTTGCGGCGTCGTGGCGGGCGCAGCCATCTCGATTTAATCCTTGAAGCACGGGTTCCGGTCTCAATGGTCTGTCCCTGCTCGAAAGAAATCAGTGTGCGGGGTGCCCACAATCAGCGTTCGATAATTACGATGCGAGTCAGGTGTCAGGAGCTGGTCTGGCTGGAGGAGTTGATAGAGATTGCGGAACAGGCGGCCAGTGCGCCGGTTTATTCGCTACTGAAACGCGCAGATGAGAAGAAAGTCACGGAAGACGCTTACGATCACCCCCGTTTTGCGGAGGATGCAGTACGCACGGTAGCGGCTCGCCTGCGAGCCGATCGTCGAATTCTTTGGTACCAGGTAGAAAGCGAGAATTTTGAGAGCATTCACAATCACAACGCGTATGCGATGGTGGAGGGCCACGCTCAGCGAAAAAAGGGGCGGTCGAGTAGCCGTCGGCGGCGTGGCGACATTTCTCGGCAATAAGACACGCTGCCGGGACGTTAATAATACTAATTCACTGGCGTCTTGTCGTTTTGGCGTCTGGCGAGGGCGAGCGGGGAGCCCCGAGAAGGCCTTTTCCCAACACGCTTCCGGATTGACCGGGGGGCGGCATCTGCTTTGTTGCGAGACGGGGACATACAGCGCTGCCTCACGTCTCATGCAGATGCCGCCCTCGGGCCGAGCGCAAAATTTGGGTTGAATGTTCCAGCGATGAGCACGTTACGTTTCCTCAGGCGGTTACAGCCCGCGCGGAGGCATACTCTACGCTGGTCCGCCCTGGTGAGCCTTTGGATAACTGCCGCGGTGCGGGGAGGGGAGCTGGTGACATGGTCCGCGTGTGTGGCGGAAGCGCTGACCAATAGTCACGAGCTGGTGGCGGCGCGCGCCGCGGTATGCGCGAGCGAGGCGGCTGTGCGGGTGGCGCGCGGCAGCTTGTTGCCGCAGATCAGCGGTGAGGCAACTGTCCGCCGCGGCGAGGCCGCGGCAGGACAGGAGAACACGGCCTATGCTTACGGTCTTTCGACCAGCCAGTTGCTTTTCAACGGGGGCAAGGCGCGCAACCAATTAGCGCGTGCCGAACAGGAACTGGCCGTCGCGCGCTGGCGCTACGCCCTGGTTTCGGCCAACGTGCGGCAAGTCCTGAGGCAGGCATATATCAACCTGATCAAGGGACAACGTCAGGTCGAGATTGCCCGTGACATTCTTGAGCGGCGCGCACAGAGCGCGCGGCTCATCGGGCTTCGGTACGAGGGCGGTCGTGAGCATCGCGGCTCGCTCCTGACAGCGCAGGCGCGGCAAATGGAAGCGGAATACGAGTTACGGCGAACCGAGCGCGAATTGCAGGTTGCGCGCCAGAATCTTGCCGCCGCCCTGGGACGGCGAGCGGTCGCGGAGTTTTTCGCGGTGGAGGATCTGGCGATTCCGACAGTTGCGGAACAGGCGCCGCCGTTCGCGCAGCTCGCGGCGGCGACGCCTGAAGTTCAGCTAAAGCAGGCGGAGTCTGAGGCGGCCCGGTTCTCCTGGAAGGCGGTTCAGGCGGAGCGGATTCCCGTGGTGGAGGCTTCGGCCGCGTACGAACGCCGCGATACGGAGTGGCCAGTCGAGGAGGATGAATGGTCGGCCGGACTGAGGATGTACGTACCGCTGTTCACGGGTTATCGCAACACAGCCGCCGCCGGGCAGGCGCGCGCAGCTTGGGAGGCCGCGGCGGCAACGGTGGAAGACGTCGGCAACCAGGCGGTGGCGCGACTGCGCGCCGCGTGGGTTGACTTATGCTCGGCGGTGGAGTGGGTCGCTGTGCAGTCCGGATACGTGGAGGCCGCGAGGGAGCGGTCCAGAATTGCCGATGAGCAGTACTCCACTGGACTGTTGAGTTTTGACAACTGGATAATCATCGAAGATGAATTCATTCGCACCCGAAAGGCGCTTCTGGAGGCGCAGACGGCAGCCTGGATCGCCGAAGCAAGGTGGCTATATGCATGCGGAAAAACTTTGGAGAACGAACAGAAATAGGTTGGTTGGCCCGATCGCGTGCGTGGTTGTGGGCTGTGTTTTTGCCGGTCTGACGGTGGCCTGCAGCCGAAAGACCACGGACGAGGGGTTCCTGGTTGAAGAGGTTGCCATCCGGCGGGGAACTGTAAGAGCGGTCGTGAAAACCGTTGGCACCGTCGAACCGCAGAACCGCCTGGAGGTGAAACCGCCGATCAGCGGCCGTCTGGAAGAGATTTTGGTGAAAGAGGGTGATCGGGTGAAGAAAGGACAGATTATCGGTTGGATGAGCTCCACCGAGCGGGCGGCGCTTCTGGATGCGGCTACGGCCAAGGGTGGGGATGAGTTAGCCTATTGGCGGGAGGCCTGCCGGCCAACTCCGATTATTGCTCCGATTGACGGCGATATCATTGTCTGTCGCATGGAGCCCGGTCAGGCGATCCTGACGACGAGCTCCGTGGTAGTCATTGCGGACCGTCTTATTATCAAGGCGCGGGTTGACGAGACGGATATTGGCAGGGTCAAGGCTGGGCAGCCTGTGCTGGTGCGGCTGGACGCGTATCCGGATGTTGTTGTTTCTGGACGGGTTGCTCACATTTCCTATGAGGCGACTCTGGTCAATAACGTGACGGTTTATGAAGTCGACATAGCGCCTGCGGTGGTTCCGGAGATTTTCAGGTCCGGCATGAATGCCGAAGTGGCGATTCTGATTGAGACGCGAGAAAACGTTTTGGTTGCGCCGGTCGCTGCGGTGATGCGTGAGGACAATGAAACGTATGTGTTGACGCGGGCGGGAGGAAACCGGCGTGAGACGCGCCGACCGGTACGCGTGGGACTTGCCGACGAGGAACAAGTGGAAATAGCAGAGGGCTTGCGGGAAGGCGAAACTGTTTTGGTGCGGACGAAGGTGCTGGTGCCTGCCGATTTGAAGCCGGCGGGCCGCAATCCGTTCATGCCGTTCGGAAGGAGACGTGAGAATCGGTGATCGAGCTGAAAGGAATTTCCCGGGCCTATTGTACGGGCAAAGTTGTTGTTCCGGCTCTGAAAGCTGTGGATCTCACTGTAGAGACGGGAGAGTTCGTGGCGATCACAGGGCCTTCGGGATCCGGGAAGTCCACGCTGCTGCATGTGCTGGGGTTTCTTGACCGACCCGATTCAGGCACATACAAGTTTCGTGGAAAAGACGTCACGAAGCTGAACGATGACGAGCTGGCGTTTATCAGGAATCGCTTTGTAGGGTTCGTGTTTCAGCAGTTCCATCTGCTGGCGCGTGCATCTGCTCTCGAAAACGTAGCCCTTCCCATGATTTATGGCGGACATGACGAATCGGGGGCGGTAGCGGAAGCGCGGCTGGCTGAGGTTGGGCTGCTGCAGCGTCGCGACCACTGTCCGAATGAACTTTCGGGTGGGGAGCAACAAAGGGTGGCCATCGCCAGGGCGTTGGTGAACGATCCGGCGCTGATTTTGGCCGATGAACCTACGGGTAATCTCGACTCTAGAAGTGCTGAAGAAATCATAGCAATTCTTGCGGCTTTGCATCGCCGCGGTAAGACAATCGTCATGGTGACTCACGAGGGGGAGATCGCACGGCGCGCGGGGCGTTTGATTCATATGCGCGACGGTCGGATTGTGGACGACGTCGTGCTGGATGCAAAAATGATTTTCTCGAGCGCGAGGCAGTCTGTTGGCCCTTATCCGGTCGGGACGGCTTCTAACGACGGGCGTCAACGGATGCGGGTTGGCAACCATTTCAGGCAGGCCCTGCGTTCGATTCTTGCGCACAAGCTGCGTGCCACGCTTTCGATGCTGGGAATTTTGATCGGGGTGGCGGCGGTGATTGCTATGCTCGGGGTAGGGCAGGGGGCGCGGGAATCCGTCCGCCAACAGCTCGCCTCGCTGGGTTCGAATTTGCTGGTCGTGCTGCCGGGAGCGCCGCGGGTGCATGGGGTGGCACTGGAGGGGAGCAGGACCAGGCTGACTGTTGAGGACGCACGCGCCGTGGGCATGTTGCCGGCCGTGCGGCGAGCCGCGGCGCTGGTGGACGGGCGGGCGCAGGTTGTCCATGGCGACAGGAACTGGAATACTTTTGTGCAGGGAGCCGAGCCGGTTTATGCGCAAATGCATGCGGCCCAACCGGTGGTCGGGCGCTTTTTTACGACGGAGGAAGATCGGTCTCGGCAAAGAGTGGCGGTGGTGGGCCCGACAATTGTGGAAAAACTGTTCAACGGAGAGAACCCGGTGGGACGCTCCATGAAGATCAACAGGCTTGACTTCAGAGTGATCGGGGTACTACCTCCTAAAGGAAGCGCGGGATGGCGCGACGCCGATGACGTTGTGGTCATACCGCTTGCCACGGCGATGTATCGTGTTCTTGGCAAGGACTACGTGGATCGTCTCGAGGCTGAAATTCGTTCTCCCGATGAGATCCTGTCCGCGATGGAGTCGATCCGTAAACTGCTTGTGGGGCGCCACAACATTTCGGGCAACATTGACGAGGCGCTGCGGGTGCGCGACATGACCGAAATTCAGGGTGCCCTGAGCGGCACCACACGCACCATGGGGTGGCTGCTCGGTTCGATTGCTGCTATATCCCTGTTGGTCGGCGGAATCGGCATCATGAACATAATGCTGGTCTCGGTAACCGAACGCACCCGTGAAATCGGCCTGCGCAAGGCTATCGGCGCCAGAGGTGTGGACATTCTGTGGCAATTTCTGATAGAGGCCATCGTGATGACGCTTACGGGAGGCATGATGGGGATTGCGCTGGGGTGGGGATGTGCGTATCTCATCTCAGTATTGGCTGAGTGGCCGGTCAAGATTTCAGGTGTCGGCGGGACGGTGGGGGTTGTTTTTTCGGCCATCGTCGGCGTGTTGTTCGGACTCTGGCCGGCAAGACAAGCCGCAAAACTTGACCCCATCCAGGCATTGCGGTATGAGTAAACCACGCGTGTTACGTGTGCGAGTTGGCCGACAAGTTTAGCAATCCCGGACGAAGCTGATGAGAAGGCGGCTCCATCGCCCAGCAAAGCGAAGTCTCCGACCGCAACGGAGGAGCGCGCGGCGACAGAAACCGGCCCGGTCCAGGCCGGGCGTGGCAACGACCGGGCAGCGCTGGCCCGACAAGCTGGTGGCTGAGTACTTGACTTTGGCGGAGAACTCTCCGGATATTGTAGACCGCTTCGATCGTGAGTTCCGACATATTTACGACAACCCTGCTGGGCTGCGGGTCTTGGGGCTGCCACGCGAGAAGGTGATCGGAAAAACTATTCGCGAAACGGGAGTTCCCGAGCCCTGGGCCTCGCTGTGGGAAGAGCGGATTCGAACTGTTTTTGCTACGGGTCAGCCACTGGATGTCGAGGATACTTTTCCCACTCCCTCCGGACTGGGTTTCTTTCAGTCCTGCTGTGTCCCCAAACTGGGCGAGGACGGCACTGTGCGTTCCATACTGGTGGTTTCACGCGACATAACGGCTCGAAAAAAAGCCGAGGAGGCGGCGCGAGCGGCAGCAGAACAGTACCGCCGGCTTATAGAGACCACCAACGAAGGGATTGTCATCACCGACCCGGAAGGGCGGATTACCTTCGTTAATCAACAGTTTGCTGACATGCTGGGTTATGAGCGCGGGGAACTTCTCGGACGAAATACCCTGGAGTTTATTGGTGATGAGGCCGACAGGGAGGTCGTGCTGAAGGCACGTGCGGCTGTCAGAGCGGGGGGTAGACTTCAAGGCGAGTTCCGCTATCGGCGAAAAGACGGCAAGGTTGGGTGGTCCTTGGTCAGTGTTTCCCCGGTGACGGACGAATCGGGCAGGGTGGTGTGACACCTGAGCATGCACACCGACATTTCCGCCCGCAAGCACGCGGAGGAATCCCTGCGGCAGGCCTATGAACGGTTGCGAGAGAGTCAGGCGCAGATGGTTCAGAGCGAAAAGATGGCCGGCTTGGGACGAATGGCCGCTGGGATTGCCCACGAGGTGACCACTCCCCTGGCAACGATCATGAGTGCGGTCGAGGTGCTTCAGGACCGGCTTGCACGCGGCGAGTTTACGGATAATACGACACGGCCAAGTGTTTCGGATTTGTTGGACATGATTGCGGCTGCTGTCGAGCGTGGTCAGGTCATTATTCGTGATCTTTTGGGTTTCTCGCGCAAAGATGCGGAAGAAGTAGTAATGGTGGACTTGTCGGCTGTGTTGAAAAATGCTTTGCGCGTATTGTGCAACGACAAGCGAACGGCTGCGCGTCAGATTATACTCACTGCCGAACCGATCAATGTGGAAGGCGCATGGCCGCAAGATGGCTGGGGAGTGCAAGCGGCGCTGGAACAATGGCCATTTCCTAAAGCTGTGGTGCAGGGACGTCCGAGCCAGCTTGAACAAGTATTCCTCAACCTCTTGCTCAATGCCCCGGACGCTACGGTGGACAACGGGATAGTGGTTGTAACGTGCCGGGCGTGCGACAACGGATTTGAAATTGCTGTGGGTGATCGCGGAGATGGAATTCTGCCGGAAAACCTTCCTTATGTTTTCGAGCCGTTTTTCACGACAAAACCCCGAGGCAAGGGGACGGGATTGGGATTGTTTGTCAGCTATCAGATCGTGAGCAGCGTGGGGGGCCACATTCGGGCTGAAAGTCGTCCAGGCTGCGGCACGGTGTTTCGAGTGTGGCTTCCGGCTGCCACGGGTGGCAATAGGTGATGAAACGCCAAGGAATGCTGTTGATAGTGGATGATGAGGTGGGCTTCCTGAATAACGTGACAGAGTACTTTCGCAACCGCGGTTATAACGTATTAGCAGCGGAAGACGCCGAGACGGCCTTGAAACTGGTGGAACGGCACACGGTTGACGCGGCGCTGGTTGACGTGGCTTTGCCCGGAATGAATGGTTTCGAGCTTTTCGAACGTCTCAAGGCTGAGGATCCGCTGGTGCAGGTAGTCATGGTGACGGCCCAAGCCACGGTGGAGAAGGCGGTTGAAGCTATGCGTCGGGGGGCGTACGACTATGCTGCCAAGCCTATCAGACTGCGCACCCTCGAAGAAACCGTGCAACGCGCCGTCGAAAAGGCAATTCTCAGCCGTCAGAATCGCGCTTATCAGGAGGCACTGCGTCGGCGTGGTGTCCGTTTGGTGCGGGAGATTATTGCCCGGTCTCCGGCTATGCGTCAGGTTCTTGCCACAGTGGAAGGATACAGCCGCACGGATTTGCCTGTTTTGCTGGAGGGGGAAACCGGGGTGGGGAAGGAACTTATTGCCGAGTTTATTCATGCCAACAGCGACCGTCGGCACATGCCGTTAACGGTACTGGATTGCAGCGCATTGTCTGAGAATTTGCTGGAGTCCGAACTGTTCGGGCATGAAAAAGGGGCGTTTACCGGCGCCACAGAAGCACGTCCGGGGATGCTTGAAATCGCTGATGGCGGAGTTCTGTTGCTGGATGAGATAGGAGATATGTCGCTGTCAGCACAGACTCGGCTTTTGCGTTTCTTGGAAAAAGGAGTTTTTCGCAGAGTGGGGTCGCGGGCTGAGAAAGCTGTGGACGTGCGGGTAATCGCCGCAACAAATCATGATCTGCCGGCTGACGTCAAAGCTGGCCGATTTCGGCCTGATCTTTTTCACCGGTTGTACGTATTTCACGTGCGGATTCCGCCGTTGCGGGAGCGCAGGGAGGATATCCTGCCGCTGGCGGAAGCGGCCTTGGCCGGCCTCCGCGGTATGCCGCAGACGCTCACCGAGGCTGCTTGTCGGGAACTGGTGCTGTACCCGTGGCCAGGGAACGTCCGCGAACTGTTGCACACCATGGAGCGGGCAGCCTCTTCTGCGTTTCTTGCAGGGGCTAATGAAATTGACACCCGTCACCTTGGACTCTCAGTCTGCGCATCAACTGAGGCGTCGGACGCTATTTGTTCTCTTGCCGAAGCGCAGGCTCGCCACGTAGCGAACGTGCTTCGGCATTGCGGGGGTAATCGGAAAAAAGCCGCCGAGATCCTTGGCATCAGCGAGCGCCAGCTTTACCGACTAATCAAGCCCGGATTTCGCGCTTGAGAAACGGATGGAGACCTACGTTCCGCCCTCGCTCCGCTCAGGGGGAGTGTCAGTACAACAGGTGAGCGTCGTGTTCGAGGACCAATTGAGTACAACGCGTTTGGGAGATGCGGGGGTGACGACAAATGGGTATGGTGTTGCGGGGCGTACTAACGTTCTCCCCGCCGCAGGGGGAACGTGAGGGCGGAGGGGAAACGTGCCGGCGAGGGTGGGTTCCCCAGAAAGCTACGTTCCCCCTCACTTTGGTCGGGGAGAACGTAACTACACCAGAGGGAGGATCGATAGTCGGTGAGAATGTTAGTACAACAGTGGAGGAGAGGGGCTTGAGGAGAATGTTTTGTAGCGATGGGGAAGACTCGAGGCGGGGAGAACGTTACTACACCAAGACAAGATAGGTGCTTGGGGGAGTCTTACTACACTTGGCGAGAACTGAGGTGCGGTGTGCGATTCGCATCTGCCCGGCACTGGCCAATCGCAAAATCTGGGTAAGAAGTTAGCACCTGACATTTATGTCAGTCTGTCTGTCTAAAATGTCATTTTTCATGCCTGGGATCTAGTCAGTTTCCCTCCTGTTGGCCATTTAAACCTCTGTCATAACATTCACGGCCGTAATATGTTGGATTCAAGCGAAACGACGATTGTGGGAAGTTTCGTTAACTTGGCACATTTCATGCCGGAATATCCCACGTTCATTACACTGCGTTTTGAGGTCTTAAATTGTGATTCGCGTAGCAGTTATAAACGATTCGCCCATAATGCGTGATCTGCTGAAGACTATTCTGGAAGCTGATCCTGAAGTCAGCGTCGTAAGCGCAGTCGCTAATGCAGCGGAGTTTCGTGAGTCTTTATCCAAAGCGGAAGCCGATGTTGCTGTGGCAACCGAGCCACCTCCTCCCTTTTTGGATTTGGCCGACGATGTTGAACACGGATGGCTCCGGCGGTGCAAGTGGATAAAGTTGAATTGTCCTTGGGAAGCACAAGACGGACAGAGTGAAGATAGAGTGCCGGAGAACGCGGTATTTTTGGCGGTAGATCTCGAGAATCCCGTAGGAAAAGGAGAGGAGGCGTTTCAGACGTTTGGGGCCCGGCTGCGTGCTTTGGTCAAGGCAGCAGCGCGTAAAGCCCCCGATTCCAGATCTTGCGTTCGAAAAAATGGGTGAGTAACGACGTTCCCCTTCGCTTTTTAGAGGGAGAAAACGGCCGGCGGCGGGAACTTAGTGTGAGGCAGCGGGGGAAGGGGCAGGGTCGTTTGCGTGGCGCTTTGGTTGTCCTCGGGCCAGTCGGAACATGGAGGTTGAGTGGCAGGAGGAGTGGCAGAGCCTGTGAGTGGGTGTCTGGACTACCGGTAAGACAGTGGTCGGCACGGGTGGTGCCCGCCGGTACAAAGAACAACGTGTGAGAATGAGGTTTTTGAAGAGGGCACTTCTGCTGGTGGCCGGTCTGGCGCTGCTGACGGGAGGTGTCATGCTGGACATGCTGGGTCACTGTGGCAAGCTCAGCGTCGGATCGGCGATGGCGGGGGCCGTTGTCATGTTTATGTGCATTTCTCCGCAGCCGCGGCGACCGCGGCGCTTCACGCGGGGTGTGGGTTGTGCGCGACCGGAATAACAATGAGTTCAGATTTTTCATTAGCCGTACGCTGCGGGTATTCACCTGAAAGAGAGGATACGAAACAAGGCATTTAGCTCAGATTTTGCGTTTGAGAATTGGCAGGTATTTGTATCGTGCTGCGCGCAAACAAGTTGAAATGCAATGCGGTTGCACATCTTTTCACGGAAATGTGAAAGCCACATCTGAAGAGAAAAGCAGCCAATTCTCAAACCCTTCGGGATTGTCGAAAACAGGCAATCTGCTGCGTTGTGGGAGGTTCGGAGTATGCGCATACACCTTCACCTCCCGCGCCTTGCATCTTGCCTGTTTTGGCCAATCGCAAAATCTGGGCTTAGCTGATCAGCCCAAAGAAGAAGGAAGGCGAGAACAAGAAAGCAGAGACCCCAGATTGGTTTGGCAAGAGAGGACGCCATCCTGCTGAACGAGCATCCGACGGTGGGTCAGTGCTCTGTGATCGGGTCCAATGAAGCCCTACTGGTTGAAGGGTCTCTCTTTCTTTTTTTTTTTTCCAAAGATGTTGCGTTTGTGGATAGTGGATATGGGAAAAACGGAGTTGCTCGCTTTTCGTCGATTAGCAGTTCGCTCAACGGGGTACCGCTTGCCAATACTAGTGTCGGAAACTCCGCTGCCCCGTAAAGACCATGGCGACGTTAGCTTCGTTGCAAGCCTCGATGCATTCGAAATCCCGCTCGGATCCTCCCGGCTGAATAACGGCGGTGATGCCCTCTTGAATGCCGACGTCCAGACCGTCGCGGAATGGAAAGAAAGCGTCGGATACCATGCAACTGCCGAGCAATCCTCCTTTGGTGGCGGCGACCTCCTCGTCAATGGCAGCCTTAGCGACCGGGTCGGTGAGATGTTTGTATGGCAGGCGGTAGCGTTGCCACGAGAGTCGGTCGGCCGTGTTCCGGTAAGCTTTATCCCGCGCGTATTGGGCCATGCCCACACGGTCTTGTCCACCCGCGCCGATCGAAATGGTTGTGCAATCTTTGACAAAGAGCACGGAATTGCTGGTCACTCCCGCCTCGACCAACCACCCGAAGAGCAGATCTTCGCATTCTTTGTCCGTGGGCAGACGTTTAATGCGGTATTCCTTGCCCTTGTAAACTGCGGTGGCCGGGATGAGATCAGCCTTGGTGCGTGTTTTAGGTATGAACGGCCACTGGACGATGATACCGCCATCGATCAAAGACTTGAAGTCGACGAACTGAGCGCCGACGAACTCCGAAAGCCGCTGCATATTGCGGATGCGGCAGACACGCAAATTTTTCTTCCTGGCGAACAGCTCCATTACGCCCGGCTCGAACTCGGGGGCCACGACTACTTCGGCGTAGTTTTCGCAGATCAAACGTGCCGTGGTGAGGTCGCAGGGCCGATTGAGGGCAATGGCGCCTCCGAAGGCGGCGATGCGGTCGGCCAAATTTGCGCGTTCGTAGGCTTCTGCGAGAGTCTGGCCGAAGGCACATCCGCAGGGGTTATTGTGCTTGATTATGATGGCGCATGGTCGTTCGGTCAGATAGCGCAGGATGTTCAGGGCGTTGTCAACATCGGTAATGTTGGTCTTGCCGGGGTGTTTTCCGGATTGGAGCAGTTCCATGTCAGAGGCCAGATAGCGGCCGGGTTGAATGGTTTCGACCTCTCCCAGGACAAGATTGCCGTTTACGAGCTTGTACATGGCAGCCTCTTGACCTGGATTTTCGCCATAACGCAGACCCTTGTGGACGCCGTCTATGATCCAGGTGACCTTTTCATAGATGAGGGTTTGACGGGCTTTCTCGTCCGCGAAGGTAATTTCGAGCCTGGGCGGAAAATGATCGTCCATCACTGTTTTGTATGCTGTCTTGAAGTCGGCGTTACTCATGTGTTTTATCCTCCGGCGTTTGCCGCGTACCTTATCACAGGTTGTGTTATCAGGAAAAGCAAAGTGTGAGCACGGCGATGAATATAAATGAAAATGTTCTGATTCTGGGTTCAGCCTCGCCGCGGAGGGCCAAGTTGCTGGCCGAATTGGGAGTACGTTTTGAACAGGCGATTCCGGATGTGAACGAGCTTTTTTATGCCGATATGCCGGAGCGGACGGTCGTTGCCAATGCATTAGCGAAGTACGAATGGTGCCGGCAGCGTTTTCCGACGCGGTGGGTCATCACAGCGGACACGGTGTTGTCTCTGCGGGGTGCGACCTTGGGTAAGCCAATCGCGCGCGGAGCGGCGTGGGAATTGTTCAGAACGTTGTCCGGGAAGACCCACAGCGTTGTGACCGCGGTGGCCATGGGCTGTGGCGACGGCCGGGCGCCTGAGTTGGACGTTGTTGAGTCGCGGGTGACGTTCAAAACTCTCGGCGAAACGGAGATCGCTGAATATTTCCGAAAAGTAAATCCGCTGGACAAAGCGGGGGGCTATGATATTGATGAACACGCGGATTTGATCATCGCATCTTACAGCGGTTCCCGGAGCAACATCATGGGCCTACCTCTGGAGGCGGTCGAAGCGTGGCTTGAAAGAGTGAGACTTCGCAATGCGCGAGGATGGCGGAGCGACGGTGGAGAATTGGGGTTGCGAGAGCAGAACTGAAGTGCAACCGCTGCGCATTGGGGATTCACTGACAGTGGGGTTCCCGATTATCCTGGCCCCCATGGCCGGCTACACTGACGCCGCGATGCGGCTGCTGTGCAGCCGCTTTGGATGCGGTTTGACGTTCACGGAAGTGGTCAACGCTGCGGCACTCATCAGAGAATCACGTCGTACTTTTCATCTCCTGGAGACCCTGCCACAAGAGGGCCCAGTTGGGGCCCATCTTTATGGCAGCGAGGCAGAAGTTTTAGCGGCGGCTGCGGCGCGGGTGGAACAGCTTGGCCGATTCAGCCTGGTTGACATTAACTGCGGATGTCCTGTACGCAAGATTGTGGTGAAGGGAGCCGGGGTTGCGCTGATGGGCGAGCCGGGCAAAATCGGGCGCATCGTACGTGCGGTGCGCCAGGCCGTGAAACTGCCGGTGACGGTAAAGGCGCGCTTGGGACATTCGCGCGAATGTGAGAACATATCCGAAGTTGCCCACGCTGTAGAGGAGGCGGGTGGGGCGGCATTGTTCATTCATGCGCGTTATGCAGAAGGGCGACATACGGGCCCGGTCGCGTGGGAGGCCGTCGCGCGGGTGAAGAGCGAGCGAGGGATACCCGTTGTGGGCAACGGCGGCGTCACCTCAGCGGCGGAGGCGCTGGATATGCTGCACGCAACCGGAGCAGATGGTGTGATGATCGGCAGGGCTGCCGTGGGAAATCCCTGGCTATTTGCTGAAATTCGCCATGTTTTGCAGGGCGAAAAAGCGGTTGAGGTGTCGACTGAGGAACGCCGGAGCGTGATTCTTGAGCATTTGGAGCACATTATTGCATTGCACGCCAAGGCGCGCGCGTGTCGTGGTGGGCGCGGTGTGTCGGCTGAGAGGGTGGGAGTCTTGCGGTTTCGTGGACACCTGCTCAAATATTTGGGCGGTTTGCGACGCTCGGGCGAGGCACGACGGAGATTGAACAATATCAAAACAGTCGAGGAAGTGATCAGTCTGGTGGACTGGGTGCTGGAGAGCGGATAAACATGGACAAGGGCGAGAAAACAGCGGGTGCGTCTGAAACGCAGGGTTGGATAACACGAGCCAAGCGTGAATTGGAGCGGATGATCGATCTGAATCCTCACGTGCTCATTTTGATTGACGGTGTTGGAAGGGTGCTTAGGGTTAACAAGGCTCTATTGGAGCTTCTCGGCTGCCGCGGCTTTGACGAAGTTCTCAATAAGGAGATCGGGGCCTTGTTCAAGACGGACCAACCCGACTTTTTCGACGCGTTACTGCGAGACAGCAGCGGTTTGAAGACAAGCGAAACGCGGATACATTTGCGGGCAGGCGATGTTCGGCGAATGCGATTCACGCGGGTTGGTCCGAGCGGACGCGATGGGCTGCGGGTAATCGTAGTCAACGATTTATCGAAGGAGGCGGGTGATGCTCAGCGCACCGAGAAGATAAAGCGCCGCGCGACTGTCAAGGCGTTGGCCGCGGATCTTATGCACAGGCTCAATCAGCCGCTGACGGTGATAACTGTTCAGGCCAAGCTGCTGCAGATGGCTGTGGAGCGCAAGCAGGTAGTTGCGCGGGAATTCAACGAGGGACTGGAGAGCATCATGAGATTGGCCATGGAAATTGCCGGGACTTTGAAGGGGCTTGAGGCTTCTGGGGACGCGCCGGACGATATCCTTGGCGGCGAGACTGAGGAGTTGTAGACCAGGATTTTGACGTTGCCGCGCGCTACGCTCGGGGCGAACGTTTTCGCACCGTAAATAAGAAGGATCGATGCTGGGGTAAGGCGTTACCCCAGATTTTGCGATTGCCCAAAACAGGCAAGATGCAAGGCGCGGGAGGTGCAGGTGTGTGCGCATACTGCGAACCTCCCGCAACGCAGCAGATTGCCCGTTTTCGACAATCCCGAAGGGTTTGAGAATAGGCTGCTTTTCTCTTCAGAAGTGGCTTTCACGTTTCGGCGCAAGAGATGGGCAACTGCATTGCATTTCAACTTGTTTGCGCGCAGCACGATACAAATACCTGCCAATCCTCAAACGCAAAATCGGGAGTTACTACACCTGAGGACGGCACGTGACGCCTATTCACCACGGTCTTAGCAAACGGAAAATCCGGATCTATTTTTTCGGACTTGCATCCTGCCATAGGGATAGCTTAGTTTGCCACACTCTGAACCCGGATCTTGCGTTTGAGACTTCGTTAGTATTCGAACCGCGGTGCCCACGGAGAAGTTGAAATGTGATGCAGCGCGGTTCGTGGTGCCAATCGCGAAATGCGGGTGGAAGGTGCGGTATAGGCTGTAGGCGAGGGAAACATGCATTTCATTGTCTGTATCAAGCAAGTGCCCAACACGGCCGACGTGCGGATCAACCCTGAAACGAACACCCTCATGCGTGAAGGGGTAGAGTCGATTATCAATCCTTTCGACATGTACGCGATTGAAGAGGCATTACGACTCAAGGCCCGTCTTGGCGGAAAGGTGACCGCCATCAGCATGGGTCCGCCGCAGGCCGAGACAGCCCTGCGTGAAGCCATATCCATGGGAGTTGATGACGGAATTCTCCTGACGGATCGCGCTTTTGCGGGCAGCGATACATGGGCTACCAGCTATACGTTGGCTATGGCCATCCGCAAACTCGGGCAGTTTGATCTGATTATATGTGGCAAGCAGGCATCAGACGGAGACACGGCGCAGGTCGGCCCCGGCATTGCTACTCACCTCGACTTGCCGCAAATCACATATGTACGCAAGATGGAAACTATTGACGAACGGCGCATTGTGGCCGAACGGCTGCTGGAAAACGGCTACGAAGTGATCGAAGCGCCGCTGCCATGTCTGCTGACGGTCGTAAAGGAAATCAACGAACCTCGCCTGCCTTCGCTCAAAGGAAAACTTGCCGCGAAGAAAGCAGTAATAACCAAGTGGGGAGCCGCAGATCTGCCGGTGGAGAAGGGGAAAATCGGTCTCGAAGGATCGCCCACGAAGGTGGTCAAAATTTTCACCCCCAAGCCGCGAGAAGGCGGCGAAATCCTTGTAGGCGAACCGGAGGTAGTGGTCGAAAAACTTGTCGCGCGGCTAAAGGATATTGTTCTGGACGCCGCGTCATGAGGTGCAAAACATGGCCGAACCTTTGATCAAGATTCTTGCTGATAAATGCGTGGGCTGCACATTGTGTGTAAAGGCCTGCCCTTTTGGCGCCATCTCAATGGTGAACCGGAAGGCCGTGATTGATTTGAACAAATGCACTCTTTGTGGGGCGTGTGTGGAGGCCTGCCGCTTCAACGCAATCGAGCTGAAGAAGAGCCGGGATGCTGAACGGGATTTGACCGCGTACCAGAACGTGTGGGTTTTTGCCGAGCAGGTGGATGGCCAGATTCAGCCCGTCACATATGAATTGCTGGGCGAGGGACGAAAGTTGGCCGATCAACTGGGAATGAAACTTTGCGCCGTGCTGCTGGGGGCGGGCATCACCCCTAAAGCTGCTGAGCTGGTTGCGCGCGGAGCAGACATTGTGTATGTGGTGGACCGTCCCGAACTTGCTTATTTTCGCGACGAACCGTACGCGGCCGTGCTGATCGAGCTGGTTCGCAAGCATAAGCCCAACATCATGCTTTGCGGGGCGACCACCATCGGACGGAGCCTGGTGTCGCGGGTGGCGGTTTCGGTGCACACTGGTTTGACCGCGGACTGCACGGCTTTGGCGATTGATCCGGTCAGCAAGAATCTGCTGCAGACACGCCCCGCTTTTGGCGGGAACATCATGGCCACAATTATCACGCCGAATCATCGACCGCAGATGGCGACCGTGCGTCACAAAGTTATGAAGGAAGCGGTTGCGGATCCGTCGCGGCAGGGCACGATTCTGACAGAGGTGGTGGCGGACACTGTGTTGCGCGCGCGGGCCGATCGGTTGAGATTTGTGCCAGAGGAAACGGTCACCGTAAATCTGGCGGAGGCGGATATCATCGTGTCGGGGGGGCGGGGTCTGCAAAAGCCGGAAAATTTCGCGTTATTGGAGGATCTGGCCAAAGTGTTGGGTGCGGCCGTGGGCGCTTCGCGGGCGGCGGTGGATGCCAATTGGATCCCGTACTCGCACCAGGTTGGGCAGACAGGCAAAACGGTTTGTCCTAAGCTCTACATCGCCTGCGGAATAAGCGGACAGATTCAACATCTGGCGGGAATGTCCTCTTCAGACGTGATTGTGGCTATCAACAAGGATCCAGAGGCCCCAATTTTCAAAGTGGCTACCTACGGCATAGTCGGCGATGTACTGACAATTGTGCCATTGCTTACCAGGAAATTTAAAGAAGTCCTTGGCAAGTAGCTCGGGGGACCACACCGGTGGGTGTTCGCGCGATCTTGTTTGGCAAGTTGACAGTTCGATAATTTCTACGAGTAAAGAAGTTGCGTCTCAAACCTTTCGGAAACGGCCCGAGTGCGGCATCTGCCTTGTTGCGAGGTACCTGCAGTCTGGAGAGACAGCGAGGCGATTCGCGCGGCGCTTGTTGCCGCCCTGAGCCAATGGCAAAATATGGTGAACTGGGTGAGTGTTCCGGTTTTGTCTCTGGGGGTCGGCGGCGAGAACGTTGACAGTTATGGGGTTGTGCGAGTACGATGCGGGCGAATATGATGCCTGGGGAGTGGTCAGGGGATGCAGCAAGAGGTACGCAAGCCCGATGCTGCGCGGATCGCGGCGTGGCGGTGAGGCCCAGCAAACTGTAAGGCATCTTGGGCATAGGAGGTGACATGAAGGAGCTGGAGATCCGCAAAATTCTTTGCCCGGTGGATTTTTCGGAAAGTTCGAAGCACGCCTTAGGCTATGCGGTTGGTTTTTCCAGGATGTGCAATGCTGAACTGGAAATCATGCATGTTGCCGTGATGCCCTTTGTTGGTCTGCCGGACTATCCGACAATCCCGGATTTTTCGCCGGAAGTCATCAGGGAATACGAAGCTGCCTGTGGGCGTCGTCTTGAAGAGTTGGTTGAAGAAGTCAAGGCCGACTGCCCCCGCGTGTCGGCGCACTTGGTGGTGGGTGTTCCGTTCGTGGAAATTATTAATCGTGCGCGTGAATGGGCTGCTGATCTTCTGGTCATGGGGACGCACGGGCGCACGGGCCTTCCGCATGTGTTGATTGGCAGTGTGGCAGAGAAAGTGGTGCGCAAAGCACCTTGTCCCGTGTTGACCGTCAGACATCCAGAACATGGGAAGTTTGTCATACCATAGCTCTGGTCAATACAGGCACAGGATTTGCTCGGATAAGTTTGGACAGCGGCGGTTGTTTGACACTGTTTATCATGATAAGCTCACATTATGCGCAAAACTCATGAGAATTGGGAATGCATGCTGGCCAGGCTGGCTGCTTATGTGAAAAAGCACAGGCATTGTAACGTTCCGACTAACTTTTCGGCGGATCCACAACTCGGGCGGTGGGTGGCGGCACAACGTCACCGTCGCAAAATCGGTGCCTTGAGCGAGGCGCAAATTCGACAGCTTGACGATTTGGGATTTGTCTGGTCTCCGTCGGACGACCGTTGGGAGGCGATGTTCGAACGGCTCCGGACCTTCAAAAAGAAATACGGTCATTGCAATGTGCCGACACATTGGCCTAAGGATCCGGTTCTCGCGGACTGGGTTCAGAGGCAGCGTCTCAACAGGCGGAAAAAACGGCTGAGCGGAGCCAGAATTCGGAGACTGGACGAGATTGGTTTCGTGTGGGCTATTTATAAGGACGGGCAAGAAACTAGGACCTGCGAGACCAGAACGCCCGTTGAAGATGAGAAGCTGCCGGTACCGCAAGAGTCATGCGAGCGCCTGTATTGCATCAGTTCGGGAAGTTATGTGCAGTACGGCGGCAAGGGAAAAATGCCGGTGGTCCTGGAGGAGTACGTTAAAAAACACTGCGGGGAGCTGCCGCCATATATTCCCTTGCCTGAGCGACCGGTTTTGTTCCGGCTGGGGGAGGGATGGAAAAAGCCCTGGACCGTGCGCTGGAACGGGCGTGGGCGCCTGCCGCAGGAAATACTCGCGTATGTTTGTGAGCACGGCACCTTGCCACCTTACGAATAGCCCGAGCGCCAGCTCCCCAGCCTCGATCTGCGCCTTGAAGCTCAGGGCTGAGTGGTTGACAATTCATCCCAGATTTTGCGTTCGATAATTGGCTGGCAGTTGCGGCGCGCCGTACGCGAATAAGTCGAAATGCGATGCAGTTGCCAATCGTTTGCACAGAAAACTGAAAGCCACATTAGAAAAGTAGAAGAGCCGATTCTCGAACCCTTCGGGATTGGCGCAAACAGGCCATCTACTGCGATGCCGGAGGTTCGGAGTATGCGCATAGACCTGCACCTCCTGCGCCTTGAATCTTGCCTGTGTTGACCAATCGCTAAACCGGGTGAATTTGTTTGCCTCCGCGGCGGGCGAGTGGCGGAACTGGCAGACGCGCAGGACTTAGGATCCTGTAGAGCAATCTGTAGGGGTTCAAATCCCCTCTCGCCCACCAAATGTCACGGCGGACGTGCGGAGCTTGAGTTTGCTTTTCGGGGTCGTTATTTTGAAGCCAGACTTTGCTATTGACAGTGAGAGGTGGCTGGGTTGGCTAACCTTTTGAAAAACACGACGTTAAACGGGGATTTTGCGTTCGAGAATCGGCTGGTAGTTGCAGCGCCGTGCGCGCCCAAGAAGTTGTGCAATGGAATTTCCCATCCTTTGCACAGAAAAGTGGAAGCTAGAGCAGAAGAGTAAAAGGTGATCTGCCAAAGCAAGGGTGTCAGAACAATATGACGGTCAGATATCAAGATTACTACGAAATTCTTGGGGTGCCCAGGGATGCGGATGCCGCCACGATCAAGAAAGCCTACCGTAAACTGGCACGACAGTACCATCCTGACGTTAACAAGAGTCCAGAAGCCGAGGCGAAATTCAAGTTGATCAATGAAGCCTATGAGGTATTGGGCGATCCGGAAAAACGCAAGCGCTATGACATGCTGGGATCTCAATGGAGAAATGGGCAGGAATTTGCTCCACCGCCGGGTTGGGAAAACATCCATTTTGAATTTCGAACCCCCCGGGGTGCGCGCAAGCGGGTGATAGAAGACCTGGGCGGCTTCAGTGACTTCTTTGAGATGCTCTTCGGAAGCGGGGGCTTCCCTAGCATGGAGGCTGGTACTGATGATGGGGCGTGGGAACGTTCGGCTCGAGGACCAGACCACGAGGCGGACATAACAGTCTCGCTCGAGGATGCGTCTCACGGCGCCAAGAAGACATTCACCCTGCGCGTGACGGAACCGGACGCGCATGGCCGGCTGCGCGAGACGGCAAAGAAATATGAGGTGCGTCTTCCCCCGGGAACCACTGAAGGAACGCGCATACGTTTAAGCGGTCAGGGGGGGCGCGGTTACGGAGGCGCCGCAGCGGGGGATCTTTATCTACACGTCCACATTGAACCACACCCCGTATTTCGTGTGAGCGGCCATGATTTGGAAGTGGATCTTCCGATAGCGCCGTGGGAAGCTGCCCTGGGAGCTACGGTCGCGGTGCCAACCCTGGAAGGAACGTTATCCGTCCGCATTCCTCCTGGAACTCAGAGCGGCCAGAAGGTGCGCCTCAAGGGACAGGGGCTGCCCACTGGGACTGGACACAACCGGGGGGATCTCTATGCGATCGTAAAAATCGTAGTTCCGAAAAGCTGTACCCAGCGAGAACGGGAACTATTCGAGGAGCTTGCGCGTATCTCGCCGTTCAAACCGCGCGGAAAACCTTAGCCGACTGGCCGAGGCCGGAAGGTCTGGCAGCTCGCATCGCAGCCGGGGTTGAAGGTCTGGGGGACCATGACGTATATGGAAATGAGGGATGAAGATGAAGGTGCCTTTTTTGGATTTGCAGGCGCAATATCGCGCGCTGGCGCCCGAAATACAGGCTGTGATTGAGCCAGTAATGCAGGCAGCGGCTTTCGTTATGGGGCCGGCTCTCGGAGAATTTGAACGCAACTTTGCCGCCTATTGCGGTGTACGTGAATGCGTTGGAGTGGCTTCCGGCTGTGACGCGCTCCTGTGGGCGCTCATGGGGTGCGGGATCGGTTCCGGAGATGAAGTCATCACCGTGGCTAATACGTACATTGCCACGGCTCTGGCGATCTCGTTTGCCGGCGCAAAACCGGTATTGGTGGACTGCCTTGAGGATTCTTACGAAATAGATCCCGAAGCTGTCAGAAAGGCGATCACCAGGAAAACCAAAGCTATCGTACCTGTGCATTTGTACGGGCAAGCAGCGGACATGGATGCCATTTTGAACATTGCCCGCGAGCACGATTTGAAGGTGATCGAAGATGCCGCTCAGGCGCATGGCGCCTTGTACAAGGGGAGGCCGTGCGGTTCGATTGGAGATGCGGGCTGTTTCAGCTTTTATCCCGGCAAGAATCTTGGGGCGTACGGAGACGGCGGGGCGGTGGTCACGAACGATGTCGAGCTCGCCCATAAGATAAGGATGTTTCGCAACTACGGCCAAAGCGAGAAGTACGTACATGAGACCTTCGGCTGGAACAGCAGGCTGGATTCGCTTCAAGCGGCGATTCTCAATCTCAAGCTGAAATATCTGGACCAATGGAATGCGGCCCGGCGCCGCCATGCTGAGTCGTACCGCCGCGGTTTAGCTGGACTGCCCGTATGGCTGCCGACGGAAATGCCCGGCAACCGTCACGTCTATCATTTATTCGTCGTGCGGGTTCCTCGCCGGGATGACCTGCTGAGTTTTCTCAGGGAGCGCGAAGTTTATTGCGGACTGCACTACCCGATTCCCATTCATTTGCAGCGAGCTTACCGCCAGCTCGGTTACGGGCCGGGCTCATTTCCCCGGGCAGAAGCGTTGGCAAAGGAAATCCTCTCGTTGCCGATGTTTCCTGAGATGACCGATGAACAAATTGCGTTTGTGTGCGACGGTATCCGCGCCTTTTTTGAGACCCGGATGTGATGCAGACGTTGCCGCAGAAGACCTCGAACGGCGGCCTTGCCGGAGGAAAGGAAACGTCCGCAGAACTTAAATCCGGTTTTGCGCTTAGGATTGGCTGGTTGGAATAACGTTGAAAAACATGGTGTTGAAACACGACGCAGCGTGAATCACAGAATATAAGTCTGAAACAAGCAAGCATCTCGCAAAGTCCTCAAAGAGCTACGAAAACGGAATAGGCAAAGAGATCTTCCGCGCAATGATCTTGGCGGCTTAGCGATAGAAACAAGGCGACGTGGGGAGAATATCGAGGGAATGAAGAGAAGGCCGTTTTTCGGACCGCTCCGGTATTGGAAGCGCACCGTTCCCGCTCACTCGGTGAGAACGTAACTACATTAGGAAAAGTTGAGGCTGGGGGAACGCCGGTAACCGGTATAGCAGCGGTCTGAAAAGGGGGCGGGAACTTACTGCCGTGGAAGCGGAGACATACAGCGGTGCGTCTCGCTCCGCGCATCTGCCCGCTCGGGGCGATCGTAAATCTGCCTTAAAGGACGGGAGCAGCGCGTGGTCTGATGAAGATTGCCGTATGCACGAGACACATAGGGACCAATGCCGGCACCGGCGCGGACCAAATGGTTGTGAATTCCTATCGGGCTCTTCGGCGGTGGGATCCGCAAAATGAGTATTTAACGTACCAC
>Ga0129299_1000615_pt1 | contig 23029 bp, 13 predicted proteins | sample ConPoolayeCmetaG_FD_94477 | JGI IMG/M metagenome (GOLD analysis project Ga0129299, IMG submission 94477) | Hot spring microbial mat communities from California, USA to study Microbial Dark Matter (Phase II) - Cone Pool mat layer C metaG ...
CCTGGATGTTGCCGATCACCGGCGGGGTGCAGTCCACCACCGCCGTGGCCGTGACCACCGCCGGCTGCCCGTTGCCCGTGTCCGCGTCGTTGTAGGTCGCCGTAAGGACATCGCCCGCCGCCACCCACAGCACGCCGGGGGCGTTGGTGGTGCTGATATTCAGGACGCCTTCGAAGCGGGCGGAATTGGGGTTGGTCTCGCTGAGGATGACCGATTCGCCCGCCGGCTCGGAGGTCGAAGTGACGGTGATGGTGACCGTGTCCACGGCGTCAGGGTTGGTATTCAAGCCACAGTCTGATACCGTCAGGCTGATGGAGTCGGTACAGGCATACTTGGTGGAGTCAATCTGGATGATGCCCGCGTCGGAGCAGTTGCCTGGATAGCCGAGGGCCGGGTCGCCCATGATGTTGTACATTTCGAAGTAGCGGCGCGTGGTCTGACCGGTGCCCATCTGGGCCAGGTAGCGGGCGCGGGTGTCGTTCCAGACCGGGCCGACCTCGGCGACCACCCCGTCGTTTTCGTCGTAGATCGAGTCGAAGAGCCGCTTTTCCAGCACGTCGTCTTCGGTCCAGTAGCTGTTGACGGAGGAACCGACGGCGACGGCGGCGCCCTTGTTGGGCACGCGGACCCATGTTTCCATGAAGCACTCATCCAGTGTATATGTGCCGGTAATGCACGCGAAGCTGTACACGACGGAGTACATATTGAGATTGGTCAGGGCCTGGACGTCGCTCTGGTAAAAGGCCGGGCCGTCCGCCCAGTAGGTATTCGCGCCGTGACCGGAGTAGATGCCGTAGTAGCGGCCGTTGTTGAAGGCGTTGCGGACCTGCTGCGTGGTGGCATTGTACGTATGACAATAAAGCCGGTCGCAGGCGATCTCATTGGGGATCATGTAGTTGGCGATGACCCAATTGTGGGTGCCTTCGCTGATGGTGTAGTTGTCCTCGGAGGCCATGAACACCGCCCGCTTGACGTAGTCCGGGTCGGCCAGGGGGCCGTTCTCCCAGTAGAGAGTTTTGTCCACCATGGCTTGCAATTGGGCGGCCGTGCGGGCCGGGAAGCGGCCGAGGGCGATGTCGGGCGTCCGCCAGGCGGTGTTGGCGTCGCCGTCCATGCAGACGTAATTCAGGTCGGTGGCCGGCGTGCCTTCGCCGCCGCCGGTCCAGTGCGGGATGGTGTCGGTGTCGCCGACCAGCAGGACGTAATCCGGGCTGGTCGAAGGGTTATTGTACTGCGCGAGGATGTAGTCGCGGATGACCGTATTGCTGGCGGAAGGCGGCACATAGGTCGAGACGGTGAACCCCTGCGCCGTTTTGGCGGCGGCGAAGGAGGCGATGTTGGACTGCAACCCGCTGGTCACGACGATCAGGTAGTTGCCCGTGCCCCGTTCTCGCGGCGTGACGGGCATCAGTTCCGGGTTCAATACCAAACGCCGCAGGCCCGGCATAGGGGAAAGGTCCGGGGCCGCGCCCGAGGCGTCGGAGAAGGTGATCGTGACACTGATGTTCTGGTACACGGTGAGAGTCTGCTGGACCGGGTTGCAGGCCACCGGATAGACCGTCAGCAGGAAGACGCGCTGCCCGCGAATCAGGCCCAGTTCCTCGATTGAGGCCCGTGCGGCCGGCAGGGTTGCGTCCACCGCGTACGCGGCCGGATCGAAGACGAACGGGGCGTTTTCCAGAGCGCCCGGGACCTTCTCGACCGGCGGCTGAGCGGGCATCGGCCGCAGCGGGATATTCAAGCCGATAGAAGCGGTTGTGATTTCGGTCGCCTCGCCGCCCACTGCGGAGCACTGCACTGTAGCGCCTGGAGGAGCGATGAAGAGCCGCCGCACGACCGGCAGCCGCGGCGTCCCGAACTCACCGACGAACCCGGCGTCGGTCCAGCCCAGATCAAAGAACTCGCCGCTTGGGGTCTTGGTGGCGACCGCGCTCAACTGGGGCGTTTCGACCGCCAGTTGCAGAGTGGTGGGCGTCGAACTTGAGACGCGGACTTCCGGGGCCTGGGCAGCGGCGGAGGCGGTAACCACCGACACCTGGGCGTCGGCAGCGGCTGTCCACAGCACGACGGACAGGGCCGCTAGAACGGCAGTGATCCACAGTTTGGCCGACTTCATGGGTTCTGACTCCTTAAGCTAAGATGACGCGGACGCAACACGACTGGGGCCGTAATCACCGGCCCTGAAGCAGCTTAAGCACGATCCTCCAGGTCATCACTTCCCCGGTCCTCGTCGTCGCGATCAGCGGTGGCGACCGTCACCGGACCAAGTTCCGGATAGTCCTGGTTTTCGCCGCCCGGACGTCGAGGGCAACCGGAATGAGCATCCTGGTGGTGCGAGGGAAACCGCCCTTGGGTTGGGATGCTGATCTGGGTGGGCAATGGCCGAGCGGAACTTGGCATGGCCCGGCCACACTCGATTTTCGGAATGATCATTCGGCTCTTGGATCCCCTCGATCGCCACCCTCGCCTCAGGTGGCTTGTTCACTTTAACACCTTTTGGTCCGCCATTCAAGGATTGCGGCGAAGCGGCACTTCGGGTAGTACGGCGGGCATCAGCGGTCGCGTCCGGCCTTCCGCAGGGTGTCCGGATTTCATCGGACGGAAGCCGGCTGAACCGGAGATCGAAGACAATGGTATAAGTGGCGTCGCGAAATCTATTTCTGCGGGGCAGCGGATAGACGTTGTCCTCCGACTACGGCCGGGAAGGTGATCATGTCTCAAGTACACCTTGTTCCTAGTCGATAAGAGGTTATGAATACCGGACCTTAGGCAACCGGTGGATCGCGGTTTCTTGATTTTGAGGCCCGCGTTTGGAGTTTGGCGGCCGCAGTGTGGCCGCCGTATCACAATGAGACGGGCTGAGGATGGTCTGGGCAGAGGGTAGCGGCCCGTACGGATGCGGGCGGTTGGGTTTAAGCCTTCGTTAATGGTTTCTTGAATCAAAGGAGTCGAGAGCATGTCACCCCTCAAGGACTTTGTCAGCACGCTGATCGACAGCTTCGGCGCGTTTCTGACCACCATGTTCAACGGATGGTTCAACATCTTCCTGTCGCCGCTCTGGACGCTGATCGCGGCCGCCTTCGGCCTGCCGACCTGAGTCAGGGAGGCCGCCGGCATGGAGGCCGGCGGGGGAGAGTGACAGGCGGTTGAGAGCGGCGTAGAGCCACACCCAGGCCGAGCTGTGGGGAGGTGGCACCGCCGCAGCGAGTGTAATGCGCTGTCAAACGGCGGCGGTCGCGGAGTCGGCCGCCGCTTCTGTCATCAGGCCGCGTTGATCGGGCCGTGTCGAGGCACTCACGGGTCGCTGCCTTGGGAGGCGGCGACAGGTGTTTCCTTGGCGTTCAGCGGGAGCCAGAGGGTTATCGTGGTGCCGTGGCCGCCGCGGCTTTCAATGGAGACCCCCCCGCCGTGCTGTTCGGCGATCTGCCGGACCACGGCCAGTCCCAGCCCGACGCCGAAGCTCTTGGTGCTGAAAAACGGCTCGCCGACGCGGGCCAGGTCTTCGGCGGGAATGCCGCCGCCGTTGTCGGAGAAAGCCAATTCGACCCGGTCTCCCGCCGTTCTGGTTTCGATCTGCAACTGCGGCTCCGCAGGCCGAGCCTGCTCGATGGCGTGCACGGCGTTGCTGAGGATGTTGAGTACACACCGCCGCAGGCGATCCGGGTCGAACCATGCCTCGATTCCGGCGTTCAGGCGGCGGGAGACGCCGACCCACGCCGGCACGTGTTCCTCATCGAGTATCTCCGCCAGCCAATCGTCGATCGAGGTCCGGACGCATTCCAGCCGGCGGACGCGGGTGTAATCGAGCAGCTCCGCGATGATGGCGTCGCAACGGCTGATGCTGCGCTCGATGCGGTCGAGCGGCTTGGCGAGGTCCAGGCCCCGCTCCTCCGCCAGGTGCCGCACCGTGAAGAATGAACTGCGGATGGTGGCCAGCGGATTGCGAATCTCGTGGCTGACCGTGGCCACCAACTGGCCGACGGCGGCCAACCTCTCCTTGGCCCGCAAGGCGTCCTGGGTCTCCCGCAGGGTGCGGGTCCGCTCGGCTACCAATTCCTCCAGGTTTTCGCGATGCCGGCGGAGTTCCGCCTCGATCTTCTGCCGCTCGGTGATGAATCGGGCCTGCTGGACGTTCTGGTAGGCCTTCAGCGACAACTCGTTGGCCAGGATGAACAAGGCGCGGGCGATCTTCTCGAACTGCTCCCGGGACATGACCGGCACCTCCGCCAGAGCGGCCTCGAACTCGGCCGGGTCCGCGCCGATCTCGGAGGCATACCGCCGCATTCGATCCAGATCGAGCTCGTTGTTCTTGATGTGCCCGATCAACCAGTTGGCGATGTGCTTGCCGCCGACGGAGATGCTGGCCCCCGCGTCCCACAGCCCGCCGCTGAGGCAGGGCTGGACAATGGGGCCGGACGGGTTGTGCCGGCCGATGACGGCGTCGGAGCAATAGCAGTTGGACAGCCCTTTTTTGGTCCGGCGGATCACGTCGATGCAGAGGCGGCAGAACCGGCTGGGGCGGGTGATCGGCGTGCCATCCGGTTGGGTGATGATGGAGGCCACGCCGGTGGCCTCGGCGAAGGCGTCCTGGATCCGCTGGATCTCCTCCAGGCTGAACAGCGTCGCAAAGGACACCGCCGACGCGTCGTCCAGAGGCTGGGTCAGGGCGAGGACCTGTCGCTGCAAGGCGGTTTCGACGCGGCGGCGCTCGGCGGCTTCGATGCTCGCGGAGATGTGCGCCGCCAGGGTCAGCGCCAGGTGCTCCTCGTCGGGCAGCCAGCGGCGTGGGCCGCCGACGTGTTCGAAGCTGAGCAGGGCGGTCAGGCGGCCTTTCACCCACACGGGAGCGTCGAGCAGGGCCGTCACCCCGGATGATTGCCAGTAGGCCGCCGGAATCTGGCAGGTTCGCGGGTCGGTAAGCGCGTTTTCGGCGGCGATGACCTGGCCCACACGATGGCTGCGGGTGTATTCGGGAAACTCGGCACTCCGCAGCACCTCGCCGGAGCGGTGTTGCCTCCTGCTCTGTTCGTAAAGGTCGTGACAGCGAATCTGCGAATGGTCCTCATTGTAGAACCAGACGCTGACTCGTTCCGTGCCGATGACGGGCGCGGCACCTTCGGTGATGTGCGGCAGGATCGCCAGCGGCTCGTCGGCAATGGATTCTCCGAGCCGTATCAGCCGGGAGAGCAACTCGTTGTACCGGCGAGAGCGGAGTTCCCGCTCCCGCCGTTCCGCGGTTTCGCGGGCCACGGCCGCGGCCAGACGGGTCTCGCGCCCCACCAGGAGAAAGGCTAACGAGGACACCAGGACCGCGATGGCCAGACCGGCCACACGAAAGAGCAACAGCGGGCGGCGGATCGGGTGCGACCACCCCGTGCGGGGCGCCGCCTCCAGTTGCCAGCCCCGGCCGGGTATCTGCACGGGGAGCGTCAGCGGTCTCTCTTCGGCGGAGAGGGCCGCCCCGCCGATGCTTACGCCGTCTTCGTCGCGGAGGCAAAGTTGAATGGTGGCATCGGTCTGTCGCAGACCGGTGCCCTCCAGAAAGGCCTCCAAGTCGACCACGAGGGAGACCAGCCCCCAGTATTCCCCCTTGAGGTGTACGGCTCGCCGAAACACCAGGCCGCGACCGCCCATCCGCAGATCTCGGGGACCACATACCACCACCGAAGCCGATCCCCGGGCCAATTCCACCTCTCTGCGGATATATGGTCGAGGATCGGTGTTCAGGTCGCGGCCCATGGTGCCGGCCTGCTCCGCCGGGGGATGGATGAATCGGTTGACGCCGCCCGGCGAGACGTCGATCCTCCGGATCCCCCAATCATCCCCGCGGAGCGACTCCGCGAACCGCTCGAATTCCTCTGCGGGAACCTCGCCGTGTTGTGCGAGTTGGGTTTGGATGAAGGCGTGCAGCCCATCCAGTCGGGCGGTGTAACGCTCCACGGCCAGGGCCACACTGCGGGTATAAGGGGCCGCCTTGTTGGCGACGGCGGCTTGAGCTTCGCGAAGGAGATATTCCCCGTACTGCTCCTGGGCTACCCAGACGGCCACGGCCAGCACGACCCAGACGACGATGGCGACGACCGCGGCCAGGCGGCGGGCCGATCCGGCTTCCGCGGTGGTGGTCACGGAGTTCGCGGCGGGCGTCATGGCTTTCTTCAGCAGACGGCCGGAAAGTCGAGCGGCGGGCTAGTCCTCCTGCTCCGTGGAGTTCCGCTCGTAGTCCTCGAAAAGCTGTCGGGCCTTCTCCAGGTCGCTCACGCTGAGCAGCAGAGTGGAAGCGGTGCTCCCTTGCGGGGTGCTGCCGTAGACGTAGTTGATGTTGATCCCCGCCTTGGCGAGCCGCGTGGCCACGCCGCGGAGCGCTCCGGATCGGTGCGGCAACTCCAACCTCAGGACCTGCTGCGTGTGGTACACGTAGCCGCCCTTGTGCAGCGCCGCCTTGGCCGCGGAAACAGGCGTCCCGACGAAGCGGACATAGCCGCACTCGCCATCCATCAACAGGGCGATGGCCTCGATGTTGACCTTGCTCCGCTTCAGAGCGCCGCAGAGCCTGGCGAGGGTACCGACCTTGTTGTCTAGCGGCACGGTGAATTGGGTGGCTTCGGCCATGTGGCGGACCCTTTGCGGAACGAGGACGGTCGATGCCGCCCGCGGGCCATTCTCCGGGGAGGCGGCCCAGTGCGACGTGGCATTCAAACCGCCCGGCGGGGGAGGGTCAAGGAGTCGAGAGGGCGGCGTCAGGGTTGACCGGCCGTCGTGCTGAAGGCCGTCGGATGTTCCCCGGCCCACCGCCGCCAGGCGGCGGGATCGTGGTCATGGGTCGTGCCGGTCAGGGCGATCAGGGATTCCTCGGCAGCCCGCTTGATCGCAAAATCCTCCGTTTCCAACAGGTCCACGAGCGTGAAAAAGACCTGGCGGTCGGGAAGGTGCCCGAGGCTGTCCAGGGCGGCCAGACGAACGTTGCGGTCAGGATCCCTGGCGGCGCGGTCCAGCAGCACCCGGATGATGGCGGGCCGCTGAGTCTCGTCGTAAAGCCCGTCTCGCAGGATGACCAGCAGGAGCTTGGCCGCCTCCCAGCGGACCGGCCCCATGCGGGTCTTGTCGCCGGTGCCCGCGGAGCCGTCGAGGATGCTCAGCAGGAGCGGCACCCGGTCCGGCCCGGCGGCACGTTCCAGGGCGCGCACGGCGGCGCAGCGGACCAGGGCGTCGGTGTCGGTGCGGGCGACCGTTTCGAAGACCTTGACCGCCCAGTCGGTCGAGGCGTCGCGGGTGCGGGCCAGGCTGCTGACGCCTTCGCGGCGGTCGTCGGCGCATTGGGCCTCCAGGGCCATGTTCACGAAGTCCTGGCTGGTCCGCCGCCCGCCGGTCCAGCCGCCGCTGCGGTGCGAAGAGCACCCGACCAGCAGTGCGGCGATGAGCAACGCCGCCAGGGACCCTCCACTGCGACGCCAGGCCGGTCTAGACGACATTGGACACCGACCCCGCCAGGAACTGCTCGGGTGACACCCAGGTGACATTCACGATCGGGTAATCCAGGAACCGCTGCCCCAGCTCGCGGAAACGCTGCGGATTGTCGCTGACGTAGCAGTGCAGGTCGCCCGGCTCGGCCCGTTCGGCGGTGGCGGAGGCGGCGCTCAGGCGTTCCACCACGACGCGGGCGGTCTGCTCGCCGGAATCCACCAGGCGGATGTCCGGCCCGACCACCTCGGCGATGGCCGGCTTCAGCAGCGGATAGTGCGTGCAGCCCAGGACGATGACCTTCGGGTCCAGCCGCACGATCGGCTCCAGGTAGTCGCGGACCACGGCCTTCACGATCGGATCGCCGCAGGGCCGGCCCTCCTCCACCAGCGGCACGAACAGCGGGCAGGGCCGCTGCACCACCCGCACATGGGGGTCGTGGCGCTTCATGGCCCGTCGATAGGCATCCGAGCCGATGGTGGCCTCCGTGGCAATGACCCCGATGGTGTGTCCATGGGCGAGCAGCAGGGCCTCGCGGGCTCCCGGTTCGACCACGCCGCAGATCGGCACGGGCAGGTGGCCTTCCAGCTCCGGGAGGGCGGCGGCGCTGGCGGTGTTGCAGGCCACGACGATCATCTTGGGATCGAACCGCAGAAGAAAGTCGCAGTCCTCGCGCGCGAAGCGGGTGACGGTTTCCGCGCTCTTGATGCCGTAGGGCACGCGGGCCGTGTCGCCGAAGTACACGATGTGTTCGCACGGGAGGCGACGCCGCAGCTCGCGGACGACGGTGAGGCCGCCGATCCCTGAATCAAAGACGCCGATGCAGCGCGGATCCCCAGCCATGAGCGGACATCCCTGCCGAAGGTAAAGTTCGCCGCGGCCGCATCCTCCGGCCGCGTCGCGGTATGGTAGCGGGCCGTTCAGGGCGGCTCAACCGGCGGTCGCGTGAGGCCAGGCGAACACCGGCGGCGTGCCGCCCGGCAGGACCGGCGGCGTCCCGTTGATCGTCGCCCGGCAGCCCCCGTAGGCGGGGTCGTGCAGCACCAGCCGCCCTTCCGCGGGAGCGGTGATCTCGATGGGCCGGTCCGCCGAACCGGCGGACAGCGGCAGGCGGATCACCGCGCGGGTGTCGCACTCCAGATAGGGCCGGCCGTTCCGCAGCACGCGGACGCCGCGGCCCAGCTCGACCTCCCACAGGTCTCCACCCAGTCGCACGCGACGCACCGCGGCGTCGGGGAATTTCACCGAGCCGAACCGCAGCCAGCCCGCCGGTTCGACGTCGATCAGCTCCTGCATGGCGATGAACGCCAGCAGACCGCCCCAGTGGTAGAGCCGGGCGGCGTTCCAGACGTCAGCCCCGCGGCCGGTGTCGGCGTTGTAGTTCTCGTACACGCCGCCGTCGGCCCGCCAGTTCTCCATGAACATCCGCAGCCCTTTTTCGGCGAACTCCGCGGCCACGTCGTCGAAGCGGTACCGCCGCAGCCCCTCGGCCACCAGGAAATTGAACGGACCCCAGATCCGCCCCCGCCAGTAGTCGTTGTCGGGGTAGGCCGGGTCGCTGCGAGCGATGGACGGGATGACGTAGCGGCCCCAGAACTCCCGCTCGTTGAGCAGGTGCTCGCGGACCATCCGCTCGGCCCGGTCCCGCGGGGCGACGCCGGCGATCAGCGGGAAGAACGAGGTCGGCGACCAGCGGTTCGAAAACCGCCCGTCCCAATGACGGTTGCAGTAGAGGCCGTGCGCTTCGTCCCAAAGCTGCTCGTTGATGCGGCGTGCGACGCGTTCGTGTTCCCGCCGCCAGGCGGCGGCGTCCTTGCGCTTGCCGAGCCGCTCGGCCAAGGCCGCCAGGGCCTCACAGTCCATCGCGTAATAGCTGTTCAGGGCGACGTCGGCCAGCTCCAGAGTGCCCGCCGCCGCGTTAAAGGGCACATCGTCGAACATCGGCGAGTTATCCAGGCCCGACTCGTACATGGCGGACTTCGCGGAGTGCTGGAGCGTCGGGTTGTCCTGCACGAGCTGCGGGAAGTCGTACGCCGGCGTGGCCGAGCTGCCCCACTCCAGCAGCCCGTCGCCGTTGCCGTCGCGGTGCTTCATCCAGAAGCGGTGCCAACGGGCCAGCCGCGGGTACAGGGCCTTGAGCCAGGCCGCGTCGGGGCCGGCCGCCTGCGTTTTCCAGATCAGGTAGGCCCCCAGCGGCGGCATGGAGCGGTCGCGGGAGGCGGCCCCGTGGGCCATATAGTAGTTCGGCACCATGCCCAGCTCGTCGATGGCCGCGCAGACCGTCTCGAAGTTCAGTCGGGCCAGCCGCGGGGCTGCGTAGGAGACAAACGTCCCGACCAGGAATGTGTCCCAGCAGAAAACCAGCACGCCCTTCCAGTCATAGCACCAGTCGCGGCTGACCGGCGACGACACCAGCCGCCGCCGCAGGTCGAATAGCGTGTTCCACGTCACCGCCTGCATCATGGCCTGCGGGGCCTCGGCCAAGGCCCCTTCGCCGACGATCGTCTCTCGCTCCAGGGCCGCGAAGGTCCCAGCGGACGGGTCGGCGGCGCGGGCCGCCGCTGCCCGAGGGGCCTGCACGCGGATCGTGGCCGCCGCCCCCGGAGACCCGAGGGCGTACGGTTCGGCCAGGTTCAAAAAGTAGTTGCTTGGCCAGGCGGCCCCGTCGAGCTCGATCCGGCAGCCGGCGAACGTCCCGCCGACCGCCGAGCGAATGGCCGGGGCCTCGCCATAAGGCTCCACCAGCAGAAAGACCGCTCGCTGCTTCGTCTCGGCCAGCGGCCGCAGGGTCAGGCGGAGCGTGCCTTGCTCGTCCTCCGCCTCGGCCTGCCAGGGGGTGCCGGCGACGTTCAACTCCAGCCGGGCGGGCAGCCCGAGCGGGGCGTGCGGGCCGAGTCGGGTCACGTCCGACCAGCGAAAGACCCGATGGACGCCGCCGCGGTTTTTGACCTCGGTCGGCGGGCGGTAGTCCTCGTCCCAAAGGCCGTACTGCACGATGATGCGGGGGCGACCCCGGTCGAGAAAGACCAGGCGGTTGAAGCCGGAGAAATCCCAGGTGTTCCAGCCGGTGGGTTGGTGTCGGATCACGGTGAGTCCTCGGGGTACGGGTTGGCGGGTCGTGGGGTCCGCGGTCCGTGCAGGATAGCAAAAAGCCGCCCGCCTGGCCACAGTAGGGGAATGAGCAACCCGGAAGCGGGTGGAGAGGCGAACGGAGCCGGGCGCTGAGTCGAATACTGGAGGACGAAGGGCCTAGTGGGCGTCTTGCCCGCCAAGGGAATGCATGACCTACTGTGGGTGGAGGCCCGGCCGTACAATACCCCGCCGTCTTCGTGAAAGGGCTGCCGCGTGGAACCTACCGTGCTCGCCTCGACCTCCGCCTGGCCCCCGTGGCTGCTCTACTTCCGCCAGTTCGACAGCTACTTCCTGCTTTTCGCCACCGCCGCCGCCGCCACGGCGATCTTTACTCCGGTCTATATACTCGCCGCCCACCGCCTGGGCTGGGTGGACCGCCCCGGCGGCCGCAAGCGGCACGAGCGGGCGACCGCCACCATGGGCGGCCTGGTGGTTTTCGCCGTCGTCGGCGCCGGGGCCGTCGCGGCCCTTCGCCTGGACAACCTGGTCGGGGAGATCCTCCGCGCCCACGCTCGTTCGATCTACGCCCTGCTCGGCTGCACGCTGTGCATGGCCCTGCTGGGCGTGATCGACGACCGCCACGGGGTGCGGCCCCGCGTCAAGCTGCTGGTGCAGGCCGTCGTGGCCCTGGCCGCGGTGGCCCTGGACTTCCGCATCCGTGCCGTCACCCTGCCGTGGCTCGGGTCGGCGGAACTGCCCCCGCTCGCCGGGGCCGTCCTCTCGCTGCTCTGGATCGTGGGCATCACCAATGCCCTCAACCTGACCGACGGGCTGGACGGCCTTGCCGCCGGCATCGGCCTGTTGGCCGCGGCGGTCAATGCGGTGGTGGCCGTGTACCTGGGCAACCACTACATGGCCGTGCTGATGGCCCTGCTGGCCGGGGCGCTGCTCGGCTTCCTGCGGTGGAATTTCTACCCCGCCCGGGTCTTTCTCGGCGACACCGGCTCGCTGGCCCTGGGGATGTTCCTGGCCCTGGCCTCGCTGCATTCCGCCCAGAAGGCCCACACCGTCGTGCTGATCCTCGTGCCGCTTCTGGCCTTGGGTTACCCGATCTTCGACACGCTGCTGGCCGTCGCCCGCCGGGTGGTCCGCGGGCAGCCGCTCTTCGCCTCCGACCGCGACCACATCCACCACCGCCTGACCGACCGCAGCCGCCGGCCCTCCCTCGCCGCGATGCAGATTTATGCCGTCAGCGTCGTGCTCTGCCTGCTGTGCCTGGCGGCCATGACGGCCAACTACTTCGTGCTGGGCCTCGGCCTGGCCGGCGTGCTGCTGATGGCCCTGTTCAGCGCCCGCGTACTCGGCTACCTGGAGTGGGGCGGCTGGGCCGCCCGCTGGTCCGGCCGGGAGGAGACCCGCGTGTTGCACGCCGCCGCCCAACTTGCCCGGCTGAAGGTGCCGCTGGCCCGCGACGGCGGCGAGTTGGCGCGGGCGTTGGCCCCGTTGGCCGCCGAGATCGGTTGCCGGCGGCTGACGCTGGACCTGGCCGGCCGGGTTTTCGAGTGGGCCGAGGCCGCGGCGTCGCCGGGGGCCGATTCTTCGTCCACCTCCGCGGCGCTGGAGTTGCCGATCGCCGCCGGGGCCGTGGTGCGGCTCTTCGTCGCTGATCCGGCGGCGATCGACGAAGAGCGGCAACAGCTCATCGAGGACCTGGGCCGCGCGGTGGCCGCCCGGCTGGAGCAACTGAAACCCACGGCATGAACTCGGGCCGGACCATCCTGTTTCTCAATGAATTCTTCCATCCCGATCTCTGCGCCAGCGCGGCGGTGCTGACCGACCGGCTGCCGCGTCTGGCCCGGCTGCGGCCCCGCGACCGCCTGGTGGTCCTGGCCGGAAACCGCGCCTGGGATGATCCCCGCCGGGTGTATCCGGCACGCGGGGAGTTCGGCGGCCTTGAGGTGCTTCGCATCGAGCGGCCTCCGCTGGAGCGGCGCAGCCTGTGGCGTCGAGCGTGGGGCTTCGCGGCTTTTCAGCGGGGCGCCGTCCGGGTCGCTCGGCGGCTGGGTCCGGTGGACCTGGTCATCGGCACGACGGCGCCGCCCCAGGGCGGCGAGATCGCCCGCCGCATCGCCCGGCAGCACCGCTGTCCGTACCTCTACACCGTGCTGGACCTGTATCCCGATGTCGTGGTGACGCTGGGAAGACTGCGAGACGGCGGCTTCCTGCACCGGCGGTGGCTGGCCCGCGACACCCGCGCTATGCGCGAAGCGGCGGCCGTGGTCTGCATCGCCGAGCGGATGACCCGGCGAGTGCGGGAGACCCGGCGAGTTTCGCCCGACCGCGTGCATACCCTGCACGATGGGTTCGATCCCGCTCGGCTGGCCTGCGACGGGCCGAACGAGTTTCGCCGCCGGCACAATCCGGACGGTCGGTTCATCGTGCAGTACGCGGGCAACATGGGCCTGTCGCATCCCTTCGAGACGATCCTGGCCGCGGCCCGGCTGCTGGCGGCGGATCGCCGCATCGGTTTCCAGTTTGTCGGCGACGGCCCGCGTCGCGCGGGGATCCAGGCGAACCTCCCGGCCAACGCGACCTGGATACCTTACCAGCCGGCCGAGCGGCTGGGGCAGGTGCTGGCCACCGCGGACGTGGGCCTGATCTCGCAACACTCCACCATGTATGACCAGGCGTTGCCATACAAGATCTATGCTCTGTTGGCGGCCGGCAAGCCGTGTCTGTTCGTCGGGGACCGGCGTTCGGAGCTGGTGGAGTGGCTGGAAAGCAGTGGAGCCGGCCGTCACGTCAACCAAGGCGAGCCGGAGCGATTGGCTCAGGCGATCCAGTCGCTGGCGGAGTCGCCTGCCGTGGTCGCGGCGATGTCGGCGGCGGCCCGCGAGTTCTTTCTCCTGCGGTTTCACGCGGATCACACGGCGGCGGCCTGGTCGGTTCTGATCGATCGGGTGCTCGACGAACACCGTGGCCCTTCAGCCGGGTGAGCCGCGGGCCGCCTCGGCAGGAATTGCGCGTCGCGTCGAACGGCGAGGAGTAAAAACGCCGAAACGGGTCGGCCGAGGCCACAACCCGTTTCGGCAGGAGAGTTGGCAACACCAGGAGAAACAGCGCTGCAACTCTGAGGGACGGAGGCTATGTTCTCATCGGCTCCCGGTCCGGGGTTTCCTTGAGTTCGGCTTCGACCTCGCTGAACATTCGCTCGAGGGCCAGGTCCAGCTTTTCCGGGGTGTCGTAGGTTCCCGCGGCGATCGCCGCCCGGATCTCGACGATCCTCCGGGCACTCGCTTCCGGCAACTCGGACAGCCGGCTCAGAAAGCCGGCCAGTTCGGAAAGCTCGACGCGGTCCTTTTCCGCGGCGTCGCCGCCCGCCTCGCGTTTTCGCGGCAAGCTCTGATTGGCGTACTCCCGCAGTGTTGCCGAGGGTGCGGGGCCTCTGATGGGATTGATATCTGTCATCATCGTCCTTGATCGCCTTCTGGTGAGGTTGACGGCGATGTGTCCTCACCGGTGTCTCTCAGTGTTACGATACGCTCGGATCGATAGTTCAGGGAATTATCCCCTTTTGGATCGGGTGGTTTCACCTGAATCTCATCAATCCGTCGCATGCCGCGTCGCACCGCGGCGGCCCCCTCGCCGGTCCTCTTCCGGCTGTCAGCATTGATATCGGCACTTCGGGCGGAAAAACTGAAGGTTTTTCCGAATCCGCCCACTAGATGTTGCGTAGCCTCGAGTTACGGCTTTTTTTGCGGAGGGGTCGGCGGATCTGACCTGTTATCGGCCCGGGGACGATAATCCGGCCGTCCTCAACATGAGCAAATCGCCTTTCGGCATGCGGACATAGGCGGCTCTTCTGATTTCACCACCACAATATGTTGTATAGTGCCAGAATCTTCGCTTCCTGCCGGCCGAAGCCTGGTGGCTTGGATTCAACTCCCGTCCGGCGTTACAGTTATAGGACTGCGGACGCCGATACACGAGTTAGCCGCTCGCCTTCGGGTCCGGCCGTTCCGTCTCCGACGGGGGCATGGATTCGGCCGTTGCCCGGGCGATCGCGGCCATGCGACCCCGTCGCGTCGCGAGGAGAGACAGGCCCAACATGACTCATGCCCACCCCTTCCGATGTGATCGGTGCGGCGCGGAGCTGGAATCCGACGACGCGGTCTCCATCATTGAGGGCATCTGCACGCCCTGCCGGCTGGAGGAGCTGCCTTCCCCTCCCGGCGGTCCGGACCCCATCCCTTCGCGGGAGGTTGCCGCCGAAGATCCGCCGTACGACCTCAACCCCAACCCCTTGGAGGACATGGCGTTCGAAGAGACCTTCGCCCCGCTGGACCCCCTGCCCGGCAAGATCACCTCTGCCTGCCTGCCGGATGACTCCTCTTGGGCGGCTGACCCGCGGACGGCGACTGGCGGCCGGCCGCACTACCGCGGCGCTCACCACTATCGCCGCCGCGCTCGCGATCTGGCCGTCGGCACCGCAGCGGGGTTGTTGTTGACCGGCGGCGTGACGGCCTTCCTGCTGCTTCGAGATGCCGACTTTGTGGGCGAATCGGCCGAGGCCGTCGCACGATCGACCAGTCTCCGGATCAAGGTTCTTCCCTCCTATGCTCAGGTTCGGTTGGACGGCCGGCCCGTCGGATCGCCGGATGCCGGCGGTCGCCTCACCATCGAGATCCCGGGCGATGAATCGGCCCATTGGCTCGAGGTGACCGCGGAGGGCTATCATCCGGCCCGCCGTCCGCTTTCCGCCCTGAGCGGCGCTGAGGACGTGCTGGTGGAGCTGGTCCGCAAGCCCTACGAAGTCGCCATCGAGACGGATCCGCCCGAGGCGGAGTTGTATGTCAACGATCAGCTTCGCGGATTCAGTCCGATGACGCTGTCGCTGCTGCCGACCGAACCCGCCTTGTTGACGGTCAAGCGCCGCGGATATGAACCGCTGACGCGAGAACTGGCGCCACCCCAACAAGGCGACCGGCTCGACCTTCGCCTGGTTCTTGCGGCGGCCGGGCCGGTGCTCCGCGTGGAAACCGACCCGCCCGGCGCCCGCGTCACCGCGGATGGAGTGGTCCAGGGCACGTCTCCGCTCACCGTGCAACTGGCCCCGTCATTCGGCGGTCGGGAGGTGCGGATCGCCGCCTCGGCCCCCGGATACGATGAGGCCGCCGCCACCCTGGCGGTTCCGCCGGCCGGTTCCGGAGAGGCCGTCTTCGTGCAACTCGCCCTGAAGAAGACCATGGTTGAACTGGAGCTGCTCACCGACCCGCCCGGGGGGCGAGTCCTGCTGGACGGCCGTGATCTCGGCCCGACGCCGCTGACCGCCCGCTTCGATCCCGCGGAGACCGGCCGGTCGATCGTGGTGCAGGCGGTGCTGGCCGGCTCCCATTATGGGCGGATGGAGCTGTTGATTCCCCCGCCGGGCGAGTCGCGACGCCTCACCATTCCGATGGAATTCAACGCCCAGCGGGTGGTCTTCGTGGCCGCCACGGCCGGTCGCCGTCCGGCGGATCGCGTGATCCTTGCCGAGCAGATGGTGGAGACCATCTCCCGGCTCTCGCCCTCGAGCCGGTTCGCGATTCTGGCAACCGGAGAGGAGGGCGTGGAGTCCTGGCCGGGCGGCCTGGGGACCGAGGCGGGTACGCCCGAGCAGAAGATCCGGGCTTACGACCATGTTCGCGGCCTGAGTCTCGCCACGGGCGATTTTGCCGAGGTGCTTCGGGCCTTGTCCGGTTTTCAACCCACGACCGTCTGGCTGTTCGCTGGAGCCGAGCTGGGACGCGATGACCTTCGCAAGCTTGATGCCTGGGCTAAAGGAGAGAACCTGTCCGTGCATATCGTGCGGGCTGCGTCGTCGCCCGACGATGCCTGGTTGACGGAGTGGACCGCGGCTCACCGCGGCACGCTGACCATTCTGGATGCTCCGGCGGTCGTCACCATGCAGCCGGAGACGGAACCCTGATCACGACGGAAGGCGTCTTCTCCGAATTTGTGGGAAATGGCGGTATGATCCGCACGGGGCCGCCGCGGCCTTGCCGAGGCGAGTGTCCGCCGGCGTGCCCGTCGTCGGGCGAAAACCGGGGCCGGGGTGCGGGTCACACCTCCGCGGCGGTGGCGGCGGGAACCGTGGCCGGTTCGGGCGACGGCGGCGGGGCCGGTAGCAACGGAACGGAGGCGACTTCGGCCACGCGGGGCGTCTTGGGCTTTGCCCGCCGGCCGGCCGGCTTGGCGACCGCGGTCTTGCCCGCGTTGGTGAAGAAAGACCCGATGTGGCGCCAGTGCTTGTAGCGTCGGCGGAGCAGCGTTTCCAGCCGGACCCGCTTCAGCTCGCGGAGCGAATCAACGATGAACTTTTCGACGTTGGCCGCGGCCGCGGCCGGATCGCGGTGTGCGCCGCCCAGCGGTTCCTTGATGATCTCATCCACCAGGCCGAGTTTCTTCAGCTCTCGAGCGGTGAAGCGGAGCGACGCGGCCGCGGTGCGGGCGTGCTCTCCGGACTTCCAGAGGATCGCCGCACAGCCTTCGGGGGAGATCACCGAGTAGTAGGCGTGCTCCATGATGGCGACCCGATCGCCGACGCCGATGCCCAAGGCGCCGCCGGAGCCGCCTTCACCGATCACGACGCAGACGATCGGCACCCGTAGCCGCGACATCTCCAGCAAGTTCACCGCGATCGCATAGGCGATGCCCCGCTCCTCCGCGCCGATGCCGGGGTAGGCTCCCGCGGTGTCGATCAGACAGACCACCGGCACGCCGAACTTCTCGGCCAGCTTCATCTTGGCGAGGGCCTTGCGGTATCCTTCGGGGTGAGCCATTCCGAAGCAGTTCTCCAGCCGCTCCTTGGTGTCTTTGCCCTTGGAGTGCCCAATGAACATGCACTTGTGGCTGCCGATGCGTCCGAACCCGGTAATAATCGCTTTATCGTCTCGAAAATCTTTGTCGCCGTGCAGCTCGCAGAAATCGCGAACCATCAGACTCAGGTAGTCCGGAGTCAGCGGTCGCCGTGGGTGCCTCGCCATCTGGACCGTTTCCCAGGCGTCGAGTTTGGAATAAAGCTTGCGGCGGGCGGCGAGCAATTCCGCCCGCATGGTTCGGATCATCGCGGAGTGGTCGCGACCGCTGGAGGCTTGGCTCGCTTCCAGTTCTTCGATCTGCCGCTCGAGCTTGGCCAGCGGCCGCTCGAACTCCAGGTAATCTCCGCCGTTGAAACCGGTCGCTCCGTTGGGACTGGCACTCATTCGGAAAGCCTCTGCAAAACGCGTCGTCTCGTGGCTCCTGGGAGGATGGCTTTGAGCCGTCCTTTCGGACAGGCCGACCAACCCGCCATCGCCACGATTCGGCGGCATTCGAAGCCCCGCCTTCCGCCGCATGGTCCCCTCGGCCCCGGTCATGCTCGGTGGCGGTCTCTCGGGATGCCCGGCCCGCCAACATGCGGGCCACAGCGAAAACACCGCAGATCGGGCTGCGGTGCGAAGAGCAAGGTTTGGTTAAGATAGCCTGCTGGCGACCTATCGACAAGCGGAAATTGACCGCGTGGCTTGAACCCATTACACTCAGGCCCGTCCCGGTTTATCCTTATCTCTTAACTTATTTCATGGCAGTACATTACAAGATAAAGACCCCTTTGCATCCTTGGATAGGGCCGCATTATGGGACTATGGCAGTTTCAAGTCTGCACTCGCCCGGATTGCCCTGATCCGGCAAGTCGCGAGACGTTGCACCTGCTTCGCGATTTCGGCATTGAAGGAGTCCGCGAAATCCGCACATCTAGAATCTTTAATATTTATCTTGAAGGAGATTACGACGATCGAACCTTACGCAGAATCGCCTCCGAGCTGCTCACTGACCCGGTCGTCGAACAGTGCGAAATCGCCTCGGCGGAGAGTCCCTTGACGCCCGATCCGCGGGAGGCCGTGATCGAAGTGCATTATCGGCCCGGCGTCATGGATAACGTCGCCAACTCCACGCTCCTGGCCATCCGGGACATGGGTCTGGCCGCTCGCAGCGTGCATACCGCTCGCCGGTACCTGTTCTCGCCACCGCCGCCCACTGAGGTGTTGGGTCGGATTGCCCGGCTCTTGGGCAACGACTGCGTGGAGGAGGTGGTCATCGGCCGCAAACCTTTGGCGATCCCTCCGGAGCCGCCGCGGTATGCATTTAAGATTCGGCAGATCAGTTTACGGGAATTGGGTGATGCGGCCCTTGAGCAGCTCAGCCGCTCCGCTCATTTGTTCTTGTCGTTATCCGAAATGCAGGCGATCCAGGCGCATTTCCGGATGGCCGGTCGGGATCCGACGGACCTGGAGTTGGAGACTCTGGCGCAGACCTGGTCTGAGCATTGCGTCCACAAGACGCTCACTTCGGCCATCGAATATCACGGGGATCCGTGGCCGCATCTGTCCGACCCGACAGCGGAGGGTGGCCGGCCGATCTCACGCCGCTATCGCAACCTGCTCAAGGATACGATCGCACGGGCCACGGAGGAGCTGATCCGGCAAGGACGTGGCCCGTTGTGCTTGTCGGTTTTCAAGGATAATGCCGGGGTCATCGCCTTCGATGAAGATCACGGTGTGGCTTTCAAGGTTGAAACGCACAATCACCCGTCGGCCATCGAACCTTACGGCGGTGCCGCGACCGGGATCGGGGGGGTCATCCGTGATGTGCTGGGCTGCGGGCTTGGCGCCAAGCCGATCGCCAACACCGACGTGTTCTGCGTCGCTCCGCCCGACTGGCCCGTTGACGCGGTGCCCAAAGGGGTGATCCACCCGCGGCAGGTGCTGAAAGGGATCGTCGCCGGTGTGCGGGACTACGGCAATCGCATGGGCATTCCGACGGTGAACGGGGCGGTTTATTTCGACCCGCGATATCTGGGGAACCCCTTGGTCTACTGTGGCTGCGTGGGCTTGATTCCCCGCGACCGCATCGCGAAGCAGGCCAAGCCCGGCGATGCCATTCTCGTCATCGGTGGCCGGACCGGACGCGACGGGATCCACGGGGCGACCTTCAGCAGTGCCGAGCTGACCGACACCCATGTGGACGAGTTCGCCCACGCCGTGCAGATCGGCAACGCGATCGAGGAAAAAAAGATACTTGATATCGTCCTTCAGGCCCGGGACTACCGCGCGGGGAGCGGCCCGCCGCGTTGTCTCTACTCGGCGATCACCGACTGCGGGGCCGGGGGACTCTCCTCGGCCGTTGGCGAGATGGGGGCGGAGATCGGCGCGGAGGTGGACCTGGAGAAGGCCCCGCTCAAGTACGCTGGGCTGCGTTATGACGAGATCTGGATCTCGGAGGCACAGGAGCGGATGGTCCTCGCCGTGCCGCCACAGGACGTGGAGACTTTCCTGGCGGTTGCCGCCGCTGAGGATGTCGAGGCGACGGTCATCGGCCGCTTCACGGACACCCATCGCCTGGTCGTTCGATATCAGGGGGTGGTGGTCGGCGACCTTCCGATGGAGTTGCTGCACCACGGGTGTCCGAAGGCGGAGAAACGAGCCGCCTGGTTCGCGACGCCCTCCCGTCCCGCTTCTGGCGGGCCAGGCGGCTGTTCCTCACTCGCCGAACAGCTCCGCCGCCGGCTGGCTGACCCCAACGTCGCGTCCAAACACTGGATCATTCGCCAGTATGACCATGAGGTGCAGGCGGGCAGCGTGGTGAAGCCGCTGGTCGGACCCGGAGACGGCCCCTCGGATGCGGCCGTTTTGCGGCCGAAGCTCGAGTCGAACCGCGGCATCGCGTTGGGATGCGGTCTGGCGCCGGAACTCGGCGACGAGGATCCCTATTGGATGGCGGTTGCGGCGATCGACGAGGCCGTTCGCAACGTGGTCTGCGTGGGCGGCGATCCCGAGCAGACGGCGATACTGGACAACTTCTGCTGGCCGCGGGTGGACGACGAACGGCCCTTGGGCGCGCTGGTCCGGGCCTGCCAGGGGTGTCACGACGCCGCCTTGGCCTATGGCGTCCCTTTCATTTCCGGCAAGGATTCGCTCAACAACGAATTCGCCATGAACGATGCCGATGCCGAACTGGTCCGCGGCCTGATCGGCAGCCGCCGGGCGGGCCGGATCGAGACACCCGGACCGAAGCGACGACTGGCCATACCTTACACACTCCTGATTTCCGCGGTGTCGATCATCCCGGATGTTCGCCGCTGCATCACCGCCGTCCCCCGGCTGGTGAGCGGGACCGCCCGCCTGTATCTATGCCGTCTTGCCGCCGGAACCTGGCCGGAGTTCTCGCTTGACGCGGCCGCGGCGCTGCATCGAGCGGTCGCGGCGGGCATCCGTTCGGGCGGCATTCTGGCAGCCCATGACTGCGGGGAGGGCGGGCCAGCGGTGGCCGTGGCGGAGATGGCCATAGCCGGCGGGCTTTCAGCGGATTTCCATCTTTCGGCGGTCGGGCCTTTGCCTTCACCCGCCACGGAGATTCCCTGCGGCTACGTCCTGCAAGCGAAGGACGAAGGGGGGAAGGGGCTGCCCGCCGCTCTGGCCCAGTTGGCCGGGCTGTCGGGCGTCGTGGTGACACCGATCGGCGAGATGCGGGACGGCGTTGGCCATCCGGTCTTCCGCTTTGTCGGGGTGGACGGAGGGGTGGTGGAGTCCGTTGAGTTGGCGTCGCTGGCGGCGGCATGGCGCGGCCCTCTGGACTGGTAGCAGCCGCGGAAGGGCGGGTTTCGGCAGCCTGATTCACACAGTTGCATATGTGCGTCGCGGCGTGGTGCAGGAAGCCGGCATGGAGGCGTGCTGGCGAAAAAACACCATCGTCCGGTAATCGATTTTTCTTTGCGCGTGATCGGGCGTGGGGATGGCGGCCTCCGCGCAACATTATGCTCGAACGCGGCTTGTCGCACAGTCACGGCGAGGGCAGGTCCGCTAGCTCCATTTCGTTCGCGGAGCATCGAGGCGACGACATGCGGCCGCTTGCGTTGACATGGTTCCGCCGCATCGCTAAGTTCGTTTTCACGTTTCGAATGTCTTCCCTTTGGGCAGCAACATAAAAAACTCGGCGGAGCACAAGCGAGGTCTACATGGAAGTCCAAGGCGTAGCGAGACCCGGTCGGCGCCAGGGATCGGGGCGGAGTTCCCGACTTTTTACCTTGGAACATGCCCACCGGACACTGCCGCTGGTCAGGCGGATCGTTGCCGATGTGGTGAAATGTCATAAACGGATCTGTGCCCTGGAGGCCAAGTGCCAACTTCCGGTGCCGAGAGGCAAGGAAGACGAGATTGAGGAGTTGCGGTATCGCTACGGCCAGGAACTCGACCGGCTGCGGGCCTTGTCGGAAGAGGTTTCGGCCATCGGTTGCCGGCTGAAGGATTTTCACCGGGGTATTGTCGACTACCGCGCTTTGTACCAGGGCCGAGTGATCGAGTTCTGCTGGCGGCACGGCGAGAAGAGCATTCAGTTCTGGCACGAGCTGGACGACGGCTTCCACGACCGCCGGGAGATCGACGACGCTTTCGTCGCCGAGATTGCCGCCGAGGCGGAAGCCCTGTCCGCCCTCTAGCGGCAAGGTCGGCGGCGGCTTGATCCGACCGCAAGAGTGCGCTTCATCGACGGGTCGTCGCCGCGAGGGTCGTCCATGCCGCAGCCCGCCGTGGCCTCGCCCGCCGCGGAAAAATACCTTCGCCTACATTTATGTCCGGAAGTGGGGCCGATCCGGTTCGCCAACCTGCTCCGCGAGCTGGGCGGCATCGACGCCGCCTTGTCCGCCACGCATCGGCAGTTGTGCGGAGTGCGGCAGGTGGGAGAGAAGGTCGCCGACCAGATCGTCCGCGGGCGGGAGGAAGCCGATGTGAACGGCGAGCTGGCGCTGGCCGCCGAGCATGGCGTCCGGATCCTGTGCCTCGCCGACGATGAGTACCCGGCGATCCTCCGTCACATCCCCGATCCGCCGACCTGCCTGTACATCCGGGGGACGCTGGTTCCCGAGGACGGACTGGCCCTCGCCGTCGTGGGATCGCGGCACTGCTCGCGGTACGGGGCCGAGCAGGCCGAGCGTTTCGGCGGGCTGGCCGCCACCGCCGGGTTGACCGTCGTGTCCGGGCTGGCCAGGGGCATCGACACCGCCGCCCACCGCGGGGCGCTAGGCTCTCAAGGCCGCACCCTCGCGGTGATCGGGTGCGGCCTGAGCCACCTGTACCCGCCGGAATCGGGCGACCTCGCCGCCGCGATCGTCGAGCGCGGGGCCCTCCTCAGCGAACTGCCCATGCGGGTTCCTCCGGACAGTAAGAACTTCCCCGCCCGCAACCGAATCATCGTGGGATTGTCGCTGGGCGTGCTGGTCGTGGAGGCGGGGCAACGGAGCGGCGCGTTGATCTCCGCTCGCTTGGCGAACGAATACAATCGTGAGGTCTTCGCGGTGCCCGGGCGGGTGGACACGCCGCAGTCGGAGGGTTGCCACGACCTCATCAAGCGGAGTTCCGCGAAGCTGGTGACGCGGTTCGAGGATATCGTGGAGGAACTCGGCACGGCCGGGTGCGGCCTGGCCGCG
>Ga0129299_1000616_pt1 | contig 22955 bp, 17 predicted proteins | sample ConPoolayeCmetaG_FD_94477 | JGI IMG/M metagenome (GOLD analysis project Ga0129299, IMG submission 94477) | Hot spring microbial mat communities from California, USA to study Microbial Dark Matter (Phase II) - Cone Pool mat layer C metaG ...
AGAATCCGTTCTCGCACCGTTCGCTGGCCGCTGGTGCGAGAATCCGTTCACTTATCCACTGGTGCGAGAATCCCTTCTCGCACCGCCGGTGTGGGGGAATCATTTCCCCCCCCCGGCGACGGGAGCGACGAAGGCGATTCCACGAGGCGGGGCGACGGAAGGAAACGGCATCGGTCCCGACGGAGCGGGGCCCTCCATCAAGGCGGGGCCCTCCTGCGGGGCCTGCCGAAGTGCCCCGTTCGTCACCTCCCGGGTCTTGCCCAGGGCCGATGCCGCCGGTATGGTGCGGTTCCAACGAAGGGATACAGGCCGAATCATCATGGACATCAACGACTTACAGCGATTACTGGCCTCGATCAAGGAAGAGTGCGAGACGGCCATCAAGCAGGCGGGGTCGGTCGAGGCCCTCCGCTCCGCCGAGACCCGCCTCACCAAAGGCCCGCTGGCCGAGGCCATGAAGACCATCAAGCAGTTCGCCGCTGAGCAGCGGGCGACGGCCGGACAGGCCATCAACCAGGTCAAGGCTGCGGTGGTCGAGCGTTTCAAGGCCGCCCAGGAGCAGTTTTTACAGGCGGCCATCGCCGGGGAGCGAAAGCAGGCGGCGACGTTCGACCCCACGCTCCCGCCGCCCGTGGCCCAGCGGGGTTCACTTCACCCGGTCACGGCCGTGCAGCGCGAGGTCGAGGAGGTTTTTACCGGCCTCGGGTTCGCCGTGGTCGGGGGGCCGGAGCTGGAGACGGAGTATTACAACTTCGAGGCCCTGAATATCCCGGCCATGCACCCCGCCCGCGACACGCAGGACACCTTCTGGCTGACGCCGGACCCGTCGCGGGCGGAGGGCGGCGGCTGGCTGCTGCGGACGCACACCAGCCCGTGCCAGGTGCGGGCCATGCTGCGGTACGGCCCGCCGCTCCGGGTGATCGCCCCGGGCCGGTGCTTTCGTTATGAGGCGGTGGACGCGTCGCACGAGAACACGTTCCACCAGCTCGAGGGGCTGTTGATCGACCGCGATATCTCGGTGGCCCATCTGATCGCGTTCATGAAGCTGTTGCTGCGGGAGGTGTTCCATCGTGACGTGCAGGTGCGGCTGCGACCGGGGTTCTTCCCGTTCGTGGAGCCGGGCTTCGAGCTGGACATGTCCTGCGCGATATGCGGCGGCACGGGGTGCGCGACGTGCAAGCGGAGCGGGTGGGTGGAGATCCTGCCGTGCGGGATGGTGCACCCCAACGTGCTGCGGCACGGGCGGATCGACCCGCGGGAGTACACCGGCTTCGCCTTCGGCCTGGGCCTGACGCGGCTGGCGATGATGAAGTACGGCATCGCGGACATCCGCATCCTGAACAGCGGGGACCTCCGGGGATTGATCAGCCCGGAACGGATGGCGGGAGCGACGATCGGCCGCGGCGGGACGGCCTGAAGCTCTGCGCCCGGCCGGGATTCATCGGCTCGGCGTGGCCCGCCAGCCGTGGAGCAATCGGCGAGCATGGTCGATATCGGGATGATCCAGGAAATGGTCAGGCGGATCGTGGCCGCGGTCGATCCCGTGCGCGTGGTCTTGTTTGGCAGCCAGGCGCGGGGCGGAGCCGGGCCGGAAAGCGACCTCGACTTCCTCATCATCCAGGAGACCGACCTTCCGCGGCCCAAGCGGAGCGCGCCCTTGTATTCGTTGCTTCGTGACTTCCCCTGCTCCAAGGACATTCTCGTCTACACGCCCCGCGAGGTCGAGGAGGACGCCGCCTTGCCCCATGCGTTGGTGACGACGGCGCTCCGCGAGGGGAAGGTGCTGTATGAGAAGTAAGGAGCAGCAAGTCCGCGACTGGGTGGCCAAGGCGACCAACGACTTGAAGATCGCGGCCACGGAATCGGGCACCGACCGGCCGGCGACCGATGCCGTCTGCTTCCACTATCAGCAGGCCGCGGAGAAGCTGCTCAAGGCTTGGCTGCTCTGGAAAGACCAGCCGCCAGTCCGGACGCACAATATCGAAGTGCTGCTGGCGGCGTGCGAGCGGTTGGAGCCGACGTTTTCCTCGCTGCGGCCCGCGGAGGCATTGACCCCGTATGCCGTCGAGGTTCGCTACGGCGATCCGGCCTACTTTCCGACTCTGGAGGAGACGGCGGAAGCGGCCCGGCTGGCCGGCATGGTGGACGCCTTCGTTCGCGACCGGTTCGCGGCGGACGGGTTGACTCTGCCTTCCTCGACGCCGCCGACGCCAAGACCGAGACTTGACCCCTGAACCCTGAAGCAACGGTTGACCCCGGCAACCAGGACCAAATGATCGACCGCTAACCACCTACCACACCACCCATGTACATCTCCCTCAACTGGCTCAAGGACTTCGTCGCCATCCCCGCCGACCTCGACCCGCGGGAGCTGGCCCGGCGCTTCACCATCACCACCGCCGAGGTCGAGGGCGTCGAGCACCTCACGCCCGGCTTCGACGGGCTGGTCGCGGCGCGGATCGAGGCCGTGCGGGCCAAGCCCGGCGAGGAGAAGCTCAAGACCGTCCTCGTCGACGCCGGGCGGCCGTACACCTCGCTCACCACCGCGCCGGACCTCCAGGTCGGCGATCTGGTCGTCTATGCCCCGCCCGGTGCGACCCTCGGCGGGCACCCCGTCGGCACGACCGACCCCGCCGGGCGGTCGTCGGAAGGCATGATCGTCGCCGGCCAGACCCTCGGCCTTACGCAGGTCGGGGCCAACGCGGTGTTCCTGCCGCCGGGCGTGCGGCCGGGCGCGACCATCGATCCGGCCCCCTTCGACGACTGGATCATCGAGATCGACAACAAGTCGCTGACCCACCGGCCCGACTGCTGGGGCCACTACGGCATAGCCCGCGAGGTCGCCGCCATCCTCGGCCTGCCGCTGCGTCGGTACGAGGTGACCGATCCGGCGTCGCTGGCCCGCCCGGACCTGCCGCCGATCCCCATCGAGATCGACGACCCGCGACTCTGCCCGCGGTATACCGCCCTGCGCATGACCGGGCTGACGGCCCAGCCCGCGCCGCTGTGGATGCAGGCGCGGCTGGCCCACTGCGGCCTGCGGCCGATCAGCCTGCTGGTGGATTTGACCAATTACATCATGCTGGAGCTGGGCCAGCCGATGCACGCCTTCGACGGCGCAGCCCTGCCGAACATCCAGGTGGCCCTGGCCGCGCCCGGGGAGCGGTTCACCACCCTGGACGGCGTCACCCGCGCCATGCCGCCGAACACGCTGATGATCCAGTGCGATCGTCGCTCCGTCGCCATCGCCGGCGTCATGGGCGGCGCGGCCACCGAGGTCGGCCCGGCGACCACCACCGTCCTGCTGGAGTCGGCCAACTTCGAGCCGGCCACCATCCGCCGCGCGGCCACCGCCATGGGCCATCGCACCGAGGCCAGCGCGCGCTTCGAGAAGTCGCTCGATCCCGCCCACACCGTCCTGGGCATCGCCCGCTTCCACCTCCTGGCCTCGGCCGAGCTGCCCGGCCTGCAACTGGCCAGCACGCTGAGCGACTGCTACCCGGCGCCGCGGACGCCTCCGCCGATCGAGCTGGACTGCGGCTTCGCCGCCCGCTTCATCGGCCATCCCGTGTCGCCCGCGGAGATCACCCGGATCCTCACCGCCCTGGAGTTCCGCTGTACGCCGCTGGCCGGCGACCGCCTCTGCGTCACGCCGCCTTCCTTCCGGGCGACCAAGGACATCAGCCTCGAAGTGGACGTCATCGAGGAGATCGCCCGCTTCATCGGCTACAACCAGATCGAGCCGAAGCTGCCCAACATCACCGCCCGCCACTTCGACCGCTCGCCCGACCTGCTGCTCGAGGCGCGGACGCTGAACTACCTCTGCGTCGGCGGGGGCTTCGTCGAGGTGCACAATTACATCTGGTACCAGGACGACTGGCTGAAGACGCTGGGCTTCGACCCCGGCCCGTGCCTGACGCTGGCCAACCCGACCGCGGACCACTGCGCGCGGTTTCGCGGGACGCTCGTGCCCGGCCTGATCGCCTTCGCCGACCGCAACCGCCATCACTTCGACCGGTTCCAGCTCGTCGAGATCGGCAGCGTCTTCCACCCCGGCCGGCCGCGGGTGGAGGAGTCGCAGCATCGTTGCCTCGGGCTAGTCGTGGCCGAGGCGGGCCGCAAGGCCGACGGCGTCGTCTGGGACCGGCTCCGCGGGGCGCTGGCCGGCTGGGCGCGGCAGGTGCTCGAAGCGGGCGTGCAGTTCCGCGAGACCGCGCCGGCCTTCCCCTGGGACGATCCCGACCGCCTCGCCGCGATCGCCGTGGCGGGCCGCGAGGTCGGCCGCCTCACCCTCCTGCCGCTGGCCTGCAAGCAGCGGATCGACGAGCGGCTCAAGGCCTGGTCGATCGCCGTCGCGGAGCTGAACCTGTCGGCCCTGGCGGACCAGGTCGGGCGGTTCGACCGGCTGCCGCCCGTGCCGCGGCACCCGCAGGTCCGGCTGGACTTCAGCACGCTGACCGACGCGTCGGTCCGCTACGCCGCCCTGGAGCAGCGGCTGGCCGGCTTCCGTCATCCGCTCCTGCGGCGGCTGTCCTTCCTGGACGCCTACGAGGGCGGCTCGATTCCGCCCGGCAAGCGGAGCTTGACCTTCCGCGCGGAGATCGGCCTGGAGGACCGCACGCTCGGCGACGAGGAGATCCACGCCTTTCGCGCCGCCTTCGGCGAGTTCCTGGTCGCGGCGGGGCTGGAATTGCGAGGTTGACCCATGCCGAGGCGATTCTTCGCGGCCGGCCTGGCGGCGGGGCTGCTGTGCGCGGCGGCCCTGCACGCCCAGGAGACGCCGCCTTCCGTCGTGCGGCTCCGCGGCCTGATCGACCGTGACCAACGCTGGTCGGGCACCGTGCTGATCACCGACGACGTGACCATCCAGGATGCGACCGTCACGGTGGCCGCCGGCACGGTGGTGGAGTTCGCCGTGAAGACGCCGGGGCATTTTCCAACGTTGACGGTCGGCACCGCCGAACAGGCCGGCGGCGATCTGCGGGTGGAGGCCGCCGCCGACCGCCCGGTGGTGTTCCGCACGCGGGCGGACACGAACGCCGGGCGTCTGGTGGTCAACGTCCGCAGCCGTCCAGCCCCGCGGCGGCTGGGGGCGGGCGGCGTGATCGGCGAGCCGTCCCCGCCGCAGCCCAACGAATCGGTCTGGGCGTATGTCCGCTTCGAGGGGCTGGGTGCCGCGGACGGCCGCTCCGCGGGCGAGGCCGCACCGGGCGGGCGGCCCGCGAGCGGCCGGCGGGCGGCGGCCCCGGCGGTGCTGTTTCACGCGGTGGGCGGGCCGCATACGCTCAATCTCGCCGGCTGCACGTTCACCGACTGCGGACGGCTGACCATCCGGGCGGGGGACGGGGCCGCGGTCGCGGTGGTCGGCAGCCGCTTCGTCGATCCCCGGGAGCGAGTGGCCGTCGAGGTGTTCGGCCGTGCGGGGGAACGCCCGGTGGAGCAGATCAACATCACGCGGAACACCGCCTCGGCGGCGATCCGTGTGCAGGGGGCCTCGTCGCGGGTCATGGACAACCTGCTCATCGGCCGCGACGCGGCCATCCTCATCGAGGACGACGACTCCCCCCGGACCCGCATCGCCGGCAACTGCGTGCACAACACCACGCCGGACGACGACGGCCGCTACGCGCTGAATTGCGGCAACCCCGACGCGGCGATCGAGGGCAACCTGCTCCGCGGCGGGACGGCCTGCGTCTGGAGCGGCTCGCGGCGGATGAGCGGCAACGTGCTGATCGGCGCGGGGGGCCTGGCCAGCCGCTATGTCAAGAACGCCCGCACCCACCAGCTCGTTCAGTCGCTGCCGGACGGGGCCGTCTTCGAGGGCAACCTGCTGCTCGGCCCCGCGTATTCGCTGGTGGTGGCCCAGCCGGCGGCGTCGGCATCCGTGGCGGGCGGCGAAGCGGGGATCGTGCTGCGGCACAACGTCTTCGACGGGTTGGCCGCGACGAACCGCGCCGTACAGGTGGGCGCGGCGGGTCGGCCAAGCGTGCCGGTCGCACTCGAGGGCAACCTGTTCCTGCGTCTGCCCGCGCTGGTGTACGACGAGAGCCGGGGCGAGGCCGCGCCGGTGCGGCTGGAGGGCAACGCCGCGGCCCCGCCGCCGCGGACGACAGGCCCCCACGCGGCGCCGTCACCGCGGACGACACGCCCCGCCGCGGAGGCGGGCAGTGATGAGTCGTCAGTGGGCACTGGCCGAATGGACGCAGGCAGCCGGCCGTCACGCGGGGATGCCGATCCTTCAGCGGTGGACGGTGCTCAGACGGCGGGCCTGGCGGTGACGGCGGCGGATCCGGGGGCCTTGCGGCTGGAGGGCGAGCCGCCGGCGGCGGTGGCGGACTTCGACGAGGAGCTGCTCTCGGGCCGCACGAGCGTGGAGGCGGTCTGCCGCCGGCTGCGGTCGTTGTATCGGCCGCGAGCGGACAGCCCGCTGCGTCGAGGCGGGTCCGCGTCGGCCCCGGCGGCCCCGATCGGCCTGCCGGACTGACGCCGCGGATGCCCCTTCGTCGCCGGGCGGTGCAAACGACTCGCCGCAAACCGCGGACGGAAAACCGCTACGGCCCCGCGGGGCGGCTCGTTCGCCGTTCCTTGCGGACCTGCTCCGCCACCCGCTGCAACGCCGCGGCGTAGGCCTGCCCCAGCTCCCGCTCCTCCTCCGTGGTGTGCTCGAAGAGCCACCGCTGGAACTCGGGCAACCCGACCGCCCCCGCCTGTGGGAAGGATGCGGCCAGCTCCTTGAAGAACGCCGCCTGCGACTCGTACTCGTCCAGCCTGGCCCGCAGAAACGCGAACTGTTCCGAGCCGGAGGCCAGGCGGCGGTGCCGCTCGGCATCATCCAGAAAGGCACGCTTCCCCTGGGCGAAGAGGGTCTCCGCCAGGGCCTTGCGTTCGGGGTCCGGCAGGGCTTCCAGGCAGGAGGTCCAGTCCGCCTTGCGGGCCGGATCGCCCCGGATCGCGTCCTGCCACTGGGTCAGGTACTGCCGGGCCTCGATCAGCGATAACGCGGCCAGTCCGCGCTCGGCCCGCACATAAGCGATTACTTCCGCCGCCGGGGCCGTTCGCGGGTCCGGGCGGCGGGGCGTCGCGGCATACTGATAGCCCAGGTAAGAAAACAGCAGCAACAGCCCGATCCCGCCACCGATCAACGCCGCCGGGCGGTGCCGCCGGGCGGCGGTTTTCAGTTCCTCCGTGGTCACGTCCGTCTTCCTCCTGCGGGGGCCGGTCCATCAGTCCCCGCGGCCCTTGGGCGGCTCGACCCGAACGGGCCGGAACAAAGAGCCGGAAGCCTAGAATTGGCTCCAGCGGCCGTCAAGGGTGGGCCGCGAGGGCGTCCGCACAGCCGGGGGAACGCATCCGTAATCGGGGCGTGGAAGGGTCCGCGGCTGGACGGAAGCCGCCGTCGCGTCATAGTTCGGGGGTCTGATCGGAGGCGACGTCTGGCGTCGTATCCTTATTCCAGACGCGGACTTCGGTGATCTCGTAGGCGTAGGAGTCCGCCGGGGCCGCGGAAGGGAACCGCACGGCGAATCGCCGCGTCTGACCCGGCAGGATCGGCCCCCGCCACTCGTCGTCGAGCTGGAGCGGGGTCGCCGCGTAAGGAGCTGTCTCGCCGACCAATTCCCCCTGGGCATCCTGGGCCAGCACCCGCAGGGCCAGCAGGCTGACGACAGACTCGCCCGAGTTGCGGACCTCCACCACGGCGGCGTTTCCGCGGCATTCGCGGCGGGCGGCGGCCGGGTGGACCGAGATCTCGAGCCGCTGGAGGTAATCCGGGGCCCGCACGTCGTGGAAGGCGTCCACGAGGACCGGCGGCAGGACCTTTCCGTACTCCGGCAGGGCCTTGATCGTCTCGCCGGCCAGGCTGGCCAGGTCGGCGGCCCGGCAATGGACGATCCGCAGGGCGTACAGGCCGACGCCGGCGACGGTGGCGATGATGGACAGGACGATCAGCGTCCCGCAGATGGCCAGGACGGATACGAACGAAAACCGCGTGCGAACGACCGTGGTGGATGGCTCGGAGAACATCGCTGGGCCTCGTATAAACCGGGTCTCGTAGCCGCAGGGGGGCAGGACACGCCCGGAACGCGTCCGCCTCCGTCGGGGAATTGGGGAATGCCCGCCGGTTATTTCGGGATATTTCCAGCCGGGCGGCGGCAGGGCGGCCTCGCGGGTTGCCGCGGGTGGCGGGGCTGTGCTACGCTCGCCGGACGGTCGAAAGGAGGCCCGGCGCGGACATGAGACTGCATTTTCTGGGCGCGGTGCGGCAGGTGACGGGGTCGTGCTACCTGCTGGAGGCCGAGGGGCTGCGGCTGCTGGTGGATTGCGGCCTGTTCCAGGAGCGGGCCTATCTGGAGCGGAACTGGGCACCGTTTCCCGTCCCGCCGGAGACCATCGACTTCGTGCTGCTGACCCACGCCCACCTCGATCATTGCGGGCTGCTGCCGCGGCTGGTGAAGAACGGCTTTCGCGGGGCGGTGGTGACCACGGCAGCCACGCGGGACCTGGCCGAGATCGTGCTTCAGGACTCGGCCCACATCCAGCGCGAAGACGCAGAGTTCAAGAAGAAGCGGCACCGCCGGGAAGGGCGGACCGGCCCGTACCCGGTCGTGCCCCTGTATGAGGAGGCGGATGTCGCCGCCGCGACGGCCCTCTTCCGCACGCTGCCCTACGGGCGGGCGGTCCCGCTGAACGACCGGGTCCGCGTGACCTTTCACGACGCCGGGCACATCCTCGGGGCGGCGATGCTGGAGCTGACCGTGGGCCGCGACGGCGACGAGCGAACCGTGCTGTTCTCCGGCGACATCGGGGAGTGGCACAAGCCCATCATCCGCGATCCGACCGTCTTTCGGCGGGCGGACTACGTGGTGATGGAGTCCACCTACGGGGCCCGCCCGCGGACGGAGTCCGCCCCGGTGCCGGACCGGCTGGCGGAGGTGATCAACGCGACGGTGCGGCGGCACGGCAACGTGGTGATTCCCACCTTCGCGATCGAGCGGGCCCAGGAGCTGCTGTACCACCTGGGTCAACTGCTGCGGCAGGATCGCATCCCGCATCTGCTGGTGTTTCTGGACAGCCCCATGGCCATCGACGTGACCGAGATCTTCCGGCGGCACCGGGACTGCATGGACGAAGAGACCCTGCTGCTGCTGGAGTCGGGGGAGTTCCCCTGCCGGTTCCCCGGCCTGCAACTGGTGCGGGCGACGGCGGAATCGAAGGCCATCAACCGCATCAAAGGCTCGTGCATCATCCTTTCCAGCGCGGGGATGTGCACGGCGGGCCGCATCAAGCACCACCTGGTGAACAACCTGGGCAGCTCCCGCAACACGATCCTGTTCGTGGGCTATCAGGCGATCGGCACGCTCGGCCGCCAGATCGTGGACGGGGCCAAGACGGTGCGGATCCACGGGGTCCGGCGGCGGGTCAAGGCCCGGATCGAGCAGATTCACGGCTTCTCGGCGCACGCCGACCAGACGGGATTGCTCCGCTGGATCGGGGCCCTGGAGGTCACTCCGCGGCGGGTCTTCCTGACGCACGGCGAACCGGACGCGGTGGAGACGCTGGCGGGGCTGGTGCGGTCGCGACTGGGCTATCCGGCGACGGTGCCGGAGTACCGCCAGGAGGCGACCCTGGATTGACGGCCGGCGACGGGCCGGCCCGCTCGTTCGGTCGGCCGGCGCAAGACCGGAGCCGACGACGCCTCGCCAGCGGTGGCAGGGCGGCATCGGCTCCGGCGGCGGACGGCGGCGGGTCCGCGGCATTGGCTAGCGAGTCGTGACGGGTATCCGCTTCACCGCCGCCTTGGGGTTGCGCTCGAAGCGGAGCGTCAGGACGCCGTGGGCGTGTTCGGCCTGGACCTTGTCGGGGTCCACCGACGGCGGCAGCTCGAAGTTTCGCCGGAAGCGGCCGAATCTCCGCTCCGAGAAGTAGGACGAGCCTTTCTTCTTCTCGGTGGACTCCTCCTTTTCGCCCTCGATGGTGACCGTGCGATTGGTCACAGACACCTTCACGTCCTTGGGGTCGATGCCGGGCAGTTCCGCCCGGATCACCAGCCCCCGCTCATCTTCCGTGACGTCCATGGCCGGCAGCCAGGCCCCCGGGCGGGCCGTCGGCCAGAGGTCTTCTCCCCAGCCCGGCCATCCCTGCATGAACCGGTCGAAGAATCGCTCCATTTCCCGCTGGAAGGGCCACGGGGCCGGGTCGGTCACGGATGACTGAATCTCGCGGCGCTTGTTCCTCCAGGGAATCAGACTCACGGAAACTCACCTCCTTCTCTGCTCTCTCGTGAGGTCTCCACTCACCACGAAGCCTACTTGGTCTTGACGGCGATCTTGCGCGGCTTCACGGCCTCGGTCTTGGGCAGATGCAGGGTCAGCACGCCGTCGTGGTACTCGGCGTAGATCTTCTCCGCGTCGATCGCTTCGCTCACCTGGAACGAGCGATGGAAATCGCCCACCTCGTACTCGCGCAGCAGGTAGTTCGTATTCTCCGGCTGGCGATCCGCGACCTTGCCGTGCAGCGTCAAGGTGCCGTTCTCGAAGTTGATGTCCACGTCCTCGGCCTTGATGCCGGGCATGTCCGCCAGGACCAGCAGTTCCTCGGCGTTCTCGACGATGTCGACGTTCGGGAAGAACTGCGGCCGACTGCGGGTCCGCTCGGTCTGCACGAGGGTGGCTTCCTCGGGTCGCTTGTTCAACACCGTTTCATTGGCCATGTCCGTACTCCTTCTCCATGATGTCCGCAGGGTTCTTCTCCAACACGCTCCGCTACTTGGTCAGGGCCTTCACCTGGACCTTGCGGGGCTTGGCCTTCTCGGCCTTCGGCAGCGTGATCGTGAGCACGCCGTTCTTCAGCACCGCCTCGACGCGGTCGGCGTCCAGCTCCGCCGGGAGTTGCAGCACCCGGCTGAACGCGCCCACGCCGCGCTCGCGACGGTGGTAGCCAGCCTTCTCGCGGAACTCGTCCTTCCGCTCACCCTTGATGGTGAGTTCGTTGCCGACCACATAGACTTCGAGATCTTCCATCCGCAGGCCGGGCAACTCGGCTTCCGCATAGATGTTCTGCTCGTCCTCCCACAGGTTCAACGCGGGGAAGGCCCCGGCCCGCCGCAGGCCCCAGCGCTCGGCCATGGGCAGATACGGGGCCATCTCGTCGAACAGCCGGGCCATCTCCTCACGCACCTGGTGGATCGCCTCCCAAGGGTTCATGGGTCTCATCAACATCTGCAAACCTCCTTTCTGGTGTCTGACCGATGGTGGTGACGCCCTTCGCCGCCGGTACCGGTTGGTCGTCGCCGCCCAGCCGACTGAGCAACGCCCGTACCAGTGCGCGGGTGCGGAAGGGCCGGATCTCTTAACAATATGTAAAACAAAGAGTTGCGAGAGATTAAACCAGCCGGGCCGGAGCTTCCGCCGTGTCAGATTGGCAGGCGTGGCAGGCAGCGGGAACGGACCACGATAGGGGATTATCCAACGATGACGCCCGGCCGCGGCGACTCGCCGCCTCCGGGCGAAGCGACTCGCCGTCTCCGGCCGTCGCCCGTGTTGCGACTTCCGCCGGCCGCCCGCTCAGGCCCGTTACGCCCTCAACCCGGAAACCGTCTGGTGCGCCAGACGGGCTGGTTCCGGAAGACGGTGCCCCGCTCCGCAGAGCCGCACCAGCGACACCGCGTCAGCCAGCGTCAGCCGGTGGCCGACGCTGACATACACCGGCCGCACCCCCGGTCGCGTCCGCAGGGCCGTGCCGATCGTCTCTCCCTCCAGCACCACCGCCGCGGCCGCGTCCCGCCAGTCGGGAAGCGGATCATGCCGGCCGCACAAGAGACGCTTGGCGCAGCCGAGCGTCGGGCGATCCAGGATCAGGCCGACATGACAGGCCAGACCGAAGTGGCGTGGGTGGGCACGCCCGTGTCCGTCGCACAGGAAGACGTCCGGTTCGGTCCGCAGCCGGCGGGCAGCGGCCAGCAGGGCGGGAGCCTCGCGGAAACTGAGCAAGCCGGGCACATACGGGAAGCGAACCGGCTGAACGACCTGCCGCCGCTCGATGACCGTGTGCCGGTCGACGTCCCAGACCACCCACGCGGCGATGACCCTGGTGCCGTCCGGGGTGAACGCCGCGTCGCCGCCGGCGACATACCGGACCCTGGTCGCCAGCGGCGTTTCGAGGATCCTCTTCGCCAGAGCGAGTTGCAGGCGACCGGCCTCCGCGACGCTCAGATTCCAGCGATGGGGTGCGCGGGGCACGCGCATGGGCCGCCTCTCCGCAGGATGGTCGTCAACGAGCCGCGGCCGCGGGATCGTTGAGTTCGAGCGGCTCGGCGTGCGGCCGAGCCGACGGGATTGTACTATAAGGGTGCCGACCGCGGTCCGCCGCGGCCCCGACGAACAAGGCGAAGCGCCCATGAGACGGCAGGGACTGGTCAGTGTGTGCGGGGTGTGCGCGGTGCTGGCCGGAGGGGCGGTGCCGCTCAGCCGCGGGGATCTCGTCGTGCTCCGCAACGGGGAGATTCACGCCGGCCGGGCCGCGGAAGAAGCCGGCTCCCTCAACATATTGACCGGCACTCCACATGGCTTGAAGACGGTGACCGTGCCGTGGGCGGAGGTCCGCAACGTCTGGCGCGGGGAGGAGGAGGCGCGGGCCGTGCGGGATTGCCCGACCGCCGGCCTGCTGAAGACCTGGTCCGCCGGCTATTTCTGGGCCGGGCTGGAGGAGTCCGCCGCCGGCTGTATCCGGCGGGCGCTGGAGCTGGAGGCGACCCTCGATGCGGATCCGCTCCAGGAGGGTGATCCGTCTTTTCGTAGTTTCTGGAATCGCCGGGTGCTGGCCTATCGCGAACTGCGGTTGCGGGAGGCTGGCGCCGACCTCCTGCTCGAGACCGCGCGGTGGGCGAAGCAGGCCGATCTCTCCGGCGAAGCGATCGACTACCTGCGGCGAGCCTGGCGGGCGGATCGCGACTCCGTGGCCGTTCGCCGCATCGCCGAGGAGTGGAACGTCTACCTGGGGCCGTGGCGGCGGCTGGACCTGACCCCCGGCCTGGTGGGCGGAATGCTCCTCTCCGACACGATTCAGGATGAAGAGCTGACGGTCACCGCCCTGCCGGGCATGACCTTCCTGGTGCTGCCGTACCGGTGCTCGACGGTGGACGGCCCGCAGACCCTCCATCGCGGCAGTCTCCGCGATCCCCGGGATCTGTACGGCTTCGCGGTGGTGCAGTTCCGGACCGCACGCAGCCTCGCCCCGCTGCGGTTTGTCGGCGGCGCCGTCTATGAACGACTGGATTTGAAGATCGCGGCCGGCGGCCGGGAGCCGACCAGCGGACCGACCACCCGGCGGTCGGGTTCGGCGGGGGATCGTTTTGAGGGCATTCCGTTGAACACCCGCGGTCCGCGTCTGCCCGGTCCGGAGCGGCCGTTCCAGGAGCCGAGCCGCGACCGATTTCGCGAGCCGCTGCCGGTCGGCGGATTCGCCCTGATCCTGGAAATTCCTCGGAACACGGAGAAGTACGTCGTCGATTGGGCCGACGGCGGACGCGATGAGGTCGACATCGCCTTTCTGCGGCGCGTGCCGCAGACGATCCACGAGTTGGGCTATCGGATTGAGTCGCCCGCCGAATCCTCCCGCGATCCCCCAGCGGGGATCAAGGCCGTGGCGGACAAGCTGGCCTGCCCGTCAGCGGCCATGGCCGTGCTGGCGGCGCGGCGGATCTTCCGCTTCCGGGAGGAGATCGGCTCCAACCTGCCGCCGAAATGGCTGGACCCGCTGGAGGCCGCGGTGGTTCGGGCCGGCGCTCGGCCCGAGCCGGAGTTGCGCGAGGCCGTCTGGGCCGGTTTGTCGGCCCGCCGGATCTCGGAGGCGACGGCAGCCGCCCTCGCCGCCGAAACCCCGCAGGTCCAGAGCGAGTGGATCGCCCTGCTGCGGGCGCGGGTATCGCGGGCGGGGCCGGATTTCAACGGCGAAGCCGCCGCCGCTCTGCTCATGGCCATCCTGCGGACCGACAACGAGGTGCTCTGCGGCCAGGCGCTGGATGTCCTGATGGGCCTGAAGGAACAGGTGGACTGGGGTCTGGCCGAGAAGGCGTCGCAGCCGGCCCAGAGCCTGGCCCTACGCCGGGTCCGCGATCTCGCCGATCCGGTCGCCGCCCGGAGGCTGCTGCGGGCCGTGCTGAAGGACGTGCGGCCGGCCACGGCGGACGAGATCGCCGCGCAGGCCGGACGGCTGGGCGTGCGGGTGCTCACGCCGGACGATGTCCTGCTGACCCAGTGGCTACCCAACTCGGCGGCGGCGGAGCAGATCGGCTTGCTGAAGGTGATGGAGGCGATTCCGCTGGGCGACGCCCTGTACTCCCACGCCGTGGACCGCATCATCCAGGAGGCTACCGCCGCGACCGCCGATCCGGCCGTACAGGCCGCCGCGATGCGGATGCTGGTGGCCCAGGCGCGCTATCAGCGGGATCCGTTGGGTGGCAGTGGGCCGCGAGGGGGTTTCCCGTTGCAGGTGTCGCTGGAAACCCGGGATGTTCTGGTCGACGGCCTCACCGTGACCGCCACCCGTGGCCCGGCCGACCTCCGGCTGGATGGTCTGGCGGAATTGTTGCGGGCCGGGTATGCCGTGCAGGCCGCGAAAAGCCTCCGGGCGGGCTGCCGCGACGACCTCGAGCGGCTCAACCTGCTTCGCCAGCTCGCGGCCGCTGATCCGGAGATCCGGCGAAGCCATGGCTATCAGGCCCTCCTGGGGCAGTTCCTCCGGCCGGGCGCGAAGGAATTGGTGACCTGGGTGACGGCGGAGCTGGTCGACCTCGAGCGGCGATGCCGCGAACGCGAAGAAGGCAACTGCTGGTTGCTGGTTGCCGCCGTCAAGGCAGGGGTCGACTTCCGGGAGCTGGCCGGCCTGTGCTATCCGCTGGAGACGGAGGCAGCCTACGCCGCCTTCGCGTGGTTGGGCAAGCTCGGCCACCTGACCCGACAGGATTCCATGCGGCTCCAGGCGGCCGGTTCGACGGCGGATTTTTACGCCCGACTTGAACAGATCGACCTCCGCCGCAGCTCGATCGTGGACGGCCGTTATGGGGCCGTCGCGGTGGTGGAGTGGGTCGAGTCGCAGTCGCGGCCGGGCGCCCAGCCCTCCGACGACGAGGCTCGCCAGCACTTCCGCTGGAGCGTTCCTCGCCGAGTCACGCTGCTGCTCCCGCCGATTCAACTGAAAACCGTCGAGGAGGATGGCACGGTGGCGGCCCTGTGGGAGGGCCTCGAGATCGGGCGGGGGCAGATCAAGACCGAGGGCCGGATTCGCTTCCCCCTGGATTATGCCCCGCGACTGGAAAACCCCGAGTCGGTCTGGCTGGGTCGCCTGGGCTGGGGGTGGCCGAATCTCCTGGCCTTGTCGCCGACCGAGGGGCTGGCCACCGGTCCGGCCGTCCTCGCCAGTCGCGGTGCGTCCACGACTTTGGCCCCCGGCAGGTTGAATCTCGATGTCGGCGGCCTCCTGGCGGAGGCGATGCGGGCGCAGAAGGTCTGGTCGGCGGCACAGGTTCGCCAGGCCGTGCCCGCTTCCTGCCCGGTCTCGGTCCGCTATGCCGCCTTCGGCAGCTACTACGGGACCGGTCCCAGACGCGCCGCGCCCTCGATCAACCAGACCACGCCGGGGCAGGGCCATCTGCTGAATGTGCTGGTGGTTCTGGAACGGATGGGGGACTGAGCGCGGGCCGGTCTGCGACGTGGGGCGGTCAACGGATCACGACGGTGGATCGCCCCGCGACCAGCAGATCGTAGAGAAACGCCACGTCTTCCGGCGTCAGCCGCACGCAGCCCATGGAGCGGTTCTGGCCGATGCTCTCCGGCTCGATCGTTCCGTGGATGCCGAAGCCGGTTCGCCCCAGGCACTCCCCGCTGCGGCAGTCCAAGGCGATCCAGTGCTCGCCGATGGGATTTTCGGGGTCGTCCGCCGGATAATGCCGGCCGGTGGCGGGATCGGTCCAGTCCGGGTTGAAGAGCTTGTCGCGAACCACCCAGGTGCCGGTCGGCGTGCCCCCGTTCGTGCCCAGACCCACCCGGTAGCTGCGGACCACCACTTCGCCGAGCAGGACATCCATGCGGTGGCCGGCTTTGTCGACGACCGCGTGGAACGGCCCATGCAACACCTTGAGGCGGCGGCCGGCTTGGAGCCGGGCGGGGTCGTTGATCTGGTTGATAGACATCAACAAGGCTTCCGAGACGCCGTATTGCCGGGCGATGCCGTTCAGGGTCTCCCCGCCGGCGACCACATGAACGCCGGCCAGCGGGTCGTTCCCCAGCGTGGCGCGGCTGAACAGCATGGCGTCGGCGATCCGCGCGCACTCGGCCCTGGCGAAGGCCGCATCCGCCGGGCTTAAGCCGGCCGCTAGGGCCGCGGACAACGCGACCCGGCCGGAGAGCAGGTCGCCCTGGGCGATGGCGGCCCGCCCGGCCTCCAGGCGGGCCAGGGCCGTCGCGGGTGACGGCGGCGGCGGGTCCGCCAGGGAGATTTCGATCTCCGGCCGCCGTCCGGGCGGTGCATTCGGGGTCACCCCACCGGAGAGGGCGGGCGGCGGCGGCCCTGACGGCGGTTCCCCGGATGTGTCCGCGGCGGGCGGAACGGCCGCGGGCCGCGTGGCTTTGAGGTTGGCGACGGCCGGGGGCCGGTCGAGGCCCGTGGGCGGGAGGTCGTTGACACCCGGCGTGGCCTCGGCGGCCTGCTCCGGCGGGCCGCCCGCGAATCGCCAGGCGTATACCCCCCAGGCCGCCGCGGCGACCAACAGCACGACCAGCAAAATAGGCCAGGAACTGCGTCCGATCTTTTCGAAACGATGGGCGATCACGGTGCCTCCGGGTGAGGTTGTTCGGCCGGCGGTCGGCGTGGGGGCGTCAAGCCGGCCCTACGCAGGCTATCCGCCCTGCGGGGTGATTCAAGAGCCGACGAGCCTCCGTTTCCGATCTCCTGGGCTTATGACGCCGGCCGCGGCTTCCGGGTTCGTCGCCGCAGCGGCATTTCGCCAAGGCGGCGAGGCGGCCCGCTAGCCGCCGAATCGTCGGACGGCGGCGTCGGTGACGAGCATGTTGACGCGAACGTCCTGCGGGCCGGCCGGGATCGATTCGACCAACTGGTCCTCGATCGCGAACCCGCAGGATACGCCCTTGAACTCCGGGCGGCTCAGAAACCGGTCGTAAAACCCTCGACCGCGGCCCAACCGATTGCCGGCGGGATCGAAACCCAGCCCCGGCACCACGACCAGGTCGATCAGCTCGATCGGAAACGGCAGGCCGCGGACCGGCTCACGGAAGCCCATCTCGTTGGACGCCACGTCCGCGTCGAGGTTGCGGATCTCCACCGGAATCATCTGCCGGCTCTCCCAGCTCACCTGCGGGGCCAGGATCCGCTTGTGGTCCTGCCACGCCTGCAACACGATGTTGGTCGTGTCGGCTTCCTGCGGCAGGGCCAGATAGACCATGATCACTTCGGCCCGCCGGTATTCCGGTTCGCCGAACAGCCGGGCGGCGGCCAGGCGGGACCGCTGGGCCATTGTGTCCGGCGGGACCGCGGCCAGCATGGCCCGTAGTTGCTTGCGGAGTTCTCTCTTCAACCAACTCCCTTTCCTGCCAAGGCTGGCAGCAGAACTTATAGACTCCCGCCTCAGGATTCAATAGCATGGTTCGGCGTGGATTCATCCGTGGCCATAGCTGCCGCCGCGTTGCTGGCGGGTTTGCTGCTCAGCGGGGCCTTCACCGGGCTGATGCAGCGGTGGTCGGTGCGGCACGGCTTCGTGGACCTTCCGGGGGGCCACAAGGCCCACGCGGCCCCGGTTGCTCTCGGCGGTGGAGTCGCCGTGACCGCGGCCGTCGTACTGCCGGTGTTGGGCGGCATGCTGGCCGCGAGGCTGCTTCACCACACCGCGGCGGACTGGCTGCCGGAGGCCCTGGCCCGGCACCTGGGCGGGATCGTGGCCAAGACCCATGTGGCCCTGGGCCTCGCCGCCGCGGCCTCTGCGCTCTGCTGGCTGGGCCTCCATGACGACCGGCGGCCGTTAGGCCCGGGCCTGAAGCTGTTGGTCGAGACCGCCATCGCCGCCAGCCTGGTCGTGGGCCTGGACTTGCGGCTGCTGAGCCACCTCGGCTGGTGGCCCTCGACGATCCTGTCCATCTTGTGGATCATCACGCTCATCAATTCCCTGAACTTCCTAGACAACATGGACGGGCTGGCCGGAGGAGTGACGCTCATTGCCGCCGGGGTGTTCGGGGCCATGGCCCTGTCGGCCGGCCAGGTCTTCGTGCCCACTCTCTGCTGGCTCCTGGTCGGGGCGGTGGCGGGTTTTCTGCCCTACAACCTGCCCCCGGCACGGATCTATCTCGGCGACGCCGGCAGCCTCGTGCTCGGCCTTTTGCTGGCGGTGCTGACCATCCTGACGACGTTCGCCGACGCGAGCCAGGGGCACCGCCCGATCGGCGTCGTGGCCCCGCTGGTGGTCATGGCGGTGCCCCTGTACGACACCGCCAGCGTGGTCTTTCTTCGCTGGCGGCTCGGTTGGCCGATCTGGAAGAGCGACCGTCGTCACTTCTCGCATCGGCTGGTCCGCAGTGGGATGAGCCGTCGCAAGGCCGTGGCGGTCATCTGGCTGGCCACGCTGGTGACGGCCTTGCCCGCCCTGCTGTTGCCGCGGGCCGGATGGCTTCTGGCCGGGGGAATCGCCCTGCAAACCCTGTTGGTCGTGGCCCTGGTGGCCATGTTGGAAGGGGGCCGCACGGAGGACTGAGTCCGCTCTCGCGGCCGGTCCGCCGGCGACCCGCCCGAGCTGAGAGAACCCATGGTTTCCGCGGTCAAGTCGCAGACGCCCCACCTTGCCGCGCCAGCCAGCCCGTGGCGGCGGCGGACGGCGAACCGCCTGGAGCGGCTCGGCCTGCTCCTGCTGCTGGGCTTGATACCCTTGCGGGCGGGGTTGGGCGAGACCCCTTCCTTTGAAGTCGCGCGGATGTTCCGCAACCAGCCCGCACCGCCCACGGCCGGCCCGGCGGCGACTTTCTACTGCCTGGCCCTGATCCTGGCCGTCGCGGCCGTGGTGGCGGCGGGGCGATTACGGAAGGGAGCGGAACCATATCGGCCCACCGGGGCCGAGGCCGGCGGCGTTCTGCTCCTGGCGGCCGCGGCCCTGGCGGTGGGGCAGGCGGGACAAAAGCACCTGGCCGCCATCGGGGCGCTCGACTTTCTGGGGCTGGTGGTCTTCTTCCTGACCTTGCGGCAATTGCTCCGGCGGCCCTGGCAGATCCGGCTGACCCTCGCGGTCATCCTGGGGACGGGGGCCATGGTCGTCGCCAAGTGCCCCTACCAGCGGTGGGTCGAATGGCCGGCGACCGTCGAGTACTACCAACAACATCGCGAGGAACTGCTCTCCGGCAACCGTGAGGCCGCCGGAGAGCGGATCGCTCCCGGGTTCGTGTACGACTACGAACGCCGCCTCCTGAGTCGCGCGGTCACCGGCTACTTCGCGCACCCCAACGTGCTGGGCAGCTACCTGATCCTGGTCATCATGACCGGGCTGGCGGTCGCGGCCGATCGTGCCCGGCGTCGGGCGGCGGCTGCGGTGGTGACGCCCCTGGTGGTGAGCCTCGCCGCAGGGGCGATGCTGGGGTACTCTCAGAGCAAGGGCGCCGCGGCGGCCCTGATCGCCGCGCTGGCGGCCTGGGGGCTTGGCCGCTGGGCGTCGCGCCGTGCTCTGCTCCCGAAACGCGCCTGGGCGGCGGCCTGGCTGGCGGTGTTGCTCATCGGCGTCGGCCTCGGGTCGGCGATGCGGTGGGCGCCGGAATCGCTCGGCCGGTCGATGCTGTTCCGCTTCATGTACTGGGAGGCTGCCGGGCGGATGATCGCCGACCGCGGCCTGCTGGGGGTCGGACCGGGCAACTTCGGCCGGCATTTCACCCGGTACAAACCGGTGGAGTGTCCCGAAGACGTCGATTCCCCGCATAGCTGGGTCGTGCAGATGGCGGCCGAATGGGGGGTGCTGGGTCTCGGCGGCCTGATCGTCCTGCTGGCCGGCGTGTCGAGGCGCTGGGTCCAGCCGTGCGGATCGATCGAGTCAGGGGCCGCCGGGCCGTCGGGCGGTCCCGCGGCGGCGGGGGGGGGGTCGTTCGTTCCCTGGGTGGCGGGCGTGGCGGTGCTGGCCCTGTGCGGCCCGGCGCTGGTCCTCCGCGGCGCCGATCCGGGCTACTTCTGGCTTACGCTGACCCTGGCGGCGGTCCCCCTGACCCTGGGGTTGATCGCCACGGCGGCCGAAGGTGACGAGATCACGGTACTGCCGGACGATCCCCTGCGGTCGGTCATCGCCCCTTTGTGCGGGGGCCTGTTCGGCTTCCTGCTGCACGCGGGAGTCGACCTGGCGATGCACGTGTCCGGCGCCGCGATGACCTTTTTCGCCCTGCTGGCCGTGGTGTCGGCCCTGACCGGGGAGGGTGCCGCGGCGTCGGCCCCGTCGCCGCCGGAGGCCGGGCGACGCGAAGCGGCGGCCCGCCCGCCTTTGACCGGCCTCGCGTGGGCCACGGGTTCCCGCCGTCGCCTCCTCCCGGCCGCCTGCATCGCGACGATCGCGGGCGGGGCGGCGGTGGCGGTCGTGGTCGGGCTGGCTCGTCCGGCGCAGCAGGCCGGGCGGTGGCTGGCCGCGGCCCGAGCCGCGATGCCGTCACCGACCTGGCCGGCGTACGTCAGTTCGCCGGGATACGCCGCCTATGGCGCGGCGGCCGCGGCCTATCGCCTCGACAGCACCGCGGGTCTGGAACTGGCCGAGGAACTGCTGGCCCGCGGCGGTGCGCCGGAGCAGCTCCGCGCCGTGATCGCGCTGCTGGACGAGCACCGACGCCGCGACCCCAACAACGCCTCCTTCGCGCTGCTTGCCTCCGACGCCTATCAACAGCTCTTCGCCGTTCGGCACCACCCCGACGACCTGCGGCGGGCCGTCGAGCACCTGCGGCAGGCGGTCGAAGCCTATCCCTCGTCGCCCAACCGGCGGCTGGCGCTGGCCGACCTGCTGGAGCATCAGGCCCGGCTGGAGGGGCGGCCGGATCTGTACCTGGCCGCCGCCGAGGCGATCGAGGCCGCCCTGGCGCTGGACGCCCTCCGGGTGTATGTGTCCCCGATGCATCGGCTGGCGGATTCTCTGCGGGCGGAGCTGCGGGACCGGGCCGGCCGGCTGCGGGCGCGGGCGGCGGCCGCCGCTGCGAGACCCCGGAACGCCCGCCCGCGGTCACACCCGTTCGCAGGCGACCAGGTCGTCGTAGGTTTCCCGGCGGCGGATGAGGCGAAAGCGATCGCCTTCCACCAGGACTTCCGGCGGGCGGGGTCGGGAGTTGTACTGGCCGGCCATCGACATGCCGTAGGCCCCGGCGGTGAAGACGGCCAGCAGGTCGCCCGGTTTCAGCGGCGGCAACAAGCGGTCTCTGGCGAAGCAGTCCGTGGTCTCACAGACCGGCCCCACCACCGTGACCGGGGCCAGCCCGTCGCCGGGTACGTCTTCGCCGCGGGCGGCCGGCGCCAGGTCCGGCGGGGGCCGCACCGGCCAGAGGAAATGCCAGGCGTCATACAACGCCGGCCGGAGCAGATCGGTCATGCCGGCATCCACGATGACGAAGTCGCGGTCGCCGGACCGCTTTCGGTAGAGGACGCGGGTGACCAGGATGCCGGCGTTCGCGGCGATGCTCCGTCCGGGTTCCATGATCGTGGCCAGGCCGGCAGGCTCGATCAGCGGCACGACGGCGGCGGCGTAGTCCGCCGGGGAAGGGGCCTGGTCGGCCCGGTAGTCGGCGCCGTAGCCGCCGCCGAGGTTGAGTGCTTCGATGTCGTGCCCGGCGCGGCGCAGGTCGGTGATAAGCTCCAGGCACCGGCCGATGGCGGTCACGTACGGATCGACCTGGTTGACGGGGGAGCCGAGGTGGAAGTGGATCCCCCGCAAGGTCAGATGCGGCCGGTCGGCGAAGGCGTCGAAGACCCGCCGCGCCTGCTCCAGGTCCACGCCGAACTTGGTCTCGCGGGTTCCCGTGGTGGTATGCCGGTGGGTCCGCGGGTCGACGTCGGGGTTGACGCGCAACGCCGCCCGCACCCGGCGGCCCTGCCGTTGGGCCTGGGCCGCGAGGGCCTCCAGTTCCGCTTCGGACTCGACGTTGAACCACCCGACGCCGGCCTGGATGCCGAGGTCCAGCTCGGCGGCGGTCTTGCCCACGCCGGCGAACACGAGGCGGGCCGGGTCGCCGCCGGCCTCCAGCGCTCGGCGGATCTCGCCGCCCGACACCACGTCGAAGCCCGCTCCCTCCTCGCGCAACAGCCGGCACAGATGCAGATTCGAGCAGCACTTGACGGAGTAGCACACCAGCGGCCGCAGCCGCTGGAAGGCCCGCACGATCCCGCGGTAGTGCTCCAGCAGGGTCGCCCGCGAGTAGATATAGACAGGCGTATCAACAGCGGCGGCGACGGCCTCTACCGCGGTGTCCTCCGCGAAGAGACCGTCGCTACGGTAGCGAAAGTGATCCATATCGCTCCGGTGGCACGGGTGGCCGCCCTCCCCCCGGCGGCGGGGCAGTCTAACGGGTCGAGGCGGCGGCGGTCCAGGGCGGCGGGGCCTCGTCTTCCGGGGGAGCGTCCTCGGCGGGGTCGGGAGACGCCGCGGGCAGAAGACGTTCGGTCACGAGGAAGGCGGCGATTTCGCGGGCCGCCGCCGCGTGCCCCAGGGCGGTGGGATGGCAGGCGTCCATCATGACGCGGCGGCCGGTGACGGCGGCGGTGTCCGCCGCGCGGGTCAGGGCGGGCCGCAGGTCCAGGAACGGCACCGAGTGGGCGGCGGACCAGGCGGCGAGGCGGCTCTGCGGATGGGGCGGCGGGTTGTTGGACAACAGTTGGAAATCGTAGGGGAAACAAACCATCGCCAGCGGGATGCCGTTGCTGCGGCAGAGCCGCTCCATCCCCCGCAGTTCTTC
>Ga0129299_1000617_pt1 | contig 22939 bp, 20 predicted proteins | sample ConPoolayeCmetaG_FD_94477 | JGI IMG/M metagenome (GOLD analysis project Ga0129299, IMG submission 94477) | Hot spring microbial mat communities from California, USA to study Microbial Dark Matter (Phase II) - Cone Pool mat layer C metaG ...
AAGGCGATCGAGCTGAAAAAACGATCGATGCCGGAAAACTGGCGTAACGACCCCTCTCAACTCAACAATTTCGCCTGGTGGTGTTTTGAGCACGGTTTCAATCTGAAAGAAGCCGAAAAGTTATCGCGCCGCGGCGTGAAGCTGGCGAAACCGGGCAGAGAAAAAGCGATGATCGCCGACACGGTCGCCGAAATATGTTTCGCCCGGAAAAACAAAAAAGAGGCAATCAAATTCGCCAGACTCGCCGCAGCCGAGGATCCCGACAACCAATTTTACAAAAAGCAGATTGAGCGTTTCATGGGCGATAATTGAGGAGAATATGCTGGTATTACGCATTATTGGGCGGTCAAACCGCCATAATCATGCGTAGCCTGCCCAAGGGGGCTTCAATCAGCTTCGGGAAGGGATCACCAGCGGCACCTTGGTGTATTCGAGTTCGCCGAACGGGAGATCGCCGACGAGCAGAATCATGTCGCCACCGCCGGCGCCGGTTGGTTTGGCCCGGCCGCCTTTTTTTCTTGCCCACGATTCGAGTTCATGATGCAATTCCAGCCTGTATTTGATTCCAGCCGCTTCGGCGCATTCCTGCATCGCCAGGCCGAAAATGTCGATCGCGTTATAAAGATTGATCGGAGAGGCAACCAGCCACGACCGGGCGAGTATATCGCTTGCTTTCACCAGGTTCGGCAACAGTCTTTTCGTTGCCACCTTGTCTTCTTTTGCCCAGGCCATGAACTTCTCGATCATTTCCCGGGTATTGGCAGGCCGACCGGTCCAGACGAGAACCATGGGCGGGCAATTGTCATGTTTAGGCGACTTGACTAGATCAATCTGCGGCCGATTCCGTTTGAGATAATAGACGAGCGGCGCGCCGAACGCGCAGGCGGCCACGTCCGCACCGCTTCCCAATCCCTTCTGAATCTCGCGGTGAATCTCGAGGGCGTATTTGAAAACCAACTTGCGGTGCTGCTGCCAGGGTTTGCCTGCCCGTTCGAATCGAAGGGCGACGACGGCCACCGCCTCGGCCGCAGAAAGCCCCAAGCCAAGCTTAACCGGATAGCCATCGGCCGTGGTTGTCAGAAAACCGCCGGGGTTTATCTTGATGTGCGAGCGGCCGTGCTTCTGTTCGAATTTCGCCACTTCCGGAATGGGATATTTGATGGCCATCTGCACCACCGGAGAATAAGGTTTATCCGGCACAAGATCGATTTCGTCGACCTCGATATGCCGGGAAATGGGCATCATGAACGCCATCCCGCCCAGCATCACCGCGTATTCACCCGAAAGCATGACTTTGCCCGGCACTCTGACCCCGGTTAATTGCACGATATCACCTCCGCTGGTCCGCCCGCTTTGCAGCTTATTAATTTTATTACCCCCCGGATTTTCCTCGCTTGAGCTTTTACGGATTCGAGATCGCCAAGCCTGGCCAAAAACGCCACATGCGGGCCGGCATCAATCGTAAAATAGGATTCGAGATTGCGGCTACGCCATTGCCGGCAGGCCTTGATAAGGCTGATCGTCGCCGGTTCCCAATAGACCAGCGGGGGGGTCGTGGTCAGCATGCAGGCATGCATCGCCAAAGTATTCGCCTCCATTATCTCTCCGGTTTTGGTCAGGTCGAACTTTTTTATCGCAGCAAGCATCTCTCTGAATTGTCGGCGGCCGAATTGCAGCCAGCTCCGATAATAGGGGCTGGAAATCGCGCTCAATCTCATTCCCCGGCGAGAACTTATCGCTTTCGGCCCGGCCTTAACCACGGCGATTACCATTCCCCACGGGATATCGGCAGAGGCCGCAAGTTTGATAACGCGCGAGTTCTTTCCGGCGGTCATGGCGGCTATCCCGCCGGCTACCGAGCGCGCCGCCGAACCGCTACCGATTCCGGCCAAAGCGACAAGATCGTCGAATCCAAGGTTTTTCCGCGAGCAGGCGCTCAGGGCAAGGCATAAAGCGGCGTATCCCGATGAACTTGAGGCCAGCCCCGACGCCGTCGGAAATCGGTTTTTTGAATCAACCGTCATCGCTCCGGACAAAAGCCGCTTCCGGCGCCACAGGTCAAGATAGTTTTGTAATCGTTCAAGCGATTCGCCGGCGGCTTTTGCTCCGTTTATGAAAAAAAGATCACGATTTCCCTTTCGCGGGGAGACTATGGTGGTCGTGCTCAATTTATCGAGGCAAAGAGAAATGGATGGGGTTGCCGGCAAATTGCCGAATCGGCCGAATTTGCCCCAATATTTCAGTAAGGCTATATTGGCATAGGCACGGGCAATCACCCGGGTCATCAGGTCGACGCTCCGAAAGTGAACCCGAACACGAGGCCGAATTCATCGGCCAACTGATTGATCAGCTCATATTGGGTATCGGGTTTGACCAGAGCTATGACGGCGCCACCGCCTCCGGAACCCGTCAATTTGGCGCCCAACACTCCCCTGTCGAGAAGCAGCGACACCGCCTTATCGAGCGCGGGAGTGGATACGCCCAGTTTTGCCAGCAGTTCGTGGTTTCTGAACATCAGTCGGCCGAGCTCCAGGCTGTCGCCGGTGCCGAGAGCGATACCGGCATCGACCGTGATTGCGCCGATCTCTTCGAGGATCGAATCGATCCTTTGGCGGTCGCGCAACCGCTCCTGCTTGACTTTGCGGACGAGCTCGATCGTCGGGGCTCCGGGCTCGACAAGGCAAACAATGCCCGAATAATTTATCGGCGTGCGAAGTTGCAGCATTTCCCGCGGCGGTCCCTTGCGAAACCAGAGAACACCATTGGAAAGCACTGTGGCGGCATCGATACCGCTTGGTGTGCCGTGGAATATGGCCTCGAGTTTCTGAACTTCATCGAACAGACTGCCGTCCACCCGTTTTTGAGTCGTAATGTTTTTATACTGCCGGAGAGCCGAACAGAGCGCCACCGAAAACGCCGCTGAGGAACCCAGCCCCATTCCGGGAACCAGATCCGAATCGACCTCGATCGCTATCGGCTCGTTCCGGATGCCATACATCGACAGGGCCAGTTCGACAGCCCGGGAAAAGACCCGGACATCGATCTCCGCACTGCGCATCGGGAAAACCTGTTTGTACTTGGGGGTAACGAAACGAGGACCATCCGGATCGCGGCTGAGACTTATCGTCAGCCCTATGCCGATTGTGGTGGTTATACCCGGATAATTGTAAACGGTGGCGTGTTCACCGAACAGCACGACCTTGCCCGGGGCGAATGACCTGACAGGCAATTCATTGGTCTTTTCCCTCTTTCTGGGCAGTTTCAGCATTCGTCGATAGATCTCTTCGGCGGCGGCCACTTTCACTTCGCCGCGTTTGATCATCTCTTGCGCCACCGCATCGACTTCCTCGGCCGGCACGCCGACGCTAATCGCCACGCTTCGGGCATGCAGCGCCATATGACCTTTTTGAATGCCTACCGTGCTGAGAGCATGACAAGCGGCAAAATTCTGCGCCAGGCCGAGCGACGCCAGAACTCCGGCAAGTTCTTTGGCCGTTTTTATTCCGCTTATCTTGCGCAGGGTTTTCACGCCGGGATGGGAATTTATTATGCCGCCGACCCAACCGACCTGCAAAGGCAATTCAATACGGCCCACCAGACAGCCGTTTTCTATGTTATAATCGGTCAGGCTGCGATATTTGCCGGTGCGCGCTGCGTAAGCATGTCCGCCCGCTTCGATAGCCCGCCAATCCTGCCCGAGCGCAAGGGCAGCCGCACAGATGCCGTTGAATATTCCCTTATTGTGAGTGGCGGCCCGATATGGATCGGCCAAGGCAAACCGCCCGGCCTCGATCATCCTTGCGGCCACCTGTTCGCCGGTCAATTCCCTAGTGGCCAGATATTCGAAAGGAAGTTTGAAATGAGCCCGAGCCAATCTCCTGTCGGCAAGATTCGATAGGATACGCAGGTTTACGCGGCCGCCGGTAATCTTTTCAACCAAAGGGCCGACCGCCTCGCAAGCGGTGTTGATGGCATTGGCGCCCATGGCCTCGCAAACATCATACAACAGATGCATGATCAACATCTTTCCGACACCGGGCCCACCGTCGATAATACGGGTTTCAATATCGAATACGCCCCCGCCGCGGAGAACCATGCGCGGGCTACCCAGATTGGCCTGGTCGATGATTTCCTGCTTATTTTCGTGGAGGGCAGTCGCCGCCGCTTCCGGATCAGGCAAATCAAGTATCTGCACCTGGCCGATCATCACTGCTTTGTCGATATCGGTTTGGAATCCGCCGCCCGCCCTGATGATCAGCGCGGCTTTGGATGCGGCAGCGATTATGGAGGCTTCTTCAATCGCCATGGGGATCAAATATTCTTTTCCATCTATCAAAAAGTTAAGCCCGAGTCCGAGGGGAAGGCTGAACACTCCGATCGCATTTTCCACAAGATTCAAGGCGTGCTCGATACGCAAAGCGTTACCGTTGCGAAGTTCATTTAACTGATCATCGGATAAGTCGAAACTTCTGGCAAGGTACGCCAGCCGCTGTTCAAGGGGCAATCGATAAAACCCGGGAATCCTCGACGATTTCGGTCGTTCGAGATCGACCTGCTTTTGTTTGTTTTCCTGACCCTGTCTCGTATTCATTTTTTTGCCTTGTTTAGCCATCCATAGGCGTCAAGCAGCTCCCGTAACCGTCCGCCGTAAAGGCGGGGGATTTTCCGCAGCATCCGCAGATCTCCGGCGCCGGTAAGCAGCATAGCCATACGCAATTCATTCTTGAAAATATCGATCAATCGTCCGACTCCATCCTCCCCCCCATTTAGAAACGCCAGCAACGCCGGCCGCGCGAACCCCACCATATCCGCACCCAGAGCGATCGCCCGGGCGGCGTCAAGACCATTAAGTATCCCTCCGGAGGCGATCACGATCGTTTCGCTGTTGCAGATTTTTCTGGCCGCTACCACACAGAATGCGGTCGGCAGACCCCAGTCGGCGAAAGTCTGCCCCGATCTTTTCAACAATTCATCCTCGGCGCGATGCATCTCCACCTTCGTCCAGGACGTTCCACCCGCTCCGGAAACATCTATGTATTTTACGCCGAGAGAGCATAATTTCTGCAAACATTGCGGCGACAAACCAGCCCCTGTCTCTTTGACGACAACGCGTCCTTCAAGCTGGTCAACCAACCTGCCTATATAATCGGAGATTCCCTTGAATCGCCGGTGCCCCTCTTTCTGAAGCAATTCCTGGGCGATATTGAGATGAACGCAAACGCCGTCGGCATCGATATCGCCGATCAATTTGCGGATTACTTTGGGGGGGTATTCCGCCAATTGCACAGCCCCGATATTGCCGAGCAATACCCCGTCGGGGATAAAACGTCTCACGGCGAAATCTTGAGTGACTTCCGGGTGTCTGATCATCACTCTTTGGCTGCCGACGGCAAAGGCAATGTTGTGACGTCCGGCCGCAGACGCCAAAGCGCGATTCAATTTGCCCGCGTAATCCGCGCCGCCGGTCATGCTGGTTATCATCAACGGCGCAGACAGAGTCTTGCCGAAAAACGAAATATCCGTCTTAATATCGGTGAAATCGAGCTCCGGAAGAGCATCGGGAAACAACATTACATCCCCCAATGCCGTACCTTGGGAATGCAGCACATCCTTTTCGGCGACAAGCCGTAAATGTTCGCTCTTGCGACGGGCTATCACCGTATCAGGATATTCGAATTCCATTTTCCACCGCTATCTGAAAAATCTTTCCGCCGATACCCGCATCAACAATAATACATTTCAAGGAATCATATTTATGCAATTCGGCAAGCCAAATCAATAAAAATCAATTGCGGAATAGCCTGAATTTCATGCTGTCCCATGAAGGCGAGATCCATCAAAAAACTTGTCAATCCCGAAACAAAGAATTCAGGAACGAATCGACCATTATCGATGTGAAAAGCATAAACAGATAGGCGATTGAAAAACCGAAAAATTCACGCGCTCTGTCGTTGGTAAAACCCCGGCGCAGGTTCCGCGCCTTGTGGATCAGCATACTGCCCAGCCCGATGGCCGATACCAAGTAGAATGGGCCGGCGCCCACAAAAACCAATAACGATGTCGAGACGGTCAGCATAAAACTATATACCAATATCTTCCGGAGTGTCTCTTTCTCGCCGCGGACAACAGGCAGCATCGGCAAGCCGACTGTTTCATAATCTTTCCTCATCAGCACGGCAAGCGACCAGAAATGCGGCGGCGACCATAAAAATATCACGAGAAACAGCAATACCGGCGGCAGGGCCAGCGAATCGGCAGCCGCCGCCCAAGCGATAATCGGAGCCATGGCGCCGGCTGCGCCGCCGATGACGATGTTATAATGAGTATTCGGTTTCAATATCAGGGTATAGAAAAAAGCGTAGTAGACGATCGTGGCCACAGCCAGAAAGCAGCTCAGCAGATTGAAAGCGAAAAGGAAAATCGCCGCGCCCGTCAATCCGATCAAAGCCGCAAACACGGCCGCCGAATTCGGCTTGATAATTTTAAGAGGCAACGGCCGACGCCTTCTGGTGCGCGTCATCCGGGCGTCGATATCTCTTTCGAAATACATATTGAAAGCATTGGCGGAACCGCCGATTAGGGCCAGTCCAAGCAAGACCAGAACGAAACGGATGGGACTGCCCAATAGGCTCTTTTCGATAATCATCGAGGCGGCTCCGGTGACCAGCACCAACAGCATTATCTCCGGCTTGGTCAACTGCACCAAAGCCAGGGCTTTATTTTTTATCGGCAAATCCCGCTTCATAAGCCGCCATCAGCGAAAACGTGAATAGCAACAGGGCGATTCCCGAATGCCCTGCGCTCATATAAACCGGCACTTTCATCACCAAGTTGCCGATACCCCAGACAATCTGTAAGACAAGCAGGATATCAACCACTCTGAAAAACAATTTGCCGCGGGGCGAGATGGCATAATGGCGTGCCTTTACCCGAGTCCAGATGACCATCGCAATCACCGCTAGAATCCACCATCGATGGATGAACTGGATCAATACGCGGTTCTCCACGAGGTTGCCCCATAGGCCGCCCTGGAGCGAGGAGTAAAGCTGGGATAACGGAGGGATCCAGTGCCCGCCCATTTTAGGAAAAGTATTCAGGATATGCCCCGCGCCCGATCCCGCCATCAAGCCGCCCGAAATGAACTGACCGAACAGAGAAACGACCATAAGCCATACGGGCACAATCAATCCGCGCCCAGTCGGTTTTTGATCGGCGTAATCGGTTATTCGACTCAGGCGCAAATAAATCCAGAGTATAACCGCATAAAAAAGATAAGCGACCGCCAGATGACCGGCCACCAATTCGGCCTTCAGTTCCTCCTTGACAACGACTCCGCCGAGCACAATCTGAAGCAGAAGCAGCGCCCCGGCCAATGTCATCAGATAGCCTACCCGTTTGCGCTTTGCGGAATCGCGCATGAAGCCTATATAAAGTACTATAAAAATAATACCGGCGACCGCCGCCAGCATCCTGTGCAGATATTCAATTGCGAACATCGTCTTGAATTTTCCGACCGGAATTACATCGGGACCGTAGGGATCGCTGATATTATGCACTTCGAGATAATAAGTCCTGTAAACCGCCTGCCAATCATCATCGCTTAGAGGCGGCAAAAGGCTGCCATTGACGATCGGCCATTCGGGTATCGAAAGACCGGAGCCCGTGAGCCTTACCAGCGCACCCCACACTATCAAAATAAAAAGTAGAATCAGCAGGATCTTCAGCCATAAACGGACGGCTTTCGAAATATACGGTTTTTGATGATCTGTCATATTCCCCTCCGATCTTTATCGATAACTCGAATATAGGTCAATTTTACAGGCGACCTTGACTTTGCCGGTTTACCGGCGTATCCAAACCCAAACCGTACGATTATCGATCAAGGTTCATTTTCCGGCATCAGGGTGCGAATATAATGCGTCACCGCCCAGCGGTCTTTCTCCTCGATAAATCCGTATGAAGCCATCATCGTGCCCTTGATCCCGTCGCTTATGCTTTTGAATATTTCCTCGGGCGATGAGCCGTATTTCAATTTGCCGGAAGCGAAATCCGCGGGCGCCGGAACGCAGCGAACCGCCAACGGGCCGTCGCCGCCGCCGTTGTCGCCGTGGCAGGAAGCGCACTGCTGGAGGTAGATTTGTTTGCCGGTCTCGATTACCGCCCGCTCAAGGGCGTTTTCGGCGACTGTCGCCTGATTTACCGACGATACCGAATTCGATTCCGTCTGAACACCGCTTGATTTTCTGCGGCCGGCGAACAACAAAATCAGGAAAAATACGATGACGATCAGAGCGGCCGCCATCGCCATATACTTGAAAATCCGATTATTGGAATTCATCAATCCCTCCCCTGCCAAATTCCAGCGGCAATCCTTGCCCAACAACTTTCTGCGGAATTATAAGACAGCCGCCCGCGGCATTCAACCGCTAACTTCGCCATAAAAAAGCGATCGTCGACAATCGCCGTAAAGGGCGATCGCGCCCGATTGCCCGCCGTCGCTGCCGGAATGTCATAATTTGGGGCTGCGCTCCAATCCGGCTTTCAAAGCGGCCTCGATTCTGGCTTTCGATTCCTCGTAATGGCTCCGCGTGAAAGTATCCAAAGTTGTTGCGGCCAAAGCGGGAACGATTCCGCGCTGAATCTGAACAAGATCTCGCCTTGCCAAGGCCCTTGCATCTTCCGGCAATCCCGGTTGTTTTTCCAGAAGCATGGCTATCAGTTTATCGATATGGTAACGCTGTATTGCCCGGCGATGGCTGTTGACGTTCGAGACCGCGGACAACTCCGTCCAGAGCATGCGCCGCAAATCGCCGAACATATCGGCCATAGAATACCCCGGCTCGCCGGCCTCACGATGCAATTCCCCGTCCTGCATTCGCGCCAAGGCGATCGGATTTAGCAGGCGATCTATAGGCTCTTTCTGGATTGCGAACACGACCTCGTGCACCGGATAGTCGATTCTATTTGCCCGTCCGGCGGACCAGCCGAAATCCTCGAGTCGTTCCGGCTGAAGTTTGTTCAAAAGCGAGGGCGGGAAAACAAAGGCGTCGGGAGCGAAAATATGATCCCGCAAAAACGCCATGGCTCTTTTCTGGGTGGCGCTGTCCACCGGTCGGAACGGTTGGGAGCCGCCCGCATCTCCCACGTGATTGTTATGGCGATATATTCCTCCCACGAATCGGGGCACGATTTCGGCAGCCTGATAGTAATACCGGAAACCGCGCTGGAATGCAGCCAGCAATCTCTGATAGCGTGCCCCCGGCACCTCAAATTTGGTCTCGATGTTTTTCCAGAGCTCTTTGCTCAAGGCGATCTGATCGGAAAAATAGGCGATCGGATCGGAGGTCAAATCGAACTGGCTACAGAGAGGATCAATTCCCCTCATGGAATTGCCGAAATTGTCCTCGTCGCTGCCGTAGGCCAGAAGCGGGTCGGCGCTGCGCGAGGCAATCAAGGCGAGGGAATCTTTTTCCGCTTCGGGCGAATCGGCATTGAATTGCCGGTAGCCGTATTCGATGGCCCAGTAATCGTATGTCCCCGGCCCGAGATGGTAAAATGCCGATTGCGGCTTGCCGAGAGGAGCCAGATTGACCGGATTATAATCCATGACCGAACCGGTGATCCCCAAAGTGTTGGCCAGAATCGTATCGAGTCTTTCGGCATTGCTTCTGATGCTCGAAGCTTTGAAATTATGTCTTAAGCCGAGCGTATGACCGACCTCGTGCATCACCAGATCGGTCACGTATTCGCGCACGAACCTCTGGGTCAAATCAGGTTTTCCGGCCAAATCGTCTCTGGCCAAAAGCAGGCTGTAGGCAACCGCCGCATTCTCGGCGGATGCTCTCGAATAATCACAGCGCCGGTCGGCAAACGGAGTAAGTTGATCTTCGAATTCGTCACCCGTTCGCCCTTTCAAAGGTTCGACGACGTATTCCGAGAAATTATACATATAGCGGATGAAATCGGCGCAAACCCTGATATCGGCGTCGTAGATCTGCCCGGTGAACGGATTGGCCCGCGACGGTCCGACCGCATAGGCCTGCCCGGGATAAATGACCCAGCGGATGGTGTTATACCTGATATCCGCGGGATCCCAGGAAGCCGTATCCGGCATCTGCTTGACGACGATGGCGTCCCTGAAACCTATCTTCTCGAATGCCTTGTTCCATAGCAGAACTCCTTCCTCGACATAAGGACGATATTCGGGGGGGATGGTGTTTTCCAGCCAGAACACAATCGGTTCGACGGGAGGGGAAACGGCTGAATCGGGAAAAGCCTTTTTCAAGTTCCAGCGATTGATGTATCTGACATAAGGGGTCTCCCGGCTGAGACTGGAATAATCCTGATAGACCGTCTGGAAGTAGCCGACGCGTTCATCGGCCAATCGTGGCACATAGTCGGTCACCGGCAACACCGACAACGAAAAGTGATAGGTATGCATCATGCTGTAGGGGCTGGGGAAACTCTGGGCATCGTTGGGTTTGTTTGTTTTATAATGACAGATAACGTCGATTTCGCTGTTCAACGGAAACGATTTTATGGTTCCGAAATAGGAATTATCCTTGTCGAAATTATACTCGAGCTGACGCTGCTTGCCCAGAAAGTACCCGAGATTGGTGAGATCCTGGATGAAAAAGCCGGCCGGATTCACCAGAATTGCACCGTCCTCTTTGCGAGGCTGGCTTTCGATCTTGCCGACCCCGAACAGCGAATGGCTGACGCCGCGGTCGATAGCCCGTGATAAAGCCGCAGTGCTGTCGGCTCTGAACCTGGTATTCACCGAAAGCATCTGGACGTTCTGACCCACCCGCTTGAATCTGAACGGAAAATCGCCCAGGTCGGCGCCGTTGTCGTAATAGGTTCCGTCACCCGAGGACCTTGTCATGCAGCAAAGGTACAGCGAATCGAATTGACCCGGCTTGATCGCCATAAACACTTTGCCTTCGTCTTTTTTCAGATAAAAGGTAAAAATACCCTCCACCTTGGCGAAATCTTTTATGACCGTTTCGAAAGGCTTGCCCTCCGCTTTCGAGGGTTCCTCCGATTTGGGCTTTTCCTTGGCCAGAGCGAATTCAACCTGACCGGCCAGAAGACCTATTGCCAGAATAAGCCCAAAACCAAATCTGAACGCTTTCATATATCCTCCATCAATGAATCGGTTTTCGCATCGCGGGTGCTCTTTCTCATGGTAGGAATAGATAACAACCGAGACATCAAATATCAAACCCTAAATATCTTCGGAAAAATAAGCCGCCATACATTAGATAAACACGATTGATACGATTCCGGTTCGGTATATTCGAATATGCCTGCTTAACCAAGGCAATCGTTGACAAAGGATGGTCCGGCTGATAAATTGGCGCTGATGTCGAAAATGAGGTTTTATCACCATAAAGGAGCATAACATATGGCGGCCGACAGATTTGCCTTAGAAGGACTCAACAAAGGAATACAGGCCGAATTGGCGGCATACGTGTTCTACAACAAGTGTATAAAAATAGTCGGCGACGATCAGCTTAAAACGACACTGCGAACGCTGGCTCATGAGGAAAAAGAACATTACCGGATCCTCGAGGGACAATACGACAGTCTGGTGAGATCTGAGATGTGGGTTACTTACAACGATATTCTCAAACGGCCGGGTCTGCCCGATATCGACGAGAAAATGGAGGGCGTGCATAGCGATTTGATCGACAGCGTGTCGGAATCGTCATCGCCGCGTCAGGTGTTCGAAATCGCCCTGATTCTCGAGGAAAGAGCCCGGAATCTCTATTCGGAACTGGCCCAAAAAACGACCGATCCGAAAGGCCGGGAAACCTATGAATATCTGGTCAAATTCGAGGCCAGTCATATAGCCAAAATCAACAGACTGATGGAAGGCGTCAAATAAGAGCGTGCAGGAATCCGTCGCTGAAGGAGTGAGATTATGATAAGTATGAAAAAAAGCGTTGATTCATTTCAGACGATCGATACGTTGAAAACGACCAAGGGAGAGATAAAATATTACAGCCTCAGAAAACTGGCGAAAGGTTTAAACATAAATTTGAACCGCCTTCCCTATTCGATAAAAATCCTGCTCGAATCGTTGGTGCGGGCGGAAAGCGGCAAGGACGTCAGAAAAGAAGATATCGTGAAACTTGCCGGGTATGATCCGAAAAATCCACCTGTCAGCGAGATTCCGTTCAAGCCGGCCCGGGTGCTGCTTCAGGATTTCACCGGCGTTCCCTGCGTGGTGGATCTGGCGGCGATGCGGGCGGCGATGGCCGGATTGGGGGGAGATCCCCAGAAAATAAATCCTCAGGTTCCGGTCGATTTGGTGATTGATCACAGTGTCAGCGTCGATTTCTACAATTCGCCGGAGGCTATGGCCGAAAACTCCCGGCTCGAATTCGAACGCAATCGCGAACGTTATGAGTTTTTGCGCTGGGGGCAGCAGTTCCTGAAAAACTTACGCATAATTCCCCCGGCAAGCGGAATCTGCCATCAGGTGAATCTCGAATATCTGGCCTGCGTCGTGCAAGTGGTCTCGGCGGCTGAAGGCGATTTCGCCTTTCCCGATTCGCTCGTCGGCACCGATTCCCATACGACCATGATCAACGGGCTGGGTGTGCTCGGCTGGGGAGTGGGCGGAATCGAGGCCGAAGCGGTTATGTTGGGCCAGCCAACTTACATGCTCGCCCCCGAAGTCATCGGATTCAAGCTGTTCGGGGAGATCTCGCAGGGCATCACCGCCACCGATGTAGTGCTGGCAATCACCCAGATATTGCGCAAAAAGGGGGTGGTCGGCAAATTCGTCGAATTCACCGGCCCCGGCTTGGCGAAGATGAGCGTTCCCGATCGGGCTACGATCGCCAACATGGCTCCTGAATACGGTGCTACGATGGGGTTTTTCCCGGTCGATGACCAGACTCTTCAATTCCTGAAAATGACCGGCAGATCGGCGGAGACAATTGAAATAGTGGAAAAATACTGCAAAGAACAGGATATTTTCCGCACCGAAGACGCCCCTGAACCAGAATTCAAAGAAATAATCGAACTTGACCTGTCGACAATCAAGCCGGGTATCGCCGGACCGAAGCGGCCGCAGGATCGACTGAATCTTTCGGAGGTGAAAGCGAACTGGCGAAAAAATCTGACAACCCCGGTGGATCAGCAGGGGTTTGGCCTGAGCCAGGAGGCGGTAAACACCAGATATCAGGTGACCGGCAGGGATGGCAAATCGACTGAACTGAAAAACGGCGACGTAGTCATCGCTGCAATTACGAGCTGCACGAACACCAGCAATCCCTCGGTCATGATCGCAGCCGGTCTTTTGGCCAAGAAGGCGGTTGAATTCGGGTTGGAATCAAAGCCGTTCGTGAAAACGAGCCTGGCTCCGGGATCACGGGTGGTGACCCGATATCTCGAAAGTTCAGGACTTTTGCCCTACCTCGAGAAATTGGGATTCTACAACGTCGGCTACGGCTGCACGACCTGTATCGGCAACAGCGGCCCGCTTGCCGAATCGATTTCGCAGGCTGTGGCGGCGGGAAAAATGGTGGTGGCCAGCGTGCTTTCGGGCAATCGCAATTTCGAGGGCAGGGTTCATCCGGATACCAGAGCAAATTACCTGGCCTCTCCCCCGTTGGTGGTGGCTTACGCTATCGCCGGAACTGTCGACATAGACCTTACTACGGAGCCGCTCGGCCGTAATGCCGCCGGAAAAGAAATTTTCCTGAAAGACATCTGGCCGAACGAACGCGAAATCGCCGAATATCTGGGAAAAGCGATCGGCGCCGATATTTACAACAAGACCTACTCGAATATCGAAAAGGCCAACCCGCTCTGGAATGATATTCCGCTTAAAGGGGGCGTTCTTTATGAATGGAACGAAGACAGCACCTACATTCAGCAGCCGCCCTTTTTCGTGAATATGCAAAGGGAACCGGGCAAGATAATGCCGATAAAGAACGCCCGCGTTCTGGTGAAAGTCGGCAACAGCGTCACCACCGATCATATCAGCCCGGCTGGTTCGATCTCCCAGAAAAGCCCGGCCGGACAATATCTGATTAGTCTGGGGATAAGCCCGAAAGATTTCAATTCCTATGGCTCGCGCCGCGGCAACGACAAAATTATGACCCGCGGCACTTTCGCCAACATTCGGCTCAAAAATCAACTTGCCCCCGGCACCGAGGGCGGCTGGACCACTCATTTCCCATCGAATGAAGTAGTATCCATCTATGAGGCATCTCAACGTTACAAGGCTGAAAATATCCCGACCATTGTGCTTGCCGGCAACGATTACGGCATGGGGTCGAGCCGCGATTGGGCCGCCAAAGGACCGTATCTGCTCGGAATCAAAGCGGTGATCGCCGAATCATTCGAACGGATACATAGAAGCAATCTGGTCGGCATGGGAATATTGCCTCTGCAATTTGAAAGCGGTCAAAACACCGCCGGGCTGGGATTGACCGGAAAAGAGGTTTTCCAGATCGAAATCGATGATAATCTGAAGCCTCTGCAAAAAGTGAGTGTCGCCTATATCGGCGACGACGGCAGAAAGGGACGGTTCGATACGATTTGCCGCATCGATACGCCGATCGAGGTCGAATATTATCGGCATGGGGGAATCCTGCAATTCGTATTGAGAAGCATTCTTAACGGACAATAATCGATCGTGATGCAGGTGGCGAAAAATGAATCATTTGCTGGCGCCAAGGGCGGTTTCGGCGGAACTGAATCGATCTGATGACTGAATCGGGCGGACAGTTCAGATATGCTGTGCTGGGCGCAGGGTTGATGGGGCGTGCCGCAGCTTACGACCTATTGCGCCACCAAGACACCGAAACGGTGCTGCTTGCCGACAGCAACCGGCGGGCGCTGGACGAGTGTAGATCGTTTCTGGGCGACAAAAGGCTGGAAACCGTGATTCTTGAGGCGACCGACCGGGACCGGGTTGCCGCTTTGCTGGCTCGGGTGGATTGTGCGATCGCCGCCATGCACTATGACCTCAATCTCGAATTCACCCGTTTGGCGATAAGCACCGGCAGGCATCTATGCGATATGGGCGGCAACAGCCGGATAGTCGACAGGCAGATCGAGTTGAACGAGTCGGCGAAGAAAGCAGGCGTATCGATCATCCCCGATTGCGGCCTGGCTCCGGGAATGGTATCGGTGCTGGTTCGATGGGGAATAGAGCGATTTTCTTGGGCGGATACGGTGCGGATAAGAGTCGGTGGCCTGCCCCAGAAACCGGAGGGGATATTGAAGTATGGCCGATTGTTTTCGGTCGAAGGCCTGATAAATGAATACATCGAGCCGGTGCGGCGATTACGAAACGGCAAAATCGAGATTATCGAACCGCTGACCGAAGTCGAGGAAATCGTATTTCCGCCCCCTTTCGGCAGACTTGAAGCTTTCACGACTTCCGGAGGAACATCAACTCTTGTTGACACCTACAAGACTCGGCTAAAAGAGCTGGATTATAAGACAATTCGCTACCCCGGCCATTGCGTTGCCGTACGGGCGATGCTGGAACTCGGGCTGTTTTCCAGCGAGCCGGTCAGAATCGATTCGGCTGAGACAATCCCACGTAAACTGACCGCCGCCTTGATCGAAAAGAACATTCCTTTGTGCCATGAGGATGCGACCCTGGTGAGAATCGATTTCAGCGGCGGCGGCAAAAATCATTCGCTGACCATAATCGATCGGGCGACAGCTGATCCGAAAATGACCTCTATGATGCGTATGACGGCTTTTCCGGCGGCCATAATCTCCCGCATGCAGGCTTTAGGGAAAATTGAAGACTACGGCGTATTGCCACAGGAAAAATGCGTGCCGGTCGATGCCTTTTTGAAAGAGCTGGCCGACCGCAGCATCATCATCGACGGCATCTCCTGAGCCGGCATCGCCGATACCCCATAAGGCGGCCGGGAACCCAGTAATCCCGAACGCAGTAATCATATGCAAAGGATCAACGGCGATGCCCTGCAAAGATATCACGGAAATTTTGAAACTGCGATTAGACGACCACGGACATTTATCGACTTATTCCCTGACCAAGGCCACCTGCGGCGGATCGGTGGGTCAGGAGGATTTGCTCATCCCGTTTGTCAAAGGGATTCATATTAGTGAATTGGCTGAGCTGTCTCCGCAGGAATTCATCGCTGGGCATACCACCGATAACGATCTGACGACGTTTTTGTATTTCAAACATATCAAGGCTTTGTCTCTGGGGATCCGCGCCTTAACCGGCGGTATTTCGGCTTCGGCGAGCGATGCTACGGCAATCGAATCGATATCTTATGACGGTCGGGAACTTGAAGTGAGCGCGGTCCTGAAATCCACTCTGGGCACGGACAATATAAAATCCTGCGGTTGCGGCTGAAAGAAATGATCCTCCGTCGGTCGGCGGAACGGAATTAGTTCAATAAATCACCAGATGCCCAGCACGTCTTTGGCGTATGGTGAAGCCATTTCCGACGGATTCCATGGCGGTTCCCACACCACGTTCACTTCCGCCCGACTGACGCCCTCGACCTCTGAGGCCGCTTTCTGCACCTGAGCCACAATCTGGGGTCCGTAAGGACAGTAGGGCGTTGTCAGTGTCATAGTGATCCGGACCAAGCCGTCATCGAGAATTTCGATATCGTAGATCAAACCCAAGTCCACGACGCCCAGCCCAATTTCGGGATCTTTGACCGAGGCGATCTTTTGGCGGATGATATCCGGGCTGATCATGTTTATTCGGTCGAGGAAACGGCCGCTCCGGATCGATTTTCCAGTGAATCAAGGCAGTCGATAAGAGTGGTCCAGGAAAGCAAAGCGCATTTGACCCGCACCGGAAACTTATTGACGGATTTCAGCACCTCGATATCTCCCAGTTCCGCATCGGGCGGTATATCCTCGCCTTTCAGCATCGCTTTGACGATAGCCGATATTTTTTTGACCTCGGATATCGATTTGCCTTTTATTGCTTCGGCCAAAAGCGATCCGGAAGCCACCGAGATCGCGCATCCTTTGCAGGCGACCGAGATATCATCGATTTTGTGATCGTTGAGTTTCAGGGATAGCTCGATTTCGTCGCCGCAACTCGGATTTTTCCCTTCATTCGTAACGTCCGGGTTCTCGATTTTCCTGCTTCCGCGCGGCGAATGATAATGATCGAGAATGATCTCGCGATATAAATCCTCAAGCGGATCAGACATAACCGAAAAACCTCCGGGCCGCAATTAATCCTTCGACAAGCTCGTCCACGTCTTCGCGGTCATTATATATATATAGGCTTGCTCTGGCCGTCGAAATCTGCCCGAGCAGATTGGTCAGCGGCTGGGCGCAATGATGACCGGCTCTTATGGCTACACCGCGGGAATCCAGAACCGAGGCCAGATCGTGGGGATGGATTTTGTCATCGACAAAGGAAATCGCGGCTCCCCGTCTGGTTGGGTCGGTCGGACCGAACACTTTGATATGTTTAAGTTCGCTTAATCTGTTCAGTGTGTATTCGGTCAATTCAATCTCATGATCGCGCACGGCCTCAAGCCCCAACCGTTTCAGATAATCGAGGGCCGCCGCGAAAGCCACAACACCGGCTATGTCGGGCGTGCCCGCCTCAAATTTATGCGGCGGCTGGTTCCATTCGACGCTTTCGAAAGAGACGCGGCTGATCATTTCGCCGCCAAGATTATAAGGCTCCATAGATTCGAGAAGGCTGAATTTGGCATAAAGGATACCGACTCCAGTCGGCCCAAGCATCTTATGGGCGGAAAAAACATAAAAATCGGCGTCGATATCGGCGACGTCCACCGGTAGATGCGGGACTGCTTGGGCGCCGTCGACCAAAAGCAACGCCCCTGTTTGGCGGGCGAGTTGCCCGATTTGCCGAACAGGGTTTATCGTGCCGAGCACGTTCGACATCTGGGTTACCGCAACCAACTTGGTATTCGGCGTCAGCAATTTCGGGAGAGTTTCCAAATCGAGCTCGCCGTTGCCGTCGATCGGGATATATTTCAGTTCGGCTCCCGTCCTCTCGGCAAGCACAATCCATGGTACGAGGTTGGCGTGGTGCTCCATCTGGGTGACGACGAGTCGATCACCCGGACCGATATTGGCTCTGCCCCAGCTGTAGGCGACCAGATTGATCGCCTCCGTGGCATTTCGGGTGAAGACGATCTCCTCCGGAGCGCGTGCGCCGATGAACTCGGCCACTTTTTTGCGGGTGAGTTCATAAGCCAAAGTGGCCTCCTCGGCAAGCGTATGCAAGCCCCTGTGAACGTTGGCGTTATGGTAACGATAGTACGAGTTCAGCGCCGCCAACACCTGTTCAGGTTTTTGTGTAGTGGCGGCATTATCGAGATAAACCAACCGGTGGCCATGTATTTTGCGTTCGAAAATAGGGAAATCGCGCTTGATCTCTGCAGGATCTATTCCCGAAGATGCGGCGCATTTCGCCCCGATCGAACGTCCGTTGTCCGTTTTGCGCATAAAATAGCCGCCGTTCTATTCCGGCAGTTCCACAAACAGGTTGTTTCCCCTGAGCTCCAATTTGTATCGCATCAGTCCGCCGATCGCAGGCAATCTGGTGGCCGCCCCGGTCAAGACATCGAATCTCGCACCATGGCGGGGGCATTCGATCTGTCGATCCACGATTTCGCCAGGCCCGATATCGCCGCCGTCATGCGTGCAGATTCCATCAAGGGCGAAAATCTCCCCTTTCCATTTGCCCACAATAATGGGTCGATCGCCTAAATCGTACAATTTGGTCTTGCCCTCTTCAATTTCCCCAACTTCACAGATTTTCACATATTCGCCGACCATTTAACCCTCTTGCATTTTGTGATATATCAATTCCCTTGCCACATTGGCGATATTCGCCTGCATTTTACTTAATGTCGGTTCGACAAAACCGTGTACTATACTGGAAACCGCCTGCCTTTCGGAATATCCTCGCGACCGCAGATAGAATATCATTTCCGGGTCGACCGGGCCCATGGTCGCCCCATGCGTACAGCGAACTTGATCGTTCAGGATTTCCAGTTCGGGAATCGACTCGGCCTTCGTTCCCTCATTCAATAACAGATTGCGGTTTTCCTGATAGGCTTCGCAATTCGGGGCATCTCTCTCGATTCTGATCAAGCCGGTGTAGGCCGATGCCGCTTTCTGCTTAAGCATCACCTTGAAATCTATATCGGAGTAGGTATTGGGCGCCCGGTGGTGATGATATGTATGATGATCGAATTTCTGGTCGGAATCGGCAAAGGCGATCCCGTAAATCCGGCTTTCGGCGCCTTTTCCCTGCAAAACCGTTCCGGCGTTTATTTTTGCCGCATGGCCGCCCACGGACACAAAAATCGACCGGCCGCGAGCCTCCGAATCGAGCGCCAGTCGTTCGGTGGTATGGATTCTTGCCTCAGGACCCAACCTCTGAACCTGGACATAATTTACGGCGGCATTCGGACCGGCGAATAATTCCACCACGTTGTTCAATATTTCACCCTCGTGACGGCAATGGCAATTATAGTCGTCGATTATGGTCGCCTCGGAATTTTTGCCGATCACCACAAGCAGGCGGGTGACCGTCGCCGGACCGGCCGGATGACGAAGGATATAAAACGGTTTGTCGATTATGACATTATCCGGAATGAATACGAATGCGCCGACATTCCAGACCGCCGCATTGAATGCCTCAAACTTGCCGAAATCGGCTCCAACCAACCGTCCAAGGTACTCATCTACCAAGTGGGGGTTGGTCAGGGCAACCCGAGACAATTCCGAAAACACGATTCCCAAACGGCGGTACTGAGGCTGCAAAATAAAAATCGAGGAACGATCGGCGAAATTACGGCCGTAACCGGCAAGTTCGGGATCGATTTCTTCCGCGTCGCCGCGTTCGTTGCGATCATCGCCAAGGGGCAAATTCATCAAATCAGAATCAGACTTCACCAGAAATAGCCGGGGATCCGAATATCGCCATAAATTGGTGACACGGCCGGGCAGCGGCATCTCATTATAGCGCATCCACCCTTCTTTCCGGAAACTATACAGCCACTCCGGCTCGTTTGCCTGCCTGTCCCTGAATTCGGTTTTTGCCGACACAACTAAGTTTCCGGCTGTCGGAGAAAAATCGGTTTGTTTGTTCATCCTACCGATCCCTCCATTTCAAGTTCGATCAAACGATTCAATTCGACGGCATATTCCATCGGCAATTCCTTGGTAAACGGCTCGATGAACCCGTTTATAATCAGCAGGCGGGCTTCATCCTCGGTAAGCCCGCGGCTGGTCAAGTAAAACAGCTGCTCTTCCGCAATCTTCGAAACGCGGGCTTCATGTTCGACCCTGACCCTCTCGGCGTCGATTTCCATAGTGGGATAAGTATCCGACCTTGAAGCGCCGTCGATAAGCAAGGCGTCGCATTCCACCGAAACCCGGCAATCGTGAGCGTGGGGATAAATTTTCACCAGTCCCCGATAGGAGGCTCTGCCGCCGGCCTTGGAAATCGATTTTGAGGTGATCCTCGAACTGGTGCGGGGTGCAGCATGTATCACTTTCGCTCCAGCATCCTGATGCTGCCCGTCACCGGCCAACGCGATAGATAATATCTCGCCGCGTGCTCCCTCCCCAACCAGATAAACGCAAGGGTATTTCATCGTCAGGCGGCTGCCCAGATTGCCATCGACCCACTCGACGGTGGCGCCGGCATGAGCCATGGCCCGTTTAGTAACGAGATTGAAAATATTGTGCGACCAGTTCTGGATAGTCGTATAGCGGATATATGCCCCTTCGAGGGCGATCAGCTCGACCACCGCGGAATGAAGCGAATTGGTGGAATAAACCGGAGCGGTGCAACCTTCTATATAGTGGACTCTTGACCCTTTATCGGCGATAATCAACGTGCGTTCGAACTGCCCCATATTTTCGGCGTTTATTCGGAAATAGGCCTGGAGCGGTATTTTCACGTCGACACCAGGCGGCACGTAGATGAACGACCCGCCCGACCAAACGGCCGAATTCAGAGCGGCAAACTTGTTGTCCGACGGAGGTATCACGGTCGAGAAGTATTTTCGCACGATTTCCGGATGCTCCCGCAGACCGCCGTCCATATCGAGAAAAATGATCCCCTGTTTGCGCAAATCTTCTTTAAGGGAGTGATAGACAACCTCCGACTCGTATTGCGCCGAAACTCCGGCCAGAAATTTCCGTTCGGCCTCCGGTATTCCCAATCTATCGAAAGTCTTTTTTATATTTTCCGGAACTTCATCCCACGAACGCCCCTGCTTTTCTGTCGGCCTGACGTAGTAATGAATATCCGAAAAATCGATTGAATTCAGCAGCTCCGTGTTCCCCCATTGCGGCATGGGCTTGGCCAGAAATATGTCCAAGGCCTCATGGCGGAATTTGGTCATCCATTCTGGTTCGTTTTTCAAACGCGAGATCATCTCGACTACTTCATGGCTGAGTCCCTTAGGACTTTTATGGAAATAATCCTCCGCATCATGAAAACCATACTGGGCGGCGTAATCGTCGCCGATGCTGGCGATGCCCAAGTTTTTATTTTGCAATTCGCCCACGACCATCACCTCCCACCCACGCCGGCAGGCTCGATTTTCAACCAGTCGTATCCTTGTTCTTCAAGCTGCAAAGCCAGCTCGGGGCCGCCGGAACGGACAATCCTGCCGTCCATCATCACATGAATCCGGTCGGGTTTCACGTAATTCAAAATGCGCTGGTAATGGGTAACCAGCAACACCCCGCCATCCTTATGGGCGAATGTGTTTATGCCATGGGAGACTATCTTCAGGGCGTCTATGTCGAGTCCGGAATCGGTCTCGTCGAGAATCGCCACCAGCGGCTTGAGCATGGCCATCTGCAGGATTTCGATCCGTTTCTTTTCGCCACCCGAAAAACCATCGTTTAGGTAACGAGCGGCGAAAGAATGATCGATATCCAGAAGCTTGAATTTTTCGAGCAATTCCTTGCGGAAATTTTTCAAGCGCTCCTCATCGCCGCCGCTGGCCTTAATCGCCGTGCGTAAAAAATTGGCAACGGTAACACCGGGAATCGCCAGTGGATATTGGAAGGCAAGAAACAATCCCGCCCGCGCCCTCTCGGTGGCATCGAGCTCCAACAGATTTTTGCCAGCGAGATACGCTTGCCCCGAGGTTATACGATAATTGGGATGGCCGGCCAGCGCATTGGCCAAACTCGATTTGCCGGAACCGTTAGGACCCATAATGGCATGTTTCTCGCCAGGCTTGATCTCGAGGGTCACCCCTTTCACCACTTCCTTGCCCTCGATTTCCACATGGATATCGTAAAATGCAAAAACGTTTTTTCGATCGGACATCTTAACCTCTTTCTATTTAATAAACGAAACCATCGTCACATTTACGCTGTTCCCGAACCGGCGGCGTTTCCTGAACCGGCGGGGCTGGCGGCAAGGGATTCGAAGATAGCGCTGTTTCCCGAAGCCAGTTCGGCCAAAGTCACCCGGCTGAAAACACTCGAGAAAAAACGGTCGATACCGGTCCAGATCTTTTTGACATCGCAATTGCCCAAATGAACGCAGCTATCACTTCCGCCGCTGCGCTGAACGCAATACGTGCTCGTGAATACGGAATCACCCAAACAGCCGAAAATTTCGCTGAGATATATCTGGTTGTCCGGTCTGGCCAAGACATATCCGCCTTTGCGGCCCCGGGCGGCTTTCACCAAGCCAGCCTGCTTCAATATCATCAGCAGTTTTCCGGCGTAGGGAATGGAAAGACCTTCCCTAGCGGCGATCTCGGGCAGGGTCAAAGCTGCTCCAGCCTGTTGCCTTGCCAACAGCAACATACACCGCAGGCCGTATTCCTCAAGCGCCGTAATTTTCATTGTCTTTAACCTTTCGGATAAATTATACGTAATCTTTACAAAAAAGTAAAGTTTTTTCTAAAAAAATTTACTTCTGTGGTCTATATTGGGC
>Ga0129299_1000621_pt1 | contig 22873 bp, 14 predicted proteins | sample ConPoolayeCmetaG_FD_94477 | JGI IMG/M metagenome (GOLD analysis project Ga0129299, IMG submission 94477) | Hot spring microbial mat communities from California, USA to study Microbial Dark Matter (Phase II) - Cone Pool mat layer C metaG ...
AAACTCCAGGGCACGGGCAAGATGCCCGTGCTACGGAAAGCCCGCCGGCTGGTCGTAGCACGGGCGTCCTCGCCCGTGCCAACGAGGCTCCGCCACGGCCAACGCAGAAACTGTCACGCGCCCGCAGACGGCGGCGCCGGCGGCGCCGGCTTGATTCACCCAATGGGCACGCGTACATTCACTCCTGTTGCAGCGCGGAGAGCCATGGCAGACAAGACGGTCGGCATTGCATTGCTGGGTTGCGGCGTAGTGGGCGGGGGAGTCGCCAACATTCTGCTGGCGCAGCGCGAGCTGATCCGCCGCCGCACCGGCATCGACCTGGAGCTGCGCCACGTCGTCGTCAAGAGCCGCGAGGAGTATCCGCCCAACGCCGCCGACCTGCCCATGTCGCTGGATGCCAATGCCGCCATCGACGACCCGGCCAGCCAGATCGTCGTCGAGCTGATCGGCGGCACGGGGGTGGCCGGCACGTTCATCGAGCGGGCGCTGCGGCTGGGCAAGCCGGTGGTGACCGCCAACAAGAGCCTGCTGGCGCAGCGCGGAAGGGAGCTGTTTGCCCTGGCGCGGAAGCACAACACGGCCATTGCCTTCGAGGCCTCCTGCGGGGGCGGCATTCCCATCATTGAGGCGCTGCTGCGCAGCCTGGTGGCCAACCGCATCGACGCCCTGCTGGGCATCGTCAACGGCACCTGCAACTTCATCCTCACCCAGATGACCCAGAAGGGCTGGAGCTACCAGCAGGCCCTGAGCGAGGCGCAGAAACAGGGCTTCGCCGAGGCCAACCCCACGCTGGACGTCTCCGGGCGCGACGCGGCGCAGAAGCTGGCCATCCTCTCGAGCCTCGCGTTCAACGTGTACGTGACCGAGCAGGACATCCACGTCGAGGGCATCGACAGGCTGGAGCCGGTCGACATCCAGTTCGCCGCCGAGCTGGGATACGTGATCAAGCTTCTGGCCATCGCCCAGCGACACTATCCGCCGGGGGTGACCGCAGACGAGCAGTCTATGCTGTCGGTGCGGGTTCATCCCACGCTGGTTCACCGCGACGATCTGCTGGCGGACGTTTCCGGCAGCTTCAACGCCATTTCGGTGTACGGGCACGCCCTGGGCCATGGGCTGTGGTATGGACGCGGCGCCGGGCGTACTCCCACGGCCAGCGCAGTCGTGGCCGACATCGTCGGCATGGCGATGGGGACGAGCATCACGGCTTTTCAGCGGCTTCAGACGCTGCCGGACGTGACGCCGCCGGCGCGGGTGCTGCCGTTCAATGAGCTGCGTTCGCGTTATTACCTGCGCATGACTGCGCGCGACGAGCCAGGCGTGCTGGCACAGGTGACGGCCGCCCTCGGTCGCCAGCGCATCAGCCTTTCGGCGATCGTGCAGCACGAGAACAACCACGAACAGGGCGTGCCGGTGGTGATCACCACGCACCTGGCGAAGGAGGGGGCGATGCAGGCGGCGATCAAGGAGATAGACGACCTGCCGGCGATCCTGGCACCTACTGTCTGTCTAAGGATCGTGGATCAGCCCAGGGAATTCGGGGTGGCGTAGGGTTCACGGATCGTGCGGATCAGTACATTCAGCCGCCGGGTCGAAAGGCCGGGCGGGATGCTGGGGTGTACCGTGAACTCTGTGGATGCTTTCCCACGGTGCCCGCGGCGGGGAAAAAAGCGCGCGGGCGCCTCTTGCTTCATGCTTTCTTAAGGTTGCCTGAGCAATACTTTAATCATCCGAAGGCGCGCGGCGGTAGCGCGGCCGGTTCCAGTGGATACTTGCAGCCAAGGAGATGCGGATGAAAAGCACGGAAAAATCACGGCGACGATTCCGGCGCGTACTCTGGGCCGGCGCGGCGGCGCTGCTTGGGGTGAGCGTCTGGACGGTGGCACAGAACGCCGGGCCGGGGCCCGCGGCGGCGGGCCTGCCCGAGCGGGGCGGCCTGGGCGCGGGTCCGATGCCGGCACGCCCGGGCGAGCCGGGGCCCGCTCCATTCGCCGCCGACCCGATGCGCGGCCCGGCGCCGTTTCCGGGCGACTTGAAGATGCTGATTCAGGCCAGCGACGAGGAGTGGAAGGTGATCGGACCCAGGCTTCGCGACGTGCTGGTCGCCCGCCAGACGGTGGAGGCCGACCGCAGTGCGTGGCTGCTGATGGCCGGCGACGCCGCGATGACAGGCCCGATGGGCGGCCGCGGGGGCGGGCCGTTTGGTGGACGCGGCGCATTCACAGCGCCCGGCGAAGGATTTGGCGGACCTGGGGGCCGCGGCGGTCGCGGAGGCTTCGGTCCTGCCGACGGCGGCGGATTCGGTGGCGGAGCGGGCGGTCCCGGTCCGATGGGCGAAGGCCCGCGCGGCGGCTTTGGGGGGCCCAATCCTCAACCAGGCGTCGGTCCAGCCGACGGAATGGGGCCAGGGCGCCTGATCGGACCCAATCCCGGTCCGGGAGTCGGCCCCGGACCCGCCGAAGGCGGCATGGGGCCAGGCGGCTTTGGCCCGCGCGGCGGGCTGGGCGGACGCGGCATGGAGGGTCCCGGCGGCGATCTCTTTGGTGGCCGACGAGGCGGGCGCGACGGCGGCCCGCCTGATCGCGGCGGCTTTGGCCCACAGGGTGGACCCGCAGGTCCCGGCGGCCCGGGCAGGCCGGGTGGTCCCACTGGTCCCGGTCCAGGCTTGTTTGTCCCTTTCATGGGCGGACCCGGCGGCGGGATGGATGCCATCGGCCAGGCCGAACTGGACCTCAAGGCCGTGCTGGATGATCCCAACAGCACCGACGAGCAGGTGCAGGAGAAGCTGCAGGCGGTGCGCGAGGCTCGCGCCCAGGCCAAAGCACGCCTCCATGCAGCGCAGGCCGATCTCATGGAGCTGTTGACGGCCGATCAAGTCGCGGTGCTGGTGAGTCTGGGGTATCTCGATTGAGTCGGATCGGAGAACACATGAGACGCATACACACATACGTTCCGGGTGCTGTGCTGCTCGGGTTGATGCTGCTGAAGGCCGCCCCGGCCGCGGCGTACGTGGATTTGGCCCCGACCCTCGGACGGGTGGTGAACGACTCGCAGTGGATCGCGCTGGTGGAGGTGGAACGCTTCAGCCGCGAGAAGGGAATCGTAATTCTCAAGAGCGTGGGCAATCTTAAAGGCTCGGGACCGGCCGACCCCATCCGTCATCAGGTCGCCGGCTTGAACGGGGTGATCCCGCGACCGATCCTCGAATGGGCCGAGCCTGGTCGCCGCGGCGTGCTGTTCGGCGCCAACAACACGGCGCTGATGTGCATCGGACGAAGCTGGTACCAGGTGCAGGCGGCGGGCGATGGCTGGTGGCGGCTGGGTCCGGCGCGGCCGGAACTGCCACTGGCCTATTGCGGTACCGTGTCGCGGCTAAGCTCGGCGGTGCAGCAGATGCTGGCCGGCAAGACGGCGATCATCACGTCGGTTCCGCATGGGGAGGAGGGCATCGCCGCAAGCTTCGACCTGGCATTGAACCGGACCAATCTGCCGGGCCTGGTGAAGTTGCAGCGGCAGCGGGCCAGTCTGAATATGCCCCAGCAGGTAATGGCGGCGTCGGGCCGCCCGGGGTATGTGGTGGGGCCGGGGCCGGTCGGAGAAAACGAGATTCCTGCCCTGATCGCCCGGCTCGCTTCCGCCGACGCCACGACGCGCGCCGAGACCGCCGATGATCTGCGCACGCTGGGTGCGAAGGCGGCGGCCGCCGTCGAGCCTCTGACCAGGCTTCTGGACGATCCATCGGCGATGGTGCGGATGTCGGCGGCGGCGGCGTTGTGTCGCATCGCGCCGGGACGGACGCGCGCAATGGAAGTGCTGGGCGGGGGCCTCGCCAGTCAGGACGCGATCACGCGCCGCAATTCGGTGCGCGCGGTGGCCGTCGCCGGACCGTCGGCCAGCGCATTTGCCGCCAGGCTCGCGGAGCTGCTGGGCGACTCGGACGAGCTGACGCGGCTCGGCGCCTTGCAGGCCATCGCCGCGCTCGGTCCGGCCGCCGCCGGAGCATGTGATGCGGTGACGAAGCTGCTGGACGATCCGCAGATGGCCATCGACGCGGCCGATGCGCTGGGGCGCATGGGTCCGGCGGCGCGGCCGGCGCAGAAGCACCTGGCGCAGATGTTGAGCGATGAATCGGCGGCGGTGCGCTGGGCGGCGGTGCGGGCGATGTCGCAGATCGGCGGCGAGGAGGCGGCGCCGGCGGTGCAGTTCATGATGCGGGCGCTGCCCCATGCCTCGGATCTGGACGGCTACAACATGATGATCTATCTGGCGCTGCTGGGACCGGTGGCAAAAGACGCGATTCCGGCGGTGCAGAGTTCGGGCGTGCGTCAGCCGGCGTTAAAGCCGGCGACGATCTGGGCGATCGAGCCAGATCGGCGCTTCCCGTGGCTGGGCGGCGGCGGGCGCTTTGGCGGCGGCATGCAGGGCGATGTGGTGCAGATCATCTATCAGGCGTACGTCGCTGAGCTGGGCGAGCACCTGAAGCCCTCGGCGCGGGCCTTGGCGGAAATGATCATGGCCGGCCGGGCGGGCGACGTGCCCATGTGGGGCTACAGCCTGCTGGCGCGGTTCCCCGAGGAGGTGCTGCCGATCCTCTCGCCGGGGCTGAGCCATCCTGATATGGTGCAGCGCGAACGCGCCGCGGTGGCGCTGGGATGCATGGGCCCGGCGGCCGCGCCGGCGAAGGACCATGTGGCGCTGGCCGTTGCCAACGCCCCGACCGAGCGCGAACAGCGGCTGATCAGGTGGTGTCTGCGCCAGATCAGCGCCGCGCCCGATGTGTCGATGGAGCCAGAGCCATGAGAGTGCTCGTGGTCGAAGATGAGCCGGACCTGCTTCGCGTGCTGAGCCAGTCGCTGCGCGAGGAGGGCTACGCGGTGGACGAGGCCGCCGACGGGCGCAGCGGGTTGTTCAAGGCGAAGGTCAACGAGTACGACGCCGTGGTGCTGGACCTGATGCTGCCGGGGATGGACGGCTTCGCGGTGTTGCGCGAGCTGCGAAAGGAGAAGCGCACGCCCGTGCTGATCCTGACGGCGCGCGACGCCCTGGGCGATCGCGTCAAGGGGCTGGACAGCGGCGCCGACGACTATCTGACCAAGCCCTTCGAGCTGGCCGAACTGCTGGCCCGCCTGCGGGCGCTGATCCGCCGTTCCGCGGGCGAGGCGGTGTCGGTGATCGAGATCGGCGAGGTGACGGTGAACACGGCCGCGCGCACGGTCCACAAGGCCGGTCAGCTCGTGAATCTCACCGCCCGCGAGTATTCGCTGGTGGAGCTGCTGGCGCTGCACCGCGGCGAAGTGGTGACGCGGACGATGATCTACGACCATCTGTTCGACGAGACGGACGACAGCCTCTCGAACCTGGTCGACGTGCACGTGGCCAACGTCCGTAAGAAGCTGGGCCACAACTTTATTGTCACCCGGCGCGGACAGGGATACCTGATCGATGCTTAGGTCGATCCGCTGGTCGCTTCAGCTCTGGCACGCCATTCTGCTGCTGGCGGTGGTGAGCGTGTTCGGGGCGATCCTGTATCTGCGGGTGCGGCAGGCGCGGCTTGAGAATGTGGATGCCGAGCTGCGCGCCGAGGCGGAGGTGCTGGCGGCGCGCATCCGTCCTCCGCCGCCGATCCGCCCGCGCCGCGACGGGCCCGAGCCGTGGCCTGATCGCGGCGGTGAAGGACCGATCCGGGGGCGCAGTGCGGTGCCGATGGATCCACTGCCCGGGCGCGAGCCGGGCCGCCGGCTTCCGCCGCCAGCGTGGGAGCCGCTTGCGATGATGGAAGCGGATCGGCGCCCGGAGGTGCCCGACTTCGTCTGGCGGCGATTCGAGGCCGAGACGCCCGATGGGCTGTATTTCGCGATCTTCCCTCCCAATTCACCTGCGATCCAGTCGCGCCCCGCTCTGAATGTGCCCGCGCCGGCGTTCGAGTGGGCGCCGGCCGCCGCGCCGCGCTTCCGCCAGCGCGGCGAGCTGCGCGAGGCGATCGTGACGGCGCCGTTCGGGACCCAGGTGGTGGTCGGGCGCTGCGTGGCCCGGGAATACGGAGAGTTGCGCCAACTGGCCGGTCTGCTGGTGGCCACGGGCCTGCTGGTGACGGCGGTGGGACTGGCCGGAGGCTGGTTGCTGGCGGGGCGCGCCATCGCGCCGATCAGGGCGATCACGGCCACAGCTCAGAGCATCTCCGCCTCGAACCTCTCGCGCCGCATCAGCATCGCCCAGACCAAGAGCGAACTGGGCGATCTGGCCGGCGTGCTCAACGACATGTTCGCGCGGCTGGAGGCGGCCTTCGAGCGGCAGGTGCGTTTCACCGCCGACGCCTCCCACGAGCTGCGCACGCCCCTGTCCATCGTCTATTCCCAGGCCGAGCTGGCCCTGGCCAGAGAGCGGCCGGCCGAGGAATATCGCCAGAGCATCGAGACCTGTTTCCGGGCGGCACAGCGGATGAAATCGCTGGTGGAGTCGCTGCTGGTGCTGGCGCGGGCCGACGCCGGCAGGCTTCAGCTCCGCAGCGACGATTTCGATCTGGCCGACTCGGCCCGCGAGTGCGTCGAACTGGTGGGACAACTGGCGGCGGCCCGGCGCGTCGAGTTGAAGATGGAGCTGGCCTCCACGCCGGTGCGCGGCGACTCGTTCCGCATGGCCCAGGTCATCACCAACCTGCTGACCAACGCGATACACTACAATCGTGAGGGCGGGAGCGTGACGGTGAGCGTCGGGCCGCGCGACAATCGGGCGACGCTCAGCGTATCCGACACGGGCGTGGGCATCGCTCCCGAGGACCAGGCGCATCTGTTCGAGCGTTTCTATCGCGTGGACAAGGCGCGTTCGCGCGAGCTGGGCGGCAGCGGACTGGGTCTGGCGATCTGCCGGAGCATCGTGGAGGCCCACGGCGGTATGATCACGTGCGTCAGCGCTCCGGGCGAAGGCTCGACGTTCACGGTGCAACTGCCCCTGGCGCCGCCGAGGGGCGACGACGTGCCCGCGCGGCCGGCCGCGGCGATGCGCGGTGCGGCATCGGCGTGATCGCGGCGCGACCGCACGGCGCGCGGCGGCAACACCGCGGCGCGCAGGGCTGTAAATAACAAGACAGGATTTGCTTCTGCTCCGTCCGGGCGGACGGCTCCGGGGCACTGAAGTTGAGCCAGGCCATGATAAACATGCTTGCCGTTGTGCCGATCGTCGTGAACGCGGGAGCGGCCCTGCTGCCGGCCATCCTCGCGCCGCTGGCCAGCGCACTGGCGCTGTTGCTGCGGCCGCGCGAGCTGGCGGCGGCGGTGCGTCGGCGCCCGCTGCGCTGGCTGTCGGCGGTCGCGGTATGCACGGCGGCGGCGACCGGCGGCTGGTGGCTGCTGTCGGCGGCGGCACTGGCCCGCTCGCCGCAGACCGCGATCCCCGCCATCGACTGGACCCAGGTGGCGCTGGCGCTGGAGCGATCCGATCTGGTCGCCGCCGCAGGCACCGACGCGATCGCCGTCTTCCGCCAGGGCTACCACCGCAGCGGCCACGCCGGCGGGGCGGCCCCGCGCGGTCTGCGGCTCCGCTGGGCTTACACCGCGCCCGGCAGCATGTTCCTCTCCTCGCCCACCGTCCGCGGCAATCGCGTCTACGCCACCTACAGCACACCCGACCCCGCCGGCTGGTTCGGCACCGTCTTGTGTCTGGACCTGGCCAGCGGCCGGGTGATCTGGGAGACCAACGTCGCCAACGGCGAAGTGCTCAAGCCCTTCTTCAGCTCGCCGGCCATCACGGAGGATGGCAAGTCGCTGCTCATCGGCCAGGGACTGCACGACAACGACAACTGCGCTCTGCTGTGCCTGGATGCCGAGACCGGCCAGCCGCGGTGGACGGTGCCTACGCCGCTTCACATCGAAGGCTCGCCGGCCATCCTCGGCGACATGGTGGTCACCGGCGCCGGGGCCATCGAAGGCCCCGACCGCAAGCCGCGTGGCGACATCGGCTTCGTCTTGGCCGTGCGCATCTCCGACGGCGCGGAGCTGTGGCGATACGCGCTGAACGATCCGGAGAGTTCCCCCGCCATCGCCCTCGACGGCACCGTCTACATCGGCAGCGGCTTCCAGGGCAACGCCGTCGTCGCCCTGCGAAGCGAAACCGATCAGCAACTGGCGGCCGCGGGCCTGTCGCGGCTGATCTGGCGTACGCCTTCGCCGCACCCCGTGACCGGCGCCGTCACGCTCGTCGATGACCTGGTGATCGTCGGCGCCGGCAACAGCGACTATGTCTTCAGCCATCCGCAGCCCGCCGGTGTGGTACTGGCGCTGGATGCGAAGACGGGCGAGGTAAGGTGGACGGCGGACTTGGGCGATGCGGTCCTCGGACCCATCGCCGCCGTCAACGGCAGAATCGTTGCTCCGGTTCGCAGCGGGCAGGTCGTGGCCATGACCGACTACTCCGGCGCGGTCCTCTGGAGCGCGCGCATCAGCGGGCGCTCGCCCATCCTGGCCGGGCCCGCCGCCGCCGAGGGGCTGGTCTACGCGGTCAGCCGCGACGGCTATCTGGGGGTCATCGACGCCGCCACCGGCGAGCTGCTCGAGAAGGTGGCGATCAACGACGATGCCAATCCCGGGCGCGAGGGCCTGAGCTTCAGCTCGCCCACCGTGGCCCATGGCCTGGTGATCGTCGGCAGCGAAACCGGCGGCCTGCGCTGCTACGAGGCCGCCAGGACGGCGCCATGACTGCTCAGCCGCCGCTGATCCTGCCTCTGAGCGACGCCCGCGATGCGGCGCTGGTCGGCGGCAAGGCCGTCAACCTTGCCAGCCTGCTGCGCGGCGGATTCCTGGTGCCGCAGGGGTTTGTCATCACCACGGCCGCCTATCACCGCCGCCGCGCCAATGGCGAAGCGGACCCTGAGCTGGCTGTCGCTATCGTTGATGCATGGCGCGCCCTGGGCAGCGCCGCCGTCGCCGTGCGCTCCTCCGCCACCGCCGAGGACCAGGCCGACGCCTCAATGGCCGGGCAGTATCAGACCATTCTGAACGTGAGCGACGAGAAGTCGCTGCTGGACGCCGTCAGGGCCTGCTGGGGCAGCATCGACAGCCCGCGCACGCGAACGTATCTCGCCGAACACGGCATCGACCCGGCCGCTGTGGCGATGGCTGTCATCGTGCAGCGCCTGGTGCCGGCGGAGGTGTCGGGCGTGATGTTCACGGCCGACCCGCACACCGGTTCGCGCCGGCAGATGCTGATCGAGGCGACGTGGGGGCTGGGCGAGGCGCTGGTTTCGGGGCTGGTGCAGCCGGATGTCGTGCGGCTGGACCGCGACAGCGGACGGGTCCTGGACCTGGCCGTGGCCGACAAGCCCCTGGCACTGCGCCCGGGCGGCGGCGAACCGGTCGAGGTCGATCCCCAGCGGCGCTCCGCGGCGTGTCTTGGCGACGATCAGATTCGGCAACTGTGGCGCATGGGGCGACGTCTGGCCGAGGTCTTCGGCGCCGAGCAGGACGTCGAGTGGGCCTTCCACGACGGCTCGTTGTATGTGCTGCAGGCACGTGCCATCACGACGCTGGCGGAGACGTCGGCCTACGAGCAGGCCCTGGCTGCCGCCCGGCGCGACCTGGGCAAGCTACTGGCGCAGGGGCGCGGCCCGTTCGTGCTGCACAACGTCGGCGAGACGCTCAAGAACCCCACCCCGCTCACCTGGAGCATCGTGCGCCGCTTCATGTCCGGCGAGGGCGGCTACGGCCGCGTGTACCGCATGGTCGGATTCCGGCCGTCGCCCCGCGTGTGCCGCGAGGGTTTCCTGCAGCTCTTTGGCGGGCGGATTTACATGGATGCGGCGCTGGCCGGCGAGATGTTCTTTGCCGACTATCCGTTCAGGTATGACGTGGAGCTGCTGCGTCGCAATCCGGCGGCGAGCCAGTTGCCGCCGACGGTGCCGGTCGGGTCGGCCTGGGCGAGGGTGCGCGCGGCGGCGCGGGTGAGGCGGGCGGGCCGGCGAATCGAGCGCATCGGCCGCATGCTCGATCGACAGCTCGTGGAGGATGAGATACCGCGCTTCGTCGACTGGTGCCGTCAGGAGCGCGCTCGCGACCTGGCCGCGCTGAGCAATGAACAATGGCTTGCGCTGTGGCGGCAGCGCCACCAGCACGTGATGGAGGAATTCGCCCCGCGGAGCCTGCTGCCGAGCCTCGTTCTGGGCAGCGCGCTGGCGGAGCTGCGAAGCTTCATCGAGGAGTGCTTCTGGGACGAAGACGCCGAACATCTCGCGGCCCTGCTGGCGTGCTCGGCGGAGCCCGACATGACCGTCCGCGCCAATGCCGAGCTGTATGAGGTGGCGCACGGCCGGCGCACGCTGGCCCAGTGGCTCGAAGTTCATGGGCATCGCGCGGTCGGCGAGTTCGACCTGGCCGCTCCGCGCTGGCGGGAGCAGCCTGAAGAGGTGCGGTCGCTGGCGGAGCGGCTGCGCGGGGGCGCCGATCCGCTGGAGCTGCATCGCCAGCAGGTCCAGCGCGGCGTGCAGTGCCGTGACGATCTGCTGCGGCGGCTGGGGCGCGCCGACGCCCGGCGACTTGAGCGCCTGCTCGACGTCATCGGCCGGTATGTCCGCTTTCGCGAGGATGGCAAACACTACCTCATGCTCGGCTACGAACTGCTGCGCGACATGTTGGTGGAGGCCGGGCGGCGGCTTGGTGTTGGGAACGACGTCTTCTTCCTCACCATCGACGAAGTGTGCGAGGCCATCACCCGCGGCCAGCCGGTCAATGGGCGCACCGCGCGCCGCCGGTTGGAACTGGCCGCCGAAGCTCGCCTGCCGTTGCCGGCGGTGATAGACGCCGAGGCGGCTGCACGGCTGGGCGAACCGTTGTCGCTGGTTCACGCCGATTCCTACAAGGCTCTGCCGGTCTCCAGCGGCCTGGCCGGCGGACCGGCGCGCATCGTCCACACGCCCGATCAGGCCAGGGAGCTTGGCCGCGGGTATGTGCTGGTCTGCCCCTCGACCGATCCTGGGTGGACGCCGCTGTTTGTGAACGCTTCCGCCCTGGTGCTGGAGTGCGGGGGCACGCTCTCGCACGGGGCTGTGGTTGCCCGGGAGATGAACATCCCCGCCGTCGTCCTCCCCGAGGCCACACGGCTGCTGGAGGACGGTCAGCAGATCATTGTCGACGGCCGCCACGGCGTGGTCGCCGTCTCGCACGGGGAAACACAGCAGGGCGGTGCGCCGGTCGAGGAAGCGGCCATTCGCAAACCTCCGCCGCCCGGCCGCAAGGAACGCCTGGCGGCGAAGGTCCGCAACATCGCCTTCGCGGCGTGGGGTCTGTTCCTGCTGGTTGCCTGGCTGGCGCCCTCGTCATGGCTTTACGAGCCGTCGCTGAAGGCGCTGGATGCGCTGCTCTGGCCGCTGGCGCGCGCCGTCGGCGGACCGGCGACCGTTGCCATCATCGCGGCCGTCACGGCCGCGCTCATTCTGGCCCTGCAGCGGCTGCTCACCGACAATGCCAGGCTGCTGGAGGCCCGGCGCCGATGCGTCGATGGCCCATCGCCGGACGTGCAGGGTCGGATACTGGGCGCTGCCCTCGTGCCGCTGGCGCTGCTGCTGGGGCCGATGGTCATGGTCTTTCTCTGGATGCCCAGCCGGCTGGATCCGGGCGAACCCTGGAACGCGCCGCCGCATGCCGGATCGGCGGTTACGGTTCAGGCGCTGGTCGATGCGCGTGCGCCACGCCGCGTGAGCCTGGTGGCATCCCCGCCGCTGAAGCTCGATCCGATGCTGCCGAGCGTTCACGAGGTGAGATTCCCGCCGCCATCGCTGGTGAAACTGGCGGAGCGGTGGCGAAAAGATCCTTCCCGCCTGCCCGATGCTCTGGCTGCGGTCAACCTCGCGGCCCTGAACACGCGCCCGCCGCAACAGGCATTGGCCGAACTGGAACAGTACCTGCGCGATCCACCGCCCGTGGCCCTCACGTGGCGCGTCGACTGCGAGCAGCCGGGGCGGTTTCCCGTGACGGTCACCACCAGCGACGGCCATGCCCTGAGCGTCAACGTGCTTGTGGGCGAGCGGTATCCGCCGGAGGTGCGGCGGGTAAGCGGCAATCCCCAGTCGCCCATCCGTGCCGTCGAGGTCATCTATCCGGCGCCGGAGCAGAAACGCATCTTCTGGGCGCCGCTGGCGAGACTGGGCTGGCCCAACCTCGAAGTCGGGTGGCTGATGACCTACCTGATCGTTTATGTGCCGGCGATGCTGATCGCCCGGCGGGCGCTGGGGGTGGCTTAGGAACAGGGACTGCCGTGAACCCACGACCAATCATCCGTTGTCTGATCGCCACACTGGCGATCGCCCTGTGCGCCCCGCCGGCGCACGCCGTCATCGCCATCAAGGCGCCGGTCGCCCTGAACTACCAGACCTCAGTTCTGGTGCTCAGGGCCACGATCACCTCGGCCGACCCGGCGCGGCGGCTCATCGTGGCCAACGTCACGAGCGTGCTTAAGGGCACGCTGGCGGGCACGCACATCACGCTTCAACTCCGCGAGCCGGCCGCGCTGTTCGCACAGGTGGCGCCGGGCCAGCCGCTGGTGATCCTGCAGGGCGCCCGGCCGGTGGGGAGCAACACGGCGGTGCATCTGGCCGACACCTGGCTGCTGGCGGCGTCTCGCGCCGGGCTGGACGCGCCGCACTGGGACATTGTCGGCCCGCACACCGACGACAACCGCAAGGGCTTTCCCGGCACGACCGCGGCGCTGGGACAATTGCTTACCGACATCGCCAAAGCCACGGGCAATATCCTCGATCGCGTCGACGTTGTCAGCTTCGCCGGCGGCGCTGTCGAGCTGACGCGGGCGCCGATTGAGAACCTCACATCGCTTGCCAGCGGAGACTTCGACGGCGATGGACACGCCGATCTGCTGGCCGTATCTGGCGACCGGACGCTTCTGCTGCGCGGCGAGGGGCGCATGTTCGCCGCTGCGCCGCTTCAATGGAAGCTCGAGGCCGGCGGCCGCCACATCGCCGTCGGCGACCTCAACGGCGACGGTCGGGCCGATGTGGTGATCGACCGGCGCATCTTCTTCAATGGCGCAGACGGCTGGCGTGTCGGGCCGACACTGGCGCTGCCGCCCCCGACGGAAATGCTCGCACTGGGTCTGGCCGATCTGGATGGCGATGGACGGATGGATGTGCTGGCGCTGGGCCGCGACGGCCAGCTCCAGGGGGCGCTTCAGCCGCGGCAGGCGGAGGAGCCGTGGATACAGCGTCCCGCCCGGCGTTTGGAGACGGCGAAGGCAACCGATGCCGCACCGCTGGCCGCGGCCATCGGCGACTGGTATGCCGACGGCACGGTCGGCGTGCTGCTGGTGCGGGCGCACGATGTGGAGCTTGTGGAGCTGGAGGGCGCCCAGCGACGCGCCGACTTTCAGCGGCTGACGGGCGATGCCCTGGAGCTGTACGACCCGCGGCGGCAGGGCCTGGCCGGCGCGCGGCTGGCGCCGCTGGACTTCAACGGCGACGGGCGGCTTGACCTGATGATCCTGACCGATTCGGGGGGCCTGCTGCTGGTGAACCGCGGCTACGGCTGTTTCTTCGCGGTGCGCGACCCCATCGGCGCCGGCCTGGCGCCGGGGCAGTCGCTGCCGGTTACCCTCGCCCAGGTCGCCGCCGTCACCCGCGTGCGCCGCGCCGACGGCGGCAGCGACGACCTGGTGCTGGCCCACGCCGACGGCCGCCTGATCGCCGTGCGCAATGCGGGGCATGGGGGCAAATGAAGCAGTGGCGGATGCACGGCTGAGAAACGGCCACTCCCGTCGATCCGCCTGCCTGCGCGTGGCGGGGACGGGATCGAGGCATTTCCGGTCGGGAATCTGTATCGGGCGCAATGCAGCAACCGCGCGTGCCGGTGCGAATGGAGCTGCCCGATATGGCTCAGACGCCGTCGGCCAGCAGCCGCTCGATCAGGGCCTGGAGGTCGACGATGGCTACGGCGGTGCGCACGTCGGAGACACCCAGCGGGAGGATGAGGTTGCCGTTCCAGATGAGGCTGCCGCAGGAGTAGACGACGTTGGGGACGTAGCCGCTGCGCTGTTCCCCCATGGCGGTCAGCAGGGGCCTGCGCAGGCGGCCGCGAAGGCGGCCCGGGTCGTCGCGGTCGAGCAGCATGGCGCCGATGGAGTACTGGCGCATGGGTCCAACGCCATGGGTGATCAGCAGCCAGCCCTCATCGGTTTCCAGGGGCGAGCCGCAGTTGCCGATCAGGCGGTATTCCCACGGGTATTTCGGCGTGGCGAGCTGGGTGGCCGACTCCCAGAAGTGGACATAGTCGGAATACATGAGGAACAGATTGCGACCGTCGATGCGTGAGCACATGGCGTAATGTCCCTGAATGCGGCGTGGGAAGAGGGCCATTCCCTTGTTCTGGGCGCAGGCTCCATTGAGGGTGTGGAAGGAGAGGAGGTGAAAGTCGCGCGTTTCGGTGAGCATGGGGAGGATGCGCGAGCCGTTGAACGCCGTGTACGTGCCGTAGTAGACCACCGAGCCATCGTCGTCCACGAAACGCACCAGGCGCATGTCTTCGATGCCGCGCGACTCGCCCTCGGTGCGCGGAAAGATCAGCAGTTGGTTGATGGGAGCGGTGGGCGGCAGCCGCACCTGGTAGTTGGATCGGGCCAGCCAGAGCATCGATTCGATTGCCTGCTGATGCACCGCGGAGAAGCTGGCATCCAGGCGGGCGGCGGCGACCGCCTGCTCCAGCTCATGGAGCGTGAACGCCTCGCCCAGGGCAGCCAGGACACCGGCAGCGGCTTCAGCGCTCACGCCCATTTCCCAGAGCTTGCGCTGGAAAAGGTCCTTGAGGTACTGGCGGTCGGGCCGAACCGGCGCCGGCGCGTGAAATGCGGCGGGCGGGTCGAACGACAGATCGCCGTCGGGGTGGATCAGTCCCGTGTGGAAGACCACGGAGGACAGGTGCCCCTCGCCCACCGCCCGCAGGCTCATGACGAAGCGCAGGCAGCCCTGGGGAACGCCCTGCTGATCGGGATGGGGGACGATCGAGGGATTGAACAGGGCTGCCCCCTGGAAGGCATATTCCATGGTGAAATAGGCGCCGGCGAGCAACTGCCGCATGACGCCTTCCAGTGGGAAGTCGGCGATGCGCGCGGCTATGGCGTAGTTCTCCAGCAGGCGGGGCACCAGCCCGTCGTGACGGGACTCGAAGTTCGCCCTCACCGAGAGCCAGCACTCCTCAAGCTCGGCTTCGGGCATCTCTGCCAGGTATTGCAGGACCTGCCGTACCTGGCCGGGATGGCCGTGAACGAAGGGAAGCAGGATCACGCGGCGCTCGTCGGGCGCCAGAGTCAATGGCAGCAGTCGAAGCGGCAGCTCGGCCGTACTGCCTGGCAGTTGTTGTGGCGGTGCGAGGATGTTCGTCATACGGAAAGGGGAGCTGTCATCCGTTCGCCATGCGCCGGTGGAGAGGCGGGCACGCCGGTGCTCTTTTCGCGCTGGAGCTGATGAAGGGTCATCAGGGAGATCAGCCAGGCCAGCGTCGATTCCGCCCCTTCGTTGAGATTGGGACCGTTTACGTGCAGGCCGTCGCGGCAGCCGCCGGTGGTGGGGTCGTAAAGGCGTTCGGAGGTGACGTTGCGGCCCAGGAACCACTCGAAGGCCCACAGAGCGCGGCGGCGCCAGCGCTCGTCGCGGGTACAGCGCCACGCCTCGGCGCAGGCGAGGATCAGGGCCATGGCGTCCACCGGCTGCTGATCGAATCGCGCGGGGGTGGAGCCGCGCGTGAACCAGCCGTTGTTGCCGATGAGGCTCAGGCGACCGTGCTCATCGGTCTGCACGCGGATGAGCCAGTCGAGCACGGCCAGTCCGCGCTGCACCATCTGCGCATCAGGCAGCCACTGCCCGCTCAGAATCAGGGCCAGCGGCAGCTTGCCGTTGGAGTAGGTCACGGTCGATTCGTACCAGGGCCAGTCTTCGGAGGCTCCCTGAACGAAGCGATCGAGCAGCCTGCGGGCCAGACACTCGCGCGCCCGCCGCACGAACGCATCGCCGGAGAACCGCCGCAGGTAGGCGTGGATACCCATGAGGGTCATCGCCCAGGCCCGCGGCGAGCCCAGTCCCTCTGCGCCGGCGAGGGCCTCTCCGAAAAGCCGCGTGGCCAGTGCTCTGAGGCCCTCATTGGGCCCGATGGCGACCGTCATGCCCAGTCCCCACATCGACCGACCGTAGGCATCGTCAGACAGCTCGTCGGGTCGGATCCAGTGGCGGTCGAAGCTGAAAAAGTTGCGGAAGCGCTTCGTCTGGGGGTCGTAGGCGTAGTGCAGGAAACTGAGGTACTTGCCCGCCAGCGGAATGACCCGCTCCTCCTCGGTCAGGTCCCAGTGCAGCATCATGGCCACCAGGGCGCGGGCGTTGTCGTCGGTGCAGTAGCCGTGCCGACGGTCGGGGACGGAGTAGATGGCGTGCTGCAGCAACCCGGTGTCGTCGGTCATCGACAGGAGATGGTCGAGTCGGATTTCCGGCAGGTCGCTGACGCGCCGCGGGGCCGGCGCCGGCGGCGGCGCAGGTCGCGGCTGCGCCAGCCGCTGTGCCAGCGTGCGCACCGCCAGCTCGCGATAGCGCTCGGCTACGTTCCGCCATACCATCGGGCGGCAGAACAGGTACGCCTGCTTGCGCATGGCATCGGTGCCCAGCTGGTCTTCGAGCAGTTCGATGACGACGGCGGCCAGGGCATCGGAGTCGTTGAAGGGAAAGAGTCTTCCCCGTCCCTCCGCCAGCATCTCCTGGGCGTACGCGTAGGGCGTCGAGACGACCGCCTTGCCGGCACCCATGGCGTAGGTCAGGGTGCCCGAGACGATCTGTTCACGGTTGGGATAGGGGGTGACGAAGATGTCGGCCGCCCCCAGGTAGGCGCACAGTTCCTCCAGGCTCACGTAGCGGGTGTGGAAGACGACGTTGTCGGCCACACCTGCTTCCTGCGCCAGCCGCTGGAGGAAGGCCACATAGGCATTGCCCTCGCGCTTGCGGACATGGGGATGGACGGCGCCGACAATGACGTAGATCAGCTCGGGGAAGCGCCTGACAATCGCCGGCAGAGACCGGATGACTACTTCCAGGCCCTTGCCCGGGGAGAGCAGGCCGAAGGTCATGAGCACGCGCCGGCCCTGGAAGCCGAAGCGGTCCTTGTAGAAGGCCGGATCGACGAACGGGACGTCGGGGATGCCGTGGGGGATGACCTGCACCTTCTCCAGCGGCGCGCCATATCGCTCGGCAAGTATCTCCCGTCCGCGGTTGCTCATGACAACGATTCCGTCGCTGTGGCGGATAAGCTCCTTCATGACCGCCGCCTGCTCGTCGTTGGGTTCGCGCAGCACGGTGTGCAGCGTGGTGATGACCGGCATGCGCGTGTTCTTGACGAGCACCAGCACGTTCTCGCCCGCCCGCGCGCCGAACAGACCATATTCGTGCTGAAGAACCAGCACGTCGATCTGGTTGATGTTGAGGAAGTCGGTGGCCAGTTCATAGTCGCGCAGGTGCCCGGCGCGCAACTCGAATCGCACTTCCGGCGGATAGGGGTATCCCTCCTCGTTGTCGTCGATCGCCAGCACGCACGCGTTGCTCCCTCCGCCGGCCGCCAGACCGTCGTACAGGTCCTTGGTAAACGTGGCGATGCCGCACTGCCGCGGCACGTACGAACCGATCAGGGCAAGGGTCTGAAGTTTCGCTTCACTCATGATCTCCTTTCCGCTTCCCCAGGTCTCCAAGCCAATCATATGCCCCAGGCGGCCGCGGAAAACACCTGCCGGCCGCTTATCGGGTGTGCCCGCCGCAGGGCGGGGGACAGGGCGCGGTGGCGGTTGATGCCTCTGGACATGGGCGGCCGCACCGGCCGCGGCCCGTTGCGTCCGCGGTTCCTCGCACAAGTGCGGATCCAAGGGGGCTAAACCACGTTCCTGACCCCGCCAGTGGACCTTCGGGCGGCAAAGTGCGAAGGTTGGGCTACGCTCGCCCCGGCGGCTTCATCCAGCTCAACTGCTGCTCGATGTCCCTGGCCAACTGATACTTGCGCCGATGCCGCTCGATGCTTTCGCCGATGATCTCGATCCGCCCCAGGTCGCTCTGGCCCATGCCCGCAGCGGCGCAGTAGTTCAGATAGCCCACGTGCGCGAAGTCGATGCCCATCAATTCCAGTGCCACGCGGTCGGCGGCCAGCCAGTCGAGTCCGGCCACGCACACGCGATGGTCGACGGGGGTGCCGCCGGTGGGGCCGTCGCCTTCCATGCCCTCGAAGCCGTCGATCAGGGCCAGGTGCGGATGCAGGTGCTGGGCCAGTGCGAACATGTTGTAGTTGATGCCGTGGATGCCTCCGCCGTGGGCGATGGGCTTGTCGCTGCGGGCCCCGGGGCGGCGCGACGGTCCCCACCCCGCGCCGATGTCCTTGATCGGCGCGCCAAAAACGATGTTCTTCAGCGAGAGCGTCGCGACGACCCGGTCGTGTGTCTTCATGCGCGCGGCCGAAATCACGAAGCTGGCGGGGTCCAGCAGCAGACTGGACATGCGCACGGCCTTGGGCCGCATGTCGCGTTCGTCGATGACGTGCATAACCTCAAAGCCTTGTTGGTCCAGGTCCAGCAGCTTTACGCCGTACTTCTCGGCCAGCCGGATGTAGCCGAAGTTTTCGTAGCCATCCATGGTGGGGCCGGAGGCGGCCGACTCGGCGACGGCCGCGCCGTCGAGCTTGCCGATGGACTTGAGGAACTCGAAGATGCCTTCGAGCGTTTCGGCATGGGTGGACGCCAGGGGGATCGTGGTGGAGACGTTGTTGGGCTTGATGATGACCCGGCGGTTGCCGATGGCGCGAGCGATGTCCTGGGACAAAGGCCGCAGTGCCTCGAAGGCCACTTCCGCGCGGCTCCTGCCGGTTGTCAATGCCACGCGCGCGGCCGGCACTGCGGTCGCGGTCGGCTCCCCCGGCACCGCGGCGAAGCTGGCGGCGCGGCCGGTGGCGAGGGCGCCAATCGCCGCTGCGCCGCCGAGCATGGTCTGTTTCAGGAAACCCCTTCGCGAAGTTGTATTGAGCCACATCGTAAACTCCTCGAATCGCGGCGGATGCGCGCCGTCAGCGGCAAGCAGGCCGCTGAGCGCGTCCGCGCGTGGCGAGATTGTAACGAGGTTCGCGGCGGTTGGCACGCATATGAGGATGTTTTTGTCCTGTGGGCGCGGTAAGAGGGCGCGGCGCGGGCCGATGGTTCGCCAAATCGGCAGGGTGTGCCCATTCTTCCGGGCAAGGGCGCCCCGAACCCCCTCTCTGGCCTCCCTGGCCCTCCCCCCGGGCGTACCCGGGGGAGGGAATACGTATCTGCACAACCTCAACGCCCGGCTCTCCCGAAAGCCTGGGCACACTCAATCGGAGCGGAAGTGGAAAAATCCGCAGGGGATTGTGACCCAGCCGGTATATCGGCCTAGTATGCTATGCAATCCGGCCGCCCACCTCGCCCGCTGGTGGTGCCGTTCGTAATATGGGCGTCTGGCCCGTGTCTTTGCCCACCCCGGCTGCGGGGCGGTGCAAGCGGAGCAGTCTCCAACTGTAAGTCGCTGTAGCAGAGACAGTTATGTTGCTTGACACGATCAAAGAAGCATCCCCTGGGCCGCAAAAAACCGAGGTGGGCAGCTACTTCGTGGCCAACTACCCGCCGTTCTCTGCGTGGTCGCCGGAGCACGTGCCGGCGGCCGTCGAAGCATTGGATACACCGCCCGGTCCCGATACGCCCCTGGGTCTCTACCTGCACATCCCCTTCTGTCGCAAGCGCTGCCGCTTCTGTTACTTCCGCGTCTACACCGACAAGAACGCCGACGAGGTGGAAACCTATCTCAACGCGCTTGCCCGCGAGATCGCCCTCTACGCCCGTCGCCCCGGCATCGGCGGCCGGCAGTTCAAGTTCGTCTACTTCGGCGGTGGCACGCCGTCGTTTCTGAGCAACCAGCAGCTCCAACGCCTCATCGCACGCATCCAGGAGCACTGGACGTGGGAGGCGGCCGAGGAGGTTACCTTCGAGTGCGAACCCGGCACGCTCAAGAAGTCGAAGCTTCAGACCATCAGGGACATCGGCGTCACGCGCCTGAGCCTGGGAGTCGAGCACTTTGACGATGAAATCCTCACGCTCAACGGGCGGGCACATAAGTCGCCGGAAATCTTCCGCTCGTACGACTGGGCGCGCGAGGTCGGCTTCCGGCAGATCAACATCGACCTGATCGCCGGCATGCTCGGCGAAACCGAGGACAAGTGGAAGCTGACCGTGGAGAAGGCGCTGAAGCTGGCGCCCGATTCCCTGACCATCTATCAGCTCGAGCTGCCGCACAACACGGTCATCTCGCGCGAGGCCAAGGTCAGCGGACAGGTGCCCGAGATCTGGGACTGGGCCACGAAGCGCAGGTGGGTGGACTGGGCGTTCCAGCAGTTTGAGGCCGAGGGCTACAGGCTCTCCAGTGCGTACACGCTGATGAAGCCTTCGGAGAACGCCAGGTTCGTGTATCGGGATTCCGTCTGGCGCGGCGCCGATATGGTCGGGACCGGCGTCGCGTCTTTTTCGCATTTTGGGGGCGTCCACTACCAGAACGTGGACACCTGGGAACAGTACGTGCAGCGCATCGAAGCCGGCGAGCTGCCAATCCATCGTGCCCTGCCCACTACGCCCCGCCAGCGGCTCATCCGCGAGATGATCCTGCAACTGAAGCTGGGGCGGATCGACGCCGGCTACTTCCGCGGCAAGTTCGGCCGGGAGATCACCGCCGACTTCGCCGACATCTGGCGCGGCCTGATCGACGAGGGCTTCGCCAGCATCGACGGAGACGATGTGCGTCTGACGCGGGAGGGGTTGCTGCGCGTCGATTCGCTCCTGAGCCGCTTCTTCGAGGAGCAGTATCAGAAGGTGCGCTACACATGAGCCTGGTCAGGACCAAGCCGCTGGAGCGGTGCGCTTCGCCGCTGGAGGCCCTCTCGGAGCTGTGCGCCGGCTTCGTCGGCGCCGATGCGCTGAGCTTCGACTGCGAGGAAGTCTCGACCGAGGATCTTCCGTACCCGTTTGGTCGCCTGCTGGCCCACCAGCAGCACATGACGCGGGTGCTGGTGGCGCACTATCACTCGCCGCTGGACCTGCGCGTCCACGAGCAGCACCAGGTGGGCAACCTGTACAGCCGGAAGATCACACTCGCTCTGGCGCAGACCAGTGCAACGGTGGAATACGGCCTGGTGCGGCTTGATCTTTCGTACATGCCACCGCCGGTGCGACGCGCCATCCTTCAGGAGCGCGCCCCGCTGGGCGCGATCATGATCGGTCATAACATCATGCGGCACATCCGGCCGCGGTGGTACCTGCGGTTTCCGGCCGGTTCGCAGATGCTCGAATGGTTCGAGGCCGACTGCTCCAGAGCGCTCTATGGGCGGCTGGGGACCATTTTCTGCGACAACGAGCCGGCCGTGGAAGTGCTGGAGATCGTCACTGGGATTGACAAGGAGAAGCAATGAATCTGTCGTATGACTGCATCGTCATCGGCGGCGGACCGGCCGGATCCACCGCCGCCACGCTGCTGGCCGACGCCGGGCGCAAGACGCTGGTGGTCGAGCGCACGCGCTTTCCCCGCTTCCACATCGGCGAGTCGCTGATGCCCGAGACCTACTGGGTCTTCAAGCGGCTGGGGATGCTCGAGAAGCTCAAAGCCAGCAACTTCGTCCGCAAGCACTCGGTGCAGTTCGTCAACGCCAGCGGGAAGGAGTCGCAGCCTTTCTACTTTGAAGACATGAACCCGCACGAGTGCTCGGTCACCTGGCAGGTGCTCCGCAGCGAGTTTGACCGGATGATGCTTGACAACGCCGCCGAGCACGGCGCCGAGGTCTGGCAGGACTCGAACGTCAGCGACGTGATCCTCGAGGCGCCGCAGGAAGATGTGTACCCGCGCGCGACGGGGGTGGTGGTCAGCCGCGAGGGCGGGCCGCCGCAGCGCCTCAGCGCCCGCGTGGTGATCGACGCCACCGGCACCAACGCGATGCTCTCCCGGCGGCTGGGCATCCGCAGACCCGACCCCAAGCTCCGCAAGGCCGCGTACTTCGCCCATTATAAAGGGTGTCGGCGCGACAGCGGCCGCGACGAAGGCGCCACGCTGGTTCTGAGCACAAAGGACCAGGACGGCTGGTTCTGGTACATCCCCCTGCCCGACGACATCGTGAGCATCGGCGTCGTCGGCGATCTGGACCGGCTGATTACCGCCAACCGCCAGACCCCGGAGAAGACGCTGGAGAGCGAGATCGCCAACTGCATCGCTCTGGGGCCGCGCATGGAGAAGGCCACGCGCGTCTCGCCGGTCCATGTGCTGTCCGACTTCTCCTACCGCGCATCGCGTTGTGCGGGCGAAGGCTGGGTACTGATCGGCGACGCCTTCGGCTTCCTGGATCCGATGTACTCCTCGGGCGTTTACTTCGCGCTGAAATCCGGCGAGATGGCCGCCGACTGCATCAATGAGGCATTTGCCGCAAACGACTTCTCCGCCGGCCGGCTCAGTCAGTGGGGGGCGGAGTTCTCCGAGGGTATGCAGGCCATCCGCAAGCTGGTCTACGCCTTCTACACGCGGGAGTTTTCCTTCGGCAGCTTCATCCGTCAGTATCCCCACACGAAGAAGAACATCGTCGATCTGCTGATCGGCAACGTCTGGCGACCGGGCATCAACGACGTGTTCGAGCCCATGAGCCTGAGCGTCGCCCTGCCACAGAGCATCCCCCTGGATCCGCCCGCGGCGCCCCGGCGCGAGCCGGCGGCGGCCGCCGCATCCCGTTGAGGATTCGTTTGAGCAGCCAGCATCATTCCGTTGCCGAGTTTCGCCTGAGACGGCGCGTCCAGTTCGCCGAGACGGACATGGCCGGCGTCGTCCATTTCT
>Ga0129299_1000622_pt1 | contig 22865 bp, 24 predicted proteins | sample ConPoolayeCmetaG_FD_94477 | JGI IMG/M metagenome (GOLD analysis project Ga0129299, IMG submission 94477) | Hot spring microbial mat communities from California, USA to study Microbial Dark Matter (Phase II) - Cone Pool mat layer C metaG ...
AAGCTCGCCAATTCCCGCTTCCTGAACGGGCTCGATGTGGAGGCGGCCAAGGCAGACGTCGCCCGCCGGCTCGCAAAGAAAGGCATCGGCCGCATGGAGACGAAATTTCGCTTGCGCGACTGGGGCGTCTCCCGCCAGCGCTACTGGGGCTGTCCGATCCCTATGATACGTTGTCCGAAATGCGGCATCGTGCCCGTGCCGGAGAGCGATCTGCCTGTGCTGCTGCCGGACGATGTCACGTTCGATGCGCCGGGCAACCCGCTCGAACGCCACCCCACCTGGAAGCACACGACCTGCCCGAATTGCGGCGGCCCGGCCCAGCGCGAAACCGACACCTGCGACACCTTCGTGGACAGTTCGTGGTATTTCGCCCGGTTCTGCTCGCCGCACGAGAAGAACCGGCCGGTTGATCCGGAGGCGTGCAATTACTGGCTTCCGGTGGATCAATATATCGGCGGCATCGAGCACGCCATTCTGCACCTGCTCTATTCCCGCTTCTTCACCCGGGCGATGCGCGATACCGGACATCTCAGCCTCGATGAACCGTTCGACGGCCTGTTCACCCAGGGCATGGTCATCCACGAGACCTACAGGGACGAAAAGGGCAAATGGCTCAACCCGGACGAAGTTCGCATCGAGGGGGAGGGCAGCGAGCGCAAGGCATTCCATGTTGAAACCGGCGCGCCAGTGAGCATCGGCCCGGCCGAGAAGATGTCGAAATCGAAGAAGAACACTATCGACCCGGACAGCTTCACCGCCCATTACGGCGCGGACACCGCGCGCTGGTTCATGCTCTCCGACAGTCCGCCCGAACGCGACGTGCTGTGGACGGAAGCCGGGGTCGATGGCGCCTGGCGCTTCATCCAGCGGCTCTGGCGCATGATTGACGAGGCTGCGGACAAGATGGCGGCACCCGGTGCCGCGCGGCCGGAGGCGCTTGGCGAGGATGCGCAGGCCCTTTTGCGGGCGGCACACAAGGCGCTCCACGCTGTCGGCAAGGATATCGAAGGGCTGCGCTTCAACCGGGCGATCGCCACCATTTACGATTTTGCCAACACGCTTGCCGCCGCCATACAAAAGCCCGCCTCGCCAGCCAAGCCGGACGAGGCTTGGGCTTTGCGGCAGGCTTGCGAAATCATGGCGTTGATCGTCAATCCCATGATGCCGCACCTGGCGGAGGAATGTTGGTCGCGGCTCGGCTACAACACTCTTCTGGCAAACGAGCCGTGGCGGCAGGCCGATCCCGGCTTGCTGATTGACGATACGGTGACGATTGCCGTACAAGTGAATGGAAAGCGACGTGATGAAATTGTGGTTCCGCGAGACGCCGGGCGGGATGAAATCCAAGCGGCTGCCCTCCGGCTCGAAACGGTACTTCGAGCAGTTGAAGGCCGTGCGATCAAGAAAGTTATCGTCGTTCCGCAAAGGATCGTGAATGTCGTTGCTTAGGCATGCTAAGATCATCGGCTTCTGCGCCCTGGTGGCCATAGCCCTGCCGTCCTGCGGCTTCCAGCCCTTGCACGGGCCGACAGCCAGTGGACAGAATCTCGACGATGTTCTGAAATCCGTAGAAATATCAACAGTGCCGGGCCGTGTCGGCCAGCGCATCCGCAACGAGCTGATCTATGGCACCATGGGCGGTGAGCGATATGGTGATGTCAAGCCAGCCTTCCGTCTCGATCTCATCGTCAAGGAAGAATTGCGCAACACCCTCATAGCCCAAACCGGCGACCCACAGGGCCGCATCGTCGAGGTGAATGTCGAATTCAAGCTCGTCCGCCTCGCCGACAACAAAACAGTCTTCACCGGCCGCACGGCTGGCCGCGCCGCCTATGACAAGGTCCCGTCCGTATTCGCCGACGTGCGCGCCCAGGTGGACGCCGAAAATCGCGCCGCCCGCACCATTGCCGAAAACATCAAGCTCCGGGTGTCGGCCTATCTTTCGGGTAACGCATAGGCGGCCATGGTCGCCTTCAAGGCTGGTGACAGTTTCCGCGTTGCCCGTTCTCCAAGGCCATCGATTATCGGATATCTGATCCACGGAAACGACGCGGCACAGATTGCCGAAACCGCGCGCGCGCTTTCCCAAGCTCTTGCGGCCCAGATCAGACCGCCCGGCAATATCATCCGCATCGACGAGCAGGACGCAGCGAGCGCGCCCGGACGCATCGCCATGGAATTGCAGACGATGCCGATGTTCGGCGGGCGGCCGGTCGTCTGGGTGCGCAGCACGAGCGCCGCCGTCCAGGCCGAGATCGAGGAGGTTCTCTCCGCCGGCAAACTGGTTTCCGCCCTAGTGGTCGAGGCCGGCAATCTCGCGAAAGGCGCAAAACTGCGCCAGCTGTTCGAGCAGCGCGCGGATCTCGCTGCGCTCCCGTGTTACGGTGACGACTTCGGCAGCATCGCCGCCATAATCGAGCGTGAGGTGGAGATGTCAGGTGCGCGCCTCGAACCCGATGCCATGTCCATGCTGAAGGACAGGCTGGGCTCGGACCTGGCCAGCGCCCGGCGGGAGATCGAGAAGCTTCTGCTCTATGCCCATGGCGAAAGCAGCATCACCGCGGATATGGTCGCCGAAGCGATCGGGGATAGCACGCAAAGCGCCGTCGATGAGCTGATTGCCGCCGTTTTCGCCGGCGATGCGCGCAGCGTTCCTTTGCATCTCGGCAAACTTGACGCCGATGGCGTAACGATGCAAGCCGTTCTCGCACTGTTGCAACTGCATCTGCTGAGGCTTGTCCGCGCCCGTGCAGCCCTCGAGAGCGGAGCAACCGCCGAAACCGCCATGCGCAAGCTGCACCCCCCCATCCATTTCAGGATCGAGAAGCGTTTCCTCTCCGAAATGAGGCGCCACAGCCTGAAAACATTGCTTGAATTCGAGGCGGGTCTCATCGAAACCATGCGCATGAGCCGCATGTGGCCCACGCTCGATCGGCACCTCGTCGAACGCTTTCTGCTGCAAATCGCTGTCGCCGGACGCCAGGCAACCGGCAGCGTAGCTCCGATCAAGCGCCGCTGACGAAGCGCTTGCGCACGCTTTCGAACTGATCGAGCGTTTTGTAGCGGATCAGGATTTCGCCGGTGTTGTTCGCCCCGGGAATGACGACGACGGTCAAGCCGAGCGCATCGGACATCTCCCGCTCGACGGCACGCAGGTCGGCATCTTTTGCAAGCGTGGGCACCGCAGACGAACCGCCGGACGATGAAGGCCGTTTCGACTGGAACAGCGCCTCAACATCGCGCACGTTGAGGCCCTGTTTGATAATCTCTTTCGCCACCGTCTCGGCATCTTCGCGGCCAACGAGTGCGCGCGCATGGCCGGCACTCAGTTCGCCAGACCGCACGAGCTTCTGGACACTCTCCGGCAGCTTCAGGAGACGCATGGTGTTGGCGAGGTGGCTGCGGCTCTTGCCGATGATCTCGGCGAGTTCCTCCTGCTTGTAGCCGAAGCGGTCGATGAGATCGCGATAGCCCGTCGCCTCCTCGATGGCGTTGAGATCGGCGCGCTGCACGTTCTCGATGATGGCAATCTCGAGCGCTTCCTGATCGCTAAGGGGCCGCACGATGACTGGGATAAGATGCAGCGATGCGCGCTGCGCGGCGCGCCAGCGGCGTTCCCCGGCGACGATCTCATATTCGAGGCCGCTCGTGCCGAGGGGGCGCACCACCAACGGCTGCACGAGGCCGCGTTCGCGGATGGAGGTCGCAAGCTCCTCCAGTTCCGCTTCATTGAAGTTCTTGCGTGGATTGTAAGGGCTCGGTTTCAACCGGTCGATCGGCACCATGCGCTGCTCGCCGTGCCCCGGGAGCACGCGAGCATTGACCGGCACATTGTCGCCGATGAGCGAGGCCAGCCCGCGGCCAAGGCGGTTCTTTTGTGCTGGGGTCGGTGCTGCCATCGTGATCTCCCTTGGACTTTGGCGCCATGGTGCGCCGAATGCGGCTCTATCCTTACATCCGCCGGGTTATGCCGCCGTTGCCGCTTGCTCGCGATGCATAATTTCGGCGGCAAGCTCGATATACGCCTTACTCCCCGGACTCTTCAGATCGTAGAGCTGCACCGGCTTGCCGTGCGAGGGCGCCTCGGCGATGCGCACATTACGCGGGATGATGGTCGAGTAGACCTTGTCGCCGAAGAAGCTGCGCACCTCGCTCGCCACCTCGTCCGCCAGCTTGGTGCGGCTGTCGTGCATGGTGAGGACGACGCCGTGGATTTCGAGCACCGGATTGAGACTCGCCCGCACGAAATCGATGGTTTCCTTGAGCTGGGTGATACCCTCGAGCGCGAAGAACTCGCACTGCACGGGCACGAGCACGGAGTCGGCTGCGGCCATGGCGTTGAGGGTCAGGATGTTGAGCGAGGGCGGGCAATCGATCAGGATGTAACGGATCTGCTCATTCACCGGGCGGTCCTGCTCCGAGGCGCGCAGCGAAACGATGGCGTCGCGCAGGAAATAGGCGCGGTTCGGCGCGGCGGAAATCTCGGGCTCGAGGCCGGCAAGGTCGCGGGTGGAGGGAGCCACGAACAGGCCTGGAATTTCCGTCTCCATCATCGCCTGTTCGAGCGCGGCGGCCCCGGCAAGCACGTCGTAGGTCGAGACGGGCCGGTTGTCTTCATGGATGCCGAGCCCGGTCGAGGCGTTGCCCTGCGGATCGAGATCGACCACGAGCGTATTGGCGCCTGCCGCCGCAAGCGCCGTGCCGAGATTGATGGCGGTGGTGGTCTTGCCGACCCCGCCTTTCTGATTGGCGACCGCCAGCACGCGGAGGCCCGGATTCCTGGAACGAGAAGTGCTCACTGCCTGATCCCCCTATTTGCGTATCAGATGCCCTATCTCTACGATTTGCCCGTGGCTGTCAGTCCTCGAGGCGTGCGTTTTCCACCGAAAGCTCCACACCGCCCCGGCCTGGCGAATTTCCTCCGCTGCCTCCCGGCCCTTGAGAAACAGCGCCAGCGACTCCTCCCCCAGCAACGGCTCGGCCAAGGCGAGCAGGTCCGAAAGCGGGGCCAAAGCGCGCGCGCAGACGACATCGAACTGGCCTGCTCTTGCCGCGGTTGCCTCGATGCGCCCCTCGTGGATCCGAACACGCACCGCCGTTTTGCGCGCCACCTCGGCGAGAAAGGCGCATTTGCGGCCATTGCTCTCGAACAGGTGCACGCTCCGATCTTCCTGATTCGCCATGAGGATGGCAATCACCATGCCGGGGAACCCGGCGCCCGAGCCCAAGTCGGCCCAACGTTTCGCATCTGTGGCAAGCGCGAGCAGTTGCGCGCTGTCGGCGAAATGGCGCAGCCAGATGTCGCCGAGCGTGGAGGGTGCAACCAGGTTCACCGCCTTCTGCCACTGCAGAAGCAAGGCGTGGTAAAGATCGAGCCTGTCGAGGGTTTCACGTGAAACGCCGAAGTCGCGCGCGAACTGCTCGCGCCCATAGCCTGCACTCCTGATGGTCACGGACGGGCCGCCATTGCACTCTCCGCCCAGGCCCAGAAAGTCGCCGCTCTGGCCTCGTCCATGGCATCGGCGCTCGGAGAGACGATGCGACGGCCGTCGAAATATTGCCCGCCGGGAGCATCGAACGGGCGTTCGCACCACTGCACCAGGATTTGCGCGCCATGCTCGAGGCTGTTGGCAAAGGGCATGAGCGGCATGATCCGCCCGAGCACGAAGCGTTGCAGGCCGCTGGAGCGCGCTGCTGCCGTCGTCGGCACGAAGCCGGGGCAGACCACATCGGCGTGGACGCCCTCGCCGCCATGCCGGCGCTGCCACTCCCGCGCGATCCAGATCTGCGCGAGCTTGCTGTTCTTGTAGGCCCGCCGGGGGTGATAATGCGCATCCATGTTCGGGTCATCGAAGCGGAAACAGACCTCCGGCCCGAACCGGCGGCCAGGGCGATGCAATTCGGAGCCGACGAAGACGAGCCGGGCCGGGCGGTTGAGAACGGGCAGCAGCAGGTGCGACAGCAGCAGCGGGCCGACGGCGTGCACGGAAAGCGTCTCCTCGATGCCGTCTTCCGTCAAACGCTGCGTGGGCGCGGCGAAAATGACACCCGCGTTGTGCAGGATGACATCGAACCGCTCGTTTCGTTCGCGCATCGCGGCGGAAAAGCGCCGGATCGAGGCGAAAGAGGCAAGGTCGAGACATTCAAGCCTTACCCGCGGCTGCGCGCCAATGCCTGCGAACTCCGCCTGCAGGGCTGGATGAGCCTCCGGGCTGCGCGTGGCAAGCGTGAGGCTGTGACCCCGGCTCGCCAGCACACGGGCGGCGGCAAGGCCAAGGCCGCGGCTGGCTCCCGTGACCAGAATCGAGCGCTTGCCTGGTCTCGCTCCGCTCATGCCGATTTCAGCGCCGGGGCTTTCTTGATATGGGCAAGCAGCAGCATGAGGGCGGCAGGCGTCACGCCGTCGATTCGCGCCGCCTGGGCGAGGGTTGCGGGCCGGTGGCGCTCCAGCTTCTGCCGGATCTCGATGGAAAGCCCGGGGAGCGCGGCAAAGTCGAAGCCGGCGGGGAAGGCTAGCGCCTCGTCGCGACGGAACGCGGCGATGCTGGCCTCCTGCCGGTCGAGATAGACGGCATAGCGCGCATCGGTTTCGATCTGTGCGGCGACCGCCTCGGATATGGCGCCGATCTCCGGCCAGACGGCCTTGAGGTTGTCGAGCGTCACACACGGAAGCGCGAGCAGTTCATAGGCCGTGCGCCGGCGACCGTCGCGGTTGAGCCTGAGCCCATGGCGGTTGCCTTCATCCGGCGTGAGCGACAGAGAATTGAGCAAGGCGATGGCATCTGCGTGCAATCTCTGCCGTTCGCCGAAGACGCGCGCCCGTTCGGCGCCCACACAGCCGATCCCGATGCCCTTCGGTGTGAGCCGCGCATCGGCGTTGTCCGCGCGCAAGGAGAGGCGGTATTCGGCCCGGCTGGTGAACATGCGGTAGGGTTCGGATACGCCGCGCGTGACGAGATCGTCGATCATGACGCCGATATAGCCCTCGGTTCGCGACACGGTGAAGCTGCGCCCGCCGCCGCTCGCGCGCAGCGCGGCGTTGATGCCGGCCACGATGCCCTGGCCCGCGGCTTCCTCATAGCCCGTAGTGCCGTTGATCTGCCCGGCGAGGAAAAGGCCAGGCATGCGCTTCGCCTCGAGCGTCGGGTGCAGTTCGCGCGGATCGACATAGTCGTATTCGATGGCATAGCCGAAGCGCTTCACGCGCACGTCTTCGAGCCCGGGGATGGTCCGCAGAAAGGCGAGCTGCACCTCCTCCGGCAGGGACGTGGAGATGCCGTTGGGGTAGATGGTGTCGTCGTCGAGGCCCTCGGGCTCCAGGAAGATCTGGTGCTTCTCGCGGTCGCGGAAGCGGACGACCTTGTCCTCGATGGAGGGGCAGTAGCGCGGGCCGGTGCCGCTGATCCGCCCGGAATAGACGGCCGAACGGTTGATGTTGTCGGCGATGACGCGGTGCGTCTCGAGCGATGTGTAGGTGATGCCGCAGGCCACCTGGGGCGTGTCGATGCGCTGGGTCAGGAAGGAAAACGGCACGGGCGGGTCGTCGCCGGGCTGCATCTCGAGCCCTTCCCAGCGGATCGAGTTGGCATAAAGGCGTGCGGGCGTTCCGGTCTTCAGCCGGCCCATGGCAAGGCCCATGGCGTAGAGTCGCTCCGAGAGGGCGATGGCAGGCGCCTCGCCGACGCGGCCGGCGGGAATGCGCGTCTCGCCCACATGGATGACGCCCTTCAGGAACGTGCCGGTGGTGATGACCACGGCACCGGCCCTATAGACCGCGCGGTCGCCTGCGATAATGCCGGCGACGCGCCCGCCCTCAATGATCAGGTCGTCCACCGGGCTTTCGATGACCGCAAGGTTCGGCGTTGCGGCGATCGCCGCCTGCATTTCGCGCCGGTAGAGCTTGCGGTCCGCCTGGGCGCGCGGCCCCTGCACCGCCGGGCCCTTCGACCGGTTGAGGATGCGGAACTGGATGCCGGCCCGGTCGATGACGCGCCCCATTAGCCCATCGAGCGCATCCACCTCTCGCACCAGATGCCCCTTGCCGAGGCCGCCGATGGCCGGATTGCACGACATCTCGCCAATCGTTGCAAAGCGATGGGTGAGGAGAGCAGTGCGCGCGCCCAGCCGCGCGGCCGCCGCCGCCGCCTCGCATCCGGCGTGCCCGCCTCCGATCACGATCACGTCGAAACCGCCCTGCATGCTGTTCGCTTCCGAGCCATCCTGACTACCCATGCCGGAGATATAGCGCAAACGCTTGCCGCTGCAAAAGCTTTCGCCGATTTATTTGCCGATGCAGAACTGGGAAAAGATCGCATCGAGCACATGTTCCACATCGACCCGCCCGGTGAGCCGGCCGAGCGCCGCGGCGGCCTCGCGCAGATCCTCAGCGCGCAATTCGGCCTCGGTCTCGTCGCCTTCAAGAAAGCGGGCGAGCGCGGCCCGCGCGGTTTCGATCTCGGTGCGGTGGCGCGGGCGGGTGATGCCGAGGGACGCCGCGCCGTCGCCGATGCGGGCGCGCACCTCGGCGGCCAGCCGGGCGACGAACTCGCTCATGCCCGCGCCGGTTCTGACGGACATCAGGTGATCGAACTGTCCGCTAGGCAAGCTCGTTGCCAGATCGCATTTGTTGGCAACGGCGATGAGCCGGCTCGCCCCCTCCAGGCCGGGCGGCGGATCGGAGGGCATGGATGCATCGGTGAGCCAGACGATGAGGTCGGCCTCCCGCGCCGCACGAAAGGCACGGGCGATGCCCTCGCGTTCGATGGCGCCTTCCGCCTCGCGGATGCCGGCCGTATCGGAGACAATCACCGGATAGCCGCCAAGATCAAGGCGCACCTCGATCACGTCGCGGGTGGTGCCCGCCTCGTCCGAGACGATTGCCGCGTCGCGCCCGGCCAATGCGTTGAGCAGGCTCGACTTGCCGGCATTGGGCGGCCCGGCGATGGCGACGCGGAAACCCTCGCGCAGGATTTCGCCGCGGCGCGCATCCTGCAGATGGGCGGAAAGCTCGTCATGGAGCCCACGCACGATCGGGCGCGCTTCGGCGAAGGCCTCCCGCGGGATGTCGGCCTCGTCGGAGAAGTCGAGCGCCGCTTCCACCAGCGCCATGGCGCGGATGATGGCCTCGCGCCAGCCGTCATAGAGCCGCCGCAGCGCGCCGCCGGACTGGCGCAGGGCCTGCACCCGTTGCGCTTCCGTTTCGGCGTCGATCAGATCGGCGAGCCCCTCCGCCTCGGTCAGGTCGATCTTGCCGTTCTCGAAGGCGCGGCGCGCGAACTCGCCAGGCTCGGCGGGCCGCAAGCCCGGCATCGCATGCAGGGCCTCGAGCACCCCCGCCACCACGGCGCGCCCGCCATGCACATGCAATTCAGCCATGTGCTCGCCGGTGAAGCTGTGCGGCGCGGGAAACCAGAGGATGAGCGCTCGGTCAAGGGTTTCACGTGAAACGGGATGACGCAAGCGCCGCAGCGTTGCAACGCGCGGTTCGGGAAGCGCGCCGGCAAGGCCCTGCAGCGCCTCGCCTGCCTCAATGCCGGAAATCCGGATCACTGCGACGCCCGCCCGCCCGGCGGCGCTCGACAAGGCGAAAATCGTAGCTGCGGTTGCCATGTCCCATCTGGCGCGTGGATCCGGCGGGCAGCGTCAGGTGTTCATGCTGTCGAAGAAGTCGGCGTTGTTCTTAGTGTTGCGCAGCTTCTCGAGCAGGAATTCGATCGCATCCATGGTGCCCATCGGGTTCAGGATGCGGCGCAGCACGAACATCTTCTTCAGTTGCGGAGCGGGGACGAGCAGCTCTTCCTTGCGGGTGCCGGAGCGGGCGATGTCAATGGCGGGGAACGTGCGCTTGTCGGCCACCTTGCGGTCCAGGATAATCTCGGAGTTACCTGTGCCCTTGAACTCCTCGAAGATCACTTCATCCATGCGGCTGCCGGTGTCGATCAGGGCGGTGGCGATGATGGTGAGCGAGCCGCCTTCCTCGATGTTCCGCGCCGCGCCGAAAAAGCGTTTCGGCCGCTGCAGGGCGTTGGCGTCCACGCCGCCGGTGAGTACCTTGCCGGATGAGGGGACGACGGTGTTGTAGGCGCGGCCGAGGCGCGTGATCGAATCGAGCAGGATCACCACGTCGAGCTTGTGCTCGACCAGGCGCTTGGCCTTCTCGATCACCATTTCCGCCACCTGCACGTGACGCGCCGCCGGCTCGTCGAAGGTGGAGGAGACCACCTCGCCCTTCACCGAGCGCTGCATGTCCGTCACCTCCTCGGGCCGTTCGTCGATGAGCAGCACGATCAGGTAGCATTCGGGGTGATTGGTGGTGATGGAATGCGCGATGTTCTGCAAAAGCATCGTCTTGCCGGTGCGCGGCGGCGCAACAATAAGCCCGCGCTGGCCCTTGCCGAGCGGCGCCACGATGTCGATGACGCGGCCGCTCAGATCCTTGACGGTGGGATCCTGGATTTCCATGCGCAGCCATTTATTGGGGTAAAGCGGCGTCAGATTGTCGAAATGGATCTTGTGCCGCATCTTCTCCGGATCGTCGAAGTTGATGCTGTTCACCTTGAGCAGGGCAAAATAGCGCTCTCCCTCCTTTGGCGAGCGGATTTGTCCTTCGACCGTGTCGCCGGTCCTGAGCCCGAAGCGGCGGATCTGGCTGGGGCTGACATAAATGTCGTCCGGGCCGGGCAGATAGTTGGCATCGGGCGAGCGCAGGAAGCCGAAACCGTCCTGCAGGACCTCGACCACGCCAAGGCCCGTGATGTCGATATCGCGCGAGGCCAGCTGCTTCAGGATTGCAAACATCAGTTCCTGTTTGCGCATGGTCGAGGCGTTCTCGACCTCCATCTCCTCGGCAAAACTCAGCAGTTCCGTTGGAGATTTGTCTTTTAGGTCTTCCAGTTTCATTTGTTGCATTCGGGTTTACTCCGAACCGGCTCGTGAGATGCGCAAAGGCAAGTTTACGGATTCCGAGCGCGTGAAGGTGGGTGGCGGGTCATGAGATAATAGTTTGAGCCGGATAACGGCCCGCAAACCGGTAAGCGATGGTTTGTTATTCTGAGGTCGCGCTTGCACGCACGACTTGATTAGTTTTGATGATATCAGAAAGTTTCGCCTTGAGGAAGGTCAAGCTTGAGCGTCACCGGAAAGACGCACTCAAAACGGCTTCACGATGACAAGAATGACGATCAATACGAACAGTATGGTCGGAATTTCGTTAACGATGCGATAAAATTTGGCCGATCTCTGATTTCTGTCCGCCTCGAAATCCTTGCGCCATCTGGCCAGAAACCCGTGATAGGCCGTCATGGCAACGACAAGCACAAGCTTGGCGTGCAGCCAACCGTCCTGACTGAGGCTGACCATGTTGAAGCCGAAGATGAGATAGAGCCCGAGCACCCATGTTATGATCAGCGCCGGGTTCATGATGATGCGCAGCAGCCGCCGCTCCATCACCTTGAAGGTTTCCGACTGCACGCTGCCCGGCTCGCTGTCCGCGTGATAAACATAGAGCCGCGGCAGATAGAACAGCCCCGCCATCCACGCAGTGACGAAGATGACATGGAATGCCTTGATGTAGAGATAAAGCTCCTGCATGGCTTTCCGTTAGCCGGACTGCCGGACGCGCGCAACGAGTTTTTCAACATGGGCGATGGGCGTTTCGGGAAGAATGCCGTGCCCGAGATTGAAAACATGCGGTCGTTGCCGCAACGCATCGAGCAGCCGCCCTGCCTCGCGATCGAGCGCCTCGCCGCCGGCCACGAGAACGAGCGGATCGAGATTGCCCTGAACCGCGCAGAGGGGCGACAGTTCGTCCCGCATGACGGACAGCGGAAGCGCCGTATCGCAGCCCACGCCGTTTACACCAGTGGCGTTCACGAAGGCGCTGTAGTTCGCGCCCGCGCCGCGCGGAAACCCGATAACGGGCACATCGGGGTGATCGCGGCAAAGCCTCTCGATGATGGCTCGCGCCGGGCGGATCACCCAACGCTCGAATTCCGCATCGGGCAGCACGCCCGCCCAGCTGTCGAAAATCTGCACCGCGCGCGCCCCCGCCCGGATCTGGCCTGAGAGATAGCCGGCCGAGACCTCGACAAGCAGGTCGATGAGGGCCTGGAAGCTGATGGGATCGCGGTAGGACCATAGCCGGGCGGGGGCCTGATCGGGGGTGCCGCGGCCGGCGATCATGTAGGTGGCAACCGTCCAGGGCGCGCCGCAAAAGCCGATGAGGGGAATATCCGCAGGCAGCGCGGCGCAGATACGCTCGACCGTCTCATAAATACGCTCGAACACGCTTGCCGTGCGGGACGGATCGAGCCTAGCGATCGCCGCAGCATTTTCGAGGGGGGCAAGCCGCGGCCCCTCGCCTTCGTGGAACGTCACGCTTTGCCCTAGGGCATCCGGCACGACCAGGATGTCGGAAAAGACGATCGAGGCATCAAACCCGAACCGGCGGATCGGCTGCAGCGTGACCTCCGCAGCCAGCGCCGGCGTGTAGCACAGATCGAGGAAGCTGCCGGCCCTCGCTCTCGTCTCGCGATATTCGGGCAGATAGCGCCCGGCTTGACGCATGATCCAGATCGGCGGAGGGGAGACGGCCACTCCGGCCAATGCCCTTAGAAAGGGAGGGACAGTATCGCTTTTACGCGCTGCCGAGCGATCAGGTGCGATATCCATAAAAACAGAGATCTTTCTTTCAGATTTTTTTCTTATTGATTGCTGTTGATTGCCGTAATGGTCCAGCAGGACTTGGTTATCCTCAAACCATCAACAGTGGCATAAAGGCACGAGCCCTTTCGGTCAACCGCCATCCGGACGAACGGCAATTGTACCGCCGTTTGCCAAGGCTCGGGCAGGGGATAGCCGCATTGTGACTCCGTGCGATCACCGGGACGACGCATGCGCATCGCGGGCTAAGGCGAAAAACTTGACTTTCGGCTCTCCACGATTCTGGGATAATCGCATATGGCTTCTCAACATCATGCGGCGTGTGGACAAGAAATGGATTGGCGCCCACGACTCGGGAAAAAAGCGCTGCCGGTGACCCCAACCGCTTCATATCCCTCGGGTTATCAACATGCCGAAACAGGAAAAATACTATCATCTGCACATGGTTTCGGACGCCTCCGGCGAAACGCTCATGGCAATCTCTAAGGCGGCCACGGTGCAATATTCGAACATCAACGCCATCCGCCACATCCATCCGATGGTGCGCAGCCGCGAAAAGCTCGACGCGGCGCTGCGCCAGATCGAGGAGTCCCCCGGCATCGTTCTCTACACGATCGTCAATTCGGATCTCTGCCGCGAGATCGAGGCGCGCTGCGCCAGCCTCAACATACCGTGCATTGCCGTGCTCAAGCCTGTGCTGCAGGCCCTCGAAGCCTATCTTGGTGCGCCGTCCACGCCAGTGGTTGCAGGCCAGCATGTTCTTGATGCGGAGTATTTCAAGCGCATCGACGCCATGAACTATTCGATGATGCACGATGACGGCCAGCACACCGACAATCTCAACCAGGCGGATATCATCCTCATCGGCATCAGCCGCACCTCGAAAACGCCGACCAGCATCTACCTCGCCAATCGCGGCTTCAAGACCGCCAACGTCTCGATCGTGCCGGGGATGCCGCTGCCGCCCGGGCTCGAAACCATCGAACGGCCGCTCGTTGTCGGCCTCATCGCCAGCGCCGATCGGATTTCGGAGGTCAGGCGCAACCGCATTCTCGGCATCGATCCGGACAAGCTCGAAACCTACGTTGACAAGCGTGCCATCATCGAGGAGATCGCCTTCACGAAACGGCTGTGCGTGCGCAAGGGCTGGCCGATGATCGACGTGACCCGCCGCTCGATCGAGGAGACGGCAGCGGAGATCATCAAACTTTACGAGGAGCGGCGGCGGCGGGAAGGCAACGGCGATGCCCGGCTTGGTTGAGGCGGCGAACATCGTGCTCGCCTCGGCGAGTGAAAGCCGCGCCTCGATCCTGCGCGGGGCCGGAGTGCCGTTCGCAAAGGTGCCGGCACATCTCGATGAGGACGCCTTGAGGGCGGAGCTTCTGGCGCAAGGGAAGAGCGATGCGAAGGCCATTGCCGCAAACTTGGCCCGTGCGAAAGCGGCAGCGGTGGCCCGGCTGCATCCGCAAGCCGTTGTGATCGGCGCGGATCAGGTCCTTGACCATGGCGGCCGCGTTCTCTCCAAGCCCGGCACGCGCGACGAGGCAAGGGCGCAGCTGTTTGCCTTGCGCGGCGGGCGCCATGCGCTGCACTCTGCCGTCTGCATCGCCTGGGGCGAGGACATCCTATGGCAGGCCGTCGATACGGCTTGGATCGGCTTCCGCGCCTTCAGCGACGCCTTCCTCGAACGCTATCTCGATGCGGCGGGCGAGGATATCCTCGGCTGTGTCGGGGCCTGCCGCGTCGAGGATCTCGGCATCCATCTGCTTGCGAGCATCGAGGGCGATTTCTTCACCATACTCGGCCTGCCGCTGCTGCCACTTCTCGAGGCGCTGCGTGCGCAAAACGCCATTCCGAGCTGAGGGGGCCGGATGAAAAAAGCATGCATCATCGGCTGGCCGGTTGCGCATTCGCGCTCGCCGCTCATTCACGGCTACTGGCTGAGGCGCTACGGCATCGAGGGCGACTATGTGCGCATGCCGGTCGAACCCGAGCACCTGCCGCAATTTGTGAAGGCGATGCCCTCGCTCGGGTTTTGCGGCGGAAACGTCACCGTACCGCACAAGGAGACCGTGTTCCGCATGGCGGACGGGCGGGACGAAGCAGCCACAGCGATCGGCGCGGCCAATACGATCTGGTTCGAGGACGGCCGGCTGTGCGTGTCCAACACCGATGCGCACGGGTTCCTTGCCAGCCTCGACGACCAGACACCGGAATGGGATGCAGCGGCCGGCGTTGCCTCGCTGTGGGGCGCGGGCGGGGCGGCGCGCGCCGTGATCCACGCCCTCATCGGACGCGGGTTCGAACGCATTGTCCTTGCCAACCGCTCCCGGGAACGGGCCGAGGCGCTTGCTGTGGAGTTTGGCCCCGCCGTCTTGGTGGCGGGCTGGGACGAACGCGCCGAAGCCCTGCGCGGCTGCTCGCTGCTCGTCAACGCCACCTCGCTCGGCATGACGGGCTCCCCCCCGCTCGAGGCGGATCTGTCCGCCTTGCCGGGCAACGCCGTGGTGACCGATCTCGTCTACGATCCGCTCGAAACCGCGTTGCTCAGCGCCGCGCGGGCACGCGGCAACCGCGTGGCCGACGGGCTCGGCATGCTGCTGCATCAGGCGGTGCCGGGCTTCAAGCGCTGGTTCGGCATCCGTCCGGAAGTCACGGCGGAACTGCGCCGGATCGTGACCGGCGATCTCATTGCGAAAGCCGGAGCCGCGCCATGATGATCGTCGGCCTTACCGGCTCCATCGGCATGGGCAAGACCACGGCCGCGCACCATCTGGCCTCCAAAGGCATCCCCGTGTTCGATTCGGATGCCGCTGTGCACGAACTCTATCAGGGCGAGGCGGTGCCGCTTATTGCCCGCGCCTTCCCCGATGCCGTGCGGGATGGCCGCGTCGATCGCGAGCAGCTGAGCCGCGCCATCAGCGCCGAGCCCGGCGCCGTGCAGCGGCTCGAGGCGATCGTGCATCCGCTGGTGCGGGCGGCGCAGAAACGCTTTCTGCTGGAGCACGCGGCCCGCGGCGCCCCACTCGTCGTGTTCGACATCCCGCTGCTGTTCGAAACCGGCGCCGATGCCTTGATGGACGCCACCATCGTCGTCAGCGCGCCGCTTGACGTGCAAAAGGCGCGGGTGCTGGCCCGGCCGGGCATGACCGAAGACAAGTTCAAGCTGTTGCTCTCCCGGCAGTTGAGCGATGCGCAGAAGCGCGCCCGTGCCGATTTTGTTGTTGAAACCGGTGGGCCGATCGAGGAAACGCAGTTCGCTCTCGACCGCATCGTGGCAGATTTGAGCACGCGAATCGGGACGGCGCAGGCACGCTGGACCTCGATATGACCATGCTGCAAACTCTTGAAACCCATGCGGGAAATCGTCCTCGACACCGAAACCACCGGCCTTGACCCGGAGGCGGGCGACCGCATCGTCGAGATCGCCTGTCTCGAACTCTTCAACCGCTACCCGACCGGACGCGTCTGGCACCATTACATCAATCCTGAGCGGGAGGTGCCGGAGGCAGCCTTTGCCGTGCACGGCCTCTCTACCGCCTTTCTCAGCGACAAGCCTGTTTTTGCTTCCCTTGCCGGGGATTTCCTGCGGTTCATCGAAGGGGCAACGCTCGTCATTCACAACGCGGCGTTTGACCTGAAATTCCTGAATGCCGAGCTGGCGCGAATAGGGCTACCCGTGATCGCCGAAGGCCAGGTGGTCGATACGCTTGACATCGCCCGCCGCAAGCACCCCGGCGCGCCGAACAGCCTCGATGCGCTGTGCCGCCGCTACGGGATCGACAATTCCGCCCGCACCAAACACGGGGCGCTGCTCGACACGGAGCTGCTTGCCGAGGTGTATGTCAATCTCGTCGAAACGCAACAGCCCGGCCTCGATTTCGCCCGGGCGACCATGTCTTCGGCGTTAGCGCGCGACCGCGCAAGGGCAATCGCAACGAGACCGGCCCCATTGCCCGCACGGCTGAGCCCGCAGGAGGAAGCGGTGCATCTGGCGTTTGTCAGCTCTTTCAAGGCGCAATCGCTTTGGTTCAACAAAGACGGCGGGTAACGGTGCGTCAGGATTCGGCTGTGGCGGCCTTTTCCTTCGCCCGGTTCTGCCGGTAAAGCTCGGCGAAATTGATCGGGTCGAGCAGCAGCGGAGGGAAGCCACCCTCCCGCGTCAGGTCGGCAAGCAGCCGGCGCACGAAGGGAAACAGCAAGGCCGGACATTCGATGTAGAGGAACGGCTGCACTGCCTCTCTCGGCAAATCCTTGAGGCGGAAGGCACCAGCATAGACCAATTCGATGTTGTAAAGCAGCCCCTCGTCGCTTGTTGCATTACCCTCTATACCAAGCGCAACTTCATAAATTTCTGCTTCGATTTGCTTGACGATGACGTTGAAGTTCAGTTTTATATTCGGGTTCTTGATTAGACCTTTGAGTATATCCGGGGCATTCGGATTCTCGAAGGACAGATCCTTGATATATTGCCCAAGCACGTTTACCTGGGGCTGCCCCTGTTTCTTTTCGTTCTGGGCGCTGAGCCCGTTCGTGCTTTTTTCGGTCATGACAGCTCCGGATAAGATCTCTGCGCGCGCGAGTTCCAGGACCATGTGTCGCGCTTACTGTCTCGCTAGCACGGAGCCATTTACATGGCAACTTGCTCGACTGCCGGGCTTTTGCCCGTGGGATATTGCTGGTCGCTCAAGCAACTATCGCTGCGCCGGTTTTTGCGATAAACTTAAGATGAAATCCGGCATCGGTGTTGTCCGAAACGCTCGCATTCCAGCGAAGATGCCTTATATGTGCACTAGATATCAGCCAAGATCGAAATCCAGCAAGCAAGAAGCCGCTCCTTATGAATGATACATTCGACATAACGACTCTGCTTTTCCTCGTTGTCGCCGTGATTATTTTCTTGCGGCTTCGCAGCGTTCTCGGCCGCCGCACCGGCAATGAACGGCCACGTTATGATCCCTATCAAACAACAAACGGGAATGGGCCCATGGCGAAGGAGAACGTCGTTACGCTGCCGCGCCCGGACCAGCGGCGGGCCAAGGACGATGGCGAATTTGCGGCCAGCTTCGAGAAGCGTCTTACCAATTTCGCACCGAAGGGGAGCCCGCTTGCCGCGAAGTTGTCGGAAATCGCCCGGCGCGACAATGACTTCGACCCTGGCCATTTCATCGACGGCGCCAAGGTTGCCTACGAGATGATCGTGACCGGTTTCGCTGCGGGCAACCGCAAGATGCTGAAGCCGCTCTTGAGCCGTGACGTTTACGAAAGCTTCAGCGCTGCCATCGCCGAACGCGAGAAGAACGGCGAAACCGTCGATTTCAGTTTCGTGGGCATCAACAAAGCTGAGATCGTAGACGCCGAACTGGTTGGAACAACGGCTCAGATCACGGTGAAATTCATCAGCGAGATCATTTCATCAACGCGCAACCAGGCCGGCGAAGTGGTGGAGGGTGATCCCAAAAAGGTGCGCGAAGTCACCGATCGCTGGACATTCGCTCGCGACGTCACCTCGCGCGATCCGAACTGGAAGCTCATCGCAACTGAAACGGAGCATTGAGCATGCCAGCGCCGTCGCGCCGCGGGGAGGTTTTCCATGGCTCTGTGGCGATGGCAGCACCCGGGCAACTCGGACGAAATCGTTACGCCTCGATGTTTCGCGCCCGTCAATTTCGAGCTGCTTCCCGGTTGGCAGGATGACGATCACGCCGAGGCGCTGCGTGCTTTCCTGAACTTTCGCGGGCAAGACCCCTGCTTGAACCGTCTGCTGGACATAGCTTCGGTTTGGACGGGGCCGGCTCGTTCGTTTTTCGAAACATGGTTTCGCCCCTATCGCATTGGCCACGAACCTGGCGGGCTGCTGACCGGCTATTTCGAGCCCGAACTGGCGGCCTCGCTGCATCCAGCACCCGGTTACCCGTTTCCGGTCTACAGGCTGCCAGACGATCTCGAACTGATGGCGGAACCACAGGCCGGTCATCCGGCTGGCTCGCAGCTGACGGCCCACCGGCGTATCGGCGACAGGCTGGAGCCGTATTTCACGCGCGCCGAGATCGAGGCGGGCGCGCTCGCCGGCCGAGGCCTTGAAATCGCTTGGGTGCGGGACGCCGTCGAATTGTACATCATGCATGTTCAGGGCAGCGGCGTGCTCGTCTGCAAAGAAGGGCGCATCCGCGTCACCTTCGCCGGCAAGAACGGGCACGCTTACACATCCATCGGCAAGCGCCTGATCGAGACCGGGCACCTCGATGCCGCGGCGGCCTCGCTCGACAAGGTCGTGGCTTGGCTGAGGGCCAATCCCGCTGAGGGCAAGGCATTGATGCATGACAATAAATCTTACATATTCTTCGAGTTTTTGACTGGTGAGGATGCTGTGCGAGGCCCGCGCGGCTCGTTCGGCGCAATCCTTGTGCCGGGCCGCAGCATGGCCGTGGATCCGCGCATCCACAGGCCCGGGCTGCCGATCTGGGTGGATGCGCCCGGCCTTAATGCCGGCGGTTTCCCGTTTCCGCGGCTGATGCTTGCGCATGACACCGGCTCGGCCATTCGCGGCGCTGAGCGGGGGGATGTGTTTTTCGGCACCGGCGCCGATTCCGGGCAAGCTGCCGGTTCGCTCAAGCATCCGTGCCGTTTTTTCGCGCTGCTGCCTGCCGATGATGACCGCAACGGCGCGTGAGGCTCCGGCATGAGCAGCAATCGCCGCCGTTCGCGCGAACTCACAGAGGAAGAACACGAGCTTTGGGCGAATGTCACGCGCGACATAAGGGTGCGCCATTCGCGCCGGGAGGGCATCGAAACGTCGCCTCATGCAATCGGCCGGGCGACTGTCGGGGGAACCTCGCTATGGGATGAAGCGCCACAACGGCAAGTCGAGGCCGATCGCAAATCGGTGCCGGCAGGGCGCACGCCCCCCCTACACGCCCTGGACAGGCGGCAGACGCGGCAGATCGCCATCGGCAAAACCGGAATCGATGCCCGCCTCGATCTGCATGGCATGCGCCAGGCCGAAGCGCATTCGGCGCTGAAGACGTTTCTCCTCTCGGCACAGGCGCGGGGCTGCCGCACGGTGCTGATCATCACGGGCAAGGGCGGAAGGTCGAAACCTTCGCCGGAGCACGATTTCGCACGCGACGAAACCGGGGTGCTGCGCCGCGCCGTTCCGCGCTGGCTCGGCGAACCGGAATTCGCCCGGCTTGTCTATGCCTGCGGCCCCTCGGACGCGCGTCATGGCGGTGACGGCGCGCTTTATGTGCTGTTGCGCCGACTGCGCGTCGAATAATCACCTGCACGTGAACGCGAATAATTTTGACACGGCCTTGACGGTTTCCCATGAGTTCGGCGCGGGGTTAACACAATTAACATAACAACACAATGGGAGTAAGTTCATGTCCCGTGCCTTCATCATGATTTTTTACTTGGCGCTTGTTGGACTGTTTGCGGCCGGCGATGCGTCGGCCCGGCCTGGAGATTGGGAGCTTCTGGGCGAAAAGCGGGTCGGATTTCTGGTCGATCGCGACGTGATCAGGGTCGGCCGTTCGGAAGGCCGCTTCAGCGCCATCAAGCTGCGTGTGCGGGATAACGACATCGAAATCCTCGATCTGAAGGTCGTCTACGCAAACGGACAGAGCGATACCTTGCCGGTGCGCCAGTTCATCCGCCAGGGCGGGGAAACAAGGGCTATCGACCTGAAAGGCAATGCCAGGGCCATTCGCGAAATCCAGATCGTCTATCGTTCGCGTCCGAGTTTCAAAGGCCAGGCGCTCGTCAGAGTCTTCGGCCAGGAAGCGCGCGGCGGACAGGCGGGTCCGGGGCGTCCCGGCCAGCGAGACTGGGAACGGCTCGGCGTGACGAAGGTTGGCTTCATCAAGGATACCGACGTGATCAAGATTGGCCGTTCGGAAGGCCGCTTCAAACGGATCAAGCTGCGGGTGCGCGATAACGCCATAGAGATGAACCGCCTCGTTGTCGTCTATGGAAACGGTCAGCGCGAGGAGCTTCAGGTGCGCCAGAACATACCCGCGGGCGGGGAAACCCGGGCCATCGACCTGAAGGGTGACGGTCGTTTCATCCGCGAGGTGCGCATGACCTATCGTTCGCGTCCGAATTTCCGTGGACAGGCAACCGTAGAGCTCTGGGGCCTCCAGGATTGATCATGGGCAATTAACACCGGCGGCGAACCGGGCCGCTGGCCTCAAGCCGCCGGCCGGCAAGCAGTTGCGAGGCGCAGTTTTAATTGACAGAAGCGCGCCTCGAACGTTACAGAATTCTGTGACACGGCCGCATTTCGAGCGCCGTTAACCGCTGGCTAAGGCAATCCCGTTACTGGCATACTTGAAGACTGCGCCCGGCGCAGCGCCGACAGCCGCGATACAACATGAAGGAAAAAGCCCATGTATGCCGTCATCAAAACCGGCGGGAAACAATATCGCGTTGCTCCCGACGATGTCCTGGAAATAGAAAAACTGCCCGCCGACCCGGGCGAAACGATCGAATTCAAGGATGTTCTGCTCGTCGATCAGGGCGGTGAACCGAAGATCGGAACACCGCTCGTTGATGGCGCCATCGTCTCGGCCGAGGTGGTGGAGCAGGGGCGCGGCGAAAAGATCATCATCTTCAAGAAGAAGCGCCGCCAGAATTACCGCCGCCGCAATGGCCATCGCCAATATCTGACCACAGTACGCATTCTCGAGATATTGCTCGACGGGCAGAAGCCCAGGAAAGCGGGTGCGAAGGCCAAAGTCAAGGCGCAAACGGCCGAAGTCGAAGAGATGGCGGCACCGAAAGCGAAGAAATCCGCGCCCAAACCCGCCAAGGCGAAAATCGAGGATGAGGCGGAGGCAACGCCTGCCGCAATGCCAGCCGAGGCGAAACCGAAGGCGAGGGCCGCAAAACCAAAGGCGGAAAGCGAAGCTGGCGAGGCAAAACCCAAATCCACGCCCAAGAAATCCGCCAAGAAAAGCGACTGAGAGGATTGACCAATGGCAACAAAAAAGGCAGGCGGCTCGTCCCGTAACGGCCGCGATTCGGCAGGCAGACGCCTCGGCATCAAGGTGTCCGGCGGCGCGCGCGTCATTCCGGGCAACATCATTCTTCGCCAGCGCGGCACGCAGTGGCACCCGGGCGAGGGCGTTGGCATGGGCAAGGATCACACCATCTTCGCCACGCGCGAGGGTATCGTCGAGTTCCGCGAAAAGGCCGGCGGCCGGACGTATGTCTCCGTTACTTCCGCAACGGCTGACAAATTGTGATGCGCTTGTAACTGCCCTTGAGCGTTGAACAAGTGTCTGGTTGCCTGGGCCCTGCAAGTCCGGGCAATGTGCTTTATGTCGGTCGCCCAAGCTACCGGCATACAGGCAGACACATTTAGCCTTGCCCAACAGATCTCCCGCATTGCCATCCCGCCGCCATGGCCCTGAAACGTCGGAGCAACTTCATCCTTGTGCGATGGGTCTGGGAAACGGATGAAATCAATCCCATTTCAGTTGTGGTTTAGGTAAAGCGAGCGGACGCCTTGTGGATCATCATCGTTGCAGGCCTCATAGCTCTTTCTCTGCTGCCGGCGCTGTGGGTGCGCTCGATCATGGCGCGCCACGCCGCCGACCGCGCCGACATCCCCGGCACTGGCGGCGAGCTTGCCCGCCATCTCCTCGACGGGATGAAGCTCGGCCATGTGAAGGTCGAGCAGACGAAACTTGGCGATCATTACGATCCGCTGGAAAAGGCCGTTCGGCTCTCCCCCAGCGTGTTCAACGGCAGATCGGTGACCGCCGTTGCGGTTGCCGCGCATGAGGTGGGGCACGCCATGCAGGATGCAACGGGCTACGGACCGCTCAGGACACGCACGGCGCTGGCAAAAAACGCGCTGTGGATCGAGCGGGCGGGGCTTGCGATCATGCTGCTTGCGCCGCTGGCGGCAACGCTGACCAAATCACCCATCGCCATGCTGATGCAGATCGGCGGCGGGGCCCTCATCATGCTGCTGAGCGTGGTGGTGCACCTCATCACCCTGCCCGTGGAATTCGACGCAAGCTACCGCCGCGCACTGCCCGTGCTCGAGGCTGGACGCTTCCTCGCCAAGGAAGACATGCCCGCCGCAAGGCAAATCCTGCGCGCTGCAGCCTTTACCTATGTCGCAGCCGCGCTTATGAGTTTCATCAACGTCGCCCATTGGCTCAGGATTTTGCGCCTATGAAAGCACACCCTTCGGC
>Ga0129299_1000623_pt1 | contig 22853 bp, 17 predicted proteins | sample ConPoolayeCmetaG_FD_94477 | JGI IMG/M metagenome (GOLD analysis project Ga0129299, IMG submission 94477) | Hot spring microbial mat communities from California, USA to study Microbial Dark Matter (Phase II) - Cone Pool mat layer C metaG ...
GGTAAAACACCTTTACGAGCATCAGCGGATGGCGGGCAAAGGCGCGGAAAAAAATCCGCATGTAATTCAGTTTTTTGGGGTCCTTGCGGGCAAAAGACGCTGCGATGGCGTCATAAAACGAATCGTTGTTTTTTGTCAAGAGCATTTGTTTCAGTGCATACGCGCGCAGCTGCTGTTTGCCTAGATGCGCAGCCCAGGCCCTTTCGTAATCGCGCAGCCTGCCCCAGTCGCACAGCCCCCCGCCAAACGCCCGTGCCGCGGCTTCACCCGCGGCACGGCCGGCGAACATGCCGTAGCCGATGCCGGCGCCGCTCAGCGGATTAACCTGCCGCGCCGCATCTCCCACAAGCATCACCCCGTCGCGCACCAGCGGCCTCATCCATTTACCCACCGGCACGCCGCCGCAGTGCTGTTCGCTGACCGAGCCGCCAGGAAACATGCGTGCAACAAACTTATGCAGGTACTCCGTCGCCTTTCCGCCTTCGCTACATGAACCCAGGATGCCAAGCCCAACATTTGCCACGCCGCAGGAACGCGGAAAAATCCATGCAAACCCCCCGGGCGCATAGCAGCTTCCGACATAAAAATACACGGTGTCGCCCTCGATGCTTTCGTGCGCTACGCGGCAGAAAGCGCAGCTTTCGACGTCGTCAAGTTCGAGTGCCGTGTTCCATCCGAGGGCGCGTCCAAGGCGCGATTCGACCCCTTCGGCAAGTATGACGCAGCGCGCAAAAAAAACGCCGCGCGGCGTCACGCACCGGTATCCCGCATCGCCATCACGCACCACCGCCGTCACGGGCGTGTCGCTATAATATGACGCCCCCGATGTGACGGCTTGCTTGACCAGATCGTTTTCCATCACGACGCGGTCAATGATATAGCTTTCGTCGAAACGTTCGAGACAAACTTTCATGGCTGAAGGGGAAACGAAACACGCGCGCTTTATTGTTGTGAGAATCCAGCGCGAATCGACATCGACGCTGGCGGTCAAACCCTTCAGTCCGATTCCTTCGCCGCAGCGCACCGGCACGCCGACCAGGCGCTTACGCTCGAATAAGCATACGCGCCGGCCGCCTCGGGCTGCATGCAGCGCAGCCATGGATCCGGCCGGTCCTGCGCCCACGACCGCGATATCGTATGAATTATCACGACTCATGCACGGTCTCCCCCGCTAATGCGGAATCGATGCGGCGCTCCGTTGTTCAGATATCGCGCCGACAGGACATGTTTTCACGCACCGCAGGCACGAGATGCAGCGAGAGGCATCAAGTTGCGGAACGGTTCCTGCACCGAAGGTAAGCGCATCGGCAGGGCACACCGCAATACAGGTTCCGCATTCGTCGCATTTCCCATGATCAACGGCCACCATCGCATCCGCCTTTCTCGGCCAGCTTCCTGATTTCACCGCACGGCGCGCTGTGTCGCCACGCCGGTTCACGGCAGGTTCCGGCAAGCGTTTTTTTCGCAATGCGTCGTGCCTCTGCGCCAGCCCTTTCTTCGCAGAGCAGTTCTATCTGACGCCGCCGGGTCGCCAGGCTGTTGTACGTGCCGTATGCGGCCGCCGCGTACGAATCAGACAGCTCTCCGTAGACGCCGGCCGCCGCCCTGCGCTGTCCGGCGGCTAAGAGGTACTTTGCGCGGCTCCATAGAATAAATCTGCTCGCGGGGTATTCGCGTCTGAGTTCATCGATGACGGCGCGGGCGGAATCGAGCCGGTTTTCATTTATATAAATATCCGCAAGCGACAACCGCGCCGCCGGACCCGCAAAACGGGCGCGGCCGGCACACTGCCGGAGCCGCTCGATTCCCTGATGTTTGTCGCCGCCGTACCAGAACAACACCATCCACAGCCGCCTGCGCAGTTCAGCCTTCCCGTATTCGTAAAGCCCCAGAAAAAGGTCAACGTCATAATTGGCGCTGTCGGCCGCTTTCGCTTCGTGCAAAAGCTTCATGGCGTCCAGTCCCGTGCCCACCGCCGCAACATACTTTTTCTGACGCAAGTAATATGCGGCATGCGTTGCGTTAGCAAAGCCGGCAAGAGTCATGGTATACGACGACCGTCCGTGTGTCTCCTCGTAGCCGGCAATTCGTTTTACCGTCGTCCGATACGTGTTCAGAAAGCCGGCTGAATCGATAGTGCGGTCAAAATCCAGATCGCGCATGCCGCAGACAAGCAGGCGCAAAAGCGGTCCCACGGGATCGGTGGTGTCGGCGGAAGAGAAGGAATCGGCGATCTGAAACGCGGAATCGAATTCGCAATTAATTATCCGGCAGACGAAACGGTCGAACGCCTGCTCCATCGTGGACGGAAACACTTCGCCCCGCGCCAGCATTGCGCACATAACGATACACGCCAGACAGTATGATGTTTTAACTGTCATGGGAAACCGGGATAAGCGAAGGGTATGAGACGCCGTGGCGCAGCCGGAAATAGAGAAGAGTGGCCAGAAGGACGGTCAGCGACGGAATTATAATGACCGGAAACATGGCCGAGGCCACCAGCATCATGAATGCGCCGCCGACCTTGTATGTCGCCTCCATAAGCGTTTCGTTGGGACTGATACGATATGCGATAAGCACCACGAGTGCCGCGCCGCCCGACACAAGCGCTGCGGTATCACCGGAGAGCAGCGCGGCCCCGCATGCCGCGATAATCAGGACAGTCGCCAGCGCAAGAGCGCGTGTTTTACCGAATACAACTGCCGTCGTCTTTTTTCCCAACGCTTTGTCTCCGTCGTAATCGGGAAGCGTAGAACAGATGGAGCCTCCGGCCATCAGCAAAACGTACGGCGCTGAGGCCGTAATAAACGACGGATGAACGACCGTACGTCCCGCAAGCGTCCAGCCGGCGCCGAACGCAATGCCGCCGTAACCCAGTGCGTTTGCGCAGAAATCCGTAATCGGCCTGCCCGATAGATACGCCGGTTTGAAACTGTATATGATTCCAAGCGCCAGTGCTGCGGCGGAAAAAAAAGCAAACGACGGCCGAAGCAGTGCGGCGCCGATGATTGATGCGGCGGCGAAAAACAGTGCGCTCACATACGCGGTCTTCAGGCCGATACGTCCGCGGACAAGCAGCGGAAATCCCTTGTTAAGCGAATCCACATGAAAATCGGCAATCTGGTTTAAAACGTACACCGATCCAACCGCCATAGAAAAAACAAACATCCAGACAAATTGTCCCCGGCCCGCTCCATGCTGGAGAACGCCATAATCTGCCGTGAGCGCACGGCAATACCCCAGCGCGCAGAATCCCCAGACGGGGATCCACAACACGGGCCGTGCGAGAAAAATCGCGTCAATAGCCGTAAGAGCGATTTTCATTGTTTAATAAATACCCGGCACGTACATTACTGTGCTTTGAACGTGGGGTAATCGAAATGAAACCGAAATTTATAGTATATCCTGCTTCCCGCAAACGTGACCAAAATGAGCAGGGCATAGACAGGGACGAAAACGGCCACGCTTGCGGTCAGGATAAACACGGGCCATTTGAATGCCTTAAAGGCGTTTTCGCGCCGCGGCTGCACTACAAGCATGATAAAAATAACCAAGCTTACGGCGGCCGGAACCGCCATGACCCAGGCATTATGCTCAAAAACGAACGAAAAAGCCAGTGCGCTTGCGCAGGCAATCGCGGCCGCAACAGCGGTAAATCGCTCGCCATAGGTGACGCAGAACGTGTGTTTGCCGGTTATGCGGTCACCCTCGGCGTCGGGAATCGTTGTCGTGATATAAACGGCCGCGTTGGCAAATCCCGCGGCGCATGATGCGGTCAGAGCTTTCAGCATCGATGCGCATGTGAGGGATTCGCCGAAATGCGCCGCATACCATCCGACAAGGTATGTCAGCACGCCGTGGCCTACAAAATTGGCGATCGTGCCGCCCCATGCCCTGTCTTTCAGGCGTGCGGGCGGAAAATTATACAGCATCCCCAATAAAAGACTGAGGACAAACAATACGCCCATGTATGCATCGAGCAGAAAAAAAGCTACGAGCAGGCCGGCGCAGGCGCACAGCAGCGCGCAAACCCATGCTGTTGCAATCGACAGAATGCCGCGCGGCAGGAGAAATAATTTATGGTTGATCCTGTCGCTGTCGATATCGGCAATCTGGTTTGTCACATAAATAGCCGCGACAATCAGCGAAAATCCAAGAAGAGACAGCCAAAGAATTTGTTCGCCCTCGCCGCCGTACTCGGCTCGAAGAACGCCTCCCAGCCGCGCGTTTCCGTTCCCACTAATCCATCCGAGGATTAAAACAGTCCATACGGGCGCAAGCAACGGAATTCTAAGCAGGAAAAAACAGTCAAGGGCTTTCACGAGCAATTTTCGCATCGTTACCTCGTTTTAAGAACAACTTTCAATATACAAATTAGTTTAAGGCCGGACAATTACGGCGAGCAATAGAAAACAGATCCGGCCGGCAGCTCTCGGGCGTCCGGGATGCCCGCTGCGGCAGAGGCTTATAGCGGATAGCTGCCCACCGGAAACGGATTTGAATATATCCACGCCCGGCGTTTCAGGTATGCTTCGATCCGATAGACCCCGGTGGCGTCGATTTCAAATCGGGCGGAGGAGGCATTGGCGCTTTGCCAGACGCTTCCGTTGCGCACACAGCGGATTTCCGCTTTCCGGGGAAGCGAGACGAGGAGGGTGAGAGGCGGCTCAACCGGCCTGGTGGGTCTTCCCGGCGGCAGAAGCTCCCCCGATGGCAGTTGGGCGAACATACGCGTCCCCCTGGCGTCGCCTCGCCGGAAGTTGCTGATAAATCCATGCCCGTCGCGCAACGCATCAAGAAAAAGCCGCTGTGCCGCGCATGCATTGCCCCCTGGTATCCACTCGCGCACATAAAGATGCGTGCGTACGCCTTTTAATTCGACCTTAAGGGGAAAAATCCTGATATGGATGCATCCCAGTTTGAATTTTATGGTATGCGCGTCAACTCCGCCGATACCGCTGACAAACCGGACCCGGTTCAGTTCATCCCATTTCCGGCACAGTTCCGGCGAGATGTTCTTTAGAAACCGCCGTGGATAGAAAATGCGGATGTAACTGCGCCACTTTTTCAGATTTTCCACCCATTCCGACATCTGGTTCCACATCTCTATGCCGTCGAAACCGGTGACCGACCAATCGGTCCACGGATAGGGGGGGTACTGTTTGAAGTAATGGCGGCGTTCCATCGGGTGAGCGAGAAATCCAATGCCGCCGAGCTGCTTTGTCCGGTTGATATATGCCTGCGGCGTATTGGATTCCGTAATGACAGTATCGACGCCGAGGATAAGGTAATGGTTGCGGCCGTTATCATCGTGATGTTCATATCCAACCACCACAAGGAGATTTCCGTTAAACCCGTCATACCCTTCGTGCTTTCCCCGAAGGGTCATGTGATCGTTTATCACAATAAAATCAAGTCCTGCGTCCTGTGCGGTTTCGATAAGCCGGGGGAAATCTACCCCGCCGTCGGAAAACGTGGTGTGAATATGAATAACGCCGCACAATTCATGATACTGCATAGGCATTATTCCACCGTCGAAATCTGTGTAATCCTGTTTGTTTCCGGATCATCCGGGTTATGAATATACTTGTCTTCGCGTTTTGCGCCGCAATATTTCCTGAAAGGCTTCAATTTTTTCATTTTCAACAGCGTAGTCATCAATGTATTTTCATATCGTCGAAACGTACACATGCCATACTGACCTCTAATTTAAGGAGAAAGGAAATGCCGACGCACAAATCATGCGAAAAACGGATACTTACCTCACGGAAGCAAAATCTTCGCAACCGCATCGCGAAATCACGGATGCATACTGCGATAACGACCGTCCTTGCGGCGCGTGACCGTGCGAGCGCGGAAAGCGCATTGAAGAAAGCCTACTCGGTTATCGATAAAACCGCCCAGTCAGGCGTTATTCACCGGAACAAGGCGGCAAACCAGAAAGCCCGTCTTGCCCGCTTTGTGCGCAAAATCGCTGCATAACAGGGCATGAGCGCCGGGGACCGGTCACCGGTAAAAGCCCGTATGCGAATGGCGCAAAAACGATGCATTGTTTCTCTGGTGCTGCTGATGTTGCCTGCGGGGGTTGCCGCGCTTTATACAGTGCCGCACTACTGGGAACCAAGCATATCGCGGGCACTGATATCGCGCGATGAGATGTATCGCCAGGCCGGGCTCGCTCTTAATCCCCTGCAATTCGATTTCCTGTTGGATAAAACAAGCGTGCGCCTTTTTGAGGAAAGGATTCTTGCCACCGGCCGCGTTGACAGCCCCTGGTATTACCTTCTGCTCGGGCTCTGCGCGTCGCAGTCGGATACGGCGGAGGCGACGCGTTTTTTCTCCCAGGCGCTTTCGCTGTGCAGCGAAAGCCCGGGCATGTCGTGGGTGCTGTTCATTGAATTCCGCCGTGCCGGACAATACCAATGGTCGGAGAACTGCCTGCGCCAGCTTGAAGCTATTTTGCTGTGTGAAGGGGCTGAGTCGGCGCCGATAGTGGCGCAGCAGCTTTTGGCTCTTGGGCGAGATGAACTTCGACGCGGTAATCGCGCCCAGGCGCTGCGGTATTGCGACTGGTCTGCGCATTTCGACCGCGATGGCGTATGGCAGGCGCTGGTGAAAGCCTCGTGGACAACGCCGCTGCGGCCGCTCCCCTTTTTGAAAGCATGCATTGAATGTTGGGCGCGATTTATGGATTCGTGGTGGACGCAGGCCGGGTTCGCTTTCACGCTCTACCGTATATTCAGGAATGCGCTCGCACTTTTTGCCGCCGTCGTCTTTCTGATAGTATCGGCCAAGGCAATAGTCCCGCTTTTTACGGCATGGAGCGGACTGTTTCCCCGCGGCGTACCGGCGGTGATGCGGATGGTGTTGTCGTCGCTTGTTTTTGCCGCGCTTGCCATGCTCGGATTCGTACCGTTCGTCCTTATCGCGGCGGTATTGTATTGGCGCCACCTGGATGGCCAGGACCGCGTTTTTTTAGCCGTCTGCCTCGCGTGCACTCTCCTTATGGGACTTGACACGCGCATTAACGGCGCCTTTATCCGCGCATTATCGCCCGACAGCTCCCTCTCGCTGTTCCGCCGGGCAAACGATGAGGGATATTCGCAGGAACTCGAAGCGAATATCCGCGCGTATCTCGCGGCGCACGGCGACGATTACCTGGCGAGGATTGCCCTATCGAATGTGCTGCGGAAAATATCCGACGTCAAGCTGTCGAGGGCGCACATGACGGCGGCCCGGAGGATGAACGGACGCGACCCGGTTGTCCTCGCCGCATCGGGCAACTCCTATTACGCCGGCGGCAATTACGACAAGGCGGCCGAATACTACCGCGCGGCAATCAAGGCATACCCGTCGTACCCCGACGCCTATTATAATTATTTGGCGTGCATGCGCCGGACAGGTGCCGCCATCGACAGCGGCCTTATCGACACCATCGCCGCGCTGAGCACCGGACGCATACGGGCATTTTCGCAGTCCAATTACCGGTATTTCGGCGATACCATCCCGGCTATCCGCCAAGTCATACAACCCGACTACCCGGCATGGTATTTCTGGACTCACGTCATGCCCGAACTTTCTGGTATCCACCGGCAGTTCACCGCTTGGCATATGCGCCTCATCCGCCGCCTTCCCTCGCTTCTCTCGGCAATGTCCGCAATCGGAATTGTTATCGTCGCGGCCGTTTTCATCCGGACATTTTTGCGGAAACGCCGCATTGACAGCAGGGAAAAGGATGGGGCGATGAGGATCGTGATGAAAGACGCCAGGTATCTCAGACGCCAGAAGAAATACCTGATCTACGTTCCCGCCGCACTGGATTGCCTGTTTCCCGGCGCAGGGGCGCTGCTTAGGACCAGCCGCGATGTGAGAGGGACGATGATGCTGATGGCGATTGCGGCGTGCGCGTATGCGGTGTACGTCGCTTTTTTCACGCTGTCGTTTTCGTATCCGTTCTGGATTATCCGTCCGTACCTGCTGGGCGTTGTCGCGCTATTCGCCCTGTTCCATGCCGTACGCATGGCGCGAAGCGTCCGCGCGGCGTTACAAGAACTGAGCGACTAAATATGGCGGAGATGTCGAGGGGAGTGACCTTTTCCTGGAGCGGCAACCAGTATGATAACCATGTACCGTGATCCTGGTAAATCCGGGGAGGAGACGCGTCTATGGCGCTGACCGGCAATTTACGCGACTTCGACATTTCATACATCTTTCAAATCGTAGCCCAGGAAAGCAAGACCGGCAAACTGGTGCTGACCTCGGCCGCGGGCGAGGCGTACGTGGTGTTTGACCGCGGCAGGATCGTATGGGCGGGTATCGGCGCCAAGGATTTAAAGAAAGTGCTATTGTCATATATTGTTGATGTCAAGGGCGCTCCGTACAGTTTTGTCCGGCGTCTGGCCGACCAGGCGAAGGACGATATGCAGAACCTGATCGAACAATTCATCCGCGCCAGATACGTCACCGAACATGAACTCCACCGTGTTATCGGTGTGGTGCTGGAAGATCTGACGTGCGAGATGTTTTTGTGGAGAGATGGGACATACCAATTTGACGTGAACGGGGATATCGAACGTTTTCATGCCGGCGGCGTTTCGCTTTCTGCGGAGGCAATCACCATGGAAGCGGCACGGCGCATGGATGAATGGGAGCGGCTGAAACCGATAATCAAGCCCCAGGCGGTGTATGTGGTCACCGGCGCCGGCGGCCGCCAACATCATATAACCCGCGATCCCATCGATGATCCTGCCGATTATATATGCGCGCTTATCGACGGAGTGACGACGGTAGAGCTGCTGTGCAAAAAAACCTTCCTGTCCAACTTCAAGGTGTATGAAGCGCTGGCCACGCTGCTGCAGGAAGAAAAAATCATCGCGTTGTCCGATAAACTGTCCACGTCGATTAACGACGCCCTGCATCGCGACATTCGAAAGCGGCATTCTACCGTGGCCGACAGCATTGTGTCATCGATCGTCTCCCTTCTCGCCGTTGTGCTGATCGTGTGCATTTCGATGATGGTGCCCGGCAGCATTGCGCGCAGGGAAGTACAGCGGGCGCAAAAAATATCCTATGAGCGGTTTTTACAGACGCAGTCCCAACGAAAAGCGGCTATTTTTACCCTCTACTATCATGCGTGCACAGGATATCTGCCATACACCACAGACGATCTTGTACGCGAACGGCTGCTTGCGCGGCGCGACATCAGCCCGCTGAAGAACGAACGGACGGACGAATAATACCGACTGCGCGGTTTCAGCGTGCGGTGCCGCCGGATCTCTTGAGCGCCCCTCATCCGCCGTTTTTACACGTCGGTGAAGATATTCCAAACGCGTATTGCATCGTAAAATCATTTCGATTTATATTACCATCATCGTATTCGGTGCGATGTCTTTACTCACGATTCATTTCCGTCATCCGCGGCGGAAAATACCAAAGGATTCATACATGGCGTCCATTAATTACGCGGCACGGGAAATCAGCGTCAAAATCGTTTATTACGGGCCAGGACTCAGCGGAAAAACGACCAACCTTCAGATTATTCACCGGAAAGTGCCCAAAGAATTCAAAAGCGATATGGTTTCGCTCGCCACCGAGACCGATCGGACGCTCTTTTTTGATTTTCTCCCGTTGAATCTCGGCAAAATCAAGGGATTTACGGCAAAATTCCAGCTTTATACCGTACCGGGTCAGGTGTATTACAGCGTTACCAGAAAGCTGGTGCTGCGGGGGGTTGACGGTATCGTATTTGTCGCGGATTCTGCATCGGATAAAATCAACGAAAACATCGAGAGCTTCCAGAACATGGAAGAGAATCTGGCCGAATACGGATATAAGCGCGAGGAGATTCCTATTATCATTCAATACAATAAACGTGATGTCCCCACGGCATTGCCGATTGATGAATTGCAGCGAAGAATCAACAAATACAACCTGGCATATACTGAAGCGGTCGCCATGCGGGGTGAGGGTGTGTTTGAATCGCTCAAGCTTATCGGGAAAACCGTTATTGACGAGCTGAACCGCAAGTATGCAAAAAAACCTTCTTCTGGCGCATCGCCGGCGTCTGTGCGTCCGGTTCCTCCGCCGCAGGGAACCATCGCGCCTTCGCCGTTGCCTGCGGCCGTTGCCCCGCCGCCGCCCCAGCCGTCGTTTGTACCGCCGCAGTCATTGCCCTCAGGCACCCCGTCACCGACAAGGTCTTTTTTCGTGCCGCCCGCAATGCAGCCTCAGCCCCAGCCTGCAGGACAGCCGCAGCCGAACTTTTTTGCCCCTCCTCCGCCGCCTGCCGGCATGTCGGGACAAGGGCTGCCTCCGCCGTATACTGCTCCACCGTCACCCGATCGCTTTACACCATCATTCAACGTTGCGCCATCCGGAGACCGCTATACGCCGTCATTTAACGCGGCGCCGTCCGCCGCCGACAGGTATACGCCGATATTTAACGCACCGCAACAGGGCGGCCCTGCAATGCCTTTCGCACCACAGCCGCCGGCAGCGCCTGCGCCGCAGTATCAGACCGGTCCGTCGGTTCCGGTAAAGTCAGCCCTTGATCTGGAAATTGAACGATACCAAAGCCAGATGGCATACGGCCAGGTCTCTGCGGAACAACCGGGCCTGACCGATGGGCAGAAACCGCCTGCCAGCCAGGCGCCACAACCGCAAAACGATACGCTGATATCACCGGACTCACCGCAGGGCATTTCACGCTCAACGCCAACGTTTCGATCTCCGTTCGGCAGTCCTCCGCCGGCAGAATCGTCGGGCGGAAGCTATTATGTGTCAAGTGATCGCCCCGGACGCCACAAGGCGGATAGGCGGTCCGTTGACGAGGACGAGGGGAAGAAAAAAGGCTTTTTCGGCAGACTGTTCGGCCGAGGCTGACACGCTTCCATGCCTGCCGCTGCTCAGCCTGCGGCGGCCGGGCGGAATGCGGCGGCATGATCGCAGCGGAGCATTCTCATGACCCACGATCTTATTCTGACGCGCGAAGATGCGTTTAGCCTCAATTGCATGCTTACCCGGCTTATCGATACTTCCCGCGCCGACTGTATCATGCTCGTCAACAAATCGGGCCGGCTTATCACAAGCCAGAGTGAAACAAGCGATTTCGACAAAACGTCGCTCGCCGCGCTTGTCGCCGGTGCGTTTGCCTCGACGACCGCCGTCGCCAACATGATCGGCGAGACCGAATTCAACGCCCTATATCATCAGGGAAAAAAACATAATATCTATATCTGCCTGGTCGACGAAAGCACAATACTGACCGTGTTGTTCGACAAGCGGACGACTCTCGATAAAGTGCGCCATTTTATCAAGGAATTTTCCGGCGATTTAAAAAAAACGCTTGATATGATTTATTCAAAGATTGAGTCAAACCCTCAAATTAACATCGACGTCGGCAAACGCACCGCGGCTACCTGATAGCCCTCCCGTGTGCTTTGCGCACACACCCTGCCGCACCTGTTTATTTTCCATGCGTCAAACCATGGGCGTTCGGATTTTGGCGTGCGGCTCAATCACCAACGCGGCGTTCGCCGGGCTTTCAGCACAGCACCCGCAGATAGCCGGCGATGAAGGCGGTCAATAGTATCGAACCAATCAGCGCAATCCAGGTGCGCCGCCGCGGCAACGAGTGCGGTTTCGTTCCGAACTCTCTCTCATATATCGTTTCGTAGCTTTCGTCATCTGGAAGATCAAGCCCGTCAAGGTACGTGGACTCAGACCAGCCGGTCCGCTCGTCCGATCCGCACCGCGGACATGCCGCGGCCGACCGCTTGATGAGTTCGCCGCAATGCATGCAGCAAACCATCGGCGTGTCATTTTTTGTTCGTCCTATTCCCCACATTCCCTGTATCCCCCCTTTGTTCCCCCGCGGCCGCGTCCCGCCGCCGGAAATAACGATATCCCCTCACAGCCGCAAAATCCAGGTTCGCGCCGGCGGGAAAACGTATTTTTTATCGACAATATAGATATCGACGGAACGACTCACCATGTTTTTTATCGTTATCGCGTGCCTTGGTATTCTCCTGCCATTGGGAACAGGCATTGTTGCCCTCGGCGTATTCGGCCGGCCGTCCCGCCGGCGCGGCCATCCCGCGCTGTTAATCCATGCGGTTTCCGAGACGGCCATTGCCGGGTTTTCGTGGGTGCGGACAGACAGGTTTGCGGCGCTGTGTTCCTATCTTCACGAACACGGGTACAAAACCCGGACGGTCGACGAGGAGTGCGGCCGCGCCGAGACGGACGACACGGGACACCGCGCATGCGTACTGACGTTTGACGACGGGTTCGCGGATTTTTTTGACACGGCGCTTCCGATTCTTGACACATACGGCATCCGGGCCACAGTCTTTGTCATTTCAGGTTTTATCGGCGGCCGTTCCACCTGGGACGTCTATGGGCCGCGGCCTCATCTTGACGCTGAGCAGATACGCCGTATCGCGCAGGCGGGCCACGAGGTCGGCAGCCATACGGCAACGCATCCCGATCTGCTCCTGCTCGCGTCCGACGACGCGCGGCGCGAATTTATTGATTCTAAAAAAACGCTCGAAGACATCATCGCTGGACCGGTACGAAGCATCTCGTTCCCGTTCGGACGATGGAACCGGCGCCTGTGGGAGCTCGCGCGCGAATGCGGCTATCGCAACGCGGTCGTCTATGGCAATCATGTGCCGGCCGGCGGACGGTTTGTGCGGGTAACCGGCGTCTATTCATTCGACACCGCCACAGATATCATCGACAAGGTATCCCCATCGCGGCGTTTTTCAAACAGCGCGGCCCGCGGCCGCATCATGCCCCATTTCGCCAAGGGCTCGCCGCTGTACCGGTTCAGACCCGAATACCGGTCTTTTGGACGCGACACGGCTGCGCGCCGGCTTTCGACGCCGCCATCCGAAAATCAAAATCTCGTCTCATAATTTAATGGAACATTGAGTCCGAGGATTTATATTACTGACGACATAACCCGGATTCTCCGGAAACAAACAGGATTACGCAGAGTTTGACTGTGGAATAAATCTTTATAGATCATAGTCGTATCTGACGTATATATGCGACCCGCGTATATACGTCAGATACACAGCATATACATGATAACCTCAGTACAGGAGTAACGTGCATGGCGCATACAATGCTTTCCTTCGAACAGGTAAAAACAATCGCCGGCAAATACAGCGATATTGTCATCAAAGAATCGGCGAGCGGCAGAATGCTTTTTACCATTTACGGCGGCCGCCTGCTGGGGATGTGGCCGAAGGCCGACGGGAACAATCCGCTCTGGGTATATCCCGATCTTGACGAAACAATGAAAAACGGACAATGGATGATCGGGGGAGAACGGCTGTGGATCGCGCCTGAACGCCGTTTTTTTTACGAGAATCCCCGCGATTTTGATGGGTTCCATGTGCCGGCCGAAATCGACCCCGGTGAATATGTCGGAACCGCCGATCTGACCTTTGAAAGCGTTTTCTCGCTTCTCGACTACGGCCGGAACGAAACGTTCGACGGAAGCCTGTGTAAGCGGACGTTTGAGATTATCGACGACCCGTATGCGGCGTCTATCCCGTACGCCGGCGTTCGCATCACCGACACGGTTTCGATACCCGGCGCGAATCTCGGAGTATGCGGGTGGTCGCTTGCGCAGGTGTATACGTGCGGGCCAGACATGCCTGCAACGGCGCTGTTCCCGGCGAAAACGGGAAGCGCCGTCCTCAGTTATTTCGCCCCCATTCCTCCGGACAGGGCCGAGGTGCTCGATGGATACGCGCGGTTTAAGATCGACGCACACGCCGTGTATAAAATGGCGCTGCGACCGGAGGATATGGTCATGCAGAACCCCTGTAAAGCCGTTTACCTGACGCCGTCACCCGATGGGAAATCATGGATGTGCCTGATCAAGCGCTCGGACGATATGCCGCGGAGCCAGGACGAGTGTGTCGACGAGGCGCGCGATAATCCCAACGGGCCGAAAGGCGCAATCCAGGCGTATAACAATGGACCGGACTTTGCATGGCCGGGGAGCGAATTCCCGTATTTCGGCGAGATCGAACTTCAGATGAAAAAAAGCTCGCTCAACGGCGGAAAAATGATCAGCGTATCGACACATGAACTGCTGGCATACGAAGGGTCGAAGGATGCGGTGCTCGCGCTCGCCGCACAGGCGCTCGATATAGCTTCTGAGCCGAAGCTGTATTAGCCGCCAGAGGTCAGCGATCAAAATCCAGATGTTAAAGGAAAGATCCCCAGCGGGACTGAGGCTGTATATCCGAATTATCTCGCCTGCCGGAGGTTGTCAAGCAATCGGGGTATTGTCTCGCCATACGGCGGTCTTACCACTCCCCGCTCGGTGATTATCGCGGTCACCAATTCCGCCGGCGTGACGTCAAACGCCGGATTATACACCCTCACTCCTTCGGGCGCGGTCCTTCTGCCGAACCCGCAGGCCACTTCGTCTTCGCCGCGCTGCTCAATCGGTATCTCGTCGCCGCTGAGGATGCGCGCGTCAAATGTCGACAACGGCGCCGCGACATAAAACGGTACGCCATGCGCCTGTGCGGAAAGCGCCACGCCGTAGGTCCCAATTTTGTTGGCGACGTCACCGTTTGCCGCGATTCGATCGGCGCCGACAATGACCGCGTCGACGGCTCTGTTGCGCATGAGCGCCGCAGCCATGCTGTCGCAGATAACGGTCACGGGAATGCCGGCGGCGTGAAGTTCGAAGGCGGTGATACGGGAACCTTGCAGAAGCGGCCTCGTCTCGTCGGCGTACACATGAAATACCGTGCCTCGTTCCTTGCCGACGTATACGGGGGCGAGCGCGGTGCCGTATTCCGAGGCCGCCAGTCCGCCGGCGTTACAGTGCGTCAGAATGTTTTTACAGGCTTTTAACAGCTCGAATCCATGCTCGCCGATGAAGCGGCATGCGGCGCGGTCCTCCTCAAGCATTGCGAGCGCTTTGTCAAGCATGCGCCTCTTCATTGCCGCGATGCCGCCCGGATTGCTGCTGCCGGCGATGGCCTCTCTCACGCGTTCGATCGCCCAGAAAAGATTGACCGCCGTGGGACGCGACTGTGCGAGAAAATCGGCGTTCTTGTCGGTCAGCGTTAAAAAATCCGCCCTGCTCCCCGTTTCGGGGAAATCCCGCATGGCCAGATACATCCCGAATGCGGCCGCGATACCGATTGCGGGCGCGCCGCGGATACGGAGCGTTTTGATAGACTCAACCATGTCCTCGACCGTTGTAATATCCCGGTAAACCAGCTCGTCGGGAAGGCGGGTCTGGTCGACTATCCGGACGGCGTTTGCAATCCACGCTATCGTTTTCAGAGGCGGCATCTTTCGTTTTTCCCCTCGATATGTACGCTCAATCCGGCTTCGGGAATCCGCATGCCGCGGCGCGGCGGTCTTATGCCGGTTCCTCAACCGCCTCTTTCTTCGACGCCTCGATTATCCGCTGCGCCACTTCAAACGGCACCGGATCATAGTGCGAGAATGTTTTTGTATAGACGGCCCGTCCCTGGGTAATCGACTTAAGCGCCTGGAAATAATTCTGTACCTCGGCCTCGGGCACCTTTGCGTGAATAATCTGGTATTTGCCGTGCGTGTCCATGCCGCTGATTTTACCGCGCCGCGACGACAGATCGCCCATCACGTCGCCCATATATTCATCGGGCACGGTCACGTGCACATCCACGATCGGCTCGAGCAGTATCGGCGAAGCCATTTCAAAGGCTTTCTTGAATACCTCACGGCCTGCTATTTGGAAGGCGATGTCTTTGGAGTCGACCGGATGCGTTTTCCCGTCCACCAGCGATACGCGCACGTCGACAATCGGAAATCCTGCAAGAATGCCTTCGGACATTTTCGCGCGCACACCCTTGTCGACACTGGGACGGAACGACTGGTCGATGACGCCGCCGACAATCTTGTCAAGAAATTCGTAACCGGCGCCCCGCTCCATAGGCTCGAGATCGATGAAAACGCGGGCATACTGTCCGGCGCCGCCGGTCTGCTTTTTATGGGTATACTCCACATACTTGACGGCTTTGGTAATCGTTTCGCGGTATGAAATCTTTGGCTGCATCCGTTCGATTTCGACCTTAAAACGGCTTTTCAGCAGATTGAGCAGGACTTCGATATGAATGTCTCCCATGCCGGCAAGAATCGACTGCCTGATGTCAGACTGGTATCCATACGAAAATGCCGGATCCTCTTCGCGCAGCTTCGCAAGTCCCATGGTGATCTTGTCCTCATCACCCTTATTCTTCGCCGAAATGGCCACCCTGACCAGTGGTTCTGCGAACGTAATCGGCTCAATGGGATTGCGGACGTTTTTCGACGCGAGCGTATCGTTGGTATGCGTATCCTTGAGCTTGAGCAGCGCTCCGATATCGCCGAAAGGAATGACCTGGGTATCGACCTTTTCTTTTCCAACGGTGAAAAACATGTTGCCGAGCCGTTCCGCTCCGCCCCGCGTCACGTTGACAACATCGGCGCCGAGCGGCAGCGAGCCGCTGAAAACCCTGACCATATTCAATTCGCCGACATGTTCTTCTGAGATGGTTTTAAATACGAACGCGAGCGTGTCGCCGTTGTGCGAGCACATGACCGGTTTCTTTTCAGTCCCGTCAACCGTAATCACCGTCGCGCGCGTGGCGGCGGACGGACACAGGTGCACAATGGCATTGAGCAGAAGGTCGGCGCCGATATTCTGGGTCGCACATCCGCAAAACAGCGGAAACACCATACCCTGGGCAAAGCCCTTGTTTAATCCCCTGCGCAGCTCGTCATCGGTAAGCTCGCCGGCCTCAAAATACTTATTCATCAGTTCCTCGTCGCTCTCCGCCACCGATTCCATCAGCGTTGCGCGCATGCTTGCGACTTCATCGGCAAATTCCGCCGGCATTTCAATTTTCTTGCCCACGCCGTTGCCCCCGGCGCTGTATTCATACGCCTGTTTGGTAATAAGATCGACGATGCCGCGGAATCCGGATGCGGCTCCGATAGGAATCTGCAGCGGTGCGACCGAAGTGCCGAAATTGGCTTTAATCGCCTTAAGCGTTTTCTCAAAATCGACGTTTTCACGGTCCATGCCGTTCACAAAGAACATCTTCGGTACTTTAACATCATCCACCAGTCTGTTGACAAGCTCAGTGCCGACCTGGGGACCTGCGGCTGCGTCGATGACCACCACCGCCGATTCGACCACCCGAAGGGCTGACCGCGCATCATTGAGAAAATCGGGAAAACCCGGCACGTCGAGGACGTTAATTTTGGTCTCCTCCCATTCAAGCGCGCCGATCGCCATCGATATAGTCATTTTCCGCTCTTTCTCGTCGGGCCGCGCGTCAAAAACACTCGTGCCGTTGTCGACTTTCCCCAGCCTTTGCGTTGCCTTCGCGGTAAAGCACAACGCCTCGATCAGCGACGTCTTGCCCACGCCGACATGGCCGAGAAGACAGGTGTTGCGGATATGCGCGGCATCGTATGTTTTCATGACCCCTCCGTACGAGTAAAGGCGGTGAAAAAAGACGGATTTTTGAAAATACACGACTGAAGGCTGGGCATGCAAATGAAGATGCGTTTGAAGAACGAATTCCGGATTGCATTACCTCTTTTCTGATAATTCGACAAGCGCGAGATGGATTTTGAGTGTCGAGTGCCGAGAGGCACGTGCCGGCTGGCGAGTTTTTGATTTTTAATTTCCGGCTCTGCCGGCTTACCGTATTCGCCGCACCGTTATACTGCTGGTTACCGGCAGGGGATCACCATGGCCTGAAAGCATGATGAAATGATCGCCCGCTTTGCCCAATTTCAGTTCCTTGATTATCCGCTCGCCTACCACCAGGCTTTCCGCAACGGTCAGCTTCCTGTCGACGCACAGGGGGTACACCCCCCACAATAAATTCAGCCGGCCGCAGACATCCCGGTTCCGTGCAAGGGCGATTATCGGCGACGCCGGCCTGTCGGCGGAAATCATGCGAGCCGTATACCCTGAGTTGGTTAATACGAAAATGCAGCGGATGCGCAAATCGCGCGATAATTGCGCCGTCGCCATTCCCACCGCGTCCTGTACGTCGCCAGGCGACATCTCCGCCACATCCTTGAATCGTCCGTTGTGCGAATAAAACTGGTATGTCTCGGTCTCTCGCAGAATCGAATCCATGGTCGCAAGCGAGTTAAGCGGATATTTGCCGCTTGCCGTCTCTGCCGAAAGCATGACCGCGTCGGCGCCTGCCATGCAAGCGGCCGCGACATCGGTCACCTCTGCGCGCGTGGGACGGCTGTGCTCAATCATGCTCTCCAACATTTGCGTGGCTACAATCACCGGCTTATTGAACCGGCTTGCGAGATTAATGAGCCGGTTCTGAATAATCGGCACTTTTCTGGCGGGAAGCTCCACGCCCAGATCACCCCGCGCCACCATGATACCGTCAGCGGCATTGAGAATCGCCTCGATATTTGACAGCGCTTCGGGTTTTTCAATTTTGGCTATCACCGGGATATCGGCCCCACGCAGCTTCAAAAGCCGCTTGAGTTGCAGCACGTCGGAAGCGCTGCGCACAAACGACAACGCGATGTAATCGACATTGCCTCTGATACAATAGAGCACGTCGTTTCTGTCCTTTGGGGTTAGGGCAGATATGGCAAGAGCGGTGTCCGGAAGGTTCATACCTTTATGGTCCTTGAGCACGCCGCCGTGCACCACTTTTGCCGTGACGCCGTCAGCGCCTGATTTCAACACTTTTAACTCCAGGTTCCCGTCGTCGAGAAGAATCCGCTGACCCGGTTTAACCTCTTTTTCGAGGTGCTTGTACTGCGACGGGATGGTGTGTTCATCGCCGGTCACCTCTTTGGTGGTGATCCGCACGACAGCGCCATCGCGCAGAACCGCCGCCCCCCCGCTGAATTTCCCCACCCGTATCTTGGGACCGCACAGGTCGCCGAGGATTGCCACCGGCATGCCGAGTTTGCGGCTTTCCGCACGTATGGAGGCAATGGTCTTCAAGTGGTCGTCGGGACTTCCGTGCGAAAAATTGATCCGCGCGACATTCAAACCCTGTTTAATCAGTTGACGCAGCATGGCAGGCGATGAAGATGCGGGACCGATGGTTGCAACAATCTTGGTGCGGCGGAAATGAAGATATTCGCGGTTCATGTCTGCCGCGAATCCGGATACGGCGGTTGTAGTTGGCGTCCTTTTTTCCATCTTTTTCGGCCTTTCTAATGCAACGACTGCAGTCCCATTAAAATCAACTCAATTATACAATATTCGACAGGGCATATGCATTACTTTTTGCGCAAATACATGTGCGCGCATATGGCGCCCGGCGTTTTCAACGGCAGAACGACAGGTGATCCTGTATATGGCGCCAGAGAGCGCTTCGTTACTGAAAAAAGCACGGGATAAACACAAACGGCGAGACATGTAACTCGCCGTTTTTTATGCACTGAATTGAGTGATATCTTATTTTGATAGAGGAAAGCGTCATGCATGCAATTCCACTGGAGGGAGCCCATGTATAATCCCCGCGATCCGCAATCTCTCGAAAAATACTCCTCGGCGGTGACCCTGTCCGACATGGAAGTGTTCATCTTCCCGGAGATCATGTACGCCCTGGTGCTCGCCAATATCATGTCGCCGGTCATCTGGCGCTGGCTTCAGAATGACTGGTTTTCAAAAATAGAAAAGATGAGCGCATACAGGCGTATTCACCGCACCAAGCAATACATAATCGATAATTTCGCCTTTAACCTCGATCTCGACACATGGGGACTGACCACCAAACAGCGTGAGCTCGCGCGGTTCAGGGAATTTATCGATGAGGCCACGCTCGCGCAAAGCAACGCATTGTTCGGCTACGAGGGCGACAAATACTATTTCGATATCGACATCCGCCGCCATTTTGGTCTTGACAAATACACGTCCGACGTCATCCCGTACTGGAAAACTGAAACCGTGGAAGCGATGGAGGCGTTTAAATACAAACCCGGCTATGCCACCGGCGCCGGCGAATGCGTGTCGCTCGCCGCCCTCTACGCAGCCGCGCTGTGGATTACCGCAAAAATCCCCCTCGATAAAATCTACATGATAGCAACACCCCTGCATTCACAGAACTTCATCGACGTGGCGGACGGCGTGCTGACCAACAACCGCCGTATTGTGACGAAAAACATGTGGTTCAACGGCACAGAGCTTTCCGAAAAAGCGCGCCGGGCACTTGAAAATGAACGCGTGACCATCGTCATCAACAACACCGGCTATATTCATACGCTCTACGATACCGCAACCATTCCTCCGGAGATATACCGGCATTTCTCGAATCGGCTCCACGACTACCTGAAGACCGATATTACCTACGAGGTGCTTTCAAGCTTTTTACGCAGCAAAAGCAGACTACAGAAATGCTTTCAAATCGCGCATGACTGCTGTGGCAAGCCGCGCTATATCGAGGCGGAAAAGGTGTATGCGTATGAGCATGGAAGCAAGTCGCGGGTTGGCGATCAAACGCAGCAGACGCTTTTACACGAGATCGACGAGGACGAGTTCTACCCCGAACCGGTGCAGGGCAGGATTCTTTTGGGCGAGCTGGAAGCGTTTTTCAGGCAAAACCACGTATCGGTCGACAATCTCTGTAAAATTGAAGAACTGAAATCCCAGCTCAGGCATAGCTGCTTCAATGTTGAAGTGGTGATGGCTGACCTGATGCGGTTTGCAAAGACCACGCCCCGCCTGCCTGGCACAAACAAACAGTGGGTACATCAGCCCCCCATTGAACTGGACACATGCAAAGACCGTAACGATGTCATTGAGTACCTTGAATCTATCCGCACGACCCATCCGGTCGCTGACCTGGCGTTTACCGCATATCGGGATATGACGCGTGCGCCATGGAAACCATTTCTAAAAGCCGCACTTGAACGAAATCCGGTATCTATCAGTAATTCAAAGGATTTAACTATTGATGATGTCGCAAAAAAACTGTGGGATATTTCAAACGAGTCGATTTACGACAGCACCCGCATGGCACAGCCCGATGAAGTATGGAATTACGGCCGGGGTGACGGACTGGAGAAGGCTATTTGCCTGATGAATATCATAAAAGCGCGCAATCCTGATGCAGAGGTCTGTCTTGAAAAGGACAAAGACGATGTCGTTGTACGATACGGACACACAAAAGAATATCGATTTCAGACGCAGAAAAATATACTTCTGCCAACTCCTGATGACTACCCGTCATACGCATGAAAGGACACTGTAATGCACAACAGTGACACGGTACAATTTCTCAAAGACCACGTTGAGTTGTTCAAGGAATTTCCATCCGACGCACTCAATACCATTGTGTCGGTTTCGAATATCGTGACATTCGAGCCCCACGAAGCGATAATCGAGTTCGGCGAGGAGGGAAAATTCCTCGGCGTGCTGCTCGATGGCACGGCCGAGGCGTCAGTGACCGACGACAGCGGAGCGCGCCACCGTATCGCTGTTATCGAAAAGGGAGGCGTATTCGGCGAAATGTCGCTCATGACCGGCGACCGCACTGTCGCCGACGTCACCGGTATAACGCGGTGCACTGCGCTGTGCATTCCCCGCGACCAAGTCTCGGCGCTTGTTCTTACCCGGCCCACAGCGCTGCGCTTTCTTTCACGCGTGATCACCGAACGCTCGAAGAAAATGGCGTATAACGAAGCGGACCGCAAGCGCGCCGATTCGGCGCACATGCGGGGTGACGATCCGTATGGATTCACGCTGAAAACCGATCCACCCCGCATCATACTCGTAGTAAACTGCGGCTCGTCGTCGCTCAAATACAGCCTGTATAACACCGCCGATGATTCGCGGAATGTCGACGGGCTCGTGGAGAACATCGGCTGCGAAAGTCTCCGCCATGTCATCCGCCAGCGGGAGAAAAAAGACGAGCGTGCTCTCGGGCCCGGCGGGCACCGCGAGGCGTTTGCGGCCTTAGTGCAGGAGCTCACCAGCCGCAAGATCATCGGCTCCGCGGCCGAAATATCCACCGTTGGCCACCGTGTCGTGCACGGCGGCGAAGCCTTTTCATCGTCGGCGGTGATCACCGATGAGGTGGTGAAAAAAATAGAAAAGCTGTCGAACCTTGCCCCCCTTCACAATCCTGTCAACCTTCTGGGCATTGCCGAGGCCCAGCGGGCTTTTCCCAACGCCATGCATGTGGCGGTCTTTGACACCACCTTTCATCACACCCTTCCCCCCTTTGCATACCTCTACGGCCTTCCTTACGAATATTACGAAAAGTTCGGTATACGCCGCTATGGATTCCACGGCACCTCGCACCGCTATGTCGCGCTGAAAACCGCGCAGTTCCTCAAGCGGCCGTTCAACGAGCTCGAAATAATCACCTGCCACCTTGGCAACGGCGCCTCGATGTGCGCAATCGACCACGGACGGTCGGTGGACACGACCATGGGACTCACGCCCACTGCCGGGCTTATCATGGGCACGCGATGCGGGGACGTGGACCCAGGAGTGTTCCCGTTTCTCATGCAGGCTGAGGGCATGGACGCTCAAGCGCTGGATGAACTTATCAACCGGAAAAGCGGGCTTAAGGGTCTGTCGGGCATATCGCATGACATGCGCGAGCTGGAGCGGGCCGCTGTGAACGGCAACAGCCGTGCGCTTCTGGCCATCAAGACTTTCTGCTACCAGATACGCAAGCATATCGGCGCGTACGTGGCGGCCATGAAAGGCCTGGATGCAGTGGTGTTCACCGGCGGCATCGGCGAGAACAGCGACGGCGTACGGAGCCTCGCGTGCCAGGGTCTTGACTGCATGGGCATATCGATTGATGAAAATAAAAACAGGGCGGCACAAGGGA
>Ga0129299_1000624_pt1 | contig 22817 bp, 13 predicted proteins | sample ConPoolayeCmetaG_FD_94477 | JGI IMG/M metagenome (GOLD analysis project Ga0129299, IMG submission 94477) | Hot spring microbial mat communities from California, USA to study Microbial Dark Matter (Phase II) - Cone Pool mat layer C metaG ...
CATACGGTGGCGCGCGTCGCCGACCTGGTGCCCGCGCGCGTGCTGTGGGGCGCCGACTTCCGTCGCCACGCCGCGTTCGTCGCGGCGGCGGACCGGTGGTCGGCCGACCAGGCCGCCGCGTACCAGTTGCGCCGGCTGCGCGAGATCATCACCCTGGCCTACGAGAAGACGGAGCACTACCGACAGACGTGGAAGGCGCTGGGGTTTCATCCCGGCGACTTGAGATCGCTGGACGACTTGCGGCGGCTGCCGACGATTGACAAGCAGACCGTGCTCGAGCACGGGCCGCGGATGCGCGCCCGGCCGATCACGGACGCTTCGGTTGATTATGTCTCGACCGGCGGTAGCAGCGGCACGCCGCTGCACTTCTACATCGGGCGCGAGAGGTCGGCGGTCGAGTTCGCGTATCTGACGGCGGCGTGGCAGCGGGCGGGCTATCGACCCGGGATGCCGCTGGCCGAACTCCGCGGCCGCGTTGTGCCGCCCGGCCGCCGCGGCGTGCGGCACGAGTACGACCCCATCCTGCGGCGGCACTACTACAGCAACTTCCACACGACGGACGACGACTTGCGACGTTACCTTGCCCACCTGGCCTCGATCGGGCCGTGCTTCCTGCACGTGTATCCCTCGTCCGCGGCGACGCTGGCGCGGTTCATCGAGCGCAGCGGGCAGGCTGTGCCGAGCAACCTGCGCGGCTTGCTGGTCGGCTCCGAGACGGTATTCGCCGATGAGCGGGCCCTGGTGGAGCGTATCTTCGGCGTCCGCTACTTCTCCTGGTACGGCCACACCGAGAAGCTCGTGCTGGCCGCCGAGTGTGAACACGCGACGGACTACCACGTCTTCCCGACGTACGGATATTGCGAGCTGCTCGATGAAGCGGGGCGGCCGATCACCACGCCAGGACAGCGCGGCGAGATTGTCGGCACCGGCTTCATCAACACGGTCATGCCGTTCATTCGTTACCGCACGGGCGACTACGCGACGTACGCGGCCGGCCGCTGCGACGCGTGCGGGCGGCAGCATCCCGTATTGCGCGACGTGGAAGGGCGCCGGCCGTCCGGGGCGCTGGTCACGCGCGACCGCGACCTGGTCTCCATGACCGCGCTGAACGTCCACGACGACACGTTTCGCAATGTGCGGCGGTACCAGTTCTATCAGGACACCGTGGGACACGCGGTGGTCCGCGTCGTTCCGGTCAACGGCTTCTGTGAAGACGACCAAGCCCGCGTCTTGCGGACGCTGGCCCAACGACTCGGCGACCGCGTGACGCTGACTCTCGAAGTCTGCGACGACATTCCCCTGACGCCGCGCGGCAAGGCGATTTGGGTTGAGCAGCGTCTGGACATCGCGGCCTGGACGGGGCGGCGGCCGGGCGATCGGAGCACCCCATGAAGCAGATTGTGCAGAACTACAACAGCGGCGCGCTGCAACTCGCCGACGTGCCCGTGCCGCTGTGTCGACCGGGCGGGGTGCTGGTGCGGGCGGCGTATTCGCTGGTCAGCGCCGGCACGGAGCGCATGAAGGTCGATCAGGCCCGCATGAGCCTGCTCGCCAAGGCCCGCGCCCGGCCCGATCAGGTGCGGCAAGTGCTCCAGAGCGTGCGGCAGAACGGCGTGGTGGACACGTATCGGAAGGTCCGCGAACGCCTCGACGCCCTCACGCCGCTGGGCTACAGCCTCGCCGGCGTCGTCGAAGAAGTTGGGGCGGGGATCGACGAGTTCCGCGTCGGCGACCGGGTGGCATGCGCGGGCGAGGGCATCGCGTGTCACGCCGAGTTCGTCACCGTCCCGCGTAATCTTTGTGCGAAGGTGCCCGACGGCGTTGACCTCAAGGACGCCGCGTTCGGCACCGTCGGGGCCATCGCTCTGCACGGGGTTCGGCAGGCGGGCGTGACGATCGGTGACAGCGTGCTCGTGATCGGGTTGGGGCTGGTCGGCCTGTTGGCGGTCCAGATTCTCAAGGCCGCCGGCTGCCGCGTGATCGGCGTCGATCTCGACGCCCACAAGCTCGACCTGGCGCGGGCTTGCGGTGCCGACCTGGTGCTCAACCGCATGGAGCCGGCGCTGGTGGAGAATGTACAGGAGTTCACCGGCCATGCCGGCGTGGACGTGGCCTACGTGGCCGCCGGCGCCAACAGCGCCGACCCGCTCGACCTGGCGGGTCAGGTGACCCGCGACCGCGGTCGCGTCGTCATCGTTGGTCAGGTGCGGGTCGCCGCCGATTGGCGGGCCTATTATCAGAAAGAGCTGTCGGTCGTGATGTCCCGGTCGTACGGTCCGGGGCGCTATGACCCGACGTACGAGCGCAAGGGCATCGACTACCCCGTGGGCTACGTGCGGTGGACCCTGCGCCGCAATCTGGCGGAGTTCCTGCGGCTGGTGGCGACGGGGGCCGTGCGGCCGGCGCGACTCTCGCCCGCGGTGTATCCGCTGGCCGAGGCCGAGGCGGTCTACGAGGGGCTGCACAACGGCCGGCACGCCGCCGGGTTGTTGTTCGAGTATCCGCCCGATGCCGCCCGCACGCCCCGCGTCGAGCTCCCCCACGGGAAGACCAACGGCCGCTCCCGTGGCGCCGGACCAGAGCCTGCCGGCCGTGGCGGGAGTCCGGCGTCACGGGTGCCCGGGACCAATGGCGTATCGCGGACGGTCCGCGTCGGCCTGATTGGCGCCGGGAACTTCGCCACCGGCACGCTAATACCGGCGTTGAAAGCGGCCGGGGACGTGCGGCTGCGGGGTGTTTGCTCGGCGGGCGGCCTGTCGGCGACGAGTGCCGGTCAGCGGCACGGCTTCGAGTACGTCGCGAGCGACTACCGCGAGTTGCTCGCTGACCATGACATCGACGCGGTGGTGATTGCCACGCGACATGACACACACGCGCGTTTCGCCGCCGAGGCGTTGCGGGCCGGCAAGCACGTCTTTGTGGAAAAACCGCTGGCGCTGACGCCGGAGCAATTGGATGAGGTCGTCAACGCTCAACAAGCGAGCGGCGGCATACTCATGGTCGGATTCAATCGTCGCTTCAGCCCGCTCAGCGTCGCGGTCCGCGATTTCTTCACGCCCCACACGGGGCCGCTGGCGGTGGTCTGCCGGGTGAACGCCGGCCCGCTGAAAGCCGACTCGTGGTATCAGGATGCCGAGGAGGGCGGCTGGCGGATCGTCAGCGAAGGCTGCCACTTCGTGGACCTGATCCAATTCCTGGCCGGCAGCCCGCCGGTGCAGGTGTCAGCCGAGATGCTCGGCGGTGCGACGACCGGCGGCCCGCACGACAACTGTGTCGTCACGCTCAGGCTGGCCGATGGCTCGCTCGGCACGCTCGTCTATCTTGCCAACGGCGATCCGGCCTTCGACAAGGAGCGGATCGAGGTCTTTGGTCAAGGCCGGGCGGCGGCGATCGAGAACTGGCACTGTGCCCGGGTGTTCGGGGGTGGGCGGGCGCGAAAGATCAAAGCCCGCGGATCGGGCAAGGGCCACCGGCACGAGATGGCCGCGTTTGTGGACGCGATCCGTACCGGCGGCCCGTCGCCGCTGCCCCTGGAGCAGGCCGTCGCCGCCACGCTGGCCACGCTTGCAATTCAAGCTGCGCTAACCGCAGGTGGCCCCGTGCTGGTTGGTGGTTCTTCAGTCACGGACCCCCACGACGCCGGACTCGGAGGTCCGGCGCTACTTGGGGAGTGCGGGCGTCTCGCCGGCGATGGGGAGTACGGGCGTCCCGCCCGCGCGTAGCGGCCGGGCTCCGCACCGGCCGTTGAACGCCGGAGCACTGCTCAAGAGCAGCAGCCCACGCGTGCCGGCACCCTGGCCGCGCTGGCGATTCCGGCCGCGCTGGTCGGCGGCAGCTCCGCAACTGCGGGCGTCCCGCGGCCAACAGAACCATGACCATGCCACACGACACCTTGACCGCTACCGACAGCCAGACTCAGGTCGTGCAGGCGCATTTCGACGCGGTCAGCCGCCAGTGGGCCGCGCGCTACGACGGCCCGCCGCGGCGCATGTCCGATCTGGACCTGCAACTGCGGCGGGAGACCGCGCGGCGGTGGTTACAGGGCCATACGGCGGCGGCGGAGCGACCACTGCACGTCCTCGACGTGGGTTGCGGTCCGGGCCAGACGCTCGACGGCTTCTCACGCCGGCAGTTGCGCGTTCATGGCATCGACGTCTCACCCGAGATGATCGCGGCGGCGAGCCGGCGACACCCGGAGGACGAGTACCACGTCGGCGACGCGACGGCCTTGCCGTTTGCCGACGCGAGCATGGATGTCACGCTGTGCCTCGGCGTGCTTGAGTATGTGCCGGAGCCTCAGCAGGTATTGATGGAGTTGCGCCGCGTGCTGCGGCCCGGCGGCCGGCTGATCGTGTCGTTCCCGAACCGCATGAGCGTGTTTCGCCGACTGTCGCGGGTCGAGACCGCCGTCGAACGGTGGCTGCTCCAACTCGTGCGCCGTGGCGACGGGGCGACCCGCGTGGCCAAGCGACCGAAATACCGGCACCGACACTGGTCGTTGCGCGAGGCCCTGGGGTTGCTGAACGCGGCCGATTTCGTCGTCGAGCGCCGCCGGTTCCAGACCTTTGGCCTATGGGGCTGGCTCGGCCGCGGTCGGGCCGCCGTGGGATTGTCCGCGTGGCTGACGCGCCACTTGGGTGAACACGCGGCTATCGCGCGTTGGCTGGCCTGCACATTGGTGGTTCAAGCTCAACGTCCGTAGCGGCGATGAACGTGGTGCCCCGACCACCTCTGGCCGTCGAGGTGAGAGAAGGGCGAGGGGCGGCCCCCGCGCGGGACATCGACCCTCCCCCAACCCTTCCCTAAGTGGGAGGGGGGTGGATAGCCGTCTTATGATTCGCACCACTCTGCTCGCGGTAGCGGTGTTGGCCGTGATGGTTACGGCCACTCGTCGGTGGTACTGGGGCCTGTGCGGCCTCGTGCTGCTGACTGTGCTGCTCCAGAACCCAAACTTCCCCACCAACATGTTCGGCGTCCAGGGGCTGAACCCGTGGAACCTGACGTGCGTGGTGGTGGCGGCGTGCTGGCTGATGCAGCGGCGGGGCGAGGCGCCGGCGGCGCCGCTGCCGAGCGGCGCCTACATCCTGCTGGCGCTGTATGTCGCCCTGATCGTCATGACGAGCGCCGTGGCCGCCGCCGACATCGACTCGTTCCATTCCGGCCGGTGGGCCATCACCGACGTGCTGGTCAACGGCCTCATCAACCCGCTGAAATACCTGCTGGTGGGCGTGATGTTCGCCGACGGTGCGCGGACGCGACCCCGCGTTCGACTCGCCCTTGGGGTGGCGGTCGGCAGCGGGATTCTCTATTCGCTGCTGCTGTTCAAGACGATCAAGGGCCGCCTGTTCGGCATGGACTTCAACGACGCCCGCCGCCTGACGGACAAGCTCGTCGGCCTGCACGCCAACGACCTCGGGCAACTGCTGGCGTTCACGCTGTGGGCCGGGCTGCTGCTGTGGCTGATCCTGCCGCGCGGCTGGCTGCGGGTCGCCTGGCCGTTGGCCATCAGCACCGTGGTTCCCCCGTTCCTGGCCGTGCAATCGCGGGCCGGCTTTCTGGCCTTCGTCACGGCGGGACTGACGCTGGGGGCGCTGCGTTGGCGTCGGTTGTTGCTGCTGCTACCGCTGGCGGTTGGCCTGGTGGCGGTGTTGCGCCCGGATGTCGTTGAACGCGTCAGCATGGGAGTCGTTGGCGAAAACGAGGTCGACTGGGATACGGTCTCGGCCGGCCGGGTAACCAACATCTGGCCGCCGGTGTGGGCGCAGATCGGTCAGTCCCCCCTCCTCGGACACGGACGCTGGGGTATTCTACGGACGAGTTGCTACTACGATGTTCTGGCGGCGGAGCGCACCGTCCCGTCCCATCCGCACAATGCTTACCTGGAGGTCCTGCTCGACGCCGGCGTGCTTGGGCTGGCAGTTGGTCTGGCGTGTGCAGTCGGGGTGCTCTGGAGCTGTGTTGGCCTGTTGCGTACGGCCGATCGTGAAAGGGCGACGCTCGGCGCGGTCGGTCTGGCAGCATTGGCGGTGTTTCTGTCGGCAAGCGTAGCTGGTCTGAGCTTTTTCCCCACTCAGAGCCTGGTGCCCTACCTGTGTGTCTGGGGTGCCGTCGTGCGCGTCCGCGCAGCAGTGACCGCGCGGCAACCGCTGCATCGTGCTCTGTACATGGCGCATCCTGGTGGTTCGGAGTTCCGCCTGGCGAGGTTGCTTGGATGATAGTCCCGCTGGTTTATATCGCGTCGCCGAGTTACTCGGGCTCCACCCTGCTGACATTTCTGCTGAACACGCACCCCGCGATCGGTACGGTCGGCGAATTGAAGTGGGGCGCCATCGACCTGGAGACGTACCGCTGCTCGTGCGGCGAGCTGCTGCGCGAGTGTCCGTTCTGGGCGACGGTGGCGGAGCGGATGGCCGCCCGCGGTCTGCCGTTCGACCTGCGCCGACCGGCCACGGACTTCCGCTGCCGACCGCACCGGTTGGCGGATCGCCTGGTCCGTGCGCGGGTGCGTGCCGGCTTGTGCGAAGTGCTGCGCGACGGACTGGTTCGCAGGTTGCCCGTGTGGCGCCGGACTTGGCCGATCGTCGCAGCGGTAAACCGGGCCCTGATCGAGATCACGCTCGACTTGCAGCGGGCGCGCCTCTTCGTGGATTCATCCAAGGATCCGGTTCGCCTGAAATACCTGCTTGACACTGGCGACTATGACGTTCGCGTCATCCATCTTTTGCGCGACGGACGGGCGGTGACCCATTCCAGCATCCGCAACAAGACCGCACCGGCGGACCTCGCGGCCCGAGAGTGGGTTCGCACGCACCGCCAAATCGAACTCCTGGAACGTCGTCTTGGGACCGGTCGTCTGTGGCGCCTGCGCTACGAAGACCTGTGCGCCGAGCCGGGTGCCACGCTGAACAGTGTGTTCCGCTTCCTGGGTTTGGAACCCAACGACGCGCTCGCCGCCTTGGAGATCACCCCACACCACGTGCTCGGCAACCGCATGCGACTCAGTAACCGGTCCGCGGTGCGGCTGAACGAGGACTGGCGCAGCGCGCTAGCTTCGCACCACCGCGCCACCTTCGACCGGTTGGCCGGGGTGGTCAATCGTCGGTACGGCTATGCTTGACGCGACCGCAAATGTGGCAGGCCCAGGCACGCTAGCGGCCGCGCCGTCCAGCGGCACGCTATCGCCGGCCGGACCACGTGAGCGGCGCCTGGTGCGCAGCGTGCTGAGCAACTGGGGCTTCTCGCTGGTCGAACTGTTCGTCGGCTTCGCAATGCCGCGGTTGATCAGCGACCGGCTAGGCCAGGAATTGCTTGGTGTCTGGGACGTTAGCTGGTCGCTGGTGTTCTGGGTACGCTGGACCAATCTGGGTGTCACCGGAGCGGTCACACGTTATGTTGCTCACTACCGCGCTCTGCGCGACTGGGCGCGGCTCAACGCGTCGGTCAATACCAGCCTGGCGTTTCTACTGCTCGGCTGTCTGTTGGCAGTGAGCCTGGGAGGGGTATTCGCGGCCCTGGCGCCCTACATGTTGCGCGAACCGAGTCCGCAGGCCGTCAACGCAGCCGGTTGGACGATTATCTTGTTGACGGCCGCCGCCGGGCTGCAAATGCCCGCCGGGGTATTCAATTCCGTCATTACTGGGTACGAGCGGTTCGACTTGCTGAATGTCATTCGCTGCACGCGCGATATCACAGTTCTGCTGGCCGTGACTGGCTTGCTGCTGACTGGTGGCGGCCTGGCGGCCTGCGCCGCGGTCACCTTGGCGGCGGAAATGCTGGCCAGCGTCGCCAAGTACCTGGTGGCGCGACGCATTTGTCCGCATCTGCGGCTCTCCGCCCGCTACTGCCGCTGGCAGGCAGCGCGCGAACTGGGGCTCTTCGGCGGCAAGACGGTGGTGCGCGATCTGGCGCGCGGGGGAATATACCACCTCAGCAACCTGCTGGTGGCCGGCCTGCTCGGACCAGCAGCCGTTGCGGTGTACTCGCGGCAGCGCACGCTGGTCATGTACCTGACGCGTTTTGTCAAGCAGTATGCCAACGTGTTCATTCCCGCCAGCAGCGAACTGCACGCCGCCGGCGACCTACCGGCCCTGCGCCGCATGCTGGTGGATTCGGGCAGATACGCCTTTTATATAGCTTTGCCGCCCATTTGGCTGCTGTTGTTGCTTGGCGGTCCGCTGGTACAGACCTGGATGGGGCCCCACTACTCGGCCACGGCGGTATTGTCTATATTGGTAGTGGGCCACGCACTCACTATTCCTCAGACCAGCGCCTATTCCATACTAATGGGCATGAGCCAGCACGGAGCAGTGGCGCTCTACGAGGGCGTCGCGCTGGCGCTGAGCGCCATTCTGGGATGGCTGTTTCTCGGACCTTTGCAGTGGGGCCTGTGCGGGGCGGCGCTGGCGCTGGTCATTCCACTGACGATCAGCGGAGGGGTGCTGTTGCCTTGGGTGGCCTGCCGGCGTCTCGGCCTACCGCTGCCGAAATACCTATACCGAGTGGCCATTGGACCGCTAACGGCTTCTCTTCCCCTGCTTTCCGTCCTGGGAGTGGTGCGCGCTGCGCCACTGCCCGGTCCACTGTCGGTCCTGGCCATCGGTGTCGGTCTGGGAACCGTTGTCACAGCCCTGACGTATTGGCACTGGGTTGTCCCGCAGCCCCGCAAGCTGCGTCTGATGCACAACTGTGCACGCCTCGGCGCCTGGCTCTGGCGTCTGTGTCGGCCCGGCTACGGCTGCCGAAATGTCGAGGTGCGTTCGTGACAGCGGCAACAGGTAGACTGTCTATCTGCTTTGTGGCGCCCAAGAATTACCCATTGTTGGCGGAACGCGCCGACCTCGAACACATTGGCGGTGCTGAGGTGCAACGACTGCTGGTGGCGCGCGAGCTGGCGCGTCGCGGTTTCGCAGTCAGCTTTGTCACTCTCGACTACGGTCAACCCGACGGCATCGAGCATGACGGAATACGAGTCTACAAGATGTGTCGCGCCGACGCAGGCTGGCCGGCAATGCGCTTCGTTCACCCGCGCTGGACCGGTCTGTGGGCGGCCCTGGCGCGGGCCGACGCCGATTTCTACTACCAGCGCACCGCTGGTGTGGAAAGCGGACAGGTGGCGCTATGGTGTCGGCTGCGCCGCCGGGCGCTAGTTGTGGCGATTGCCAGCGATGCCGAGTGCGACCCGCGCCTGCCCGGAAAATCGAGGCGCGAGCGCTGGTTTTTCCATTACGCGCTCCGTCGTGCCCGGGTCGTGGTCACCCAGACACGCGCGCAGGCGGAACGACTGGTCAAGTGGTCGGGTGTGCGCGCGACCGTGATTCGCAGCGGCACCGTTGCTCCGCCGGAACGGCCGCTGGATGGCGCCACGAGTGCGGTGCTGCCGCGCGTGCTGTGGGTCGGTCGGTTCGCGACGCCGAAGCGGCCACAGTGGCTCAGTGAACTGGCGGCGGCGTGTCCGCAGTGGCATTTCGATGTAGTCGGTCAAGCGAATCAGCCGGGAAACGAGTGGACCCCGCTCCTGCGCGAGCTCCGTGCCCGGCCCAACGTGACCCTGCACGGCTATGTGCCCCACGCGCAGATCGGCAGATTCTACGAGCAGGCCACGCTCCTGTTGTGCACTAGTCTGTGGGAAGGGTATCCGAATACCTTCCTGGAGGCTTGGTCGCGTGGCTTGCCGGTGGTCTCCACGGTGGACCCGGACGGGGTGATCCGGCGACACGGCCTGGGTCGGGTGGCAACAACGCCGGACGATATTCGCGGAGCTATCGGGGAACTTGTTTCGGATTCGGCGCGCTGGCGGGCCTGCGCGGAGCGTGCGCGAAGTTACGTCGAACAGCACCACAGCATCGCCGCGGTCGGAGACGCCTACGAGCGTCTTCTCCGGGTACTGGCCGCGGGCACAGCGGTGGTGCCCGCGCCTGCCGGCCGCGCGATCGTGGACCATCAGTGACTTTCGAAACCGCCGCGATCCGGCCCGCGTCCGAGGTAGCCCTCGGTCACGCCCGGGATTTCAACACCACTGTCCACACATAGACACTCAGGCTTGAGGTGCAGCTTGGAATATACCTGTTCACGCAGGAACGCCAACTTCTCAGGTATAGACAGGCCGGGCGCGAACTCGGTGCTGATTACTAGCTGCGGATCGGCAAAGCCGGCCGTCATGCCGACCAGCCCGTGTGGGCCGGCCGGTCGTGCCCAATTATGGTTGTTGTTATCGGATACACAGTTGTAGTCGAGTTCCACGACACTACAGGCCGGCAGCGCGCCGATATCGCCCTGGCCGCTCTGGTTGCAGATATTGTTCAGGACTCGGGCCCCGCCGACAGTAGCGCGCACTGCTTCCAGCCACAAGCCGAACCAACCGTTGTTGTAGCAGGTATTGTTGAACACGGCGGCGCGCTCCGTGTCGGCCATGTCGATGCCGGCCCGCGGATTGTCGAAGAGTATGTTCTGATACACCAGATTGTCCAGGCCGCCACGTACACCGATCTTCATCCCGTTGCCGTCACCGTCCGGCGTGTTGTGCGGATTGGCTCGAAAGGCGATGTTGCGGCGAATGATGCAGCGCGTGGCACCCAGCTCGTCGTAATTGTCGTCGCCGTTGTGAAACGAGATGTTGTCCTCGATGATGCACTCGATCGCATAGCGACTGCCAATGCCGTCACTATGTTCGTCCAGCAGCCGATTGTCATAAGCAATGCAGCGTCGGATGGCGCAGTAGCGCGCCGCATATTGCGTCCAGCCGGGCCAGGTGTCCCATTCGGCCTCCGGCAGTCCCTGAGGAAAGCCGCTGTTGCCGGCTACCGGCGGCACTTGGGCGGTGGCTGCGGTCTGTGGCGGATCCTCACGCAGTTCGAAGCCGATGGAATTGTCGTGGCTGATGCAGTCTTCGAAGGTGACATAGCGCACCGGCCCGACGGTGCGGAATGCGCCACCGATCCAGCTCGGATCGTAATTGTTGTGATGAGCATGACACAGGCGAATGTTGACATGTTCAGTGGTATCGCCGGCGTAGATCACGGCCACGGCGGTACGTCGCGCGCCCGTCAACTCCAATCCTTCAAGATTCACGTAGCTGGCCTTGATCTGCACCAGCTCGCGCGTGGTGCCAGCCCGGCCGTCAAAGATCACCTGCTGGCCGACCGCGGCCCGGATCGTCAGCGGATAACCGGCCACGCCGCCGGCCGGCGATTGGATCAGCAGTACGGGCACGGTTGCCGCGCTGCTGCCGCTGTCATAGACGCCGGCGCGTGCAATTATTGTGTCTCCGGGATCGGCCACGTCGACCGCATGCTGCAACGTGCGGAATGGCGCCGTGAACGTGCCGGGAGACTGATCCGAGCCGTCAGGCGCAACGTAGTAGTTCCGCAAGGCCACAAAATCTGCGCCCGTCACCGGAGCGACTACATTCTGATAATCGCGCTCAGCCGGTTCAAAGCGATGGTCCGCGTCCGCCGTCACCCGACCACACCACCCCAGCGGTACGCGCTGGCTGTAGGTTCCGTCGGGCCCGCTGATAGCGGTGTAGTCCACACCCTGATAAGCGCCGCTGCCGATGAATACCAGCGCAGTATGCGCCCGCGGCAGACCATCGTAGCCGCGAATCGTGCCGGCGATATTGAATCCACCGACCTGAATCTGCCAGCGGCAGGCGAATTCGGCATTGAACGCGTCCTGCACCACGATGGTGGCTTCGTCCAGCCCCGCATAGCCGGGCGGCGGTTCATAGCTCAGCGTCACCGGTTCACCGGAACCGCTGGGAGAACCCTTGATCAGCACGGTGCCGCGCGGCGAGTCGGCAATCGACCAGACCAGTTCGGCCGGACCGGCGTCCGGATCGATGGCCACCAGCGTCACCTGGTTGGCCGGACTGGACAGCAGGCTGTCCATTTCGACGAAAGAGGCGAACGGACAGACTATCTCCAGCCGCGGACCGTCGTTTACGGCACCCACCCGCACGGTGACTACAGCCGGCTGGCTGGCAGCCGCGGCGTCGCGCACGAAAAAGCTAAAGCTGTCAGCGCCATTCCACTCCGGGGCAGGTTTGTAGATAATCCGGCAGTCTCCCCACTTGAGCGTGTACGGCAACTGGTCGTTAGTTATGGTCTGTCCGCTGGCCGCATCACGCAGTTGCCCGTGAGCCGGCCCTTCGGCGATAACATAAGTGAGCGGGTCATTCTCCGGGTCACTGCCGATCAGCTTCACCACAACCTCGCGGTCCTCATCGGTATCCACATTCTGCACGTGCGCTTGCGGAGGTTGATTCGATGCGACCTGAGCGCCAACAAAACCAGCATTACCAATGTCGGTTTTCACGGCGCGATACTGCCGATACGGCGGGTCGAACACGTACCCGGGGTGCGAGGGCGTGATACTTCCAGACCAATCGTAGGGTGCGCCGATGTGATAGTATCCGTCGGCGTCACTGGTCGTCACGCCGGCTCCGCTGACCGTCAGCCGTACGCCACGGATCGGACGGGCGGCTTGGTCGAGGATACGACCGCTGATGTGGACTCCCACGCTGACGGCCGCGTGATCCGCCAGAACACCAGGCCTGGTGGAGCAAGAGACCTCCAGCGTCGTGCCCAATAGCACCAATGATAGCCTAATGAGATGAATACCCGGGCTGTGAAAAGTATGCCACAGCTCGGCGTGCGTTTGCACGGGGCCGGCCTCGCGCTCATCGTCGAAGGACCAGATCAGGGTACCGTTCGGAAGCGGCTCGTCCCCCACCGTATAGGCCCAAGCCCGGACGGTCAAGCCCGGTGGGCCTTCTGTCGGCTCGACCGCAAAACGCAGCTCGGGATACACCACGATCTGTACCGTTGCCGGGTCGGATCGCTGCTCCCCGAGCAGCGCCGCGTAACTGAATTGCGCACGGCCCACGAAATCGTCAGGCGGAATGTAGTACACTTCGGCCACGTTGGGGCCGATCGGGCGCACTTCGCTCAGGGCTCCGGTTGCCGGCGGGGATACGATGACGAAGTTCACCCGTTGAGGCGTCAGGCTGCGACTCTCTAATAGGACGCGTGCTGGCACGCCCTTCGGCGTTATTAGCGCGACCTCCGCCGCGCTGATGCCTGGTTCGTTGCTGGTGCTGCCGGACATCTCGTCAGTTGCGGTGGGCAACTCGTCCGGGTTGTCGGGCGCGTCGTCAGTTGGTTCGTCATCGGTCAGCCCGGCGATGATGTTGTCCTGTTGATAATCGCCGGCTGCATCAACAGGACAACCACCCGTGGACATTGAGATTATTGCCACGACCAATACACACGCGACCACTTGCCCAGCAATAGCAGAGCACCGACCGTTCGCCTGAATCCATTCCGCCATCGGTGGTTCTCCATAGCGGGCCACGCGAGCTTTTTCCTGCTGCGCCCGATTTGCCCAGTTTGACAATTCAAAACTTGCGCATTGTTGCCAAGAAGACAATTATGAGACAAACCACGTCCTGTTTATCTCCTAGGCCGGAACACCCCTCGTGGCCCTGTGCGCCAAGGTGCCACGCCCTGCGACTGGCAAACGGTGTGCCGCGCTGCGCGCGCCCTGCAGAGACAACATTCGCATCTGACCGCGGCCTTGAGGGTGGCGCTATGTCCGAATACTGCGCTAATTCAAGAAGCATGAGTGTCAAATGACCCACACATCTGACTGTCGCACGCGAACTCGAAGTCGCGCCCCTCAGGGCGCCAGCGCCTGGCAGCGGGCCTTTAGCGACTCGCTGTCCCTGGCTCTCGCGAGCACACTGTGCGCCGCGCTACTGCTGCTGAGCGGGGCAGGCTACCGCCTGGCGCGATCACACTTGCAGCGTGCCGACGCCCCGGCGCTGCCGGCGGGAACACTCGCCCAGTTGCCGTTCCATCTGGGCGAATGGCGCGGTCGCGACGTACCGCTTCAGGAATCGGTTGTGCGAGCCGCTGACGTGGATGACCACATCAGCCGCATCTATAGCAATTCGGGACAGACTACTCCACTAAATGTCTTCATTGCGCTTGGTCGGCGCGCCCGCGACTTGATGCCGCATCGGCCGGAGGTGTGCTATCCCGGTGCTGGCTTCACGTTGCGCGGCCGCGCCGTAGAAAAACACCTCCTGTCGGACGGGAACGTTTTGGAAGCTACAATCTACACGTTCGGGCGAGGCGACTTCGGTGGCAGTCCGCTGGTTGTCTCCAACTTCTTCATCGTGGATGGCGAAGTGTGCCGCGACGTGTCACTGCTGCGCTCCCGGGCCTGGCGCGGACAATCGGCGATTCGGTATATGGTACAGGTACAACTGGTCGCCGCCGCGGACAGCGAAGATAACTCGATAACCGTGCTGGCGGCAATGAAGAACTTCACCAACCGCCTGGTGCCGCCCCTGCGTCGCCTGTTGACGGAGGTCGGGGTTGTCGCCACGGAGTCACAACCATGAGCATTGCTATGCCGGGCGTAGGCCGGATGGAGGTGGGCCTGAGCGCGGAGCAAACGCGGCGCAACGTTGTGCGCGGCGGCTTGCTGGTCGGCGGCCTGGTCGTATTGTGCTGGAGTCACTGGCCGACGATCAGCGACCTGTGGCGACAGTGGCAGCGTGATCCCAATTACTCAGTGGGCCAACTTGTCCCACTGGCTGCGCTATACCTGGTGTGGCAGCAGCGGCGCGCGCTGCGTGCCTTGCGCTCTGGCGTCTGTTGGTGGGGGGCGGGACTGCTGCTGGGAGCCGAGGCGACGCGCTACTTCGGGCTACTCTTCTTGTACGAGTCGATCGAGCGCTATGCCTTGGTCCTGGCGACCGGCGGACTGCTGTTGTGGGTCGGCGGCTGGAAGCTATTCTGGGAACTGCGCTGGATTCTGGCGTTTCTGACGTTGATGGTTCCGCTCCCGGGGCGCATCCACAATGCCATTGCCGGTCCGTTGCAGGACTGGGCGACCGCGGGAACAGTATTCGTGCTCGAGCTGATTGGCGTAACCGTGGTACGCGAGGGCAACGTGCTGTCTGTCAACGGGCACGTGCCCATCGGCATCGAGGAAGCGTGCAGCGGTCTACGGCTGTTGACGGCCTTCGTGGTGGTGGCGGCGCTCTTCATTCTCATCGTCCGTCGCCCCCGTTGGCAGCAGACCATACTGTTGCTTTCTAGTGTTCCCATCGCGTTGGCCTGCAACATCGTCCGCGTAGTGGCAACCGTAGTGTTGTACGTGACCTGTGGTGGCGAGACAGCCCAGCGCTTCGTGCACGACTTTGCCGGCATCATCATGATGCCGCTGGCGGTAGCGCTCCTTATTGGTGAACTGTGGTTGCTGGACCGGCTGGCACAGTCCACAGTCAGGCAGGCGCCCTCATCCATGAATGCCAGCCGGGCACAAGGGGTGCGCGCAGCGCAAGCCCCAGCTTCAACCGGAAGGGTGTGAGATGAACACATGTAGAAATGCTTATGTCGGTGTAGTAGTCATCCTGTTGGCAGGGTTATGTGCCGGCCCGGTAATCGCGGACGGCAACCCGACTGCCGTCCTGACCCATCGTGCGACGGAGCTGAGCGAGTCTGATCTGACCACGACTGCCGCGCCGACGGCCTCCAACGCTGGCGCAGTGCTCATTTGGGAAGATAACCCCGCGGTTGCTTCCATGTATGGCGCCGGTCTGGCAGCGCCCGGCACCCTGGTCGGTGGATCAGGAGTGGTCGTCGCCCGACCGCCGGATCCGACCGGCTTGATCAGCGGTGTGCCGCCGTCCGGTGTGGGCAGTGCTCCGGCTTGGGCGCCGGTCGGTGAAGCCAATCTCTCCGAGCCGGGTGGTGCTCCAGCGCCGCCCTTGCAAGTGTTGCCGGCGCCGGGCGCGGTCATCCTGGGGATTGTCGGCGTGGGCGCGTTGGCGGCCTATCAGCGTCGTCGGGCGTAAGGGTTTTCCCGCGCCAGCCCACAGGGCGGCGGGTTTTTGTTGCCGACCGGATGAGACGCGCCTTTACTTCATGTAGCTTCGGATCGCGCGCAAGTGGGCAGCATGCTCGCACAGCGCACTCCCGTCTGGCCGCCGAGAGGTAGCGCCGGGCGGTGCCGGCACGGTGAAGTAGGAGCCGGCGAGTCGGACGGCGTGTTGCCGAGGTGTGGTGTTGCCGGAGAAGGCAAATTCGTGAAGCAGCGTCGTAATATACTGTACTTGGGTGCAACGTTTGTTGCCGTTGCGCTGCACGCCGTCGCGCCCGCTGCGGCCGAGCTGGGTGTGGTGCAATCCAATCCCGGCGCCGCCCTTCGGTTGCCTCACAGTAACACCGCCAGGCTCGCCCGCGGGTTTGGTAGCGCCAGCGTGCTATTGACCACGCAGCCAGCGACCAACCCGCTGCCCGGTTGTTTGCACGAGCCCGTTGTTGACGAGCCGGATGGACTGGAGGCTCCCGCTGCCGGCCAGGAGCGGCCCGAAGTTCTGCGCCTCCCGGCCAGTCCGGACAGCCGCACGCTCTTCTGGTGGGCGCTCAGCAGTCTGGGGGCCTGGCAGCTCGGACGCTACAGCCGAAAACTGCACTTCGCTTCGCTGCCGGAGTGGTATCACGCCGGCGGTCCCGTGCAAATCGGACAATCACAGCGTTGGGACTTGCAGCGGCCGATGGGTGACGTCGCACTGTGGTACTGGCCGGTGCCGGCAACCACGGGACAGCCCAGGCTGCGGATCGTGGTTCATGACAGCGAGGATATCCGGTCATTCTTCCGTTCGCTGTCGCCAGCCGCCCCGCGCGGACCTCCGTGATCTCCGAATAGCTTGGTCATGTGTGTGCCCATCAGGTTTGGAAAAGAGCGACATGCGACCCGCTGCTAAGCAGGTGGGGTCGTGGATCACGGAGACAACACTGTGCAAAAGACAATCGCAATTATCACCATGTGCGGCCTGGTCGCCGGTCTGACGCCGGTGCTGGCTGGGTTCAGCTCGGTCGGCACCGCTCCCGGTGGCGAGGATCCGATTAAGAAGATTCTGGAAACCGTCTACGGCACTGGTTCCCTCACTGGCAGTGGCACGCTGCTGGGGACGGCCTACACCGTCTACACCGGCGGCGGGCTGACTTTCACACGCGTGGACGACTTCAGCGGCGCCAATGGCGGCCTGGGTTCGGGCGGCACAGCCGGCTCCAACCTGAACATCGTCAATGGTTTGCCCGGCGGGTCGACCACCGACCAGATTTGGGACGACGGATTCACTTTCGCTAAGGCCGAAGCCAAGTTCGCCGCTTTCACCCAGGAGTTCGGCTACGATGCCGGCAGCGGCTACACCAAGCTGTTCGACGTCATCGGCTCCGGTTACGCCGTCAGCGGCACTGGTGCCGTAAACCTCAGTGGCGAGGTATGGAAGTGGGTGCGCGGCGGCACGAACGGCCTGCACTACTCGAAGGACGGCGACAATGCCGACGGCGCCAACCACCTCGTCACCTATAAAGTGGATGGCCTCGGTGATGGCTACACCACTTGGGTGCTCTTCTGGGAGGATAAGAACGTCGGCGATCCCGGCGCGGACTGGGACTTCAATGACATGGTTATCGAGGTCAAGGCCGTTCCGCTTCCTGGCGCCGCCCTGCTGGGTGTTCTGGGCGTAGGATTGGTCAGCCGCCTGCGGCGCCGGCTATCGACGTAGCAGGCGGGCCAGTGCGAGAACATCTCGGCGGACACGAGCTGTCGGGCCTCCGAGATGTTTTGCAGCGCCTCTGTAACCTTCCTGCGGAAAGAAGCGTTCACGCATCGCTCCCACGGCGCATGCGACGTGGCGAGCGATGCGTGTTTCTTAGGGAAAACGGGCGCTGCGGCGTCAGGTGGCAGTACACAGCGACTTGTGTCACACATTCGTCCCGTCCGTTGTGTCACGTGGGTCGCCGTCGTATCACCGCGCAAATCTGCTGCGTTGCAAGTGAGGCAGGACTACCCTGGACCGCAGCTGCCGGGCGCGCCCTGGCGACATCGGGCACAGCCCGGCGCTGCGAGCAGCGCTACGGCGCGCACCACCATCAAGCACGCGGCGGCCACCGGCTGCTCTGCTGCCGGCAGAGTTTCCTATCTGGAGGGCGAATCATGACGACCAACATATCGACAAGCGCCCGTAACGACCTTCACGCGCACGCCGCCCCGCGCGGTTGGCGCCGACACCACAGGCGCACGGGCGGCATCAATTGGCGCACGCTGTTGACGCTGGCAGCGGTGATGGCAGTCATTGGTGTGGGACTGGTGGGCTTGCGACAATGGCGACGAGCAACCGTGGCCCGGCAGGCCCGCGCATTGGCTGACATCGCGGTCCAACAGGGTGACTGGGCTGCGGCGGCCCGCCACCTGCGCATTTATCTCGAGAAATCGCCCGACGACCGCGAAGCCCTGGCGCAATACGGGCGTGCCCAACTGTATGTGCGTCCGTTGACGTCTGCTAACGTCGGTGCCGCCATCGGCGCCTACCGTCGTCTTTTGCGCCTCGATCGGCGAAATATCACGGCCTACGAGAAGCTACGTCTGATCTACAGTGAAACCGGCAATGCTGGCGGCCTGTCCTACTTGGCCGAGCAGGTTCTCGCGCAGGATCCGAGCAACGCCGACGCGCGTCTGACCAAGGCGCGAGCACTGTTGATGCAGAAGCGAGCCGCCGATGCACGCCAGGAGTTGGACATGCTCCTGACCGACGCGCGCCGCGCGGCGGTGCCTGACGATGCCAAGGTGGACGCCTACGGTCTGATCAGTGCCATCATTGCTGAGGATGCTCGGGCCGACGCCCTGGCCGAGGCCCGTCAGTGGCTCGATCGAGCCGTGGAGCTGTCGCCGAACGCTGCCAAAGCCCGTCTGTGGCGTGCCCGCTTTCTGCGAACGCACGCGCGACAACTCGGTGATGAGGAGCAGGTAGCGGCCGTGCTGCGCGCGGACCTGATTCAGGCGGCGACGAATCCCGACCCCGATCCGCACGTCATGCTCGCAGTCTGCGAGGAATGGCTGGCCCTGGGCGAACTCGATAAAGCCGACGCGGCGCTGACCGCGACGGAGACGATCGACCCCGAAGCCCTGGAGCGTTACTACCTCGACCCCAGCGATTGGCTGGCGGCACGTTTCGTACTCGCCGCCGACCTGGCCCTGCGGCGCGGTGTCACTGCCGACGATGGCCGCTTGGCCGACGAAGCCCTGGCAAAACTGACCGAGCGTCGGCAGCGCGGCCGCGTGTTGCCAGCAGCAGTCGAGCTGCTGGCAGCCGCGGGACTCGTCGATCGGGCTACCGCTTGTCTAAAAGAGTACCGCGAACTACTGATGCTGGCGGGACGCAACCCGGCCGCCGACGAGCGCATCGCTCTCCTGGAAGCGGTCGTAGCCCGAGCTGCCGGGCACCCGCAGCAGGTCATCGCGTCTTTGGAGCCGCTGGTGACGCGTGCCGCCGCCCGGCCTCCGGCCCTCAAGATGCTGGCCGAGGCTTACGAGGCAATCGGGCAGCCACGGCGGGCGGTCCGATTTCTGGACGCCTACATCGGGCAGGTTGCTGATCCGAACGCTCTGCGCCGGCTGGCCCGACTGAATCTGGACTTGAACCGCGCAGCGCCGGCGCTGGCGGCCGCGCACCGGGCTGAAGCGCTCGACCTCGGCGACTTGTCCGCCAAGCTACTGCGTATCGAGGCTGAGCTACGGCTGGCCGAGCCGACCACAACGCCTGCCGATCGAAACAGACTGCTGTCCGAATTGAACGCCCTGCGAGAAAGGCACTCAGACGAGCCTCAGGTGGCCGTCTTGCTGGCTGCCGCTGCCCTGGCGGCGGGAGACCAGCTTCGTGCCGAGTCGGAGCTGCGCCGCGCGGAGACCGAGTGCCGCGACCCGCTGCCGGCCGTGCTGCTGCGCGCTCGCCTGCGAGCGGCTGACGGTGGGGCGCCGGCCGCCATCGAGATCTTGCAGGCAGCTTGCCAACGTTGGCCGTCTCGTATCGAACCGTTGTTGGCTTGGGTAGAGCTGGAGGTGTCTCAGGGCCACTATGCCCAAGCATTAGCCTTGCTGGAAGCGGCCCCCGGTCCCGCCGACGCGGTCTCTGGTGCTCAGCTCGCCCTGCGCCGCGGTTGGTTGCTGCTGCGCTCCGGTCAGCAGCGCGACGGGTGGGTCACCTTGAAAGCTCTGGCAGATGCCGACGGTGCTCCGGTCGTGTCGCGCTGCGGCGCGTTGGCGCTGCTGATGGATGAGCCGGAGACTACCACTGAGCAGGCTGGTTCGTTGCTGGAGCAACTACGCACTTTGGAGGGCGTCGAGCATGGTCTGCGGTGGCGATTCTATCAGGCTCGGCTTTGGCTAACAGACAGCACGCCGCCCGACCGCCGACGTCAGGCGGCCGACCTGCTCCAGCAGTGCTTGCAGTTCGATCCTGGTTGGGAAGCGCCGGCCTTGCTGCTCGGGCAATTGCGCGAACAAGAAGGAGACTTGGCCGGCGCCGAAGCGATCTACCGTCGCGCGCTGGCTGAGAACCCGACGGCCAGCAGCGCGCTGGGACGTTTGGCGGCCCTGCTCGAGCGACAAGGGCGGCTTGAAGACGTTCTCGGGGTGCTGGACGAGTTCGCGCCGCTGCCACGGCGGCCCGCGGGCCTGTCGGTCAGCGAGCTACGAATCCACGCAGTGGATGCTGGCCCCGTGGTTCCGCCGCCTGCGTCGGCGCCCGGCGGCTTCGAACCGCGTTTGGCTGCGACGTTGGCCCGTCTGAGTTTCAGGCAGGATGCTAACCTGGAGCAGGCCCTGCGCTACCTCGACGCCGCGAATACCGGCGGTGCGGAGCCTTGGCTTCTGACCGCGACGCGTGTGTCCCTGTTGCGGGCTGCCGGGCAGACCAAGCAGGCTCGCGAATTGCTTGATGCCTTGGCGACTGACACGCCGTCCCTGGAGGCGGGCTTGTTGCGCGCACGCTACCTGGTTGCCGACGGAGAACTGACTGCCGCCGAAGCTACTCTGCGACAACTGCTGGAATCCGCGTGCGACCCGCGCGCGTATGCCGCATTGGCGTCGTTCTACGTTGGTCGCCAGCGCCTCACCGACGCCCGCGCCGTACTGGAGCAGGGTCTGGTGCATTTCCCGCAGCATCATGAATTGAGTGGGCAGTTGGCCGAGACCCTGTTGGCCCACGCTACGCCGGCCGACCGGCCACAGTTGCAACAGTTGCTTGCCGACCTTGAGCAGCAACGCCCCGGCGACCCGTTGGTGGCTGTGTTACGGGCTCGAGTGCTGGCGCTGGACGGTACGCCGGCGGCGCTTCAGGCCGCCTGCGACCTGCTCGCCGGCGTCGTCGAGGTGCAACCGGCGCTGCTGCCTGCTTATCTCTGGCTGGCGGACTACCACACGCGCCTGGGCGATCATGGCGCTACGCGTACCTGGGCCCTGCGTGGCTTGGCGGCCCAACCCCGTCAGCCTGAGCTGCTGCTCTGGCAGGCACGGTCCGAACTGGCCCTCGGAAATCTGGCCTTGGCCGGTGAACTGGCCCGCGCGGTGCTCAGCGAAAGGCCGGTTGATCCGGAAGCTGCGATGCTGCTGGCAGCGACAGCGGTCAAAGATCCGACGGCACGCCCCGAGGCTCTGGCCGCCCTGGCCCGGGCCGCCGAGACGCATCCGCTGGCCGAAGCGCTGCGCCTTACGCAGGCGCGGCTCCTGCTGGCAGACGGCCAGCCGGAAGCGGCGATCACGCTGCTCGAAGAGTTGCGCTCCGCCAATGACGGTCGCGCCAGCGTGGCGTGCCTCTTGGCGCTGGCAAATGCGTATGCTGCCGCCGATCGCCTCGCACCGGCACGCGAAGCACTGTTGACGGCACGCCGGTCGCAGCCCAACGATCCGGCGGTGATCGACGCCTTGGTCGCCTGGCTGGCAGGGCGCAGCGAGATGACCGAGCTTCATCGGCTTGTGGACGAGCTTTGTCAACAGTCCGATCTGCCGGCCGAGGTGTTGCTTCGGACGGCCCGCACGATGCTCGACTCTTCAAATCGTCGCCTGGGCGAGCTGGCAAGCGATCTCTTGCGACGCGCTATCGCCCAAGAGTCAGCCGCGTACAACGTCCGCGGGGATGCTGCCAACCTGCTGTATCGGGCGGGTGCCGTGGAGTCGGCGATCGCCGCCTACCAGGATTTACTCGCCGCGCAACCCGACGACGCCCGCTGCCTGAACGACCTGGCCTGGATCTTGGCCGAGGCCCGGCAGAACTATGCCGCGGCGCTGGAACTCGCCGACCGCGGCCTGCGACACCACCCGGACGATCCCGACCTGCTGGACACACGCGGCATGATATTGCTGAACCTGCCCGGGCGCATGGCGCAGGCGCGGGCCGATTTCGAGCGCTGTGCTGCTGTGCTCAGCCGGCGCGCACCCGGCAGTGCCGCACAGGCCCGGGCTTTGTGGCAACTCGGGCGCGTCTGTTTCGACCTGGGCGATCCATCGGCGGCGCGCTCCGCCATCCGCGAAGCGCTCGAAATCGACCGTCGATCTAGCGTGTTCACCGCCGACGAGCGGCCGCAGGTCCATCGTTTGTTGGAGCGGTTGACGCAAAAGCAGTGATGCCAGTCGTGCTCATAACGGCACGCCGGCTTGGGCACAGAAACGTTTGGCCGCGCAGCCGGTGACTGCGCGAGCAATATACCGAGTCGTTGGCGAGAACCGCTTGGCGGCTGTCTTGTGTGTGACGTGAGGCGCTCGTGTGCCGTAAAGGCGTCGGCTGTGTTCATTGCCTGGCTTCTGCCGAGCTTCCAGAGCCGCAGAGCTGCTGAGCGCCGGTGCCACCGCCGGGCCCCTGGCGGGTTGGCCCACACGCCCTGCGGGGGGCCTGGAGACAGCCAGCGCGCCGGTTCTGGACCGGTAACAACGGTTCTGCCGTCCCTCGGCTGGCCGCCGTGAGG
>Ga0129299_1000625_pt1 | contig 22805 bp, 18 predicted proteins | sample ConPoolayeCmetaG_FD_94477 | JGI IMG/M metagenome (GOLD analysis project Ga0129299, IMG submission 94477) | Hot spring microbial mat communities from California, USA to study Microbial Dark Matter (Phase II) - Cone Pool mat layer C metaG ...
AAACCCTACGGGATTGTCGAAAACAGGCAATCTGCTGCGTTGCGGGAGGTTCGGAGTATGGGCATACACCTTCACCTCCCGCGCCTTGCGTCTTGCCTGTTTTGGCCAATCGCAAAATCTGGGATTATTACACCAGGAAACATTGGGTGGGAACCGGTTTCGCAATTTGCTTCGGTGGTGGTATGGAGGCACAGCGGCGCATCCCGCTGCCCATTGGCTGCACAGGGACAATCGCAAAATCTGGGTTCATGATGAAACAGGATCGCATGGTTATGGATATTGGAAAGCCCAGAGATGCGAAGCTCAAACGCCTCGCGAGGTGGTGGCTGGTTTTGGCGGGTGTGGTGTTTGGTGTGATGCTTGCCGCCGCGCAGACAGATGAGCCGGAAGTGGACGAGCAGAGCGAACCTAATGCGCCGGCTCAAGGACCCACCGGCGAAGGAAGCGCCCGTGAGGAAGCCGCGGCAGACACTTCCGCATCTGCAGACGATTCGCCCTATGCTCAGTTGGAAATTTTTACCGAGTCCTTGCTACACATCAAGAAGCGCTATGTAGATGAGAAAACCTACAAGGAAATAATCTACGGTGCTTTGCACGGGATGCTGGAAAAGCTCGATCAACATAGCGCGTTCCTGGAACGCGAAGAATATAGCGAGCTGCAAGACGACACGGCTGGCAAGTTCAGCGGAATCGGTATTCACATCGGTATAAAAAATGGGGTCTTAACCATTATCGCGCCCATTGAAGATACGCCAGGTTTTCGAGCTGGTCTGCAGTCGGGAGATGCCATTGTCGAAATAGATGGTCAAAAGACCGCCGGGATTACCTTGCGCGAGGCGGTGAAACGGATGCGGGGTCCCAAGGGTACCCGGGTTACGTTGACGATTCGGCGCCAGGACGAAGAGATGGCCCGCAAGGTTGAAATCATTCGCGACGACATTGTCGTCCCCAGCGTCAAAGGGGCGCGGATAATTGCCGACGGTGTTGGTTATGTGCGGGTGACTCAGTTCACAGAGCCGACTGCGGAACATCTTCGTCAGGCGATTACCAATTTGCTCACCCAAAAGATGGAGGCTCTGGTGCTCGATTTGCGGAGCAATCCAGGCGGACTTCTGAAGTCGGCGATCGAGGTGGCGCAACTGTTTTTGCGTAAAGATGATCTGATTGTCACCACCCGCGGACGGAAGGGCGTCACGGAGGAAGTGCAAACGCGCGCTGGTGGGCAATGGCATTTTGTGGATTTTCCGATGGTGGTGCTTGTCAACGGGGGGAGCGCCAGTGCTTCGGAAATTGTGGCCGGCGCCCTGCGTGACAACAGACGGGCGATACTCCTGGGGACTACGACTTTCGGGAAAGGCTCGGTGCAGAGCCTGATTCCGTTGAGCAGTGACCAGAAATCGGCCTTGCGGCTCACAGTAGCGCGCTACTACACGCCCAACGGCAGGCAAATCCACGAAAAAGGTATTGATCCGGATATTCCGGTCTACGTGACGCCGGAGGAGTGGCGCAAAGTGCAAATCCGCCGTGCCCATCTCGAAAACCCTGAGATCTTCAGCGAGGAGGAGAAGAAACAATATGCCGAAGTCGTCGATCGGCAACTCCAACGGGCAGTTGATCTCCTGCAAGCATTGAAGATATTCCGGTGAACATTCTGGGTATTGAGACATCCTGCGATGAGACGGCTGCCGCAGTTGTGCGTGATGGTCGGATGGTCCTCTCTAACGTCGTATTCAGCCAGAGCGATCTGCATAGTCCTTACGGCGGCGTGGTGCCGGAAATTGCCGCCCGCAGTCACGTGGAAACATTGCCGGCGATTATTGAATCGGCGGTCGAGAAGGCTGGTTTTACATGGCAGGATCTGGATGCGATAGCGGTTACTTGTGGACCTGGGCTGGCCACTTCTTTGTTGGTAGGGCTGGCGGCGGCCAAGGGCCTTGCTCTCCGACTGGGACTGCCTCTGTGCGGCGTTAATCACATCGAAGCACATATCTATTCTGTGTTTTTATCCAGCGCCGCGCCGCCTGTGGAAAGTGTGTGTCCTTTCGTGGCCCTGGTCGTTTCCGGGGGGCATACTTGTCTGGTGCGTGTGGACGGGTTGGGCAGCTACCGTTTACTTGGGCAGACTGTTGACGACGCCGCCGGTGAGGCTTTTGACAAGGGCGCTAATCTGTTGGGACTCGGCTATCCTGGCGGTCCTGCTGTTGAGCGCGCAAGTCGCGGAGGCGATCCCCAATATGTGGACTTTCCGCGGGGACGGCAGCGGCCCGATCGGATTCGCCTGTCGAACGTCGACGCTGAGGTTTGTTTCAGTTTCAGCGGATTGAAGACGTCCCTTCGATATTATCTTCGTGACCATCCTATGGCCGAAGGCGAGGACTCCGCGCGGCGGTTGGCGTCATTGGCCGCGAGTTATCAGGAGGCAATCGTAGATGCGCTCGTGAGTCGCTGTGACAAGGCCTTGACCGGCGTAGGATGCTTGGCCGTTGGCGGCGGGGTAGCCCTCAACAGTCGCCTGCGGGAAAAGCTGAGTTGCCTGACACAACAACGCGGTGTCCGGCTGTTGGTTGCGGAGCCTAGGTATTGTGCCGATAATGCCGCCATGGTGGCGGGGCTGGCAGGCGTGGGGCGGGGCGTATGGGGAGATGCCGCCAGCGAACTTGATGCCCAGCCCAATTTGGCGCTGACCGAAATGGGTTGACACACAGATCACTAAACGCCAATATTTTGGGAAAGTGGAACGACCTATAATGATGTTTCACGCGAGGGACTTAATCATGCATTTCAGAATGCGGTACGCACTGGTTAGTTTCGTGGTTGCTACAGGGTTGGCCGGCGTATGTCCGGAGTTGCAGGCAGCGCCGGTACTTATGGTTATTCCTCCCCGTCATACGGTAGTGCAGCTTGCCTTCGATATTGCCCGATTGCGCCCCACTTATCTGGTGGCTTACGACACGAGAGCGCCGGGGGGTATGCTTGTGCTGCACTTCTGGGACCCCTACAAGCGGGATTGGGTCAAGACCAATCTCGAGGAGTATATGGCAGGGGCGCTGTTTGACGAGCTGCCTGAGCGTGTTTTTGTGATCGGCTCCGACATTGACGTACCGCGGGAGGTGCTGGAGGGCACGCGTTGGGGCGCGGAGATACAACGCGTGCGGTCCCTGCGTGTGGTTGATGTGGTGAATGCCCTCGACACGGCGCTGTGTTTCAAGCGAACGGAGTGGAAATGGCTGGCCGGGCGCTACGGGCTTAAGATTATGGATCTTAACGCGGAGCGGCGACGTTACGGACGGTATGGCAAACCAGGCACTGTACGGCCGCCCCAGCGGTTGCCGACGGTTCCACCGCCTGAGACCATCCCTTCCGTACCGTTACCACATGAGCCATCCGGTATGCCGGCGCCGGAACCGGTTGAGCCTTTGCCGCAAGACAATTAACCCAGGATTTTGCGGTTTGAGAATGGTCTTCTGTTCTTCCCTCCCGACGCGGTCGGACGTTGCCTGAACTGCGCCGCCTCCCAGTTGGGGGGGCGGGAAGGAATCAGATCAGGACGTGAACCAGACAACACGCTGGACCAAAACAACCCCAGCGGGAGAACCTACCTTGAACCCAGATTTTGCGTTTGAGAAATGGCCGGGTTGCCTGACCTGTCGGCAAAACATGGTGTTTGGACACTGTGTGATTTGAACGAACAAACATAGAAAAGTGAATACGGACAATGTGGCAAAGAGGCCATTTCTCAAACCGCGAGGGATTGTCCGGAGCGCGGCATCTGCTTTGTTGCGAGGCGCTTGCAGTATGGGAATACAGCGGCGCGTCTCCTGCCGCGCATCTGCCGCACTCGGGTCAATCGCAAAATCCGGGTTGAACCCGGATTTTGCGATTGGCCAAAACAGGCAAGATGCAAGGCGCGGGAGGTGCAGGTGTATGCCCATACTCCGAACCTCCCGCAACGCAGCAGATTGCCCGTTTTCGACAATCCTGAAGGGTTTGAGAATCGGCTGCTTTTTCTCTTCAGATATGGCCTTCACATTTCGGTGCAAAAGATGGGCAACTGCATTGCATTTCAACTTCTTTGCGGGCAGCACGATACAAATACCTGCCAATTCTCAAACGCAAAATCTGGGTTGAATGAAAGTGCGAAAAATTCTGGACACTACCGGGCAACGTTGCTCTCCGGCCATTTGATCGAGACAATATCCGGCTTTGAGAGGTTTCGCCGGGTGGGGGAGGAGGGGGATAGACTTCTTTCGGCTTTTTGACGATGGTACGTCAGACCCGAACTTGACCGTTGCCGTGAATGATGTACTTGTATGTGGTAAGTTCTTCCAAAGCCATTGGTCCACGCGCATGAATTTTGTCAGTGCTAATACCGATCTCGGCCCCCATTCCGAATTCGCCTCCATCGGTGAAACGGGTAGAGGCGTTGACGTATACCGCCGCTGAGTCTACTTCGCGAGTGAAGGCCTTCTGCGCAGCTTTTGAGTCGGAGACGATCGCGTCAGAATGACGGGAACCATACCGATTGATGTGGTCAATTGCCTCACGAACTGACGAGACTACCCGGACCGCCAGAATCAGATCAAGGTATTCTGCGTACCAATCTTCCTCGGTGGCGGCTTCTATCTCGAGAAGGATCTTCCGTGTGGCTGGACAGCCCCGTAGGCGTACTCCGTATTTAGCATAACGTTCGGCCATTTTGGGCAGAAACACAGGCGCAATTTTTTCGTGGACCAGCAGCGTCTCCATAGCGTTGCAAACTCCGGGCCTCTGACACTTGGCATTCTCGCAAATATTCAAGGCCATTTCGAGATTCGCCGCTTCGTCGACGTAAACGTGGCATACGCCTTTATAGTGCTTTATCACCGGCACCCGCGCATGCTCAGTTATCGCACGGATGAGAGCCTCGCCGCCCCGCGGTATGACTAAATCGACTTTGCCTTCGAGTTGCACCAGTTGTCGGACGACTTCATGCTCGGGACTCCGAATAATCTGCAAGGCATGCTCGGGCAGACCATGACGCCGGCCTCCCTCCTCCAACGCTTCGGCAATGGCAATGTTGGAACGGAGCGCCTCCTTTCCCCCTCGCAAAATGACAGCGTTGGCTGTCTTCAAACAAAGGGCGGCGCTATCGGCAGTCACGTTCGGACGTGCCTCGTATATGATGGCAATGACTCCGATGGGAACCCGCTGCCTAATAATCTCCAGGCCATTGGGGCGAATCCATCGACTGATACGCGTGCCGACAGGGTCTTTCAGTTCTGCCACCGTACGGATAGCCTTGGCCATGGCGTCTAAACGGGACTCGTTAAGGAGCAGCCGGTCCAGCATGGCCGTGGACAACCCCGCCTGTCGCCCCGTTTCCATGTCCGCGCGATTGGCTTGGAGGATTGTCTCTCGCTGAGCTTCCAAGGCGTCAGCCATCCCGTGCAAAATGGTGTTTTTCCTGCGGGAACTGAGCAGAACCAGTTGACGCGCTGCCGCTACAGCCTGATCCGCAATGGTTACGACTTCCGCTGTCGGAGTCATGGGATACCTCACAAGCCTGAAGCCAGGATCAGTGTGCCAACATCCTCGCCAGCCATGATCTTCAGCAGAATTCGTGGGACTCGCCCGCTGGCGATCACCGAAATGCAGCCGGCTTTAGCCACCGCTTGGGCAGCCTTCAGCTTGGAAGCCATCCCGCCTTTGGAAAGCTGTGAATGGCCGGGAACTACCAGTCGGAAGGTTTGGGGAGTAATCGATTCCAGGTAGCGAATGCGTTGGCTGCGGCCGTTGCGGTGGTTTCGGAGCCCGTCGGTGGTGGTGAGAATAATAAGCAAATCGGCCCGGATTAACTTTGCCACGAGTGAGGCCAGATAATCGTTGTCGCCAAGCGCAAGATCGGCCTTTATTTCTTCATCAGCCACCACGTCGTTTTCGTTGATGATGGGAACTACTTTGTGACGGATCAAATTCTCGATCGTGCGGCGGGCGTTGCTGAGGCGAATTTTATGCTTGAAATCGTCATGTGTTAATAAAATCTGACCGACATTGCAGCCCGCCGCCGCAAAAAATTCGGCATATTTGGACATCAACCGCGTCTGTCCGATTGCAGCCGCCATTTGAAGGTCGGCGACGTCGGTGGGCCGTTCTTTCATGCCAAGCGCCTCCATACCGGCGCCAATGGCTCCGGAAGTGACAATTGCAACTTCGTAACCTTTCCGCTGCAGGGCGGCCAGGTCACGCACCAGGCTGCGCATGCGGCGCGTGTCGGGACGGCCGGATTTTTGAGTCAGAACGCCTGTGCCGATTTTCACGACCAGGCGGCGAGCCTCGGGAATTAGGCGACGATATTTCAACGAGCGTTGCATTTTTCTTGCTCAATAAGCCCAGATTTTGCGATTGACCAAAACAGGCAAGAGCAAGGCCCACGAGCTGAAGGTGTAAGCGCATACTCCGAACCTCCAGCGGCGCAGCAGATGGCCTGTTTTTGCCGAGCCCGAAGGGTTCGAGAATTGGCTCCTTTACTCTTCGGATGCGGCTTTCACTTTTCTGTGCCGAAGACGTAAAACTGCATTGCATTTCGACTTCTTTGCACCTACCGTGCTACGATAACTACCAGCCAATTCTCAAACGCAAAATCTGGGATAAGTTATCCGAATGTCTTTTTCTCTACAATGGAAAAACGTTAGAGCGTCAACCCGGATTCTGCGATGGGCCCGACCGCGGCCGATGTGCGGCGGGCGACGCACATCGGTATGAGCATACTGCCAGCAAGTAAGTTCCGGAACCCACTCTAACCCAGATTCTGCGATTGTCGAAAACAGGCAACATGCAAGGCGCGGGAGGTGAAGGTGTATGCCCATACTCCGAACCTCCCGCAACGCAGCAGATTGCCTGTTTTCGACAATCCCGTAGGGTTTGAGAATCGGCTGCTTTTTCTCTTCAGATATGGCTTTCACATTTCGGTGTAAAAGCCGGGCAACTGCATTGCATTTCAACTTGTTTGTGCGCAGCACGATACAAATACCTGCCAATTCTCAAACGCAGAATCTGGGTCTAATTCTGTCCTCAACCCAGTTCTCCCCGCGTGCATTCCCAAAACGTCGGTTTTCCCGGGGGGCGGCGTCAGGAAAGCAGTGCTCTCGGAGATCTCGCCCTGCCCGTACGTCCTGTTCGTCTGCAAAAGTCGGGGCGACGCCTCCCTGTCCGCCTCGCCGGGGCAGGCGAGCCTCAAAATGGTCTTATTCTTTTTTCTTGATGCAGCCGGGTGTTCGTTTCGCGGCGTAGTAACTTTTTTCCCGCGCGAAGCGAGGGAAAGCGTTGATCTCCGGCTGTTGCTCAAACGCAAAATCGGGAATGACACGCGTATGCGAGAGAAAAGACCCCCTGCCGAGCCCCCCCGCAAAGACTCGGACAAACCGGCCCGCGACCGAATCGCTGGAGGTCCGGAGCATGGGCACGCGTCTGGACGGCTTGCGCGTGGCGTCCCGCCCGTTTTGGGGATCGCAAGTTTTGGGTCAGATCACGATCAAAGTGAAGACCATGACAAAAATTGCCACCGACTCGATAATGCCAAGGGCCATGAGATAATTGGTGAATCCCTGTCCGGTTTCGGCCTGCGCATCGGCGGCTCCGGCAGCAATCAACCCTTGTCCCCAGGCTGACAGGCCCATAGCCAGTCCGCTAAAAAGTCCCCACCCGATAAGAGCGGCATAGGCTTTGCCTTCAAGCACAAGCGCGTTAATCCTGAACATTACGATCATTCCGTAGAAGGTCTGAGTAATTGGCGCACCGACAAAGACTGCAAGTAAAAAGGGCGCCACCTTATTTTGGAGATAGCATTTCTTCCATGCGCCGACCGCCGCTTGGCCCGCGGCCCTGATTCCCAAACACGATCCACATGCGGCCAGTGACAGCACGACGGCACCGGCACATTTAGCCCAGAACGCCGCATCCAGCATCATTTCGGTTGTCATTTTCTTCAGTCCTCCCTGGTTGTCTTTTTTTTATTTTTCAGGAATTAGAACTTTCTGTCTCCGTAACGACAAAAGGGCGGTAAGGCTTTCCCGACCACTCGAGGCCGAGATGCATCGAAAACTCCAAGGCGTTGAGTCGGATCCCGTGCACCAGAACGCTCATTGCCGAAAGCAGTATGTTGAAACCGTGCATCGCAAAAAGCAATAACGCGGCTACCGGTGCAAGCCATATGCGGTTGGACGCTAAGCCGGCGGCCATCGTATTGAAGGCCGCAGCCACTTTGAAGCCGGCCACGCCTAAAGCGTAAAGACGGGTGTAGGAGAGCACGTCGCCGAATGTGGACATTATGGAGAGCAGCAGCATAAGGTGATTGGCCCATTCACGCTTCAGTTGTCGAACGGGCGTCATGAATAATACGATTGCAGCAAGACTTGCCATCAGCATCCAGCGGTAACCGTCTGGCAGAGGTGTGCCGAACATCAGAAAGCGGGCCGCAAAAAACAGGGACCATACCATGCCGACCCAACCGAGCTGCGCGATGGCTCGCGAACTGTTGAGCATGCGTAAAGCGTTCCACAGATGCGCCAAGGTCAGGTGAACGGAGCCGATGAACAGGCAGAGACTCATAGTGTTCTGCTTGTCGGCCAGCCAGGCAGTGGTCGGCAGGCGTGCTTGCAGGGCTGCCAGCGGGGCTGGCAGTGGCTCGAGTCCGAAATATGCGCCGCTAAGAATGCCCCAGGTAATGGTGGTGACACTGAAAAGTGTGAGCAACCGGAACGGTTCAGGCGCAGCGGTTTTCCATTTTCGGCGTGCCCAGGCAGTCAGCCCGAGGAAGACGAGTCCGTAACCCGCGTCGCCCACGATCATGGCAAAAAACACGCTCAGAAAGATCAGAAACGACCAGCTGACGTCAACCTCGTGGTAGCCCGGCAATATCTTGAGCACCTTGAAAAGGGGCTCAATAGGGCGAATCCACGCCGGATTACGGATCAAAGTAGGAACCTGATCGCCTGGACTCGGTTCCTCCACCAGGAGACCCCACCCATGTTGATGGGCGGCTCGACGGACAGCCTCGACAGCGTCGACCGGGCAGAATCCCTGCAGCCAGATCAAGGCGCCTTGACGGCCGGCGCCCTCGCGAGCTAGGAGAAAAGCGAGGCGTGCTTCCAGCCGTTCGACCAAGGCCGCCACAGCATCGGCGGCGTGGCTGAGCTCGATAATCCGGCGATCAACCGCAGCCATTTCGGCCTTAACTGCCTCCAGTTCGCGTTTGACGTCAGCGAGCCGGCGGGCCGGCAGGGGTATTTCCACGGCTTCCGCGCGGACGTCGCCGCAGCCGATGACAGCGAAATAGCGCCCGCCGTCGTCTTCACGCAAAATGACGATGACAGCGCCTTCGGAAGCGGCGATGGGTTTACGGCGGTCAGCGGTACGATACAGCCGCAAGGTGATCCCCTGGTGGCCAAGTTCGCGTACTTGCGCGGGATCAAAATCTCCCAGGGGGTCAATAGCGGCTTTTTCTTCTATGAGCGTCTGCTCGCGCTCTTCCAGTTCTTTGCGCCGTGCCAGGAGCGACTCTATTTGTCTGACCACATCGATGCCGTCGTGGTGCGGCACGGTTTTTCCGGCGTCCGGTTTTTGCTTAGATCTGACAGCGTCCAGTTTATAAAGGGCGCTACGGGCACGCGCGAGTTCCTGGCTGGTCTTTTCCAGATCGGGACCAGCTGGTTCGCGAACGGCGACGAGATGGAGGACACCAAGTCGCCCCAGGGCGGCCAGTGTGGCAGCCTGGTCGCTTTCCAGAGCAACCACTGTGATTTTCTTCATTCGAACGATCATGCGACGCCCCTGGCTATGAACCTTCCTGAGTGGTGAAAACGTTGTTTGTTTCTCCGGCGTGCATGTGCCGCTTGGCCAGTTTGCTGCGCGCCACCGCGGCAGTCTGCTGTTCACCCAAAAATACTTTGATAATGCGAATATTCTCCTGGGTTTCGGGAATTTTCACCTTCTCGAATAGGTTGACACGCTGGGAAGTAATGCGCAGCTCTTCGGCGATGAGCCGCCGCTCTTCTTCGAGAATTTCCCTTTCCACGCGCAGGCGGATCAGGCGCTCCAGCGCTTCCAGTGCGTCGTCCACCCATGGCGGCGTAGCAAACAGATCGTACTTGTTCCGCTGTATCTCAACTTCTACCAACACCGGGATAACCACGCCGGCAATGTTACCTTCCTTCGTTCGTACGGCGCGAAGCGCAATGAGACTGGGGAGGTCAATCGGATCACATAACAGCTTTATCCAGCGATGGAAGGCGCTGCGAAGTTCATTTTCCAGCTTCTCGTTTTGAGTGATCAAGCTGGTCAGCCTGAGGATTTCGATCTGCAGTTGCTGCTTTTTCAGTTGCAGCATGGGCAGGAAGCGCTCGTAGCGTGCCAGGGCCTCGCGCTGCGCTTTCAATTCGTTCTTAGTATGCTTGAGCCGTGTGGCCATCTTGATATGTCCCGGTAACCTCAGTTGTTGCTGGAAATCGGCACGGATTCTTGTTCCGAACTTTTGACGGTCAGTTCCGTCCTGGGCCAGAATTTCTCGATCAGGGCGGTGGGAATGCCTGTTTCCATGGGTTCAAAACACTGCGCCAGAATGCGCCATCCTAAATCAAGTGCTGCTTCCAGAGGAATATTTACGGAGAGGTCCATCATTTCCTTCTCGAACAGTCGCCCGTACTTGAGTAATTTCAAATCCCATCCGCTCATTTTGAAGCCCATAGCCTGTTTTTCCAGCGCTTCGCGGTAAGCGGCATAAAGCTGAATCATGGCATTCATCAACGTGCGATGGTCAGCTCGTGTTTTACCGTTGACCAGTTGGCGCAAACGGCTCAGCGAGCGAAAGGGATCAATCACTCCGTTGCGCAGGTAGTACTGCCCTTCGGTGATGTAGCCCGTGTTGTCGGGAACAGGGTGCGTATCGTCGTCCCCCGGCATCGTGGTAACTGCCAAGATCGTGATCGAGCCGGCGGACTCGAAATCCACAGCCTTCTCATAGCGCGCGGCCAGCTGGCTGTAAAGATCGCCGGGATAGCCGCGATTGGAGGGCACCTGTTCCATGGTAATGGCAATCTCTTTCAAGGCGTCGGCAAAATTGGTCATATCAGTCAGCAGCACCAGCACGCGCTTCCCCTGCAGGGCGAATTGTTCGGCGATAGCCAGGCTGATGTCGGGCACCAGCAGACATTCCACGACGGGGTCGGCGGCGGTGTGCACGAAAAGAACTGCCCGCGAAAGCGCGCCGCTTTCCTCGATGGTATCGCGGAAGAAAAGGTAGTCGTCGTGTTTCAACCCCATGCCGCCCAGAATGATAATGTCGACTTCAGCTTGCAGCGCAATGCGCGCCAGCAACTGGTTGTAGGGTTGGCCGGGCGGGGCAAATATCGGCAGTTTCTGTGACTCCACGAGGGTATTGAAGACGTCGATCATTGGAATGCCTGTGCGGACCATTCGCCGGGGGATGATGCGCCGCACCGGATTGACGGAAGGGCCTCCAATCTCGATCAAATTCTCGGAAAGCAGGGGGCCATTGTCACGGGGCCGACCGTTGCCGGTGAAGATGCGGCCGAGCAAAGCCTCGGAAAATGATACGCGCATCGGATGCCCCAGAAAACGCACTTGCGCGTCGGTCGCTATGCCGCGGGCGCCGGCGAAAACTTGGAGCGACACTTCGTTGCCTCGGAGTCTAATTACCTGCGCGAGAGAAGTGCCTTGCCGTGAGGTCACTTCCGCCAGCTCCCGGTATCGAACCCCCGTAGCGCGGAGATTGATAACGTTGCCGGCGATGCTTTCCACGCGATGGTAAACTTTATGCATGGGGTGCCACCTCCCGGAGTTGCGCTTCGATCTGGCTCTGCAACGCCTGGAACCTTTCAGTGCCCATTTCTACCCGGTTCCAATCCCGGGTGAGCTGGGTCAAGCGATGAAAAAAACGCCGTGCGGCATCTTTGTCGGGAAAGCTCATCGGAGCCGTGAGAACTTTGTGGATTACGCCGAAAACGTGTCTTTGCCGTTCGGCGGAGGTAGCGGCGTCCACGGGATCGAACGCGTCCTGTTGCAGATAGGTAGCGTCGAGGTATTCCGCCTTGAGGTAGATGACAAAATCATCCATGGTAGTTCCCTCTTCCCCCACGACTTTCATCATCTGGGCGACATCGGCGCCGGTATGCAGAATACGCCTGGCGGCTGCCACCTGTTCTTCCGAGACGACGCTGCGGTATTTACTCCAGCTGTCGAGCGGATCAATAGCGGGGTAGCGGCGCGCATCTGACCGGGCTCGCGAGAGGCCGTGAAAAGCGCCCACGACTTTCAGCGTGGCCTGGGTAACAGGCTCGTCAAAATTGCCGCCGGCTGGGCTCACTGTGCCCCCGATGGTCACGGAGCCGGTGCGTCCGTCTTTGAGGCGCACTACGCCCCCGCGTTCGTAAAATGCCGCAACCACCGATTCAAGATAGGCCGGAAACGCCTCCTCGCCGGGAATTTCCTCAAGACGGCCTGACGTTTCCCGCAAAGCTTGGGCCCAACGGGAGGTGGAATCGGCCAGCAGGAGCACGTCGCGCCCCATTTGCCGATAGTATCCCGCAATCGTCACCGCCGTGTAGACTGAAGCTTCCCGCGCTGCGACCGGCATCGAACTGGTGTTGCAGATAATGACGGTCCGATCCATCAGCGATTTGCCGGTTCTCGGGTCAGGCAGCTTCGGAAATTCTCGCAAGGTTTCGACCACTTCGCCAGCGCGTTCCCCGCAGGCTGCGATCACGACTATATCCACTTCCGCGTAACGGCTGGTGATCTGCTGCAACACGGTTTTCCCTGCTCCAAACGGCCCCGGAATGCAGTAAGTGCCGCCCCGCGCAACCGGGAAAAAAGTATCAATTGCACGAATCTTGGTGATTAATGGTTCGGTCGGACGCAGACGTTCGCGGTATGCCACGATCGGCAATTTTACGGGCCACCGCTGGAGCATCGAGACTTCTCGGCGGTTACCCGCCGCATCGCGCAGAACAGCAATGGTCTGCTCGACGGTGTAGTTCCCTGGCGGCACTATGCTTTCGACCGTATACACGCCGGCCAGCCCGAAAGGCACCATAATATCGTGCTCGAAAATACCTTCCGGCACGAACCCGAGCGCTTCCCCCGCTGTGACCGTGGCGCCTATAGAAACCTTGGGAGTAAAAAACCACTGCCGGTCGCGGGCAATGGCGTTGATATAAGTGCCACGCCGCAAAAAATATCCACATTTGGCCGCGACCTCCACCAAGGGATTCTGCAACCCGTCGTAGATTTGACTCAACAAACCCGGCCCCAGCTCTGCGGATAACAGATGGCCGGAAAACTGCACGAGGTCGCCGACTGCCAAGCCTGTGGTATCCTCGAAGACTTGCATGTCGGCAAGGCGCCCACGCACCCTGACGACTTCGCTCATCAGGCCGACGCCATCCGTCATCGCAAACCCGACCTCGTTTTGACTGACAGAACCATCGAACTCCACAGTGATCAGGTTTCCGTTGACTCCTACGATTTTTCCAGTTGCGTTGCTCATGCTGGCTCTAATTGTGCTTGGGGCTGACTTTGCACTACTTCATTGGCACGTGCTGTACCCATTTTTTCGGTCATGCTCGCCCAACGTTCGACCAGGGTCAGTTTTAACGCGTAAGCTAGCAGAGCGTGGAGGCTGAAGGGGTTCAATCCCGCCAGCTCATCCAACTGCCGCCAACGAAAACGGTCAATAGCAAGCTCTCTTTCCAAAGGCGAGGTTCTGGAATAGGCCTCGCTCACGGCGTGTTCAATGGCCGCCTCGTAGCCGGGCGCTTCGCGGAGGTAAGGCGCTGCCTCGATCTGGAGCCGCAGGGCCCGGGTTCTCGCTATGGCATTACGAAGGTGTATTTCTCGCCGCCGCCATTCCTGCACAAAAGAGTTTTCCGAAGGCGTGGTGAGTGGTTCCGCGAGCGAGTCGAGCGTTTGCAGATCTTTTGCGGACATATGTTCCGCACAAAGGGCCCGAAATCGCTGGCAAGAAAAAGGAGGCGGCGCATCCAAGGAGAGTGTCGGAAGCGACGCAGCCAGAAAGTAGTAGTTCACTGTGTCCCCCTATCTGTGGCTGGATGGTCTGTGCCGGCGTTTTTCCGTACGGCGTGGCGGATGATTTCAGCGAGACGGGGCCGCAGCAACTGGCTCAAAGCCTCGGCTATAGCCGCGTCGGAAAAATCGTGCTCAGCGCCGTCAGCGCCAACCCTGACTCTGAAACCGCACACGATCCCATGATCGCTTTTGATTTCGAGCCCTCTTTTGATCAAGTCCGCATATTTTTGCGAAAAATACTGAAACAAATCATTCTGCAGCGCAGGCGCCACCAACGCCTCCAGCTTGCCACTGTTGCCGGTTTCAGCATAGATCCTCACAACCTCCGCCAGCATTTGCGCAAGATTCTCCAGCGTCAAGGCGCGGGCTACCTCTTGACGCACGAGGGCCTGAAAGCTTGCCTGAACTGCTTCTCCCACGGTCAAGATGACATCGCGGCCGGCCTGTTCGATTGATTTACGGGCGCGTTCCGCGAAATTCTTGGCTTCGACTTCGGCATTAGTCCGCAGTTCTGCTGCCTGTTGCTCTGCGCGGCGCACGATCTGTTCGGCTTCGCTCCGAGCCTTGGCCAGAATCTGTTCAGCCTCGATACGCGTCTTTTCCAAGCCCTCTTTTTGTATTCTATCCAGCAGACTCTGAAGATCTTCAGGCATAGTCTTGTTCTCTCTTCATTTGGTTTTTGCCCCAGCTTTTGCGTTTGAGATTTGGCTGGTACTCGTATGCCGCTGCGCGTGAAGAAGCTGCCCCAGATTTTGCGACGAGCGCGGATGCGTCGGATGCGAGGCGAGCGACGCTGCTGTATCTCCATACTTCCAGTAAAGTTAGTTTCGGAGCCATTTTCAAGGCGGCGTTCCTAAATGCCGTCACGTTCGGCCCATGTCCAACTCTTCCCAAGGTGCACCAACTTTTTCCACCGGCGCCAATCTTCCCCTTTTCTAGCAGCGTTCTCCCCGCGCCCCAATCTTTCCGCGGTGTAGTAACGTTTTCCTCGAGCATCATCTCTTCCCTGCCTAGTAACGTTCTTCCCTGGTGCCAATCTTCTCTTGGTGTAGTAACGTTCTCCCCGAGCGAAGCGAGGGGGAACGTTGTCCTTCGGTCAATTCCGCAGCGGTTTGGCAATTGGCCTTCTATTTTTCGCCTTACGTATTCACATTTCGATGATTGCGCCTCGAGCTGTTCTGTGTTTTGCGCGAAGTATGCAACATGTTATAGAAATCAACTGTTTTTCAAACATAAATCCGGGTTCGCTGCCAGTCGAGCGGAGGATCCGCAATATGCGGTTTACCCTTCAAGCGCCCCGAAGACGATATGGCCAGGACCGCCGGCCTTGGCACGCACAAGACTTTTGCCAAGCGCGGCAAGAATATCCTGCAAGCTGCGCTTCAGTTCTTTTTCGGTCTTCAAAACCATGGCTCCAATGGTCACGCTGATAGGCGTGGCCGTGCGACTAACCGCCTCGCGGGTGACCGCTCCGCTAATCTCGGCAAGTTTGGCCTGCGCTTCTTGTTCGGTGGTGCCGGACAGGCACAAAACGAACTCGTCAGCGCCGAATCTGGCCAGAATATCCATGTCGCTGATCCGCTTCTGGATAATCTGCACTACATCAGCCAGCAGGGCATGGGCGGCGTCAATGCCGAAGGTTTCCACGTAACGCCGGAATGCGTCTATGGCGATCAAAGCCATTGCGAGCGGATAGCCGTGGGTGCGGGCATGCTGGATTTCGCGTCCCACGGCGGGAACAAAAGCTTTGTATTGGAGCGCCTTTGAAGCGTCATCGATGGGAGACAGCTGTTTAGTAAGCTTCAGCAGATCGAACTTTTCCATCAAGTTGCCAATCAGATAGCCGATCACCTGAAGATGCAAGAGGTCCGACTCGTTGAACCGTTCGTGGTTGGCGCGATCACAGAAAATGTAGCCGACACCACGCTGATTTCTAATGATGGGCGCAATCACCACCGAAGTGAAATCATGCTCGAGCTTCAATTGTTTGTAGATTTCCGATTCGGGGTCCAAATCGTTCAGGAGCATCGGCTGCTGTTCAAGCACTACTTTTTCGGCCGTGGGACTCGGACCGGCTTGATGGTACTTTTTGACGAAGCTGTAGCTGATATTACGCGATATTTTTATGCGAAGCTCTTTGGTGTCCTCGTCGATCAAGATCACCGCCACGCTTTGACACGGAAAGTACACTTTCATGCTTTCCATGATCACGTGGAGGGCTTCCTCAAGCGAGAGGGCTCCATCCGACTCGCGCATTACGTGCACCAACCATCCGCCTAGCGTTGGCGTAATCATTTTGCCTCCATAAAGCCAAGACCCTCTTGAGTATCACCCGTATTTTAGCCTAAGAACCAAAGTGGGAGCCGGGCAACAAAAATCGCCCACAAGCTGTGGTTTTAAGCCTGATCAGAAGACGGTGGCGGCTGCATGGCGGCCGCCAGTTTTTCCAGCAATTCGAAGCGCTGTCTCACGCGACGATCGGCTTCTACGAACAGACGCTTGGCCCGTTCCGGATCGGATTTCAGCAGAATCTTGAAACGGTTTTCCTTCAGAGCATGCTCGCTGAACGGCATGGTGGGTGGCTTGCTGTCCAGCGTGAGTGGGTTTTTCCCCTGCCGGACCAGGTCCGGATTGTAACGGTACAGCGGAAAGTGACCGGAGTTGACCGCCTCTTTTTGGTGGGCCAGCCCCTCTACCATGTCGAAGCCGTGGGCAATGCAATGGGAATAAGCGATGATCAAAGCGGGTCCGTCATACGCGTCGGCCTCGACGAACGCTCGCACGACCTGGCTGGGGTTGGCTCCCAGCGCGACTTGAGCGACATAGACGTTGCCATAGCTGAGCACCATCAGACCCAGGTCTTTTTTCATGGCCGGACGCCCCGCCGCGGCAAACTTCGCCACCGCACCCATGGGGGTTGATTTTGAAGCCTGCCCGCCGGTGTTGGAGTATACTTCCGTATCCAGTACCAGCACGTTGACATTGCGTCCCGACGCCAGCACATGGTCAAGCCCGCCAAAACCAATGTCATAAGCCCATCCGTCGCCGCCGACGATCCAAACCGATTTCTTGACCAGATAATCCGCCACCGCCAGGAGGCGCTGACATGTTTCGCAGTCACACCGCGCCAGCATCTGTTTGAGCTCGGCTACCCGGGCGCGTTGTTGCTCGATCGCGGTTTGGGAAGACTGATCCGCGTCACGCACGGCTTCGAGCAGTTCCGCCGTAGGGCCATTGGAACAAGGCCGACGCAACAGTTTTTCGATTTGTTCCCGTGCGATTTCGTTGAACTTGTCCACGGCCAGACGCATGCCGAAACCGAACTCGGCGTTGTCCTCGAAGAGCGAATTCGACCACGTGGGCCCGCGACCGTCGGTTCGGGTAGTGTACGGCGTTGTCGGCAGGTTGCCGCCATAAATGGAGGAACAACCGGTAGCGTTGGCTATGTAGGCCCGGTCCCCGAACAGCTGCGTCAGCAGTTTAACGTAGGGCGTTTCACCGCAACCGGCGCAAGCCCCCGAAAATTCAAATAGCGGCGGCAATAACTGACTGCCTTTGACCGTCGCGGCGTTGAACAATTTCGGGTCGGGATCGGGCAGAGACAGGAAAAAGGCGAAGTTTTTGGCTTCCTTTTCGCGGAGCGGAATCTGGTCGGCCATCATGATCGCCCGGCGGCCGGTTTCCTGCTTGGTGGTTTTATCGCGTTCACGCCCCGGACAATGCCGGACGCACAGACCGCAGCCTGTGCAATCTTCGGGTGCCGCCTGCACGGTGAACTTCAACCCCTTGAATTCGGTCCCCGTGGCATCTTTGCTCTTGAAGTCCGGTGGCGCGTTGCGCAGGAGTTGCGGGTCATAAACCTTGACACGAATGGCCGCATGCGGACACACCAGGGAACATTGTGCGCACTGAATGCAAAGTTCCGGCGTCCACACGGGGATCTGCACCGCAATGTTCCGTTTTTCGTACTTCGTTGTGCCCGTCGGCCAGGTACCGTCCACGGGAATAGCGCTGACCGGCAGGCGATCGCCTTCCTGTCGCAGCAGAGTCGCAGTCATGTAACGGACAAATTCGGGAGCGTCCGACGGCACGGGCGGACGCATCTTCAGGCGTCCTGCCGGCTGGGACGGAACTTTAACTTCTTGCAGGGCGGCAATCGCGCTGTCCACGGCTTTGTAGTTTGATTGGACAATATCCTCGCCCTTGCGGCCATAGGCTTTCTTGATGGCGCCTTTCAGCGCCTTGATGGCCTCCTCAGGCGGAAGCACACCTGAAATGTAGAAGAAGCAGGTTTGCATAATTGTGTTGATGCGCCCGCCCAATCCGATCTTTTGCGCGAGTTTTACCGCGTCGATAACATAGAAACGGATGTTTTTGGAGATGATTTGCTCCTCGAGTTCATCCGGAAGATGATTCCAAACCTCCTCGGCAGAGTAAGGGCTGGCCAGCAGAAACACTGCGCCAGGCTTGGCATTTTTCAGCAAGTCGTACTTCTCTACGAAGGAAAAATTATGGCAGGCCACGAAATCAGCCTTGGAGCACAGATAAGGGCTTCGAATCAACTTTGGACCGAAACGCAAATGCGAGACGGTCATAGCGCCGGCTTTCTTGGAGTCGTACACAAAGTAGCCTTGGGCATAGTTGTCCGTCTCGTCGCCGATGATCTTGATTGAGTTTTTGTTGGCGCTGACCGTGCCATCGGAACCAAGTCCGTAAAATATGCATTCAATGCGTCCGGCTTCATGTTCCAGTTGCCAGGACTCGTCCACCGGCAGACTGGAGTGTGTGACGTCGTCTTGGATGCCAACCGTGAAGTGATTCTTGGGTTGCTTGGCGGCCAAGTTGTCGAACACGGCTTTGACCATGCCCGGCGTGAACTCTTTCGAACCGAGTCCGTAGCGGCCTCCCAAAATGAGGGGGTAATCCTGAAGGCGCAGCCAGCCGGCCTCCATGGCCTCGCCAATGGCGGTGCGCACATCGGCATAAAGCGGTTCGCCGATCGCGCCGGGTTCCTTGGTGCGATCCAACACGGCAATAGCTTTGACCGTGGGCGGGAGCGCTTCAGCAAACGCGCGGACATCGAACGGACGGTACAAGCGGACTTTAAGCACTCCCGCTTTCTCGCCCTTGCCCACAAGGTATTCCACAGTCTCGTGTGCCGTTTCAGCTCCTGAACACATCAGAACAATCACCCGCGTGGCGTCCGGCGCCCCTACGTAGTCGAACAGGCGGTACTGCCGACCGGTCAGTTGCGCAAATTTATCCATGTGCTTCTGCACAATGGCCGGTGTGGCCAAGTAGTAGGGATTTACCGTCTCGCGCCCCTGAAAATACACGTCCGGGTTTTGCGCTGTACCCCGCAACACGGGGCGGTCCGGCGTCATGGCGCGCTGGCGATGAGCCGCCACGAGCCGGTCATCAATCATTGCGCGGATGATTTCGCGCGAAACTTGTTCGATTTTCTGCACCTCGTGAGAAGTGCGGAAACCGTCGAAGAAATGCAGGAACGGTACCCGCGCCTCCAAGGTAGCAGCATGCGCAATGAGAGCCAGGTCAGCGGCTTCTTGAACGCTGGCGGAAGCGAGAAGCGCAAAGCCGGTGGCACGGACCGCCATCACGTCCGAGTGATCGCCAAATATGGAAAGAGCTTGGCAAGCCAGCGAACGTGCCGACACGTGAAATACGGTGGGCGTCAGCTCGCCGGCAATTTTGTACATATTAGGGACCATCAACAGCAAGCCCTGCGAGGCCGTAAAGGTGGTGGTCAAAGCTCCGGAACTGATCGCGCCATGCAAGGCACCCGCAGCGCCGCCTTCTGACTGCATTTCCACTACAATTGGAACGGTGCCCCAAATGTTGGTAACCCCCGCCGCACTCAGCTCGTCGGCGGTTTCTCCCATGGGCGAAGAAGGCGTAATCGGGTAAATGGCGCAAACTTCACTAACGGCGTGAGCAATTTCAGCTACAGCCTGATTGCCGTCAACGGTGACCATGTTGCCACGAGAACTCATAGTTGTCTCCTCAAGCTTGCCCGCTTAGGTATGCACGCACTTCCTCCAGGCGGCCGGCGCTGCCCAGCACTTGGTTCTTGTGCGCGATGTATTTTGCGTACTCGGCCATGAAGATCTTACCCGGGGGACGCAGGTCGAAATTTTCCGGATTGTCGCGGAAACTCTCGCGGTGCACTCGACACCAGACCAGTCGGCCGTCTGTGTCGATGTTCACTTTGGTCACGCCCATTTTCGTTGCCCGGCTGATCTGCGCCTCATCCACGCCCTTGGCGCCCTTGAGCTTGCCGCCGGCTGCATTGATGCGCCGCACCTCGTCTTCCGGCACGGAACTGGCACCGTGCATGACCAGCGGGAAACCTGGCAGGCGCTTCTGAATTTCGCGCAGCACCTCGAAATGAATCCCCTGTGTGCCGCTGAATTTATAGGCGCCATGGCTGGTTCCGATGGCGCAGGCCAGACTGTCGCACCCAGTGCGCTTGACGAATTCGGCAGCCTGATCGGGATCGGTCAGATGGGCTTTTTCCTCGCTGATGGAAACGTGTTCCTCGACGCCTCCCAACTGGCCCAGTTCGGCTTCAACGCAGATGCCCCTCGCGTGCGCCGCGTCGACCACGCGTTTGGTGATTTCGACGTTTTTTTCAAACGGTTCAGCGCTGGCATCGATCATAACCGAGGTGTAAAACCCGCTCTGAATGCAATCCATACAAGTGGCTTCATCCCCGTGATCCAGATGCACGGCGAAAATCGCGTCAGGGAAAATAGTGTCCGCCGCGCGGATCATGGCCTCAAGAAGGCGTTTGTCTGTGTACGAACGGGCACCTTTGGAGATCTGAATGATAAAAGGCGCCTTGCTTTCGAGATTGCCGCGGAAAAGGCCCATAAGCTGCTCGGCGTTGTTGATGTTGTACGCGCCCAGCGCATATTTTCCGTAAGCGTGCTTGAAAAGCGGAGCAGTCGATACAATCATGATTCTCCTTTCCTATATCCCTGGACAGAGCTGTTGGCGGCCCGAGCCGCCAAATATAGACTAGGTACTTTATCTGACCTCCCCTCCGGCGTCAAGAAGTGATCGTGGATTCTTGCGCGATTCAGACAGTGGGGAGACCCAGGCGACCTTGTTTCACCAGTGCACGTCATCCGCGCCCGCGTTCCCGTACGAGCCCATGAACCGCGCAAGGGGCCGGCGCACCGCGCTTCGCTCTAAGATGGCTCAACGGGCGCGAGCCAACCCGTTTTGACCGCGCAAACTTCCATTCCGGCCAGAGAACCTGCCGTGGGCTGAAATCTCAATTCGCGAGTCCGAGGTGTATCGCGTCGGCGGCAAAAAATCACCCTTCGGCTTTCTGAGCAACAAGCTCTGCGGCCGAATTCAAAAGCTTTTTCCGGACCTGTACTGCCGAGGGCAAACCACTGCCCCAGTTGCAGGTCATCAAGTTCATGCATCCCTTTCTCATTACCAAGCGTAGGCCATCGGTGCCTCACCGCCGGGGTCGGGGAAAATAGCGTCGAGCTGTTTGAGCACGCCCTCATCTAGCCCGCCATCCAGCGCTCGTACGGCCTCTTCCAACTGTTGTATAGTGCGCGGGCCGATGATCGGTGCCGTGACCACGGGGTTCTGCAGCAACCAGGCCAATGCGACTTCTGCAGGCGGGCGTCCCAGGGAGCGACAAAGCGCCTCGTAAGCCTCAATCCTGTTGCGGTGCTTTTCGAGGGCCTGTTGCACGCGCTCTGACGCGCGGCGGCCTTCTCTGGCGCCTTCGAGCACGCCGCCCAGCAACCCACCGGCCAGCGGGCTCCACGGGATCAACCCCAGTCCGAACGCCCGACAGGCGGGGATCACTTCGAGTTCGATCATGCGCGCATTCAGGTTGTAAAGGCTCTGCTCGGAAACCAAACCCAGGAAGGAACGTGCAGCAGCGGCGGCCTGGGCTTGGGCGATATTCCACGCGGCGAAATTGCTGCTGCCGACATAGAGCACTTTGCCCTGGAGTACGAGGATTTCCATCGCCTGCCAGATTTCATCCCAGGGGGCCTCGGTATCAACATGGTGCATCTGGTAGAGATCGATATAGTCCGTCTTGAGACGCCGCAGGCTCGCCTCGCAAGCGAGGCGGATATGTCGCGCCGAGAGCCCGCGGTCGTTCGGACCTTCGCCCATGTTGCCGAACACCTTGGTGGCAAGCACTACCTGTTCACGACGGTTGCCGCCTTGTGCGAACCACCGCCCGATGATCTGCTCTGTGATGCCTTCGCCGAGCTTCCATCCGTACACATCGGCCGTATCGAAAAACTGAAGGCCCAGTTCAAGCGCGCGATCCATGATGGCGTGTGCGGTTTTTTCGTCCGTCTGTGGGCCGAAATTCATCGTACCCAGGCACAACCGGCTGACTTTCAATGCTGTTCGTCCCAAACGTGTGTATTGCATGGTCGTTTTTCCATTCGGTTTCCGTTTTGTCGTCTTCTACAGTTCCAATTCGAGCCGAGGCGCATTCTATGCTGCCTTTGGCCCCCTCGGAAGTTCTTTTTCATCCCAGATTTTGCGATTGGCCGAAACAGGCAAGATGCAAGGCGCGGGAGGTGCAGGTGTATGCCCATACTCCGAACCTCCCGCAACGCAGCAGATTGCCTGTTTTCGACAATCCTGAAGGGTTTGAGAATCGGCTGCTTTTTTCTTCAGATGAGGCTTTCACATTCCGGTGCGCGCGTGCGAGCGGC
>Ga0129299_1000629_pt1 | contig 22764 bp, 20 predicted proteins | sample ConPoolayeCmetaG_FD_94477 | JGI IMG/M metagenome (GOLD analysis project Ga0129299, IMG submission 94477) | Hot spring microbial mat communities from California, USA to study Microbial Dark Matter (Phase II) - Cone Pool mat layer C metaG ...
ATGAAAAAAAAATTATAAATAAATAAATCATTAATAACACCAGTATATTTCTTTTGTGAAATCTATATAAAATTAGTTAGCTCAGAAAATCAAGTTTTAGTCATAAATAAAAACTTTCTTTGTAACCATTGAATTTTGTGTATATAATACAACAAAATACAAACCATTAGCCCAACCAGACGCATCAATGGGCAAGAAATTCTGATGATTTACATTGTTATGCTCATAAACGCATTGACCCATTAATGAGTAAATTTTTAAAGTATTAATTTTATCATATTGGTTTATTAATATCTCTCTGTTGATTGGAGAAAATGATGCCATGTTATATAAGTCAATAGAAGAATCTGACACATTTGTTATAATATTCTTTATTTTTATTAACTCAATTACATCACGAAAGACAATAGTATTATAATCTGTAAATGTAAGTTCAGAAGTTGTAACCCAGAAGGTTTGATTATCACTTTTGATGATTGACCAACTTTCGCCAAAATCTGTAGTAAGAATAATATGATTTTGAGTTCCAATGCAAACTCTTGCTGTGTCTTTCGAAGCAGTTGAAAACCCAACAAGACTAATAGGTTGAGTTGAAAATTTTAAATTCCAATTTTTCCCACCATCATCTGTTTTATAAAACTGATATACAAATTCACCTAATTCGGTATTTCTGTAATCTTTATAAGCTAAAATTGCCAAGCCAGTGTATAAATTTGAAAAAAAATATTTAACCTGTGGGTGTGGTTTATATCTGTGATATGAAAAAGTGATCAAATTGTGGTTAAAATTATTAGATCTATCAATCTCGAAAATTTTAAGTGTGTCGTCTGCCTGATTAATAGATTTATCAGTCAGCTAGACACCTTTATTATTGATGTAACTATAGTTGGATAATGAATCAGGCAAAATGAAAACTTCATAAGTATTCCATCCGTTTTCTGTTTTTAAAATTTTATTTTTATTTTGTATAAATCCTGTAAGTGTATCTTGCATTATAAACTGCTTGAAATTGAAGTCTTTTTGCAGAGGAATCTCTTCCCAATTTAATCCTTTATTTTTTGTTATTAAAATTATCGGATGATAATCTATTATCGAATCCTCAGTTTTATTGTAAATTGGTTTATTTAGAAAGGAAATAATAGTGTGCTGACTCATTCTAAAAATTTTATTCCTGGTGAATTGATTTCTAAAATAGTTATCTAATACAGTCAAACTATCCCAAGTATGGCCACCATCATCAGAAAGAATTATTTTAGGAATTTCAACATATTTAGTTTTAATCAATTCATAAACTGGCTGTATGACTAAATAATAACCTTCAGTAAATGAGTTAAAATCGAATATAGGACTAGTTTTTACGGGGAAATCTTTAAATACCTCGAAAGAATACTCAGCAATTGAAAAATTTAAAACACAAAAAAATATAACAATGATTTTTTTCATTTTCATCTTCCCTAAACTGAACAACAAACAGGTATGCAATTATATTGATTTTGTTCGCATTCTCCTTCAATAAATATTGAGGGTGTCTTCTGACATTTCCATTGAAAACCATCAAAATATACGTAATATTCCTGAAGGCAACAAACGATATTAATGTTATTGCATGGTTTTATTGCTTTTTTTTCATAATCCGCCTCCCAACAAGCTCCATCCATAATTCTCCATACATATTGAGGAGAAGTAGGATACAATGATATAAAAGCTAATTTAGTAACAGCTTCAAATATAATAGGAATAATCAACCTAAAAAAATATTTTAATAATAAAAAAAATTTAATACAAAAGGTATTTTGCTCTGATTTTTGTAAACTCCCGTATTCCTGCGGAGGCTTCTCTGATTATTTTTGAATCCCTTTCCTGATTTACAAAAAGCATATCAAACAGCTTTTCAGTTCCAGTTACTTTGATAAACATTGTTTTTGCATTTGGTTTGATATTATCAAGGAGAAATTTTTCGGGATGAATTTTCCTTATTTGCAAAAAAATCCGGAAACCGTAAGTATAGGGAGTAAAATGGTTATCGAGCGAAAATTCAAGTTTAAGTCCATCTATTTCGGATGGTCCGTTTTTGTTGACTATCTCGGAATAATTTGTCGGAATAAATTTAATGCCATTGAAACGATATTTTTTTAATTTTTTAAGAACTTCTTCGGTTTTAAACCCTCTAAATCCAATGAATTGAAATGGGATTTTTGTTCCGACAGCTAAATTAGCTATACCCAATTCGCCAAATATTCCAGTCATAGCAGCACCTTTGATTGCATCAGTTGTAGGAATGTTTGGAGAAGTAGGAAGCCAATTCAATCCGGTGTCCTCCCAGCTCATCCATCTTTGCCATTTTTTCATCCTGATAACTGTCAACTCGCATTTTTTCTGCTCGCCGCTTTCAAATTCACCCAGCCATCCTTCTTCGTTAATCATTAAAGCAAGTTCCCCGATTGTGCAGCCGTGAATATATGAAACCGGAATAATACCAACGAAGGATTCTCTGCCTTTTTCAACTGTATTTCCATCAACAATAAGACCTCCAAGAGGGTTTGGTCTGTCCAGAATTAAAACGGGGATGTTATTCTCGGCACAAGCTTCCATCATTTTGAACATTGTGCTGATATAAGTATAAGAGCGTATTCCAATGTCCTGCAAATCCACAACAACAGCATCACAGCCCTCAAGCTGATATTTAAGGGGTTTTCTATTTGCACCGTAGAGTGAATAAACAGGGACATTGTAAAGAGTGTCGTTGTTAACATATTTCCCAGCAGGTATATCACAATAAAATCCATGTTCAGGAGTGAAAATCGAAACCAACTGGAACTCAGCGGATTTGCTGAAAAGTTCAGCAGTCAACCTACCTTTGGAATCTCTTCCGGCATTATTTGTAAGCAGGGCAACTTTTTTTCCTTTGATAAGATTGAAATTCGATTCAACAAGAATATCAATTCCAAGTTTCAAAAAATGACCTTGTCTTTTTGTTTTTGCTTTAATGGGAGTATCACTAAAATTGAAAAGAATAATAATTATTAAAGCCAAAACAAAAGGCATAATTCTAAATCGTAATTAAAAAATATGCAATTTAAGTAGATAGGTTTAAATTACAATAATTTTGAATTCATCATCTTTGTCCGTAAGGTTTGTTGAGATAGGTTTGGGCTTCGTAATGTGAATTCTGGAAGTCCTTCCACGAAAGAATCTTATTATATTGCATAATAGCATATTTTCTTTTGCCCTGAAGGTCGAATATTTTACCGATTTTTAGGTTGGTAGCAATCATAAAACCAGAAGCCCCGTCTTTGTCGAGTTTCCTCGAGGCTTCATCACATTTATAAAAATACTTCAGAGCATTTTCGTAATCCCCTTTTTGCATCAAGGCAGTCCCAATATAGTAAAGAGCCTCCCTTGCAGTGAGCTCATCATACCCCGGTTTTTTATCCATATAATTCAATAAAATTTCTCTCCATGTTTCATCCCATTTTTGAATATCCCAGACATTAACGTAAGCCCTGCCGAGATATCTATGAAAGAAAGGATTATTTGGATAGCTTTTGTGGAGTTCCTCAGCTAATTGCAAAGCTTTGTAAGTATCTTTCTCAAATTCATGATAGATTTGAAGCAAAACAACTTTAGCTTCAACATTTGCATATCTTGCGTATTTAGCCGAAGCTTCCAATTGAAGAATGGCAAGTTTTTTATCGCCTTTTGGAGCAAATAATAAAAGAGGTTTTATTGCAGGGTATTGTTCAGGTAAAACCTCTGCAAAATAGTTGTAGATGCCTGTCCCGAGCATTATGTCATGATTGTTTGGAGCGGTTTGAAGGCATTTTAACAATATTTCGAAAGCATTATAACCATCGCTTGCTGCTTTAAACCAGCTATTACGAATAACATAGAACCTCCCACGATATCCAAGAGCACCCCCTTTGAAAAACAAAGCTCCAAGATCGAACTGATTGGTATCAAGAACCTTGTCACATACGTTTAATACTTTCTCGATTTTATTCAGAAATATGTTATCATATTCACGGGAATTTCTGAAAATTGCTATTTTCCACCATTCTACCATTGCATCAAGAAAATATCCCGCAGGATTATCGGGATAATCCTTTATAACTTTTCGGAAACTTTCTGAAGCTTTGTCGAATTTCATATCATATATGTATTCAGAGCCGAGTTTTATTAAGCTATCTGCATCGTTCTTTAGAATTGCCCATTGTGAAAGCAAATCCTGAGTTGCAATCAGGCAAAAAGTAGTTATCAAGAGAATATATCTTCTTATTTTTATCATAGGAAATTGTTTTCTGTTTCTATGTCAGTTCAAATACAAAAGAGAGTGACGAATTTATGATTTTGATTTGTGTATAAAATTTTCTGAAAGGATAGATTCAATATATGCTCTCTTAAAAAAAATTGATTTCAAGAAAGGCTTAATCGAAAAATATTTTAAAACCAAAGGAATTGTTAGAATCAAAAGAATTGTAGATATGATGCTACTTTCAAAACCAACTTCCTGATTTTCGATTAATAAAATTGGATTGTTCAAATCAGTTCGAAAAATTTCTATTCCGTAATAAAAACCACTAACAGGAGAACCAAGAATTAATGCCTGAAATAAATTCCAAAAAAAATGAAATGACAAAGGAAGCCAAAGACTACCTGTTCTTAAATACATCAACGATAGAAGCAAATTAGCTAAAAAAATATTAATTATGAAAACCGGATTATTTATATGATTGAACAAAATGTGTGCTAAAACAAAAAGAACTGATAAAATCAAAGTTGGTGAGTATTTTCCAAATCTTTGCAATAATGCCTGATAGATAACTCCCCTGAAAATTAATTCCTCAAATAATGCTAAAAAAAATAGAAGTATCAAAATGTCAAAAAAATAATCTACATTGAATTTATCAACTGAGGAGAATAATCTTAATCCATTGATTGCCTGATCGAATATTGTTATGAAAGTGAAAAAAAGAAGAGTATAGAAAAAAGGCACTAAAGTGAAATAAACAGTATCTCTGTTGAAAGAGAAACCAAAAGTTTTGAAAGAAGATTTCACCCTTAAGGATTCAATCAGAAGAGAGAAAAGCAGAATTAGTATTATTAGTGCAAATAGATTTTTTGAAATGGATAAAATGATTGACAGGAATGCCAAAAAAAATATAATCCTGACCCACCAGAAAGAAAGAATTTTCTGTATATTGTTAGCTGAGACCAGCACTATTCTGATTTTTTAGGTCTTACATTGGTTCAGATTGCATTTTGGAAATACGTTCAATATATTTTTCAATCTGTTCCTTCATCAGGTTGCGAACCTCCTCGTGTTCCGTTCCGACAATCATATAGTTCAATTGCGGGCAATAAGAAGCGTAATCGTTCTCGCCACGCCTTCTAATCAGAATTTCATAATCAAATGGGTCGGTACTAGTTGGTTTCACTACAGGCATATTTTTTTCTTCCTTATATTGTTAAATAATTTAATAGACTATCAAATAAAAAAAAATTGTATAGAATTTTACGTTTTTTTTCAAAAATAACTATTTGAAAAAAATTTTAAATTAAAATGAAATAAATTTTTTCTAAATTTTGATTTATTTTATTGATAATTTCAAATTTTGCTTGTTGGAAATCAGTTCGTTAATAAATAAAATTAAATCTATTGGTTTAAAAGTTGTTTTTCTAAAGGCATTTGATAAGTTAATCAAACCTTTTTATTATTACCAAAAGAAAAAAAGATTATCAAAGGAATCATCATTTATAGATTTACCTGAATGGTTTGATGATGTTCCGTTTTCTTATTTTAAGTTAAATGATTATACTGAAGTCCAAAATTTCCTTTCGTATGATTTTGAAAAAATTGAAAATATCCTTAGTCATAAATTTGATTTACTGGGTTCAGATTATCTAAGTGTTGATTATGATAATATAAATCAAATAAGTTACTTAATTGAAAAAGTTAAAAATGGTTATGAAATTAATTCAGCTAATACTCATAAATCGCTAAAAATATTGGAGTTAATTCAAAAGAACTATAAACCTGTTAACTGGCAATGTGATTTCAAAAGCAAATATGTTTGGAAATCAAGTCAAATTTCTGATGAGATAAAATATGGAAATGTTGAAAATGTTGATATAAAAGTTCCATGGGAGCTGGCACGGTTCAATGATTTTCCTCTACTTTCTATTTGTTACTTATTAACCGACGACGAAAAGCTTAAAGAAAGAATTGAATTTGAAGTCAGGAATAGAATTCTGGATTTTATAGCAATGAATCCTCCAGAATTTGGCGTAAACTGGATTAATTCAATGGAAGTAAGCATAAGAGCTGTTAACTGGCTGGTATCTTTTGACATCCTAAGACAGTCAGGAGCAGATTTTGATGGTGAATTCAAAAACATCTTTTTTTCAAGTATCTATTCTCATTACAGGTTTATAATTGAACATCCTGAGTGGTCTTCTGGAATGAGAGGAAATCATTATTTCACAAATATATGTTCATTGCTTATTATCTCTGCTTATCTACCAATTTCCAAAGAAACAACCGATACTCTTTTAAATTCGGTTATTAAATTAATCCAAGAAGTCTTCTATCAATTCAATGATGATGGTAGCAATTTCGAGGCTTCATCATACTATCATTGCTTTGTTCTTGAAGTATTGTTATTTACATTGGATATACTACAAAAATTACCACTACAAAAAACAAAAGCTATAAGTGAAATAAAGTCAGCTGGTATGGGATTCAAAAAGATTTCCAAAAATTTGTTTTTAACTAATATATTAATTAAAGACGGCTTGATAGATTTTGACAAAGAATTTTGGAAAAGGCTGCTTAAAGTAATTGAATTTACAGATGTTATTTTACTTAAAGATGGTTCGACGATTAATATTGGTGATGCTGATAGCGGGAAATATCTAAAATTCTCTGATAGTAATTATTTGTGGCTAAGGGAAATAATAGACAACATTGTCTATAAACAAAGTTATAATAATCAATTAAAGAAAAACATAGAAGTGTATTTTTTGTCAGATATTACCAAGAAAATTAGACATGAATTGGTTAATCTAAATCTTGATTTAAGTGATTATCGTAAGTCCATATATTTATTTAGAGATTTCGGTCTTTGTATGATTGATAACCAAAAGTTTAAATTATTTTTCAGATGCGGTTCTATTGGTCAGAAGGGTAAAGGCGGACACGCTCATAATGATCAGTTATCTATTATTCTTATTATTGATGAAATACCTATATTTATTGATAGTGGAACATATATTTATACTGGTAATCACATAATGAGAAATAAGTTTCGTTCAACTGAAATGCATAATACATTATCAATTAGTGGACTTGAGCAAAATCAATGGAATGAGGGAGGCAAAGATGAGCTTTTCTGGCTGAGAGATACATCAAGAGCGAAAATTACAAATTTCAATGAGAAAGAAATTGAAGGTATTCATTTTGGTTTTGGAAAACCGACGATTAGAAAAATTAAAGTAAATGATAAATCGATATTTGGTGAGGATTTACATGAATTGCCTATAGAAAAAAAGGTGTTATTTCATTTAAATCATTTTATTACTGAGCTCATAATGATTAATTATACTACTGTTGAAATTATTTATGATAAGATAACATTGCAAATTTCTTCTTTGGATGGTGAATTAAGAATTGAAGACACTGTGTGTTCCCCTGAATATGGTAAACTTATGAAAAATAAAGTTATTATAATTAGTTCCCTAAAGCAAAAAATTCAATGGACAATAACAATAATTAAGAAATGAAAGTACAGGAAAATATTGATAAAATAGCATGGTCATTGGCTGATAAAGCTCTTTTTGTTTTTTATGGATTCATTCAGCTTTTCCAGATAAGAAATCTTGAACCAGAAGAATTTGGATTGTATGCTTTGTTAATTGGCATTCATACTTGGATTTTTAATATTTCTGATTCTTTTGCTTTGAATAATATAATACAATTCGGAATGAGAAAGGAATCGAGAAAAAAAGTCAATACTCTTGCACTATTAATTCATTTATTATTGGCAATTGGCTCTTCAGCGGTTTTTTATTTTTTAACGGATTTATGGATTAATATATTCAAAGAAGAAAATTTTTATTTGGTTACAAATTCTCTGATAGTTCTTACTTTGCTAACCATTCCAAGAACTTATTGCTTGAAGTTTTTTTATAGAGACCACAATATGAAGGGACTTTTTTTTACTGACCTCGGTTTTTTCGGTTCAATGTCTATCCTAACAATATATATATTACTTTCCTTTAAAACTTTCAGGTTCGAGGATATGGTTAATATTTATTATGTTGGAATGACAATAAGTTCATTAATATCATTGATACTTACAAGAAAAAATTTGGTTTTTGGAATAAAAGGAGAAACAAAAATCAGGGAATTATTAAAATTTAGTTTTCCGATGACTTTATCAACCTTAGGTCATTCAATTCCCAAGAACTTAGATGTTGTTTTCCTGAAGCTTTTTTTTCCTTCCGCTACAATCGGTGTATATGGTTCAGCAAAAACATTATTCAGATTGTTTGATGAAGCCAATAATGCAGCCTACGGCTTGATTTATCCCGCAGCTGTCAGGCAGGTGGAAAAGAATGACAAAAAGGCACTGACTGATTTGATGACTAAATCAGTCTCATTTTTATTAATAATCTATGCTTTTTCTGTTTTATTTCTTGAGCTTGGGCTTAGTGATTTTTTCATAAAGTTATTTTTTCCTGTTAAGTATCATTTTTCAATCAGTCATTTTAATATTCTTATAATAAGTGCATTATTTTTGCCATTTGTGATTTTGTCAGTGATAATAAATGCACAGGGAAAACCATTTGTTGTTTTCAACTTTGTATTTATATCAGCAATCCTGTTTATTGTAGTAACTCTGTTAGTAGGTTTAAGCGGTTCAGAAAGATTGATTCCACTGGGATATTTAACTTATACAATGTCTCTGGGAATTTTAAGTTATTTTTATATTAAAAGACACATAGGTTTTAAACTGGTTGATCTGTTTAGAGGATTTAAGGACACAAAATCCTTCATCAAGGAACGATTAAGAAGAAAATAACCCAAGATTCGCTATAGATTAAGAATATAAGTGTAAATTATTTTTGTATGCAAACAACATCAAAAAAAGAAAGAATAGGCTGGTATTTTTATGATTGGGCAAATTCTGCCTTTTATACAATTGTTATAACTGTATTTCTTGGACCTTATTTATCAAGCATAGCTTTAAATGCAGCTGATTCCGAAAAGAACGTATATATTTTATCAATTCCAATTTATGCTGAATCCCTATTTGTGTATTCGATATCATTTTCTGTCATCCTTCAATTTTTTTTGTTACCATACTTAGGCTCTATAGCAGATTATACAAAATCCAAAAAGTTACTACTTGGTTTTTTTGCATTTCTTGGTTCATTTTCAACAATGGGATTGTATTTTTTGGAAGGCAACAACTTTCTTCTTGGTAGTATTCTGCTGGTCATTGCAAATGTCAGCTTTGGTGCTTCGGTTGTGGTTTATAATTCATTTTTGAATGATATCGCCGAAGCAAAAGACAGAGATAAAGTTTCTTCAATAGGATGGGCTATAGGTTATATCGGTGGTGGGATAATACTTCTAATCAATATTTTACTGTATTCTAATGCAGAAAATTTTAATATTTCAGGGAGTTATGCAATAAGAATTGGTCTTTTTTCAGCTGGATTCTGGTGGGCTGTATTTACTTTGATTCCTCTGAAATTATTAAAAGATAGAAAGAACAGGCTGAATCATGGTGACCAATCAGTTTTTGTTGGCGGAATCAAAGGTTTATTATCATCAATCAAGGATATTATAAAACATCCCCAGACATTATTATTTTTAATTGCCTATTTGTTTTATAATGATGGTATTCAGGCTGTTATAGCTGTCTCAGGACAATTTGCAAAATTCGAAATCGGGATGGATATAAGCTCTATAACTAAAATAATTTTAATGGTTCAATTTATTGCTTTCTTTGGATCTTTACTTTTTATGATTGTTGCAAGGAAAACAGATACAAAATCATCTATTATTATAAGTCTGATAATCTGGATTTGTGTTATCTTTTACTGCTTTTATTTTCTAACTACCGAAATGGAATTCTTCATTTTGGCAATAGTTATTGCTTTAGTTCTCGGGGGTTCACAAGCATTGAGTCGTTCATTATTTTCGAATTTGATACCTGTGGGTCAGGAAGCAAGGTTTTTTAGTTTTTATGAAGTTTCCGACAGAGGAACAAGCTGGTTAGGTCCATTTCTTTTTGGACTTGGACTTCAATTAACACATTCCTATAGATACGCGATATTATCTCTTTTGATTTTCTTTATTGTTGGTTTGATACTTCTTCTCTTCCTTAATCAGAAGAAAGGAATGGAATCAGCTGGAAACCTTCAAAATTAGACCTCTTCCTAATCTTTCCTATTTTTCAATGACTACTTTTTTGAACTTGACCTGATTACCTGAAATAAGAAACATTAAATAATTCCCGGTCACGACTTTATTTCCTGCAAAGTCAGTCAGGTCCCACATTATTTTATTATCTGATTCCAGTATATTAAATTTTTGTATAAGTCTTCCTTCAAAGTCGTAAATCAAAATATCACCGTTATAGTTGTTTGTGTTTGGCTCTAATACTAAAAATTTCTGAGCTGGATTGGGATAGACATTTAATTCAATATTATATTCAATATCTTTAGCTATAGGATTTGAAAGTAATTCTTCGATAACAAAATCCCAGATACCTCTTCCATAGGTTACGAAACGAGCTGTTCTAAGACTGGGTATATATTCGACTGACCAGAAAGTCTGATCAGGCGAATTTTTACTGGCTAAACTAAACCACTTATTCTGTTCAACAATATAAACGTAGGGTCCTGCTTCTGTTGCGGCAAAAATAAATTTTTCATCGTCCGAAATAGCAATTTTGTAAATTAATGTCCTTGGAAGTCCTGAATCAATCGGGGTGAAGTTCAATCCATTATCAACAGATACATAAGCTCCAGAATTAGAATAACCGCTACCTGCTATAAAGATTTTTCCAAATTGTAATTTTGAAGGAATAATGGAAGAGCCATAGAAATAATGACTTTCGGGACCTATTAAAGAATCATTTTTAATCCAATCAATTCCCTGATTTGTGGAAAAGAAGAATTTTCCTTTGTTAGTTAAAGCATAGAAATAATTATTATTTATTGGTGATATGGCAATAGCTGATAGTCTTGAACCATCCGAACCAAAGTTGAAAGGTAGCACTTTATATTTAATTGAATTCTCGACTAATTCAATATGAGTAAGAAATGAACAATTATCCTTAACAGGGCAGTCATTTCCACCTGCGGCAATATAGGCAGCCTTTGGATTTAATGGATCGGCTAAGATAGGGGGCATCCATAACCAATTTGTGAAATTAATTGTGCTAAAATTCCAATAATAAGCCTTGTAATTAATTTTATCTGGATTCTGATATAACATTGCAAAGCCGGGATAAACTGACCAGAGATTAGTTCCACCATCCGATGATGTCAGATGTCCATAGTCACCGCTTATAGTTTGTTCGAAACTCAGAATCTTTCCCGAATCATTAAGGCATCTCTGGAATCCCTGATCTTGAGAACCTACAAATATTATTCCGTCAGAATTTTGATATGTATAAGAACTGTAATATTGACTTACGTTTAAATCCATCAATGAAAGGTTTTCCACACTTCTTAAATTATCATAAGATTGATAGATTCCCCCGTCTGTGGAGATAAGAATCAATTCATCACCATCAGGAGTTTTGAAGCTTTGTATTCCGGGTATATCTGCATGAAGTTTGTTAATCGGGTCACCATAATATTCCGACCATGTATTGACTTTCGTCCAGTTCAAACCTCTGTCAAAGCTTCTATAAGCATCAACACCTCCGAAATACCAGATATCAGGATTAGCAAATGATATTTCAAAGCTGTTTTTATCAAAAGGTCCAAAGTTTAAACTTCCCCTTTTCTCCCAAGTTTTTCCAGCATCAGTGGAGGCGAAGAAATATGAGTTCGATGACTGATTGGTAATCATTATAGCAAGGAAGTCAGTTGGGGATTTATGTAAGCCTCTCAATTGGATATGTGTTATATTTTTGAACTCATCAAATTGATTTAATGTTGAAACCAAATTGGTTTCACCAATAGAATTAAGCAGGAAAAGAGAATCAGCGCTGATAAAGTAGAACTGAAAATTATCAGTGTTTATAAATTTAGGCGAAAAAATATCACAATGACTGACATTTGAAGGGAATGTATGTAACAAGGAAAAATTTTCACCGTAATCTTTTGATATATAGATAGTTGTAACAGCTTTCCAGTTATCATAATCCCATTCAAGAGCAAGAAGATAAAAAACAGGAGAATCACCGATTCTGATTCCTCTTTGAAGTCCACCCCATCTTGCAGCTTTTTCCAATCCTTTTGATTTTTGCCATGTTTTTCCTTCGTCATCACTATAATAACAAGAAGATGGGCTGTTACCAACAACGAGTATTCTATTAACATTGCTTTTTTTGATTAAAAATATTGATCTGATGTTACTAATTTTTAGTGAATTATTCAGGCATGTCCAGTTAGTGCCATCAAGATTACCTCTCCAAACATTTCCTCCTGACGATGCAGCATAAATCAGACCTCTTTCGAAATCAATATCTGCAAGATGAATCCTGCCAGACTGATTATTGCTACCTTTTTCAATCCATTTTCCTTTAATATGACCCCCTGCGACAATTTCGCTTTCTACTAATAAAAATTGAGTTTTATCATCTATTGAAAATTGCATCTGTTTAAGTAAGTTTTCATTTCGAGCTATTGAATTAGCCTTTTCAATTATCCTCCAATCTACAAAAGGTTCAGTTCTATGCATTTCTTCGAACCATTTTTCTCTTTCAAACTTGAATTCTAAGCTTTCCTCTTTTTTTAGCTGATCAATGATATCGGGGGGTATTGACTGAGAAAATAAATAATTGAATGTTAAGATAATTATCAATAAAGATCTAAAAATTATTTTCATAATAGACCCTTTGAATTAAGTTTTATAAAATAACTTATGCTGCGATTGTATGTAGCTTCAGCTTTAGCATCGAAATAGCAAGCCGGTAACTCTTGATTTCGCCTGTGATAAGCAAGGCATTCGCAACAGATGCCCTTTCGTGAACATGGTTCATAAGTGCAATTGCATGATTTAAGGTTTTTGATTTTGTTACATTCCATTTATCATTACTCTAAATAAAGATTATGAATCAAATTTTTCTGACAAAACATAAATATTCTTACCTTTGGTTAATGTTTTGAAACCTTCTTTTTCAAGCAGTTCAGCATGATGTTGCTGACCGCCGGGGAATTTATCAATCAGACAGCCATTGTCCCGAACTACTCTCCAGTAAGGAGTGATATTTCGTTTTCCAGAGGCTCTATCTTCTTCTGCAGCTTCGGCGGATATTCTCAGAAAAATACCTGTTGTTAAAGGACACGTCAGGTCTGCATTAAATTCGGTTGCCAGAGATTTTCTAATTTCTCCGATAGTCATCAATTGCCCTTTTGGTATTTTCTTGATGAAATTGTCAACAATTTTTGGAGTGGCAATTAACATTTTACCAGATCCAAATTTTTTCATACTCTCAGGTGTGTCAACAATTTTGATTTCCTGAGGTTTTTCTAATTTTTCTTTCCAAGAAGTTTTGGTTATCATTTTAGTTAAATATATTAAATATTATTTGTTAATCACATTTAGCCAATGGTTTGTAAATTGAATCCGGATATTTTTGATGAAATTCCTCAAAAATCATTAAAGCTCTCTCATTTGCATTCAGGATGCAGTAAAGCTGCCCTAATCGAACTAAAACCTTCTCAGATATTGAATCAGGTTTGTTTTCAATATTTCTCAAATCATTCAGCAAAATTTCGGCAACTGAGTAATCATTGAATTCAATTAAACATTCAGCGTAAAAAAATGATGCTTCGAGTTGGAGTGAGTCACCTTTTTCGAGTGTGTTCATAAGTAATTTAAAGTCAGCACAAGCATTTTTGAATTCTTTTCTATCGAATTTTTCCAATGCTGAATTAAAAATATCCGAGAGATAGTCACGATATTCGTATTTGCTTTCAAAATTTGTTTCTGTTTCTAAAGGGTCATTAAGTAAAATATCTTTTTTTTGCTGAGTAATAGGTTCTTCTTCTATGATTTTTTTGGATTCTATATCTTTCTTCTCGGTATTTGTGTCTTGTGTAATAGGTATGAGAGGATATCTTGTTCTTACAGGGGAACAGGCATAAAAAATTATGCAAACAAACAACACAAAAAAACTTTTCATAAATTTTAAATTAATTCACTAAATTTAAATTACAAATATAAAACCAAATAAGTTAAAAATTATTTATCGGATTTATTATAATGAATATAAATGAAATTGAAACACCGGCATTATTGATTGAATTGTCAATACTAAAAAACAATATTTCATCTATGCAGAATAGATGCAACATTAAAGGAGTGAAACTAAGACCCCATATAAAAACCCATAAGATGCCCAAAATTGCAAAAATGCAGCTTGATGAAGGTGCTAATGGTATAGCAGTTGCAAAATTAGGAGAAGCAGAAGTATTTGCAAATGAAGGTTTTGATGATATTCAAATTGCAAATATTATCATAGGGGAGAAAAAGATTGAAAGACTATTTCAATTAAAGAGTAGAGTTAAAAATTTATCAGTCTGTGTGGATTCTGTTGTAGGTATTAAGCAGCTTAGTCAAAGGTTTGAAGTTCAAAGTCCAAAATTGAATGTTTTTGTAGAAATTGATACGGGTTTGGGGAGAAGCGGATTAAAAGACAAAGTTGAAATTTTAAATTTAATAAATGAAATCGAGAAATATTCAGGTTTAAGATTTGCTGGGTTATTAACTCATGCAGGACAGGTCTATTCTGCAGAGAATTTTGAGGAAATAAAAAATATTGCAAATTTCGAAGTAGAATTTATTTGCGACATAGCCAGATTTTTGAGAAAAAAAGAAAAAAAAGTCAATGTTTTAAGCATTGGTTCGACACCAGCAGCAAATGCTTATGATAATCTTGATGAAATAAATGAAATAAGACCTGGAAATTATGTGTTCAACGATATGATACAGGTTTCATTAGGTGTTGCCAAAATTGAGCAATGCTCTTTAAGTATTTTAACTTCGGTAATATCAAAACCAGCTAATGACAGAGTAATAATTGATGCTGGTAGCAAATCGCTTCATACTGACAGAGGAGCTCATGGAAATGAAAAAATTAAAACTTATGGTTTTGTTTTGGAAAAGAAATGCTCTATTATGAGATTATCGGAAGAGCATGGTTTTGTTTACCATCAAGATGAGAAATTTTATATTGGAGAAAAACTTAGAATTATCCCTAACCATGCTTGTGCCGTATGTAATCTTTTCGATTATGCATATTTAGTTGATAAAAATCAAGTTATTGATGTTATTTCAATTTCAGCGAGGGGAAAGGTAACCTGATTATCTAAGGTCAATTACTTCAACCTCTTTTGGTGGTTGAAAAGAAAATATCTCTGATTTTAATTTTGGATTGAGCTCTAAATTTTCGATATACCATATGTCAGCATAGTTACCATAATTAATCTGGACAGAACTTACCATTAAATTTTTTTGATTTATTTGTAATTGAACAGAACTGATATTATTATCTGAGATCGAATTAGAGGGAATAAGAGTTAATAAATAATTAAAACCATGTCCGCTGGAAGCTGATTTTTTTAATTCTTTTGGGACATAATTATTAATAAATGAAAAGAAGAAGTTTTCAATTGAAAATTCAGTATCGTTTTTAGGAATTTCATTTATAATGACTTTTTTATCTTTTAATGAGTAATTCCAGACAAGTTTACCATTGGAAATGATATTTCTGTCAGTCATTTTTATGAAATATTTGTTTCCAATTTCGGCTTTGATATTGCCCTTCAGGTTAGGATTATTTTCGGATAAGAAATTAAAACTTATTGATTTGAGATTTTTGTAAATCTTTTGGATTTCAACGAAGAGAGACTCAGCAGTATATTGAGCCTTTGATTGATAATTGAAAGTAAAAATCAAAAAAAACGTTAAGAGACAGAAACCAATAGTTTTATTCAATTTTTGCATTTAGTGGACCTCTCAAACCTTTGTAACTAACTAATTCGGAACTAACGTAACCAATTAAAATTTTAGTGCTAACTTTAACAGGGATTTTTCTTTCATCATCTGTCAGCCAGATATATATATTTCCCTCGCTTTTGAATAAACCTCCCTGAACAACGAGAGGTTCAATTATTATGCATCTGAATTTACCGGCAGGAACTTCAACTGTTTGCTTTCCGTGGATCTTTACACCAAGAGTATAAGTTGTATCATCGTAAAAATTCTGCAAATAAAAGACATGACCTTTTTTCATTGAGCCTAAATCCATTGTTCTAACATAGAAAAAAGCTGAAACAATATCATGAATGTATGGTGGAACCGAAAAGGATTTATCATTGCGGTAGGCTAAATTATTTGCCTGATCGAAAATAGCTTTTTCATCACGTTTATAATTGCCCTCTCTGATATTTTGTTCGAATTCCCATGGAAATATTCCTGAAACATCTAAAACTGTTCTATATCTGTCTTTGACTTTATAAATCCATTCGAGGCTTTTAAGTGAATTGACTTGAAATCTGATATCATAACACTCTCGTCCATGCTTATAAACTGGATTTGGAAGAATATGAAAATAACCTTCCCCGGCAGTTATAAAAGAATAACCAACTTTATAATCAAGACGTTCCCCATATCCGAATGCTTCGTTTTTGACATAACGGAAATTAAATGTTTCATTATTTTTGGATTGATTGATTTTTGATTGGATCTGGCTATTGAAACCGTCAAAAATCAAAATGATGAAGGTCAAACCAAAGAAGAATATCTTAAGCAAAAACCACCTGTAATTAATTAACTCTAAAATCATTTTTAGAACCATTTTCTTAGACGTAAGGATAATGAAATCAGTGGGAATAAAATGAAAAAGTGATTTATTTCCTGACTTTTATTCTTATGGAACGATTGAGAAAACGACCGAATGGAGTTGATTCAGGGAATTTATTTATCTTTTTCATCATTTCAATTTTGAATTTATTTTTTGCAATTGACTTAATAAATGATTCAGCGTTTCTTGCTCTTTCTTCGGCTAAAATAAGGTTCCGATTTTCAGTTCCCAGAGCATCTGTGCTACCAATAATCTGAATAGTGCATCCTGAAGGCAATAGATTGCAAAGTTGGATTAGAAGACTTTTATTTTCATCAGAAAGATTGCTTTTATCGTAATCGAAGCGAAGAATTGCTTCAAAATTATTAAGAATGAGTTCAATTTCCTTTGAAGGGAATTTTTGATAATCTATCAATCTATTTTTCATCATTTTTAGGGTATCGTAACTTATTGCAAAGCTAAGGTAGTTCATTTGTTCGGTAGGTTCTAATCTCTTTTTTAAAGGAATAATCATTTCACCCTTATTTTTAATATCGAGGACAGAATCAGAAAAATTATTGGTAACGCGTATTGGAATATCATTCTTGATATTTTCATAGTCTATTTTGATAAAAGCCTTCCCAACAAATTGAGAAAATCTTTGGGAAGAAACATACTCCTGCAAAGGTGCATTATTCAAAATTATGTCAACCCTTTGATTCTCATCAACTCCTTCCGGAAAATCCTGATTCGAAGGGATAGGAGGATTGAGATATGCAGTGGTATTGATTCTCGATTCAGATATACCCCAATTAATAAATGCTTTCTTTACAGATTCAGCTCGTTTTTTGGCTAAAGAAATTCCTTCAGGTTCAAATTTCATCCCCGAAGTATATCCTTTTAAGGTAATACTTGCATCAGGTTTCTTATTCAGAATAGAAACTATTCTTAATAAATTATAACTCTGTATTTCAATAACATCCCCTTTGAAGAGGTTTGGAAGAACCATATTCTTATATTCTTCTGGGTTTGTGGTTTTATTTTGGATATAGAAATCATCAATTTCATAAGAGTTTCTATTAAAAAAAACTGAATTCACTATTGGCAAGGATGCTAAAAGTTCGCTGCCAAATTGAATTTCGCCGGAAACGCTGTCTATTTCAATGCCTACAAATGGCTCTTCGTATGGCAGTCTTGGTGATTTGATTTTTATTTCATCTTTAGCAATTAATTTTGTTTCCTTTTCAATTTGGGGAATAGTATCAATTATATATTTTTTTGTGAAAACAGGTATTTTTAAACCTAATGAAAGAGATACGCTGAAAACTTTCCAGTTCACATCGGTACTAATATTATTGAATGATAAATCAAACATTAAATTCTGGGTCAGGTAGGAATCATAGCCGATTTTTAAAGAATTAGCAAGACCAAAGGAAAGACCATATTCAGGTTTAGCAATTTTTTCGATTTGACCTTCAATTAATAATCTTTCCCTTGTCCTTCGATTATTTGAAATAAAGACTGCATAATCAGGACTAATTATCTGCTCGGTCTGCTTGAAATTTGATGAAATCGGAAAACCTAAATAAGGTGAAATGCAGGCTATTAATGGTCCGGACAAAAGTTTTTTGCTAAGGGTATAGTAAAAATAGGGTTTGAAATCAATAAAAACCGGACTTGCAAATAAGGAATTTTCAGTTTGAACATATACGATTTCACCATTAATTGGATTTCTTGAAGGGAAACCTGAATTAACTTTAAGATATGCACTTTTATTGATTAATTGAAACTCAGCTCCAAATCCAATATCACTGTTCAATTTGAATTCTAAGCCTAAGGAAGCCAAAACACCAGAACCAAAGCCTTTTTTAAAAGTATCACAATCAATAGATCCCTGAAATGCACTGAAATCAGAAAAATGAAAATTGCCAGAAATTCCTATTTTTGCGGTAAAATAAAAGGTTTGTTTATCTTTAATCTGTAATTCCTCAGAGAAAGAGATTGAAGAGATAAGGATTAATAGCAATATCAATATTTTAAGGTATCTTATCAAAACGATATAAATATAAAAAACTAATTTAATATAATCTTTTAATTATATCAAAAATTCTAAATTTGGATATTTTTGAATGAAAAAATGAAGTACATAATCATTTTGTTGCACTTTGTTAAATTTTTTTCTTGTTTTCAATTTGAATTAATTATAAATTTAAAATGTTAAAAATTGAATAATTGAATATCATTAATATAAATTTTTTTAGTACTTATTAATATAGTTTTTTATATGGGAGGTAATAATGAATAGAAATAATCTACTCAATGGATTGATTGCAATAATGATATTAGTGGCAATCTTTGGAATGCAAAGCTGTACAGGACCCGAAGGACCTGCCGGTGCACCCGGGAAAGATGGTAAAGATGGAACTGATGGAACCGCAGTTTGCGCAACATGTCATAATAATTCAACAGATTTAGCTTCAAAGCAAGCACAATGGGCTTTATCAAAACATGGTCAAGGCGAAGCTTTTATGTCTGCTAATAGGAAAGAGTGTGCAGCATGCCACACAACAGAGGGTTTTCTGGAAACAGCAATAACAAAAGCCGACACAGTACAAAATGTATTTCTGAGTCCTACAACTATTAATTGTAGAACTTGCCATAATGTTCATAAAAAATTCGATAACACAGATTGGAAGTTGACATCTGTTGAGCCATTTAAATTCAGATATGACAACAAAAAGACTGAAGTTGACTTGAAAGATGCTAACTTATGTGCAAGATGCCATCAGGCAAGACCATTATCACCAGGAATTGACGATACAAAAGATAGTGTTTCAATCACATCATTCAGATGGGGACCTCACTATGGCGGTCAATCAAATATTTTAGTTGGACATAGTGCATTTTCGCTTGATGGGTCAACTCTCCCATCATTCCAGGCACATCAGACAATAAACGGAGCCTGTTTTAAATGCCATATGACAGGTCCACTTGGAACAATAGTTGGCGGTCATACATTTAATACAGCATTCTACAACGAAGAAACGGGAACAAAAACAGTTAACACAGCTGGTTGTAGAGCAAGCGGTTGCCACACAACTGTAGGTGGTACAGGCAAAAACCCATGGGATGTTGATGGAGGTTCTAAAGTTACAGAAATGTATAAAGATTTGCTTGAAATCAGAAATAAGTTAGCGGCAAAAGGCTGGATTGACACTTCTGGAGCTCACGGTAATCCCGGTCATGATTATGTTACAAACAATTGGAAAGGTAAACCTTTGAGCTCATCCAATCCACTGAAGTTAACAACTTTTGAGGCAAAAATTCTTGCCAATTATCTTGTTGTTGCAAAGGATAAGAGCCTCGGGATTCATAATCCAAAATATGTTACAGCAGTTTTAAAACAAACACTAAATGCTTTGGAATAAAATTATAAACATTTTATTAATATTAGGCTTCACATAAAAATCAGTGAAGCCTAATTAATAATAAAAATATTAACAGAGTTTTTATTTGAAATTATTAACAATATTAGATAAAAGATGAATAAATACATATTTTACTTTGTATTCATTTTCGCAATTTCAGTACTTGAGCTAAATGCAAGGGTTCAATACTCTCTTATTCAGTCTTCAGGTGTAAAATGTACTAATTGCCATGTAGTAACACAAGGTGCAGGATTAAGAAATGGTGGCGGATGGATGTCGAGAAAAGATATTTCGCTAATACCAACTGAATGGATTAGTGCTGATAAATTCTTTGATTTACTATCATCAAACACTTTTTTTGATGATAAAGTTACATTTGGTTTTGATACAAGATTGCAATCTGCAAAATGGGGTACTCCCGGAGCTTCGTCAAGGGATTTCATGGTTATGCAATTAGCTCCATACCTTTCAATCAAACCATTTTCATGGCTTGAACTCGAAGGTATGTATAATATTGCATATGATTTATACACTGATAAAAGATATGTCGGGCAAAATCCATTTGTTGGTAGTGTTGTGTTGACGCCATCTTCTGATTTGCCTTCTCTAAGAATTGGATATTATCAACCTACTTTTGGTATCCGTTGGGATGACCACACAGTTCTAACCCGTCAATTTATTGGAAAGCAAAGCAGAAGACCTATAATACCAGATGATTATGCTGAATTTGGAGCCCAGCTTGATTATGAAAATATTGAATGGTTAAGTCTTTCACTTGGAGCATTTCAATCCAAAAATATGAGCAAATTGTTGGTTCGTGATAAAAACGGGCAATCAATACCAATTGTTGATACAAATAGTATTGGACTGGCTGGCAGAGCTTTTATTTCCCCAGAAATTGGTGGTGGTTTCACTTCTTTTGTTGGGGGAACTTACTATCTTAATGGGGATTATTATATCGGTGGGCTACATTTTGGCATAGGAAAACCTGATTTATTTTCGTTTATTTTTGAATACATGGACACCGAGAAGAAAGATGCCAGAAGAACACTTTCATTTACAACTGAGCTGACATATCATCTGATGGAATCAGTTTTGCCTTATGTCAGGGCGGAGAGACATATTTCACGGGAAAAAATAGAATTAGCTCCATATTATTCAACTCAATATGTTATTGGGGCACATATCTATTTACTTCCCTTTATTGATATTCTACCGGAATACAGAATATTTGATCGTGAGCATATAGATGGTTATAGTGCATCATGGGCTTTACAAATTCATATTTGGTATTAATAAATATTAGGAGCAAAAAATGGAGAAAGAAAATAAAGCAAGAAGAGATTTTTTAAAAAAAGCTGGTGTTATGTTAGGTGCCGGATTATCTGTAACATCACTTTCATCCTTGATTGTGTCTTGTGAAAAAGATGAAATTTTGCCACCTCCTCCGCCGGGAACTAATATTCAAATTAAACTTAGTGATTATCCGTCTTTATTAAATGTGGGTGGTATGGCTAAAGTTAGTATTACCAAGCCATCAAATATGATGTTTATTATAAAAAGAGAAGGGGAAAAGGAATTTTTGATTTTCGAAGCTTTATGTCCACATCAAGGTGAAGAGTTAATTCCAGATCCAGATAAGACCGGAAAAAAGATTTTTTGCCCGAGACATACAGTTGATTTTTCTGCAGAGAAAAACAACAAAGGAATAGTAATTAGTAATCCCCAAGGAGTAAGGGTGGATGCATTAAAAACTGATTATAGTTATGAATATGATGATATTTCGAAAACATTGAAGATTTTGTTATAATATTAAAAAAAGGAGATTTATGAGAACATTTAAAATAATCATCTCGATTTTTGTCGTGGGAATGATTTTAGCGATCGGAAATTTATCAACAACTGCTCAGACTGCCCCAGATGGCAAGCAAATATTTACTGATAAAAAATGCAATTCTTGCCATAGTATAGAATCATTGGGAATTGAAAGAACGAATCCAAAAGCAAAAGGCACTGATTTATCAAAAGTTGGTGATGAATTAACTGAGGAATTCATTGCCAAGTATTTGAAAAAGGAAGAAACACTGAATGACAAGAAGCATGGAATAGCATTCAAGGGAACCGATGAAGAATTCTCTGCTCTTGTAAAGTGGTTGGCTTCATTGAAGGCAGAAGAAAAATCAGAATAAAAACAATCTTGTTACAGAATATGTTAAGTAAGCACTAATCAAATGATTAGTGCTTTTTTTTGTTATTTTTATTATTTATTTTAAATATTGAAGTTTTTTAGAAACATAAAAAAC
>Ga0129299_1000630_pt1 | contig 22756 bp, 19 predicted proteins | sample ConPoolayeCmetaG_FD_94477 | JGI IMG/M metagenome (GOLD analysis project Ga0129299, IMG submission 94477) | Hot spring microbial mat communities from California, USA to study Microbial Dark Matter (Phase II) - Cone Pool mat layer C metaG ...
ATCGCCCTGTTCTTTGTGGGCCTGTATTTGCTTGTGAGCGGCCAGGGCTTCTATTCAACCGACGGCGAGACGATGGCGCGCACAACCTGGGCTATGGTGGACAAAGGCCGCCTGTCAGTTCCCTGCGACGATGCACTGCCCTCCGCCATCGAGGGGAGAGAGGGTCGTTGCTACAGCCGATACGGGCTGGGGCAGCCCCTGGCGGCCGTTCCTCTGTATCTCGTGGGCAAAGGCGCATCCGCGCTGTTCCCTGACCTGGATTACGGACAAGTCCTGCGGTTCACTTTAGCCCGTTTCAACCAGTTCGTCATGGCGCTGGCCTGCGGCGCAGTGTGTGCGCTGGGCGCGCTCCTCTACCGCTCAACACGGATGGGCGCCGGCCTGGCTCTGCTTTTCGGGCTGAGCACGTTGGCGCTGCCGTATTCACGCTTTTACTTCAACGAGCCGCTGACGGTGCTTGGCCTGGCCGTGGCACTTTTGGGCCTGTTTAGCTATCGCCAGAAAATGCGGAGAAACTGGCTGTGGTTGGGCGGCGCGGGTTTTGGCCTGGCCGTATTGACCCGCACGGTATCCGCCCTGTTGCTGCCGGCATTTCTTGCCTATCTGTGGTCTCTCGAACAAGGCGACCAGGCTGGCAGCAACCCGCAGTTGACATTGCCACGAGCACCGGGAAACCTCTTTGCCATTGCGAGCGGGCGGGCTGTCTGTTTCCTCTTGCCTGTGGCGATGCTGAGCGCACTCCAGGTCGCCTACCAATGGTGGGCTTTCGGCAACCCATGGTCTGGGGGCTACCGCGGCGAAGGCTGGCAGACCCCGCTCTGGTTGGGTCTTTACGGCCTGCTTCTGAGCCCGGGCAAGAGCCTGCTCCTGTTCACGCCGCTGACCTTGCTCTCCGGCTGGGGCTGGGCGCGCTGGGTGCGGGAGGGTTGGAGGCGCGAAGCGGTGTTCTTCGCCGCATCCTTCTTGCTCTGGCTATTGTTTCACGCTGGCTGGTGGACATGGCACGGCGGCTGGTCGTGGGGGCCGCGGTTCATGGTTCCCATGCTGCCCTTTCTCATCCTGCCCATCGGGTCACTGTGGCGTTTGGGCCGCGGGCCCCGGACGGCCATCATCATTCTGGCCGCCATCGGCTTCGCGGTGCAACTTGGCGGCCTGCTGGTGAACTTCGGTGACTACATGCTGTGGGTCAACGACGAAGACAAAGTGCTGTTCAACCCGGCTTTCACCCCCCTCGTTGGTCATTGGCGTATGTTGCTGACCGGCGCGCGGCCCGACCTGGCGGTCCTGAACATGCCCGTCTGGGGCGCAGCGGCCTGGGCGACCGTTTGTGGGCTACTGATGGCATTGGGCTTGCATTGGAGCTCCATTCTGCCGGCCGCAGGCCGAACCGAGACACGTGAGGAGGCTGCGCATGAAGGCCCGCGCTGAGCAGACCAAGAGACCGCCATCGCATGGGCGATTTGACTGGGGCTGGCTGGCTGTCCTCTCCAGTCTCTCGTTCGCCCTGTATCCACTGCTGCAACCTGGCCTGCCCAGCGCAGCCGATGCAACCATCCATCTATTCCGTACCGCCGAGTGGGTGCGCGTCTGGCAGGACGGCATCGTTTATCCCCGCTGGTCGCCCAACCTGGCGTTTGGCTATGGCTTTCCCCTGTTCATCTTTGCCCCCCCGCTGCCCTATGTAATCGCCGGACTGCTCCACATAGCAGGCCTCTCGCTCGAGACTGCGCTCAAAGCGCTGCCCTTTTTGAGCTTCCTCGTGATGGGCCTGGGCATGTACGAACTGGTGAAAGATATTTTCGGCTGGCAATCAGGTCTCCTCGCCGCGGCTGCTTTCGTCTATGCGCCGTTCCAGTTGCGCGAAGCTTACCTCTACGGTGGCAACTACCCACAGCTCCTGGCCATAGCTACTTTTCCCTGGGTAGTCTGGGCCTTTCGGCGCGTCGTCCTGCGCGGGCGACCTGGGAACGTGATGGTCGCCGGCGTCATGTATGCCCTGTTGACGCTGAGCCACAATTTTCACGCTCTCATTTTTACGCTAGTTGTCGCCGTTTACGTCTTTGGCTTGTGCGCCGTTCATCGCCGCTGGCTTGCGGTATGGCATTCTATCCTGGCCGGCCTGCTGGGGCTGGCCTTGAGCGCGGCTTTCTGGCTGCCAGCTCTCTATGAACGCCAGTGGTCGCTGGCCCACGAAGGGTTCTACATCGCCCGCAGCAATTTTCAGCTCCGGTTCTTGAGCTGGCGAGAGCTTCTGGCCTGGCCGGCAGCGCTGGACGCTGGCGCCGCCAACCCCTATCTGCCGTTCGCGCTGGGTTGGGGCGCTGTAGCGTTGGGCGGACTTGGTTTTCTGGCCCTGTTTCTGGTGCGGCGGCTTACTCGTGAACAACGGTATCATCTCGCCTTCTTCTCTGCCTCATTGTGCTGGGCGATTTTCATGGTACTGCCGGCGTCCGCGCCGGTTTGGGAGAATGTGCCGCTGCTGGCGACAGCCGAGTTCCCCTGGCGGTTGATGGGTGTCGCCGCGCTGTCTTTGGCCTTCCTGGCCGGAGCAAGCCTCTGTTGGGTGGCTATGGGACAGCGAGGCCGCCCGGTCGAAAGTCGTTCTGCAGACAGCGACAGCCCCCAATGTGCGCAGGGCGACATCCCTCCACGTCATTCTGAGCGCAGCGGGGAATCTCGCCGCATCTTTCTGGTCATCGCGGGCCTCTTGACAGTCATCCTGACCACAATGGTCTACACCTACCCGCCCAAGCCGTTCATCCCGTATGGCACGCCGACACTGGCTGAAGGCGTCCAATACGAACTGGCGACCCAGACCATCGGCACCACCACGCTGGGCGAATATCTGCCCCGCTGGGTGCAGGAACGCCCGCTGACATCGCCGATGCTCGAAGATTATCTGGCTGGCCGGCCGCCCGACAAGCTGGACCGCTCCACCCTGCCCGAAGGCGCAACAGCCGGGCTGCTCGAACACACGTCCGTCCGCGACGTATATCGGGTCTCCAGCCCACAGCCCTGGCAGATGCGCCTGTTCACTTTCTACTACCCCGGCTGGGTTGCTGCCATAGACGGCGAACCCGCTGACATCGCCATTGACGAACCCCGCGGGCTGATCCTCATAAACTTGCCGGCAGGCGAGCATCGGGTCGCCGTGTCTTTTGAAGACATCCCGCTGCGTACAGCAGCCAATGTGCTCTCACTCGCCACCTGGGGGTTGGCCGTCGCCGGGTTGGCCTGCGCCACCATCCGCAGGCCCGAGCGGCTGTCGGGCAGAGGAACGACAGCCCAAGAAGACCTCGCAGCCCGGCCCGTGAGGTCGTTCAGACAGGTATCTATTGTCATAGGAGCCATTCTATTGGCTTTCGGCGTGCGGGCAGCCCTCGTTGACCCCTTCACGACCTGGTTCCGCCGCTATTCCCCGCCCGGCGAGGTCATCGGAGTGCAGCATCGGACACGCTTCAACTTCGATGACGAGATCACATTGTTGGGCTATGACCTGTGGGGCGAGCCAGCAAAGCCAGGCGACGACATCCACGTCCGTCTGTACTGGCGTGCGCTCAAACTGGTTGGCAAAGACCTCAGCACTTTCGTCCATCTCGACGCCTTGCCCAACCTGACCACCCGCGCCCAATCGGACAATGTCCATCCAGGCGATGCCCGGGCACAGATTGACGTGCCCGTCCGCACCTGGAAAACAGAAACGTATGTGCGCGATGAACACACCATCGCCCTGTCCGATGACCTGCCTCCGATTGGCTACGCGCTGCGCGTTGGCCTGTATGACCGACAGGGGCGACGGTTGCGCGTGCTCGACGAAAGCGGACACGCAGTGGACGACGCTGCTTTCTTGCAGGTGCTCCACGTGCTGCCAGGCACGCCTCCCAGCCTCGACGGCGCCGACCGCACCGTCTACCGGCTGGGCGAGGAGATTGAGCTGGTCGGCTCGCGGCTCGACGTCGCGGGAGAACCGGCTGACGGGCCCCTGCGCATACACCTCTTCTGGCGTGCAAGAAGAACACCCGTCCAGGATTACACGGTGTTCGTCCACGTGTTGAATCAGGCGAACGAAGTCATCGCGCAGGCCGATGGTCCGCCGCTCGGCGGCGCGTACCCGACAAGCTGGTGGTACCCGGGACAGGTTATCGAGGATGTGCACGACCTGCGGTCAGGCGACCTGCCGTCGGGCGAGCTCCGCGTCGCCGTGGGAATGTACCTCCTGGCGTCGGGAGAGCGGCTGGAAGTGAGAGATGAACGGGGGGCAGCAGTGGCCGGGGAGCAGATCATGATTAGAACCACTCTGCAAAGAAGTGACTGATCCCCCAGCCGAGGCAAAGAAACATTGACAAATTGTCCATCTTATGGTATTATAATTCCGATTAAACTGTAGGAATTCGGGACTATGAAATTCTCTAACCGTGAACAGTTTGGTCTGCGGGCGATGGTTGAGTTCGCCCGCCGATATGGCAATGGGCTCACATCTCTGGTCGAGGTGGCCGAAGCGCAGGGCATTTCTCTGTCGTACATGGAGCAGGTGGTCATGCCGTTGCGCCACGCCAACCTGCTGACCAGCAGAAGAGGTGTGCACGGGGGGTATGCACTGGCCCGCCCGCCGGAGCAAATCACCGCTGGCGATGTCATCAGGGCGGTGAAAGGCCCCCTGGTGCCCGTTCGATGTCTGATTGACGATGACAGCGTTGAAGAATGCGTGCGCGAAGCCCGCTGTGAGACGCGCGTCGTCTGGCTCAAAGTCCAACAGCGACTGGAAGAGGCCCTGGATTCCATCACCTTGGCCGACCTCTTGGAACAAACGGCTGAGCTTCCAGGCGCACAGCATTGCGACATGACACAGGAGGATACACCATGACCACTCGATTCGTTTACATGGACCATGCGGCTACGACGGCGACCGACCCGCGTGTGGTGGAGGCGATGTTGCCTTATTTCAGCACGCATTATGGCAATCCGTCCAGCTTTTACAGCATCGCCCGCGAGGCGGCCAAGGCGCTGAGCGATTCGCGGAAGACCATCGCCGATATTATGGGCGTCGCGCCCCGCGAGATTGTATTCACCAGTTGCGGCTCCGAAAGCGATAACATGGCCCTGCGGGGTGTCGCTTGGGCCCAACGCCAGGCCGGCAAGGGCAATCATCTCATTACGACGCCCATCGAGCACCACGCTGTGGGGCACACGGTGGAGCAACTGGTGAATTACTTCGGCTTTGAAGTGACCTACCTGCCCGTAGATGAGTATGGCCGGGTTGATCCCGACGACGTGGGGCGCGCCATTCGACCGGATACCGTCCTGGTGAGCGTGATGTACGCCAACAACGAGGTCGGCACCATCGAGCCCATCGCCGAAATCGGCAAGATCACCCGCGCGAGGGGCATCCCCTTCCACACCGACGCGGTGCAGGCCGGTGGGACGCTGACCATCCGCCCCGACGAACTAAACGTGGACCTGCTGGCCCTTTCGGCACACAAGTTCTATGGCCCCAAGGGTGTCGGCCTGCTCTACGTGCGCGACGGTACGCCTCTTCTGCCAACCCAAACGGGCGGCGGGCAGGAAGGCCATCGGCGCGCTGGGACGGAAAATGTAGCGTACATCGTCGGCATGGCCAAAGCGCTGAGCCTGGCGTATGAGCACGCAGAGAGCAACAACGCCCGTATCGCCGCTCTGCGCGACCGGCTGGTGCACGGTATCCTGTCCCGAATTCCAGAGACCCGCCTGACCGGTCACCCGACAGAACGGCTGCCCAATAGCGCGAGTTTCACCTTCAAGTATGTGGAGGGGGAGGCCATTCTGCTCAATCTGGACATGGCTGGCGTGGCTGCCAGCAGCGGCTCGGCCTGTACCACCGGCTCCGACGCGCCTTCGCACGTGTTGGCGGCGATGGGCATTCCCATCGAAGAGGCCCGTGGCGCCCTGCGCCTGACGCTGGGCAATGAGAACACGCCGGAGGACGTTGACTACGTGATCGAGGTCGTGGAAGCAACGATTCGCAAGCTACGCACGATGAGCCCATTGTATCAGGCCGAATCAATATGCGCCGACCCGGCTTCATGACCTTGATCAGCATGGCCGCCAGTTGCATGTCACAGTGAGCCAAAGGCGGCAGCCAGCAAGGCTGCCACAGCCCGAAGATGCGATTAACGCACTACCTGTATTTCCTGCGCCACAATCTGGAGAGCCGCCTGCTGGGGCGAAAGAGACCGCTCCTGACCGGCTTCAAGCTGACGGATCGCTGCAACTTGCGCTGTCGGGCCTGTCCGTTCTGGCAGCGTGAGGCCGACGACATGTCATTCGCGCAGGTGAAAGATGTTTTGCTCCGCCTATACCGCTCAGGTGTGCGCCTGATGATTCTGGAGGGCGGTGAGCCATTCCTGTGGCGTGACGGCGCGTATGGGCTGGAAGACGTCGTGGCCGCAAGCAAGAGGCTGTTTTTCTGCACCGGCGTGGTAACGAACGGCCTGATGCCCATAGAGACTCAGGCGGATGCCGTGTGGGTAAGCGTGGATGGGCTACGCGAGACCCACGATTACAACCGTGGGCCGACCTTCGATAAGGTGATCGCCAATATTCAAAGCAGCCGCCACCCACGGCTATTCGCCAACGTGACGATCAACTCTAAGAATAGGCCAGAGGTTCCCGAGCTGGTACGCTTCCTGGCCGACAAGGTCAAGGGCATCACTATCCAGTTCTATTATCCCTACCCCGGCACGGAAGACCTGGCCGTAGCGCCGGCGGACCGACGACAGGTCTTGGACGAACTGATCGCGCTGAAGCGCGCCGGGTATCCGGTGTCCGATTCGCCCTCTACGTTGAAAGCGCTGCGGGATAATACGTGGCGCTGTTTCCCGTGGCTCATCTCCAGCGTCGAGCCGGACGGCCAAATCACTTTTGGATGCTATCTGCTGAACCGGGCCGAGGTCAATTGCAAACAATGTGGGTTTGCTGCTCACACTGAGATTTCCATGGCTTACAACTGGAACCTGGCAGCTATTTATGCCGGGGCCAAGATCTTTGGATTCTGAACTTAGGGGGAGAACTCATTTCTTATGATGGCTGGCTTGAATTATACTGATTTGGTAATCGAACATTTCCAAAACCCCCGCAACGTGGGGACTCTAGAGAACCCGGACGGGGTAGGCAAAGTCGGCAGTCCTGTCTGCGGGGATATGATGGAATTCCAGATCAAAGTAGAGGGCGGCCGCATCGTAGATGTGCGTTATCGCACTTTCGGCTGCGGTGCAGCGATTGCGTCCAGCTCAATCGCCAGCGAAATGGTCAAAGGCATGACGCTGGAGGAAGCGGAAAGACTGACCAACGAGGACGTAGCCAGAGCATTAGGCGGACTGCCCGAACAAAAGATTCATTGCAGCAACCTGGCCGCCGACGCCCTCCACGCTGCAATTGAGGACTACCGCCAGCGGCACAGCAGCCGTGAAAGCTGAGATGGGCGTAAAAGGTCGTCCTGCCTCGGTTGCTGTCGCCATGAGCGGCGGCGTGGACAGCTCGGTGGCGGCCCTCTTGCTCAAAGAGCAGGGCTACAACGTCATGGGCGTGACCATGCGCCTGTGGACCGAACCTGCCGGGCAATCCGCCGCGGATGATGGTCCGATCGAAAGCGCGCGTTGCGTGTGCGCCGTGCTTGACATTCCCCACCAAGTCGTTGACCTTCGGGCCGAATTCAAGGCCGAGGTGGTTGATTATTTCGCCCAAACGTACTCGCACGGCCTTACTCCCAATCCCTGCGTAGCCTGCAACCGACGCATCAAATTCGGCCGATTGCTGGCGCATGTCATTGCCGCTGGCGCGGACGCAATGGCTACCGGGCATTACGTGAGGGCCGAATGGCGGGATGGACGCTATCGCCTGCTCAAAGCGCGCGATAAGCGAAAGGATCAATCGTATTTTCTCTATCGCCTGGGCCAACACGAGCTGGCACATCTGCTGTTCCCGTTGGGAGAACACACCAAAGCCGACGTTCGAGAATTGGCTCAGCGGCGGGGGTTGCCCGTCGCCGACAGGGCGGAGAGCCAGGAAACCTGTTTCATACCAGACAAAGACTACCGTCGCTTCCTCAAAGCATATATGCCCGAAAGTATCAGACCTGGCCCGATTGTGGACCGGCGCGGACGAGTGTTGGGACAACACAAAGGCCTGCCATTCTACACGATCGGACAGCGTTCGGGCCTGGGCATTATAGCTCCCGAACCGCTTTACGTATTGGCTCTCGTCCCAGAGGAGAACACGCTCGTTGTCGGCCCTCGCTCAGAGCTGGGCCGCTCTGAGCTTATCGCGGTCGAAGTCAGTTACATTGCCGGGCAGTCACCGACAGGCCCGCTGCCTATCACAGCCAAAATCAGGTATCAGGCCAGGTATGAAGAAGCCACTTTGACCCCGCTTGGCCACGATTCTGCCCGGGTGTCCTTCCGAGTGGACTTACGAGACATTACCCCTGGTCAGAGTGTCGTATTCTACGACGGCGAGGAAGTGCTCGGCGGCGGGATCATCTCAACCTTGCCGCAATCAGAACACCCGTCGTAATCGGCCTCAAGAACCGCACACAGTGATCCTGAAGACTTTTGTAACATAGACGCAGATGTGCTATAATTTTCTCAGTCAGGTGAGTGTTGCTGTCAGCTCACTCTGACCAAAGAGAGCTTGGTTCCATCTAGCCCCTCCGTATATGATCATGCCGGTCGGCGCAAGCTGTACAGGCAGAAAAGTCTCAAGTTGACCGTGATGAGCAGCGAAATTACAGGATTATAGTATTAAGGAGGACAGGTATGATGCACCACGACTTTCTGATAGCTAAAAGTGCTTCTTACGCTTCCAGTGCGTTGGGAATGGTTCAGGAGCGCGGCGCCCTTTCTCAAGAATTGGTCATACTCATCATTCTCGTCGTGATTGCCCTGGCCCTCATCCTGGTGTGTGGTCTGTTAGGGCGTCGCGAAACACAACCGACGGCAGGCGAAATACGCCCGACTGAGACAGAACCTTCAGCGGCAGCGAGAACCGAGGCGCCTGTCTGGGAGGCCGGGCCGGCCGCGGAAGCTGAGATGGTGGGCGTTGCCGAGCGAGGTGTGGCAGCCATTGAACAGGCACCAACTGAGCCTGCCGAACCAATTGCCGAGGTCGCCGCAACCATCGTCGCCGAAGAGCCCGTCATGCCAGCAGAGTCCATCATAGAAACCGCCGAGTCGCTTGCCGCGGAAGAGGCAACCATGCCTGCCGAGTCGTTTGCCGAGGTCGCTGAGGCCGTTGTGGTGGAAGAGACAGTGGTGCCTGCCGAATCAGTCACCGAGGTCGCTGAGGTCGAGGTCGTTGAGGTTGCGGAAGCGGCGGAGGCTGTCGCTGCGCCGCCGCGCCCAGATGACCTGAAAGTCATCGAAGGCATCGGCCCTAAAGTCGCCAGGCTTCTGAATGAAGCGGGCATTTTCACTTTCGCCCAATTGGCCGAGGCCGACCCCGTCCACCTCAAGCAGATACTGGAAGCAGCCAAATTGCAGATGATGGACCCTGCGTCTTGGCCCGATCAGGCCAGGCTGGCTGCCGCAGGAGATTGGGAAGCCTTGAAACAGATGCAGGAGAGTCTTAAGGGCGGGCGGCGTTAGGCCCCGAGGCATCAGATAAACGAGTCTTCCTCGGCCAGCCCCTTACTCTTTAATATCCGCCCGCCTTTGAGATAAAGGCGCGGGATACGGGGGGCCAGAATAGAAGTCACCTCGTTGACGTGCGTCCCAACGAGGTTGGCGATGTCCTCACTGATAATACGCTGGTCCCCCTGGCTGCCGATCAGCACAGCTTCATCGTAGAGCGCAGCTTCTGGGATGTGGGTTACGTCCACCATGAATTGATCCATGCACACCCGCCCTATGATGGGCGCCCGTTTGCCCCGCACCAATACGTATCCTTTGTTCGACAGCGCACGGCGATAGCCATCGCCATAACCCACCGGCACCACGGCGATGCGCGTTGGCGCGACAGTGACGTATGTGCGCCCATAGCTGACTGCGCTGCCAGTCGGATGCGTTGCCACTCGAACCAGATGGCTCTTAAGCGTCAGAGCCGGGCGCAAGGCTATCGCGCCGGCCAGTTCCTGGCCGATGAATGGGTCAAAGCCGTGCAATGAGGTGCCGCAGCGAACCAGGCTCAGATGCATCTCAGGGAATCTGATAGTAGCCGCAGAGTTGCAGAAATGCCAAATGGGAATTTCAAACCCTGCCTTTTTCAGCTCATCGCGCACGTGCATCAGTCGCTCAAACTGCATCCAGGTGTAAGCAACGTCGTCCGCAGAAGGTTCGTCGGCCACTGAGGGGTGTGAGTATACGCCCTCAATCACCAGGCGCGGCAGCCTGGATACGGCCCGGGCAAATTCGACAGCTTCGGCAGGGAAAACACCCAGCCGCCCCAGCCCGGTGTCTATTTTGATGTGAACATGCACCGTCTTCCCGTGTTTCTCGGCGGCTTGAGACAACGATTCTATCTGGGCCAGGTTCATCACCGTCGGCCGGAGGTCATAGCCGACCATGCGGTCTGCCTCTACAGGCATCGTGTGGCCCAAGACGAATACCGGGGCAGTGATGCCGGCCCTGCGCAGCTCGACACCCTCTATCGAACGATTGACGATGATCCAATCCGCGCCGCTCTCGAGCGCAACTTCGGAGACCTCAACCGCGCCATGGCCATAAGCATTGGCCTTGACCACCGCCCCTAATAGCACACCTGGTCCAACGTGGTTTTTCAACGCCCTGACATTCGCTGCCGTCGCGTCCAAATCAATCTCCGCCCAACTGAGAAAAGGTAACTCCATGGTTGTCTCCTCTACTCTTGTGTGTCCAAAGCGCGTTTCACCAGTTCCACAATGTCAAGGACTTTAAGGCGCGCGCCCTCTCGGCGGGCTGCCATGCTGAGCGTTCGCTCGCACTGCTGACAGGCGCTGACCAACACAGTGGCCCCTGTCTGCTGCGCCTCGGCCAGGCGATGGGCCGCCACAGCAGCCGACAGGTCCGGGTTCAGGGACTCCTGATTGCCACCGCCCCCACAACACAACGCATTGGCCCGGTTGTTGGTCATCTCGGAAAACTCGAGGCCCGGTATCGCCCGCAAGATGCGGCGTGGAGCATCGAATTGCTTGCTTTTGCGCCCCAGGTCACACGGGTCATGATAGGTTACGCGCTGCCTGACCTCACGCAGGGGCAGGCGGCCACTTTCCAGCAGCCCGGCCAGGTATTCGGTCGCGTGAACGATTTCAAATTCGCCGGCCGGGTAATGCTCCCGCCAGGTATGATAACAAGATGGACACGTCGCCACAATCTTTTTGACGCCTAGCTGCCGCACCGCGGCCAGGTTATGCTCGATCAAATCACCAATCTCCAGGCCCGCGGTCAGCAGCGGGTAGCCGCAGCACCATTCCTCACCGCCCAGCGTGGTATAGTCTACCTGCGCAGCTTCGAGTATCTCGACAAAGCTCTGCGGGATGGTGTATGCTCGCGGATACAGGCTGGACACACAGCCCACGTAAAACAGCACTTCGGCCTGGGGTTTGCAAACCAGCCCCCGCGGTTTGCACGCGAGATTATCCTGCCACAGCAAGCGATTGGAGTTGTCTTCACCGGAGATGTTGTGGCAGGCCTCTACGTGATGGCCCAGCCTGGCCAGTTCCATCGGGAAGTATTCGGTGTTCGCCAGAGCGCGCCGTGCCGCGCCGAATATCTCATAGGCACGCACGCCACCCGGACAATTCTGAAAACAGGAGCGACAGTCCATGCACGAGAATATGTATCGGCTCACCAGAGGTGACATCGGCAGCCTGCGTTGTACTACGGCCAACAGAAGCTGAACCTTACCTCGCGCCGTGGCCGACTCCCGCCGAAAAATGTCATAAGTGGGACATGCCGCCTGACAGAAGCCACATCGGGTACAACGCAACATCTCATCGTAGTATTCACTGAGCAGTTCGTCCACACAAGACTCCTATAGACAAGTGCACCAGGTTCTCTGCGAGGCAAAGCCGTTAACACGGCAAATACTTCTTGGGGAACCTGGCCACGACAGTATAGTTGGGGTCAACGACATTCCCGATTCGGGCCGAGCCTACCTGCGTCACAACCTGCAGGGCTTCCAGCCGGTCGAAACCATAGTCCTGCGCCAGCCAATCAATGAGTTCCACGTGGGCAATGCGAAAGGCGTCAATGAGAGGGCGCGCGCTGCCGGCCACCATAATGTAGTCCTGGTTCTCAAAGCGCGGCCATCGTATCGTTTTGCCTTTCTGCAAGTCTACTTCCACAGTGACATCAGCAGTAGTTTCGACAGCCGAACCGCCTGTCTCCCCATCGCCCTGGGCGGCATGGACATCGCCGAAGAACAAATAGGCCCCTCGTACAAATACTGGCAGGTACACGGTCGCGCCCACACAAGTTTCCGGACTGTCCATGTTGCCCCCGTGCTCAGCCGGCGCCATGGAGAAAATGAACTGGCCGTAACGCGGCGCGACACCGATACAGCCCAGAAAGGGATGTAGGGGAATCTCGATAGCGCGCAGACGGCTGCCCGGCAGATCCAGCCGACCAACAAGGCGTTCCAGGTCCAATTCCCAGCGGTAGAACTGTTCCGGCAGAGGCTCGTTCAGGCCGGTCGGGCCATTGACGCGCGACTCTGTGACCAGGCCGCCAAAACCCGGGTTCAAAGCCGACCACCCCCACTCTCGATTGAGGGCAATATCCAGGATACGCACGACAAGCGTGTCTCCTGGCTCTGCGCCTTCGACGTAGAACGGCCCAATTTGTGGATTGGAAAAACGCAATTCCGCCTCCAGGCTGGGCTGCCGCTGAGACATGGGGACTTCGCGGCCTGCGGAATCCCAGTTTCGGGCATCCACTGTCGCCGTGGTGATGCGGTCCCCTGGTTTCACGCGCAAAACAGGCGGATGCGGGCCGAAGGTATAGTAGACCATCTGTGGTTGGAAATGATGCGCTTGACCAGACATATTTCTCCTTAACCAATGGTTGAATAAAGGCAGGTCGAAACACGACGGTCCCTATTCTAGCACGATTCTGCCGACGCGCCAATCGGTGATAGCATAATTCTTGACAGTTCCCAAGAAATTCTGTACAATTATGTTAACACTGGTTGAAATGAGAACCGATCAACCGTTACACAGGGTAAGGAGATTTCACCATGGACATACGAGCACGGGCGGAGCCCCGCGCCCATCAATTGCCTTTGTTCCCGACGGGAAAAATCCCGCTGGATGCGCCGCGCCCGCCAGATGACCAGGGCGTACCCGAGCCAGTAGAAGGTCTGCGTTCCAGCTCAAACCTGGACGAAGCTACCGAGGCATTTCACAGGCACATGCGGCTGAAGGGTTTCACACAGCATACCATCAATTCGTTCTCCGGCGACCTCAGTCTGTTGAGCCGCTATCTGGGGGCCAACCGGCCGATTGGATCAATTTCCACCAAAGATTTGAAGAGCTTCTTGAGTTACCTGCGATTCGAGAGAGGCAAACCATGTAGCCCCAAATCGTATGCCCGCCGCCTGACCACGTTAAAGGTATTCTTCCAGTGGCTGGCCGAGTCGGAGGTGATAACTGCGGACCCAGCCGCGCCCATCGCCCATGAGGAAGTCAGCAGTCCGCTGCCCCAGATACTGTTCGATGAAGAGGTGGAGCGACTCGTCGAAGCGGGCCAACAGCTCCGCATGGCAGCCAAGCCAGATACCCGTCCCTTGCTGTTGTTTCAGCTCTTGCTGAGAACCGGCATCAAGAAGGGCGAGTGCATGGCTATTAAATTGTCCGACATAGATCTGTCCGACAGGAACGCAGGGGTTTTGTATGTCCGCTACGATAGTCCGCGTCGCCGACACAAGGAACGTAGGCTCAACCTGGGAGCTGGCTTCGCGCTGTGGTTGAACGAGTATCGGGCGCAGTATCACCCACAGATTCACCTGTTTGAATGCACGCCTCGCAACCTGGAATACGTGCTGCGAGACCTTGGACTGCGGGCGGGAGTGACTACGCCGGTCTCGTTCGAGACGTTGCGGATGACCTGCGCAGTCCGAGACTATCAGCGCGGCATGAACCCGGAGGCTCTGCGCCTGAAGCTTGGTTTGTCCAGAATTAGCTGGGAAGAGACCTCGAAAAAGATCGCCCGTCTGGCGGCGGAACCGCTTTGAGGCGAACCATCCGCCTATCGCTGCCTGATGGGCACGATGACTCGGTACAGGGCCTGATACTCCTCGTTCACGTTGAGGTACTCTCCGCTCCATCCACCCAGCGCGTAGAGGCTGACATCCACCGCCGCCAGTCCGAGATTGCGCCACTGGCCGACTATCGGCGTCTCGAAACTGGACCAGATGTTGCTCAGAGGGTCATAACGCTCGTTATAAGCGAGGTAGTTTTGCCAGCCCCCACCGACAACAAATAGCATATCTCCCACAGACGCGATACCCAGTCCGCCGCGTGGTAGATTCATCGGCGCACATTCGCGCCAGGGCGATTGATCGGTGCCTTCCAACACAGGGTCGTATTCTTCACAGAGCGCAAATTCCTGCTTGCCGTCGTACCCCCCAATGACATAAACTTTGTCTTTGACAGAGCCCGCCCCAGCAAACGCCCTGGCTGTTGACATCGAGGTCCCCTGGCTCCAGACATCCGCTTCTGTGTCATAGACGTAGACGCTGCTCAAATACTCGCTGCCGTCCCACCCACCAAACAAGTAGATGTTTTTGCCCACTGATGAAATGGCATAGGCACACAGTGGAACAGGAACAGGTGATTTTGATGTCCACACATCCTGCTTGACATCGTAAACTTCCAGCACATCAGTCACACTTCCATCGCTCAGCATTCCGCCAGGAACGAATATCAGGTCGCCCGCCACAGAGGCGCCTATGTTGCTTACCGCTGTTGGCTTTGCGGCGCCAAATTGCCAGTTGTTTCTCAGCGGGTCGTATGCTTCAACCACGTCGCTCGCCATTCCGCCCATATCGCCCCCGATGGCATACACCAGGTTGCCCACAGCAGCAACGGCCAGACGGGCACGCGGCGATGGCATACCGGCGCGGCTGCTCCATCTGGAAGTCGGCGAGGCTACTGCATTCATGCGAAAAGTGACCTGATCGCTGAAAGCATTGACGGGCACGCCTTCCTGTGGCACGGAACTGTGCAGCAATGAAGGCAGAAGGATGATTAAAAGCACCGAGAACGCCCAGAGGGGCAGGAAGACTTTCTTCCACGAAGGAAGTGGCAACGGTGCGACGGCCTCAGGTCTGGTCTCGACGGACACACCAACCTCAGCCAATTCGACGGCCGTCTGCAAACCATCGGCAGTCGCCTCAGCCGGCTGGGCAATCGAAATCGGAACTAAACCCTGGTGCACAGCCCACATGGTGGCCTCGGTCCGCGATTCCACACCGACTTTGGAGAAAATATTGCGCATGTGCACCTTAACGGTGTTCACGCTGATGCACAACCGCTTGGCAATCTGCTGGTTCGTGGCCCCAGTGGCCACCAAGATAAGGATTTCCCGCTCTCGTTCGCTCAGCGGGTTTGTCCCGTTAAGCATACCGGCTCCAAACTTTTGGTGGTTCCCTGTTCTATGTGACAACAGTATATCAAACCCAACCTGCTTTTCCAAAATCTCGATAGAAAGCATCCGAAATTTAAGGGGCATACGCATACGGCATCTTCCACAGCCACCGAATCGGGCTGGCCGTCATGCTGAGCCGAAGGCGAAGCATCTCGCGCTGGCAGGCGTTGAGATTCTTCGCTGCTCCTTCGCTGTTCCTTCGCTACGCTCAGGACTTCGGCTCAGGACTGCGGCTTAGCATAACGCGATTGGGGCCTCTGCTAACTCGCCTAAAATTCTGGATGCACCTGTGTCGTGCCGTGTCTTGCATCGCCGGTTGTTTTATGGTAGACTGTACGTATAAAAAGTTGACAATAGAGCATGACGTCTCACCAGTAAGGAGGTTGAGATGAAGCCCAAAATTGACAAGACTGGGTTCGGCTTTATTGTGATTGACGGCGAAAAGTTCGAGAAAGATGTGGTCATCGAACCGGACGGCAAGGTGCGAAAACGAAAAAAGAAGCTGTCCAAAGAGCGGTTCGGAACGTCTCACACCTTGTCTTTAGAAGAAGCCCAGGATGTCTATCATCAGGGGATCGAATGGCTGATTATCGGCACCGGACAGAATGATATGGTGCGGCTCTCTCCGGAAGCGGAGCAGTTTTTTCGGGAGAATAGCTGCCGGGTCGAGCTTTTGCCTACGCCTTCAGCCGCCAAAGCCTGGAATCAAGCCAAGGGACTCGGTGTAGGGCTTTTCCACGTCACCTGTTAAATCGTCTGTGGTTCAGAGTTTCGAAAAGTTACGGAGAAATAATATGGCAACCCTTCCGAATGGTCAAAAATTGCCGGGCAAATTGTTCGTTGTGGAGGGCATTGATGGTTCGGGCAAGAGCACGCAACTCGACTTGCTCAGAAAATGGCTGATTGGTGAAGGCTATTGTGTGGCGTTTAGCGAATGGAACTCGTCTCCCATAGTCGGAGAGACAACGCGGCTGGGCAAGAAGAAGAAAATGCTGACCCCCTTGACCTTCAGTCTCATACATGCCGCGGATTTCGCCGACCGCATGGAGCGACAGATGCTGCCCGCCCTCAAAGCCGGCACCGTGGTCTTAGCTGACCGCTACATCTACACTGCTTTCGCGCGTGATGCGGCTCGCGGCCTCGACCGCCAGTGGCTTAAAAGGCTGTACTCATTTGCCGTTCGCCCGACGGTGGCTTTCTACTTTGATGTACCCCTGGATGAGTCGTTGAAGCGCATCCTGGCGGGACGGCCGGCATTGAAGTACTATGAAGCTGGCATGGACATGCACTTTAGTGAAGACCCATACCAGAGTTTCGAAGTGTTTCAAGGCCTGATCCTCAACGAGTACAAGAGAATCGTAGAGGAAGAGAAGCTGACCGTGATTGACGCTACTCTGCCTCTGGTCGAGCAGCAGGACTTGGTGCGCGAGATTGCGTCACGTCACCTGAAAGGCGTGCTTCGCACAGAACCCAGCGCCTGGCGTTCGGCCCTGACCGGCGAAGCCCTATACGGCCGCTACATAGACGAAGTACTGCACAAGAAGGAGAGTTGAGCATGGCCCAGAGGAAATGCTACGGAATTGATTTGCTCGGCCTTTCGGATTTGGACTTGCCTGGCAAGCTGATTGTGCTGGAGGGGACAGATGGAGTCGGCCGTTCGACCCAAATTGCCTTGTTGCGCGAATGGCTGGAGGCCAACGGATATGCCGTAGCCTCCACTGGCCTCAAAAGGTCGGCCTTGGCCGGCAAGGGCCTTGACCTGGCACAAGAAGGCCATACCTTAGGCGTCATTACCAGCAATTTATTCTACGCCACTGATTTTGCCGATCGCCTGGAGAAGACAATCGTGCCGGCCCTTCGGGCCGGGTTCGTGGTACTGACCGATCGTTACATCTATTCGATGATAGCTCGTGCTGTGGTGCGCGGGGTCGATCCGGCCTGGATCCGCGATGTTTTTGGCTTTGCCCTGATACCAGACGCGGTTTTCTATCTAACCATTGACCTGCCTCATCTCATTCCCAGACTGCTTAGCGAACGAAGCTTCGACTACTGGGAATCAGGCATGGACTTCTTGCGCCATCGAGATTACTATGAGAGCTATATTGACTATCAGAGTCTCTTGTTGGCCGAGTTCGACAGCATGGCTAAAGAGTTCAACTTTCGTCGCATTGACGCAACGCAAAAAATACCTAAAGTATTTAACGCGATTAAGAAAGACATCGAGATATTGGTTAAAGACATGAAGCGCATGGAATTTGTGCAGCCTGCCGCCGCTGCGGCGCGCGAGCCTCGGAAAACCGGGGAATAGGGCTGATGCTGAGATTTGCCGTCTTGTCGCGCTCGAGTCTGGAATCGCGTCCACGCTGCCCGCAGACGAAGCAGCAGGAGGTCGCTGTGCGTCGCTGGCAATGACAGCGAGGAAGAGATGGTCTATTGAAGAGGTATACGAGCATATCGAGTTCGTATACCTCTGTTCATTTTTATTCGATGTAACGCCTATGAAGGGCAGAATCATGTCAATTCGCTTGAGATTGACCATCTGGTATGTGGGCCTCCTTGCCGGCTTGCTCATTGCTTTTGATGTGCTGGTCTATTCGGTCCTGTCGTTCGGGCTGTATGCCGAGGCGGAACGCAATGTACAAAGCCGGGCACAGGTGGTGACCTCGTTCATCCATGAGCAAAACGACCCCCTGTTCTTGCTTCTGTCAGGGATGGTCACTCTGCCGCCCATAGATGTTTTTTCCAGTCCTGATGTGTACGTGCAGATTGTCTGGCCCGACGGCACAATCGTGAGCCGCTCTGATAATCTGGGCGAGCAACAATTGCCGTTTACTCAGGCCAATATCGCCCGTGTGCTCAAAGGCGAGACCAGCCAGGAGGTCATCACGGTCGGTGCATCCCGGCTGTTGTTGCATAGCTCGCCCCTGACTGTAGGCAATCGCCATGTCGGCGTGGTTCAGGTCGGCCAATCTCTGAAAGAGATTGACCAGGCGTTGCGCTTCGCTGCCTATCTGCTGGCGACCAGTTCGGCCATTGCGGTCGGTGTGGCGGCTGTCATCGGTTTCTATGTCGCCCGCAGCGCGCTGCGGCCCATTGATCAGATGACGCAAACAGCTTTGCATATTTCTCGCACAAGCAACCTGCAACAACGCTTACAGGTAAACAGCCAGGATGAACTGGGTCACCTGGCTGCTACGTTCAATGAAATGCTATCCCGCCTGGAAGCGTTGTTCAAGACGCAAGAACGTTTTGTCGCCGACGTGTCTCACGAGTTGCGCACGCCGTTGACCACAATTCAAGGAAACCTGGATTTGCTCAAGCGCGGCGCGGTCAATGACGCTCAGTCTCGTCAGGAAGCCCTGGAGATAATCGAAGAGGAGACCAGGCGGATGTCAAAATTGGCGTCCGACCTGCTGCTGTTGGCCCAAGCCGATGCCGGCATCAAACTTGAACTCAAGCCAATCGAACTTGACACACTGTTGCTGGACGTGTATCGCCAGGCGCGGGTCATGGCCAATGGACAGGAGGTCAAGCTGGGACATGAGGATCAGGCCATTGTCTTGGGGGATGCTGACCGTCTCAGGCAATTGTTGCTGAATTTGGTGGACAATGCAATTAAGTATACACCCACCGGCGGAGAGATTATGCTGATGTTGTACCGCGAGCCAGAATGGACGAGAGTCGTCGTTCAGGATACCGGCGTCGGCATCCCGGCCAAAGACCTGCCGTTCATCTTTGACCGTTTCTATCGGACGGACAAGTCTCGTTCGGAAAGAAAGCCAGGAGCTGGCCTGGGACTGTCCATCGCTCGCTGGATAGCCGAAGCGCACGGCGGCAATCTGACGGTGGAAAGTCAGGAAGGTAAGGGCACTGCTTTCACTCTGTGGCTGAAAAGCTGTTGACTTTTCTTCACATTCAGGCTATTCTATAAGTCACGTCTGGCTTTCAGGAAAGGAACATTGCGTTGAGGATTCCACTGACCGAACCGCTTCTGGATGGTCGCGAGTTGGAATATGTGACCGAATGTATCAAGACCAACTGGGTATCTTCTCTCGGCTCATTCGTCACCCGCTTTGAGAACGAGTTTGCCGCCTTTTGTCAATGCGCGTATGGCGTCGCGGTGAGCAATGGCACAGTGGCTTTGCACCTGGCCCTGGCTGTTCTAGACATCGGCTTAGGCGATGAAGTGATTGTGCCCTCGTTTACCTTCGTCGCTACGGCCAACGCCGTGCGCTATACGGGTGCTACACCGGTCTTTGTGGACTCCGAGCCTCGCACCTGGAACCTTGACCCGGATGCCGTTGAGGCAGCCATCACTCCTCGGACTCGTGCCATCATTCCAGTCCATGTCTACGGCCATCCGGCAGATATGGGCCGTATCATGGACATCGCCCGTCGCCACAAGCTATGGGTGGTCGAAGACGCTGCCGAAGCGCACGGAGCTGAATATCGAGGCCAGCGAGTCGGCAGCCTGGGACATATCGGCTGCTTCAGTTTCTATGGAAACAAGATCATCACCACTGGCGAGGGTGGGATGCTGGTCACCAACAATGCGGCCCTGGCGCGAAGAGCTCAGTTTCTCAAAGATCACGCGATGGACCCGGAACGACGATATTGGCATCCCGAAATAGGCTTTAACTATCGGCTGACCAACGTTCAGGCTGCTCTGGGAGTGGCTCAATTGGAACGTATTGACCATCTTATTGAATTGCGCCGCAGCCATGCTCGCCAATATCAGAGCGAGCTGGCCGACGTGCCGGGTCTGACCCTGCAACCGGAAGAGCCGTGGGCGCGGAGCGTTTACTGGATGTATTCTATCTTGATCCAGGATGACTATGGGTACACGCGCGATGAGGTCATTGCCGGTCTCAAACGGAAAGGCGTGGATACCCGTCCCTTCTTCCATCCATCTCACGTGATGCCGCCCTATCGAACCGGGCAACACCTGCCTGTAGCAGAGGAATTGAGCCGGAAAGGACTGAATTTACCCTCCGGTCCTACACTGACAGAAGAGCAGATTCACTTTGTCTGTCAATTGCTGAAGGACAAGGCATTCTAGCCCAGAGGCGACCCTGACATGCTGCGGATTGTCATTCTGACATACGAGAGCCTCTATTCCAGCATGATGATCGCTCACCTGGCCGAATCGAGGCCTGGGCGCATTGCAGGCATCGTGTCATCGTCGTGCATCGTTCAGGGCAAGGGCCTGTTGGGCAGCCTGCGCCATGTGTTGCAGCGGGCTGGCCCGCAGTTTTTCCTGCGAAAATCGTTGGAGACGGTGCAATACAAAACGCTCGCCAGTCTGTGGCATCTCTTGGGCCGGCCGCGAAAGGTGTTCAAGATCAGGGAGCTGGCGCAAAAATACGGGCTTGCCCTGACCAAATCGGCTGATGTCAATTCTGCGCCGACCATTGCTTGGATTCGAGGTCTGCAACCGGACCTGATCATCTCCGTGTACCTGAACCAATGGATTGGCCCCGGATTGCTCGGCCTGGCTCCCAAAGGATGCATCAACATCCATCCCGCCTTGTTGCCGCGCCATCGGGGGCTTTTCCCTTACTTCTGGGTGCTGGCCAACGGCGAAAGCGAAACCGGCGTTAGCGTGCATATAGTCGAGCCAGAATTTGATACGGGTGATGTAATCGCTCAGGCGAGGATTGAAGTCTCCGCCTCCGATACGGTGCAATCGCTCTCCTACAAGAGCGCCCGGGTGGGAGGCGACCTGTTGGTGCAGGCCGTGGATGCCATTGAGGCAGACGCAGTGGTGCGCCTGCCCCAGGACCCTGCCCTGGCGTCCTATCACTCATGGCCGACCAGCGAGGCCTATCGGCGCTTCAAGCGGGCTGGCCGTCAGTTCGGCTCTGTCCGTGAGCTCATACAATATCTCTAATGACTAAAGACTCCGATTGGGAGGCTGCTTGAGAACTTCGATTATTCTACCGACCTACAACGAGCGGGACAATATTGTGGACTTGATCCACAGCATTTTGGAACATGTCGGCTCTGCTGGCCTGGACTACGAGATTGTGGTCGTTGATGACAGCAGCCCGGATGGCACGGCGATGGCTGTACGTGAGCGTTTCGGCGACAACCCACGGGTGCGCGTCATCGTCCGGACAGAGCGCGGTCTGGCTACGGCCATCAAGCACGGCATCCTGAATTCGTTCGGCGAAATCATTGTGGTTATGGATACCGATTTCAATCACGACCCCAAAATGATCCCGCAAATGGTCAAGTTCCTGGAATACTACGATATTATCATAGGCTCACGTTTCGTCATGGCTGGTGGGATGGAGGATAGGACGCGCTACTTCCTGAGTTTCCTGTATAACCTGTTTATCAGGTTGCTGTTCCGCACTCAGGTTCAAGATAACCTGAGCGGGTTCTTCTCAATCTACCGCGAGAAACTGATGGAGATGGACCTGGATCACATTTTCTACGGATATGGGGACTATTTTATTCGTCTCCTGATTACGGCCTGGCGCAAGAATTTGAACATGCTCGAAGTGCCGGTGTTCTATCGTCTACGCCTTCACGGACACAGCAAGACTCAGGCCATCCGAGTATTCTGGCAATACACTCGCTCGGTCTTGCGCCTGCGGCTTAAGGGCATTTAGCCGGGAGAGACGTTTGTGTGAGATGGAACTAATCGAATGATAGAACGCTGGAAGCGTCGCGTCACGCTGCTGACCTGCGAACATCATGATTTTGTCATGCTGCTGATCCTGTTCGTCGCCTTTCGGGTGATGACGGTGCTGTTCTTTCAACCTGGCGGCTACTTTCGCGCTTATTCCGATTTCACTTTTTACATGGGCTCGGCCAGCGTCACCAATGAGGGCTACTATCCGTTTATTGATTTCTGGTTGGAGTATCCACCGCTGTTCCCCTGGCTATTCACCGCGTTCTATCGCTTGAGTTTGTTGCTTCCCAAGCCCGAAGACCCCCGGTTGTGGTTCTACAGTCTGGTTGGTCTCACGCTCGTCCTTTTCGAGGCCGGGAATCTCATATTGGTCTATACCATTGGCCGCCGGGTCTACGACCACAGCAAAGCATTGCAGAAGGTCACGTTCTACGCCGCGCTCTTCTACCCGGTCTACGTTCTAACGGCCAACTTCGATACGATTCCACTGTTCTTCATGCTATTGGGGCTTAATCTCGTCCTG
>Ga0129299_1000632_pt1 | contig 22730 bp, 20 predicted proteins | sample ConPoolayeCmetaG_FD_94477 | JGI IMG/M metagenome (GOLD analysis project Ga0129299, IMG submission 94477) | Hot spring microbial mat communities from California, USA to study Microbial Dark Matter (Phase II) - Cone Pool mat layer C metaG ...
GGCTCTTGAGAAAGCTCGCCCCTAGTTAAAAGTCGCCGCGTAAAGGCAATGACAAAATCGGTGAGTCTATCCAAAGAATAGGCATCCTCGGAAACATTGCGCCAGTTTACATACCAACAGGACTGCCGCCCGGATTTCAGCGTTATAGGCTTTTCAAAAAACCCCAGCACCTTATGATCTAAAATAAATTCATTAAATTCCTGCTGATCAAAGCCACTCATTCAATCCCTCCTTAACGGGCAAAATATCTAAAAGTGTCCCGCCAGACAAGCCAAGGCAAAAACACAACACTTGCTAAAAAAATCAGCACCACTATATACGGAACCCAAGCCGCCTGTCCTAAACGACTGCTTAGGCCGATGAGCCCAAACTTGCCGCAAGCCACCGTTTCTCCTGCTTCTTCAGGCTCAACGCTTGGGCTTTCCATGTCGGTCTTTGCGGCAAGGCCTTCCTCTCCGCCCTTCGCCCTACACCCCAAGGACTCCTTAGCCTTGACTAACTTAGATTCCTCGGCAAAAGCTTTATCAATGGAGCGATCCAAGGCTGCCAGCAGTTCTTCACCGGCTAACTTTACCGCCGCACTCTGCGCGGCTGGTCCAGCCGTTACCGCCACCACACCGCGGTCCAACATGCTAAGCAAGGCGTCCTGAAAATGATAACGGCTAAGCATACTCCGGCGCCGCAGCTGCTCGACCCCGATTCCCTCCCCAATCAGTTCAATAAGCACGCTTTCTTCTTCTGATAAAGGCTGCCCTGGATTTTCTCCCACCCTGATAACAGCCCCCGGCATAAAGGCCGCGGCAAAACGGCCGCCTTCATTCGCCAGCGCCACCAAATCAAGAAGTACTTGCCCGACGGAGATAAGCGGTGCAAAGTCACGTTCATATTCCACCATTTGAACCTTAAAAACGTAATAGGCCTGAGTAAGGTTCTCCAAGGCATAAACTCCGTTCAAGATGCGGTGCTTAATCACCCGCTTAAATAATGTCTCATCGACCGCCGAGCCCACCGCTAATGAAGGCAATTTGCTAAATAGATCAGCATAGTCTTTAAAATTTAAGCCCCGCACTTCTTTAATCAAATCGGCGGCTTCCAACAGCTCTGCCACTTCTTCGGCGGGCGGCACGCTTCCATGCAGCACCTCAACAATCTTACCCTGAAAAAATAAAATCTTAAGCTGCTTCTCCCCTTCATTAATCTCCAACGTTCCCTGGCGGCGCCGTTGCGAGAGCGAGCGCAGGATCGAAGATAGGTTTTCACGATTAATAGCGCCTGATTCCACCTCAACTCCCCCCTTCAATGACCAATACGACCTGTCCAGCCACAATTTATGATTCTTCCTCCATGGCAAGACATCCTACGTAGATGACCCCTAATGCCAATAAAAGCCAAATACCGATATAATACGGTGCCAGTCCTCTAAGGTAATGAAAAACACCCCGCGTTTCAGCCGGCCAGCCCAGAATCGGCATACCAGCCAACAAGATCATCGTTAACAGCAGGGCCCCAACTGCCGGCCTCCCCATTCGCACCCAAGCCCCGCCCGGCACCAGCCAAAACATACAACGCACCACTCCCGGCATAGAATAGTGCCTATATAACATTGACCTCCATGACGAGCGTTCCTTTGCCCCCACTAAAAAAAAGCCAAGCAAAAGAATCATCGCCAGGCCCGATATTGCTAAGGGCCTAACGCCCGGCATTACCACCATAGCAACTGCATCATGCAAGCGTTGCGCGTCGGGAATCGACGCCACAAGAGACGGAAGCAAGTCCTTAAGGGGTAAACTTATTTCAGCTATCGACTGCCCACTGCGAAACCCCCGGGTTCCCTCCCGTGTCTGCAGGCCAGCAACTAACTCGGGATCATTTTTATTGGCTTGCGCTAAAAGCGCACGGCTGGCGGCGGTATCCATAAGATCGAATTTCACCTTGGAGTAATTAAAGAAAAACGCAGCGCTCCTCACTCCGGCTGCCTCGGCTTCGCTGAAATACTGATCAGCCTGAGAGGCATCGCCCGACAAGAACGCCAAAATCCCCAGCTCTACTTTAGGGAACGGCTTTCCCTCCCGCCATAAAGCCGCAGCCCGCAAAAAGGCGCGGCGTGCCTCCTCATATTTTCCTTCACGGCGTAGAACCTGGCCATACACAAAATGAACCGCCGCATCCAGGGGGCGATCGGCCGCAAGCTTTTGCAGCGCCGAGCGATCCATGAAACTATAATTGCCTGAGGAGGCTCTCAGCAGGGTCCTTATTCCTTGTTCCGCCAGACGCAAATCAAGATTCTCTCTAATTGGAATCAAAGCCGCCCATAGCCCTAGTACAACAGCCACCATAAATGCCACCCACCTACGCCACGGGATAAAGACATAGATAAGCAGCGACCAAAACCAAAGACACCACAAGAGGCTAAAAAAGCATGGTGTCACCAATATCATTAGAAAAACAAAGGGCGTTATAATACCCCGTATACGGACCGGCATAAGCCGCGCAATCTTTTGTAGGATGACATCAGCTTCCCGGCAAAAGGAAAAAACAATTGTTACGTAAAGGGCCAACGACAACGCCCAAAGGAAAGGATAAATAAGCCCCTTAAGCACTTTTGTCAAAAACTCCTTGTCGGAGATAAGAGCTTTTACGGCCCTTAAAAAAACATCCTCCGGCGCTCCCGCACCTGTCAAATGAGCCAAACGCACGGAGCGGATAAGCACGCTCCCGGACGTGGGAGACAACTGCCATGCTTTGCGGATAAGAAACGAAGCTGCCTCACGGTCACCGGCACTAAACTTTTGCTCGGCCGAAGCAAGAAGAAAAAGAGAATAATCCTCCAGCGATGAATATCCCAACTCCGCCTTCTTCGCCTCTAGGCTGGAAATCAACTCATTGGCAAGCCTAAGTTCTCCACGCTGAATAGCTTCGCACACCGCCGCCCACTGTGTCTTAAGCCCATCAATCAAAGATTGAACATCTTGGCCGGCATCCCCAGCCGCCGGGCCTTCCACAGTCGCCAATGAAGCGCTTTCCCCTAAAACTCCAGGACCAATAAAGCCCTTAGATGCCTCCTCCTGGGCGACAGCCAGGCAGGGGCCCAAAAGGAACAAGCCAAACAAAAGTCTTAAAATCCATCGCTGCAGTAACTGCTGATTAATCTGATCCCCGCCTTCCACCCTCATATATCAGGAACTCACCTCCTAAAAAGGATTAAGCCCGGCCCTTTAAGGCGGTGGCTCAGCTTCAAGTGCCGGCATTTCACCGCTTTTGCCTTCTCTATCGCGGCGAAGCACAAACCCTTTTTCAGTAAGCACCGCCTGGCAGAGCTTGTCCACGTAATCCAAGCACGATCCTTCTACACCCGGTCGCAAGGCTAAGGCGAACACAAAGGTTGCGCCCTTCTTTATTCTAAGCCGTGGCCAGGAACAGCCCGCAGATAAGGACTCGCATGGGACCCCCATTTGGTCGGAGCCAAAACGATATATCTTTTCTTCAGCTGCAGATTCATCTTGAGCCTCCAAGCGCGGAGGCTTGGCTGGAATAGCATCCAAAACGATAAGCTCACCCGTCTCCCCATCTAAGCCAAAGATTTTTTTCAGCCGTTCTTCAAATAAAGGATTTGCCAGCTCGGGATGAGCCAACGCATACGCCCGCATTAACGACCTAAGCTGGCGACTTGGAACAATCGGATAACCATACGTCTTATGCAATTCAATGCCGACATTGCCAAGCATTGTCGGGTGCATGGATAGCATACCAAACGGACGAGTGCTCTGCATGATGCGTAATATAATCCCGTATCCGGCCTTACGCATAGCAACCAAAAGCGCCGAATGTCGCCGGCGGATACCCAACCAGGCCGTCCGGTTCTGCCAGCAAAGATTATAAGCTGCAATAAAAGAGTCCTTCAAAAAACTGAGCCGCGCTTGCTCGGGCAAGTTCTTAATAAGCTTTTGTTCAGGACTCATGACCCCGGCGGAAGGCGGGATTGACCTCAGGTACTTATCCAGCAATAACGCCGGCGAGACGGTACAAGCCGAAAGCTCTGAAATAATATTACGTATATCTACCGGCAACGGGCGAAGGTAACGGCGGAAAATAGCATCGCTTTTCTTCTCACGCGGGACATGACTGACTTTCAAGCGTCTTTTCGCGGAGGCCAACTTTCTCCCAACCTTACCAGCGCTGGTCAGTTCTTTGCCTTGACCGGCCATGGAACTTGCCTCCTTTCTGTTCTGTATCTCAATGTTTTTCGGCGTTCCACCTCCATCGGCGCCCCCAACCTTTCTTTCTCGACTCCCCCTCCATGGAGGCCTTAAGTTCCCGTCCCGGCTTAATCGCCTGCCTTGCTCATGCCTCAAAGAACCTTTCTTTAATTTATTACCGTCCAGCGTCCTCTCATCGACGGGATGACTAGTATCGGTAATGGTAACTGCAGTTGCAGCATCCTGTACCGGCCGGCGTTTTTTATTCAGGCGCACCGGCGGTGCTTCAAACGACACCAGATATCCGGCGCGCGGCTCGACCGACTGATCAGTTACCACCGCGCGGTAGAATCTGACTTCCGGCCCTTTATCATCAGGCGTGATGATGCCCTGCCGGTTGGCGGCGTGATATTCCCTTATACGTCCTGTTCTTTCCGCCATTGCTCAGCCAACTTTCCCCAGCAAACTCTCGATATACAAAAGGGCCTCACGAGTTGCTATCCGTAAAAATCGCGAATCCCGCTGCATGATTTGGGCGACAAAATCCTCTCCCGCTTGAACAAGCCCAAGCTTTCCCTTGAGCCAGGCGGAAAGCTTTTTCAGGCAATAACCGGCTTCGGGGGCAGAGCTGTTGCCAAGAAAAACCAAGGTCTGAGCCAATCCATTGACCCGCACATAAAGATACACGTGTTTTAAAAAACAGCAGTAGCTTTCGCTTCGCTCATCTATTTCCGGCGCCCCTTCCTGTGCTAAAGCAAACGACGGATTTAAGGCGTCAGTCTCAGCCATACTCTCCATTTCAGTACTTTAGGCTCCATTCAAGGGGAATTCCACCGTCTGCGCTCCCTCGAGCGGCAGACACTTTATGCGGCAAAGGCCCTGGCCGTCTTCCCGGCCCGACCCCAACCATACAAAATCTCGTCCCAGATTGGCGAACCTTTCAAGAACAGCACGCCTGGCCATGGAACTACCTTCAGCATCATGCAAAACATGGCTTAAAAGCACCGTATCTTGCGGTAGACATTCTTCAAACTCGCCCGCTACAGCCACCCCAGGCTTAACCGCTAAAGCCCTTAATTCGGTGTTCACTTCAACAAAAAACCTGTAATCCTCGCTGTTCAGCACAGTCAAAGAACGCCTAAGCTTAGCCTGCCAAAACGAATATTCAGCGCTACTGGGCCATAGGTTCTTGGCCATCCATTCCGCCAAAACCATTAGCTCCGGGCTGACGCTCGCGCTCAGCCGGTATTCTTCCAGCACCACGTTATTCTTCAACACCAAGTCCGAGCCCGGACAGACCATCACCTGCCCGCTACTCAGTTCATCCAAGCCTACCCAATGAAATCCACCATCCGATGTTAAAAAGCGCTTAAGATGCATTAGATTCTCAAGCGAAGTGATGAAAGCAAAAACGCCGCAAGCGGCGCGCACGGGAAAAAGTATTATTTCGGCAGCTTTAAACGTCACTAGACTAAGCTTCTCCGCCGCATTTCCCTCGGTCGCCCCGCTTAACATCGACTCATCGGCGGGGCGGCTCTCTTGAACAATCTCCCAGACCGCGCTTTGCAAATCCGACCCAGGAATAGCAGGCAAATTTCCATTTGCAGCGCGCCATAAGGGATAGGCAATACCCCCCTGCCGCGCACCTCCACGAATATGTACGGGCGTTTCCACAACTATGCTGAAAAGAGCCAGGCTGCGCTCAGCGTTCATGCATTCACCATTCCCCCCAACAAAGTCACCTTTTAGTCGAGTTGCCAGTCCGGTTTGTGATCATAAACATACTGATAATAAGACCTCTTGGAAAGGCACGCAGCCGCAGCCTGATCAATAATAAACTTGGCATCAGGATGAAGCTGTAGAGCCGAAGCCGGCACCAAAGCCATAAGCGGGCCTTCAACAGCTTGGGCAACAATTTCAGCCTTCCTTTCGCCAAAGGCTAACAGCAAGCACATCCGGCTGTCCAGAATTGTTCCTATGCCCATCGTAATAACATGACGCGGAGCGTTGGCGAGCCCGCCAAAATACGCGGCGTTCTCTTGGAGAGTCTGCGCGGTGAGAGTCTTTATGCGCGTCCGGGACGTCAACGAGGAAGTAGGCTCATTGAAACCGATATGTCCATCCAAGCCAATACCTAGAATTTGTATATCAATGCCCCCCGCCGCGATGATCTTCTTTTCGTATTCTCGACAAAATCCGCGTATATCCTTGGCCATCCCGTCGGGAATATTAATCCGCTCGGGGGCTACATTAATGTGATCAAACAAGTTGCGCTTCATAAAGCTGTGGTAAGAAGCCGGATGTTCCGGCGGCAAACCGACGTATTCATCCAAATTAAAGGTTACCACCCGGCTAAAATCCAACTGCTCCTCGCGATGCAGCCGGATAAGCTCTTGGTAGAGAATTAAGGGAGTAGAGCCAGTCGCCAATCCCAAAACAGTCTCCGGGTCCTTACGAACGGCTCGAGCGATTATTCTCGCCGCAAGAAGGCTGCCTTCAAGAGGGCTCTCCTTAATTATAACTTCCATAAGGCCCTTCCTTGACGTGACCGAGGCTGGATTGACCGCAACCTGACATAGTACGCACCTTCTACTCTTATCAGAGCCCAAATGGCTCCAACTTCGCACTTATATCTCTGACCAAGCTATCGATCAACTCAGCCAGATACTCATTCAGGCTAAGCCCGTCATCGATGATTAAGGGAGTTAAATCCAAAGCGTAGGTAACAGCGCTGGCTTTGTCCAAAGCATGTGACTGGAAAAAGGTGGCGTTGGCTCTGCGCCGTCCCATGCTCGCTAGGTCATACCTTTTTCCGCCTGCAATTTGCGAGTCATAGAGACCAAGGAGCGCCGCTTCTAAGTTCTCCCGGCCGCTGACATCAAGTGCCACCTTGTGTTCATCCAAAACCCAATCCAGGTCACGCCAAATCTCACATCCAAATACTTTCTTGGGACGCTTGGCAGGCGGCATGCATCTGAGCGCCCGGATTACCTTTGCCACAACGGCGACATGAGTATCATGTTTATCCGCCGGATTGTGTGTATAAACTACAACCGGCCGGCAAACTGAAAATATTTCCCCTAAGTCATCAGTCAGCAGCTTATTTTTCGGGTCTTTGACCGCCGAGCTTGGATAACCAAGCTGTATCACGGCGGCATATCGTCCAATCCCGGCGGCCATACGCTGTTCCTGACGACGTAGCTTCTGCATATCCTCGTCGCTATAACCGGCATAGGGCCCGCTCCGTGGGCTCCCCTCCCCGTTGGTGCATATTACTCCTGCAAACCATTCATTATCACTATCAAAGCACTGCAAGATGCCATGATACGCTAGCATCTCTATGTCATCCTGATGCGCACCGATAGCTAGATGTGTGACCCTATCCAGGGCCAGAACATCTTCCAAGCCATCCGGCACATAAATCTCGGCCCCAGCATTACAGAATTTCATGGTGCAAGCTTAGCTCCTTAAAGGTCATTGTTTCAAGCTCCCTGCAAGCTGGCAGCGAAAATCATCTCTCTTATTCTTTCACTTTTTCCGCTGAGGACGTGGATTAGGATGACCTCGAACATCTCCAGCAACTCCGTTCCCGAGATTTCCCTGGTTATAGAACAACCACTGCCGCTGCCTCCGGCTGACGCTTCGGCGTTACTCCCGCAGCATGGTAAGCAGCATTTTAAAAGGTTCAATCGCCTTTACTGCATGAGGCACATCAGCGGGCATCGCTGCGATCTGACCACAAACGGCCATAACGCTTTTCCCGTCGATTATGAGCTCCGCCTGTCCTTCAATGATTTGCACAACCGCATTATAAGGTGCACTATGCTCACCGAGACTCTGGCCATGATCGAAGGCAAAGAGCGTAATGGTACCGCTCTTGGCGCTGACAAGAGTCTTACTCACTACCGAGTCTTTTACATACTCAATAAATGTCTTAAGGTCTGCGGCTTTTGAAACCAGCTCCGGCAGTATGCTCATAATCACCCCCAAAGAGTAAATGAAAGCCGCTGGATATAAAGCAGCCGACTCTCCGCCTGAAACGGAATACTCAAGGCGCAGCGCTTCCCCGCTTAGGAGCTTTAAGAAGCAACCCCAGTAAAGCCGCCAGCAAACATGCCACACCCGCAATTAAAAAGGGCGTCATCCAGGCCGAGATTTCCCCCTTGGCTGCATCTTTAAAATAACCGGCCACTTGGGGACCTGCTATACCGGCTACTCCATACGCCAAAAAGACCCAGCCATAATTAAGTCCCACATTCTTATTTCCGAAATAATCCGCCGTCGCCGCGGGGAAGAGGGCAAAATTTCCTCCGAAGTTGAAGCCGATGATGCAGGCACCTACGATTAGACCCAGACTCGACGAACCAAGCTTGAAGAAAGCAAGCATCAACACTCCCTGAAGGACGCACATTAAGAAAAGCGCCGCCCGCCGCCCAATTCTATCTGATATCAGGCCCCAAATAATCCGCCCCAAACCGTTCATGATGGCAAGCAAAGCCATGGCGGTCTCCGAAGTCTTCTCGGCAAGTTTAATATCGACCGCTGCGCCACCCGCCACTAAGGCATCAATGCCGAACAGTTTAATGCACGATATAACCATCAGCCCGGCCATTGCCGAGCCAAAAAACATAAGCCACAACTGATAAAACTGCGGTGTCTTAAGCATTTGAGCGCTTGAAAAATCTAAAGCCCCCGTAGCTTGATAGGTTCCAGATGATACTGGCGGCTCCCAACCCGCCGGCTTATATCCCGTCGGGGGGTTAATCATCACGATGCTTCCCAAAAGCACGACAATCAAGAACACCAGCCCATAAACCATATACACGCTCTGCACCCCCGGCCGTCCAAACACACTCATGGTATTAAGCAGACCCCCAAACCAACTTCCGGCCAGTTTAACCCACAGCGTCGCGCCGAACCCGAAACCAGCCACCGCTAATCCGGTAATCAAACCCTTCTTATCAGGAAACCACTTGACTCCCACCGCTATTGGAACTACATATGCCAATCCAATCCCTGCACCGCCGATTATTCCAATAAAAATGAGCTGCGCCCAAAATGTGTGTCCCCATAGCCCTCCCATAATGTACCCAAAGCCAAGCACTATTCCCCCGGCAGCTGCTATGGGGCGCGGTCCAACTTTAGCCTGCATGCGCCCGGCCCACACCATTACCAGCGCAAAAGCCGCCAATCCGGCCGAAAAAATCCAGGCCGCCTGTTTGGCGCTGAAGCCGTAAACGCCCCCTTGTTCCAGCGGTAAAGTCACCTGCTTGGTAAAAACACTCCAAGCATAGATGGCCCCCAGGCAAAACTGGATACAAACCGCCCCTATCACCACCAGCCAACGGTTCATGGTTTTTTCAGACATATCCCCTCCCTCGCATGCAGGCACATCGTAGCCGCAAGCCGGTTACAATCCGTGCTGACCGGATGGCTCAAACCCTATGCTTTACCAGTTCCTCCACCACATGCGGGTCAGCCAAGGTGGTTGTATCGCCGATCTGGTCCAAAGCGTTCTCCGCAATTTTACGTAGGATGCGGCGCATGATCTTGCCGGAGCGCGTCTTGGGCAAAGCCGAGGCAAACTGGATCTTGTCCGGCACTGCTATGGCGCCGATTTCTTTACGCACATGAGCAGCCAATTCTTTCTTAAGCTCCTCACTAGGCGCCACCCCTTCCACCAGCGTGACAAACGCATAAAGCGCCTGACCCTTGACATCATGCGGCATGGGGGCTACGGCTGCTTCCGCTACCTTCTCATGACTTACCAGCGCGCTTTCCACCTCGGCTGTGCCGATGCGGTGGCCGGAGACGTTCACTACATCATCAATACGCCCCATCAACCAATAATCACCATCCTCGTCCTTACGGCACCCGTCGCCGGTAAAATAAAGGTCGTTATACATAGTAAAGTATGTATCGATAAAGCGATCATGATCGCCCCAGGTGGTGCGCATTATTCCCGGCCAGGGCTTCTTGATGCAAAGCTTTCCACCTTCGTTGGGGCCGCACTCCGTTCCATCATCGCGCAACACTACAGGCTCGACTCCAAAAAAAGGCTGCAGCGCCGCGCCCGGCTTCAAAACATGCGCGCCAGGCAGAGGAGTGATTAAAATCCCTCCGGTCTCAGTTTGCCACCAGGTGTCGACAATGGGGCACCGGCTCTTCCCGATCATCTCGTAATACCAAATCCAAGCTTCGGGGTTAATTGGCTCGCCGACCGATCCCAAAACACGCAAGCTACTGAGATCATACTTCTTCGGCCACTCATCGCCCAGCCGGATCAAAGCCCGGATAGCGGTCGGCGCCGTATAAAACACGGTGACCTTATATTTCTCAACAATCTGCCAAAACCGTCCGGCATCGGGATAGGTGGGAACCCCTTCAAACATCAAACTAGTAGCGCCGTTGGCCAAGGGGCCATAGACAATATAACTATGCCCCGTCACCCAACCGATGTCGGCCGTGCACCAGTAAATATCGTCGTCATGGATGTCAAAAATGTATTTGTGGCTGATTGCGCAATGCAAGAGATATCCGGCGGTTGTATGCACCACGCCTTTAGGCTTCCCAGTTGAACCAGAGGTGTAAAGAATGAACAACGGATCCTCCGCCTTCATGCGCTCCGGCTCACAGACTGGACTGGCTTTGGCCATTTCCTCGTGATACCAAAGATCGCGTCCGGCCTGCATCGGGCAAGCTTCTTTGTTGCGCTGCAGAACAATCACCTTCTCAATTGAGCGCGTTTTTTTAAGGGCCTCATCAGCCAATTGCTTAAGGCCGATATGCTTTCCAGCCCGTAATGACACATTGCTGGTTATTAAAATCTTACAAGACGAGTCATTGATACGGTCCGCCAGCGAGTCGGCGCTGAAGCCGCCAAAAACGACGGAGTGAATAGCGCCGATTCTGGCACACGCCAGCATTACAATCGGAAGCTCGGGCACCATCGGCATATAAATACAAACCCGGTCCCCTTTCCTGACTCCATGGGACTTCAGCATATTGGCTGCCTTGCAGACCTCCCGGTGCAACTCTTCATATGTCAAAGAGCGCGCATCTTCCTCCGGCTCTCCTTGCCAAATGATGGCTTTCTTTGTCCTGGCAGCCGTCTTTAAATGGCGATCCAGGCAATTCACCGAGACATTCAGTTCTCCATCTTCAAACCAAGTGTGCTTAATTATGCGGCTCTTGGTGTTCCAGGTGTAGCGCCTGGCAACTGTCGGCGCTTTATACCATTCCAAAGTCTTGGCCTGTTCCAGCCAAAAGCCAGTGGGATCCTCCACCGAGCGCCGATACATCTCCTTATATTGGGGTCCATTTATCCAAGCACGGCTCACCACCTCATCGGCCGGGGGGAAAATGCGCTTTTCGACCATCAAAGAAGCTGTTGAAATTGCCTTTTTCTCCTCGCTCATATTTAGTTACTCCCAGAGTTAAAATTAGGAAAAATTGAAAGCCTGCAAACCAGCACAGCAAAAGACCAATCGAATTTACAGCGCAAAAGAAGCAGGCTGCACAGGGCCACCTTTAAGTGCCAAGTATTATTAACAAAACATCGCAAGAAGATTAACGGGAATATTTTTAAATGGCAAGCCAGGAATCCTTGCCTTCTTCAACCCATTTTGTTCCTTTTTACCACAAGCGCGATCTTTCTTTCTTATGACTACCCGAAGCGTCTGACTTGCCCTTTGTAATAAGTCGAGGGTATAACTCTTTGGTTTGCGCAAGCGGAATAACGCATCCCATGGCCGAGCAACATGCCGTATTTATTCACTCTAAGGAGTTTGACAAAAACGTCTACCCGGAAAGCTGCCCTTTTAACACCGGCCGAGCCGAAATGACGCGCCGCATCCTGCATTCGATGGGAATGTTATCTGGAAGCGACGGCATTGAGTATGAGGCACAAAGCGCAGAGCGTACAGAGCTTGAAGCCTTTCACACGCCAAGGTACTTATCAGCTTTAGAGCGCGCCGCTCGAGGGCACCTTGACGAGGAGGCGTTGCACATGGGGTTAGGTACAGCCGATACCCCTATTTTTCCAGCCCTATATCAGCACAGCACTCTGGTTGCCGGCGCCACACTAACGGCCGCCCGGCTGATAAGCAGCGGCCGCACCAGGATTGCCTTTAACCCATCAGGCGGCTTACACCATGCCCATCCCGAACGGGCCGGCGGATTTTGTTATATCAATGATGTCGTTCTGGGCTGCATGCATCTTGCCAAATGTGGGATGAAAGTGCTGTTTCTGGATCTGGATGCGCACCACTGCGATGGGGTGCAAAGCGCTTTCTGGAAACGCCGTGACGTCATGACCATCTCGCTCCATCAGCATCCACTGACTCTGTTTCCGGGAACGGGCTTTGAACACGAAATCGGTGAAGAGCGTGGCACAGGCTTTGCGGTAAATGTCCCCCTGCCCCCTGGAGTTTACGACGAGGCTTATGTAACCGCGGTGCGTGAAGTAGTAATGCCGCTAATTCAGGCCTTCAACCCCGATGTAATTGTCCTTGAACTCGGCATGGATGGACTAAGCGGCGACCCCCTAACGCAAATGCATCTCACCAATAATGCATATGCCGACACAGTCAAATCGGTGATGACGTTTCACAAACCACTACTGGCGGTCGGCGGCGGAGGGTACAATCTCTTTAACACAGCGCGTGGTTGGGCTTTGATGTGGAGCATATTATGCGGCGCAAGTACTGACGATGAAATGGCGTTTGGACTGGGCGGAGTGATGCTCGAAAGCACAGATTGGAAAGCAGGACTTCGTGACCGGGCGGTTGTAGTGCAAGCCAGCCGCAGACAAGAAGTCGACCGTCTGGTTTGCGGGGTGATAACGGAGATTAAGCGGCGCGTTTTCCCTTTGCATGGTTTATAATTGCTGAAAAGGGCTATGATCAATATTATTGGAGCGTCCCTGGCTTTCCTTGGCCTGGTCCGTGCCGCTGCGAACAGGTACCTGCTGCTTATAAATAAAGTGAAGAGCCATGCTTGAGCCGTTACTATATCCAAAGACAATAGCGGTGGTCGGCGCTTCCCGTTCGCCCGGCAAAGTCGGCTACGAGATCCTCGCTAACTTAAAAAAGGGCGGGTTTGCAGGCCAGATAATTCCAGTCAATCCAACCGCAGAAGAAATCCTAGGAATACGATGTTATCCAAGCCTGGCTGCCTACAGGGGCGCTTTGGATCTCAGCGTCATTGCGGTGGCCAACAATCTCGTGAAAGCAGCGGTTGATGATTCGATCGAGGCGGGCGCTAAGGCGGTGATTGTCATAACGGCTGGTTTTAAGGAGGTTGGACCAGAAGGAGCGCATTTAGAGCAGGAAATCTTGGAAGCCTGCCGCTCCCGGGGTGTGCGTCTGGTGGGGCCGAATTGCCTGGGTGTAATCAACGCCCACCATAAGATGAACGCCTCCTTTGCCGCACGTATGCCTAAGCCCGGATCGATCTCAGTTATTTCCCAGTCAGGAGCGCTATGTACCGCCATGCTAGATGCGGCGGCCGGGAGGAGGCTTGGTCTTTCAAAATTAATCAGCATGGGCAACAAGGCGGATTTGACTGAAAATGAGTTTCTTATGGCATTGGCTGAAGATCCGGAGACTAAGGTGGTTCTGGGCTACTTGGAGAACATCGTTTCGGGGAACGCCTTCGTCAAGGCCGCTGAAACCGCAGCCGCCAAAAAACCGATCGTTATTTACAAAGCCGGCACCACCAAGGCCGGGGTTAAAGCAGCGGCTTCTCATACGGGGGGCTTGGCCGGGGCTGATATAGCTTATGGCGCTGCATTCCGACGCGCCGGCATTGTGCGAGCGGAAAGCTTCGAAGCCATGTTCGATTATGCCACCGCTTTTGCCATGCAGCCGTTGCCCAAAGGTCGGCGGGTAGCCATAATTACCAATGCCGGGGGCCCCGGCATTATGGCGGCGGACGCTGTAGAGCAGGCCGGGATGGAGGTCGGAGCCTTGGAAGGGGGCACAATGGCGGCCTTAAAAAACAAGCTTCCAAGCGCCGCGAGCGTGGGAAACCCGATTGATGTGCTCGGCGATGCCGACCCCGAACGTTATGCCCTGGCTTTCGGCGCTGCTCAGGATGACCGATCGGTCGACGCCATTTTGGTTATTCTTACCCCCCAGGCCATGACCAAAGCGGCCGAAACGGCGCGCGCCATAGCCGCTAAGCTAAACGGCGACAAGCCTGTCCTGGTATCATTCATGGGCGGGGAAGACGTCATGCCGGGCAGGGATGAACTGATAGCCTCAAGTCTGCCTGATTATCCATCTCCGGAAAGAGCTGTGGCAGCTCTGAAAGCCATGGTGGAATACGCCGAGTGGCTCCACCGCCCGCCGCGTATCATCACACGCTTCCCGGTGAACCGCCAGCGAGTCGCGCGCATTATCAACCGCCACATGAGAATGAGCCAACGCCAGGTGGGCGAGCCACATGCCAAAGCTATATTATCAGCCTATGGGTTGATAATTCCGCCGGGACACATCGCCGTCAATGCAGACGATGCAGTAGAAAGGGCCAAAGAAATCGGCTTTCCAGTGGCCATGAAAATTTACTCGCCGGACATAATTCATAAGACCGATGTAGGAGGCATCAAGCTGGACCTCACATCTGCTGAATCGGTGCGGGATGCTTTTGATTTAATGATGTTGCGGGTCGGACAGAAGATGCCGCAGGCACGCTTGGAAGGTGTCTATATAGAAAAGATGTGCAAACGCAGTCGTGAGGTTATTCTAGGTATGATTCGCGATCCTCAGTTCGGGCCGATGTTGATGTTCGGCTTGGGCGGCATTTTTGTTGAAGTAATGAAGGACGTAAGCTTCCATTTAGCCCCTATCACCGAGCTGGAAGCCAAACGTATGCTGGAAAGCACACGCAGCTTCGCGCTTCTCAAAGGCGTGCGCGGACAAATAAGCGCCGATCTTTCGGCCATTGCGCTGGCGCTGCAGCGCATCAGTCAGTTGGTGACGGATTTCCCTGAAATACAGGAAATGGATATTAACCCATTTTTGGTTGGCGAGATTGGCTCACCATCCATAGCAGCTGATGCCCGCATAACTCTCGGCCCCCGTGCAGAGCATTCTTAGAATACGGTAGGAAATGGTGGACAGCAAAAAGCAAACTTGGGATCCGGAATGGGAGCAGCGTTACAGTGACATGATTGTAACGCCGGAGGAAGCAGTGTCTCATATTCGCTCCGGCCACCGCGTTTTTGTAGGCACAGGATGTGCTGAGCCACAGGTCTTGGTGCATGCGCTGGCGGCGCGCGCCAAGGAATTAACTGACACCGAGATAGTGCACCTTTTAACTTTCGGGCAAGCACCCTACGCCTCCAAAGAGTTGGCGCAGTCCTTCCGAGTGAACAGTTTCTTCATCGCGCAAAATGTGCGCGGTCTGATTCAGGAGGGGCTTGGCGATTATACCCCTATCTTTCTTTCCGATATTCCGCGTCTTTTCATCTCGGGCCAGCTGCCTTTGGATGTGGCCCTGATCCAAGTGTCCCCGCCTGACAAAAAGGGGCTATGTAGTTTTGGGGTGTCGGTTGACATTGTCAAGAGTGCCAGTGAAAACGCTAAGCTGGTAATTGCCGAAGTTAATCGCCGCATGCCGCGCACCTTGGGCAACAGTTTCATTAATATCAACGACATCGATTTTGCCGTGCCGGTAGACAAACCGCTAATCGAGATTGAACCCCCTGTGCCCGATGAAGCTAATTCAAAAATAGGGCAGCATATTGCTTCCCTGGTGGAAGACGGCGCCACTTTAGAGTTCGGCATCGGGCGTATTCCGCAAGCCGTCGTGCCTTTTCTTAAGGACAAAAAGGATCTCGGCATCCATACCGAGATGATTACGGACGCCGTTATCGACCTGGTTGAATCGGGAGTCGTCAATGGAAGACGAAAAACCATAGATAATGCCAAGATTGTCGCCAGCTTCTGCATGGGCACTAAAAAGCTCTACGATTACATCGACAATAACCCGGCTTTTGCCTTCCATCCTACGGAATATGTAAACGACCCTTACATCATATCACAGCAGCATAAACAGGTGGCAATCAATGTGGCCTTGGAAGTCGACCTGACCGGCCAGGTGTGCGCCGATTCGCTTGGCAGCCGTTTCTATTCCGGCATCGGCGGCCAGGTGGATTTTAACCGCGGTGCCGCTCGCTCCTTAGGCGGCAAGGCCATCATTGCTCTTACTTCAACAGCCAAAGATGAGAGTGTGTCGCGCATAGTGGCCCAGCTCAGTCCGGGAGCAGGCGTGGTTACAACCCGCGGGGATGTACACTATGTTGTCACCGAATACGGCGTAGCTTACCTGCACGGGAAAAGCGTACACGAACGAGCTTTAGCGCTCATTTCAATCGCCCATCCTAAGTTTCGCGATCAGCTGGTAAAACAAGCTGTCGAACTTAAATACCTCAGTCCGGATTTTGCCGATTTGGAAGCTCAAATTGCCGTGGGACCAAGCGAGTTTCGCACTACTTATGTATTGGACGATGGAACCGAAATCAAATTCCGTGCCATTCATCCGACCGATGAGCCGTTAATACGCGATCTCTTTTACGCCATGTCCATGGAAACCAGGTATTACCGCTTCATGTCCAACATCCGCTATATTTCCCCCAAGCAAATGAAAGACCTGGTCTTTATAAACCATCGCACTGATGTCGGAATCGCCGGCACGATTCCGGAGGCCCATGGCGAAGATATTGTAGCGGTTGGACGTTACTATTTGGATGAAAAGACCAACATGGCCGAGGTCGCCTTTGTGGTGCGCGATGAGTTTCAAAACAGGGGAATCGGCTCTTTTCTGCTGAAGCACTTGAGCAACATCGCCCGGCGAAACGGCATCCGCGGTTTTACAGCTGAGGTGCTGCGCAACAACAAAGCCATGCAGGCTGTATTTAACAACTCCGATCTCAAGGTCCGAAGCTCTGTTGAAGAAGATCGGATTAGTTACTGGATGGAGTTTAACTAAAATGCACGTGATTGCTGATCTGTGCGTAGTGCCGTTGGGGGTCGGCGTCTCGGTATCCGAATATGTGGCTGTTTGCCAACGGCTTCTTGAAGAAGCAGGCCTTAAGATCCGGTTGCACGCTTACGGTACTAACATCGAAGGTGAATGGGACGATGTGTTCCGCGCGATAAAACGCTGCCACGAGGCGGTACACCAAATGGGCGCTCCCCGTATTACCACTACCATTCGTGTCGGCACACGCACCGATCGAGCGCAAAGCATGGAAGACAAAATCCAAAGCGTCAGGGAAAAATTAAAGGGCGTCCGTAGGTAAAGGGCGCATTTTAGAAGGCCGTTTGTCCTTCGCAAACAATTTCCCGGCGCCCACTCTGTAAAACCTCTATGCAATAATGAGCTGAATTTTGCCACACCCTCTAAACCAAATTGTGCTACAATACTAGACTGGTGGCGGCCGTTTCCTGCCTAGGCGGCCTGTGCACTGCTGCGCCGGCCGGGTAGGTAGGGTGTCAGGCATGGTGTTACGAGGCCTAAAAACCTCGGAAAGGAGGTTTGAGCCATGTGCGATCTAGACCCAACGTTCGTCAAGAAAGGAGGTGATGCAGCCATTGTGCAGTTGATGCAAAATCTGGCACGCATCAGCGGAAGCAGGCGAGCAAACGCTCCTAAGCCGATGCCGGACTTCGAAAAATTCGAACTTCCGGATCTCAGGCTTGCGGATCTCGGCGAAGAACTGTTTGCCGGAAGATCCCGCGTTTTCCTAAACCGCTTCCCCAGTTGGTTGTGCATCAAGGAGCATTCAGCCAGTGACGTTACAACCAATTAGCGTGCGGCAGGAAAACTTAAGATGGCTGCCACGTCTGTAGCGCGAGGACTCTCCAGTGGCAAAACCTTTGACGAATTGCAGGGAGAAGCCAATGGCTGCAGAGATCGAAGAGGCGTCCTTCGAAGGGAAAGAAGCGCTTTTCTTGGATGCAGAAAGCCGAGTTCAAGCGCAACTGGAGGTTAACAAACGAGACACCCTACCTCCAGCTCATTTTCATAACGGGTGACGCCGTATAACAATTAGTAATAGAAATAGAAGCACTCTCATAAATGCAAAATAACACTGCTTGCTTCTATCTCTCGTAGTCTCCTAAGGTGCACATTCAGACACCTAGGTGGTACGCGCGTCGACGTCCAAGGTCTAACGATATTCGTGGACACAAATTCGTTTGACGTTGAGCCCAAGATGTTGACTAGATTAGAGCTTTGAAAGTATTTGCCGTAAACCGTAGGCCTTCGCGTTTATGAGATCGCTGCTAGTAATGTAGTTAAGGATCTAAACGACGCGAAGTTTAACATAACCAGATCTTTTCCTAGGTTTTACTCTTTAGAATCCTTGTTAGTGGGCTTGCTTTGCGGAGATTTTGCCCCGGCAGGGCATGCGATGTACCAAATCGAGAAAGCAATGGCCAGCAGAACCATAAAAATCCACATCACAAGTTTAAACAAAAGAACAAAGATAATCCCCGCTATCAGCGATATAATCGACGCTCTCTCAGGGTGTTCCTGAATCCATATACGCAAAGCAGTAAACCTTTCTCTGACCAGCTCTTCGTACTCTTCTCTAGTGCGCTTCCGTATGTTTTCTACAAGCTTTGCGGCCATTTGCACCTTTTAAGTTATCCGACAACAGAGGTCTAAGCAGTTTACTACAAGCCAAATTAAATTCAACGTTTTTAGGTTATTACTTGGACAATTGTTAATATAGGTTAAAGCGCCTAAACACTCTCCAGCCGGCACCTAAGCTTCATAACGGACTGACAAGAACAAAGCCCTTTTAAAAGCATCACCCCGGGCAGGCGACAACAGATTAAAATATAAGTATAAGCTTGACAGGCATTGGGAGGCTGCCGCATGGAAGTCGTTCTAGTAAACCCGGAGATTCCCCAAAACACCGGTTCTATCGCCAGGACCTGTGCCGCCACCTGCACCCCGCTTCACTTGGTCGGTAAACTTGGCTTTGATATCTCAGAAAAAGCTGTCAGACGAGCCGGACTTGATTACTGGCCGTACGTTAAACTGACATACCACCACTCATGGGAAGATTATCTTCAAAACTCCAAGCCTGCTAGGCTCTGGCTTCTTTCAAAACACGGAAAAAGAAACTACTACGACGCCCGATTTGAAGCTGGGGATGCCCTGGTTTTCGGCAGCGAGACCAAAGGCTTGGGCAAAACGTTCTTAAGCCATTACCCAAGTGAACAGATTTTACGCATTCCAATGAGCTCCCCGTATGTGAGAAGTCTTAACCTCAGTAATGCAGTCGCCATTGTCCTCTACGAAGCACTGCGGCAACTGGAGGCGGTCTAACAACAGTGCCCGTTTCTATCCCCGATCACAGCCGGAAAAGCTGCTTGACAGTTCTTCCCACAGTTTCTCCAGCGCCAAAATACGGTGCGTCTTGAAGGTCGGTCCCTTCTCTTTAAGCTCCGCCAGCGTGCGCCCGTATCCCTGTACGACAAAAACACTGTCATAGCCAAAGCCTCCTCTGCCGGAGGGGTAACGGGCTATTTCTCCTTTAAGCTCGCCCGAGGCCTCCATATATTTCCCATTACCAAGCACAAGCACCAACACACATACAAAGCGGGCCGTTCGATCCACCCGGCCTTTCCGAGACTCGAGCTGCTCCAAATCAGAGAGAAGTTTGTCGATATTATTCGCCGTAACAGCCCGAGCTCCGGCATAGCGCGCGGAATAAATCCCCGGCGCATCGTTCAGCGCCGTAACTTCCAATCCAGTGTCATCACCCAATGACGGAATCTTGCTCCAGTCATGAAAGGCCTGAGCCTTGAGCAGCGCGTTTTCGCGGTACGTACCGCCGGTTTCTTCCACTAGCGGGTAAGGGCCAAGAGGGGAGTCAATCCCGGCTTCAGAATATAGCCCTTCAACCAAGTCCGCCGGAAAAAGCACCTTAACGCCAAATAAAGAAGAAGCGGTGCTCAACTCTTTGAATTTTTCGCGATTGGTAGAGGCAAACAAGACTGGATTCATAATTTTTAATTGCTTATTTAAGGCCTACAGCTGAACAAAACCATGCGGCGATCCGTTCTCTTATGGGCCAAGTCAGAACGTTCTATAAATCTAGCTTCAACGACCAGATATTTAAGCTTAGCAGCTCCATTTTTCAGCAAGTCATTTAGGAAGCTCTCCCGCGACAAATAAAAATGGCGGTTTTTCTCAGCGCCTAAAGGCTGATTTTCACACTGCACGCTTGAGGCCTTAGGCGGAGCCAAGCGAACCCTGCGATTCAGATAAAACAACACTGGATCAAAGAGCTCATCCTGCGTAGTCCGGATAACGGTCAGTTCCCCCAAGCGTTGATTAATCTCAGCGGCAACCATCTTGAAGCCCTTCAGCTCTGCCTTAATACCGCGGCCGAAAGCTATTATTGAAGTCAGCATGGCGACCACCGTGAGCCACCCTGCTATATAAAGGGGAAGGCCGGAATAACGGCGTCTATAAAGCAGATAAAAAAGCATACAGACCAGCAACAAACATTGGGCCATCCAAGCCTTAGCCTGCAGCCAGAAAAGTCCCGGCCTGAATAAATCCAGCTTATTCTCCAGATACAAAGAGACGGCCTCAAGTTTAATACACTGAAGCGCCAGCACCAACAGTAACGCCAGAGCCGCTGCCGCACCGGAAGCTTTTGCAGCCAGGCCGGAGATCTCTCCCCTTAGCCTTTCACTTCGCGTGCTAAGCCAATCCTGTAAGGCCGAGGTTAAATAAAGGCTCATGGCTGGGTAAAGCGGTAACAAATACGAGTGGCGCTTGCCCGAGGCCAACGAGAAAAAAACAAACCCCACCCCAAACCATATCAAATAAAGATGGCGCATCAGGGCCAACCTGGCACATGGATGCATCTCCATCGCCGCCTTGCTTGCCCGAGAGGCAGGCTGCAAACACTCAGGCCAAAAGAGCCGCGCTTCTCTTATGACAAAAAAGACAAAAAGCAAAGACCATGGGCAGGCACTCCGTAGGAAGGACGGCACGTAGAACCAAGGACTTTCGCTGTTTACGTCAGCTCCGCCGATAAAGCGGTCGAGGTTTTCAAAAAGAAGCTGCCGGCCCCAAAAAGCAGCACCCCAATTATATGCCGCCCATGCATACCAAGGAAGCACAAGAGCCATAAAGCAAAACCAACCCCAGTTCGGCCGGCTCATGATCAAAAAAGCCTTTTTAACCCCGCTTAACCACGCCAGCCAGACAAAACACACCAAGGCCGGCAAGACAAGGCCAAGCGGCCCTTTCGCCAACACCGCTAGAGCGCACCACAGGTAAAACATGGCAAGGCTTCGCTTGCCAACTACGTTTTCTTCTGAGTACCCGGAAAAGATATGCCGCCCCAAGCTTCGGCTGATGGTCAACAGAGCAAGGTTGATAAAGAACGCCGCGGTCATATCCACCCGCGAGTCAAGGGCTAAATTGGCAAAGCCATATGTAGTGGATAGGATGAATACCGCCCCGAGCCCGATTAATGGTGACTTACTCTTTGCCTGGCGGGCAAGCTCTCCGGCTTCCATTATCACTAAACCCAAGAGAAGCGTTGCAAAAAACAAAGACGGGAGCCTAACAATGAATTCATCCACTTGGTCAGCAACTTTGGCGGCTACCGCTGCTACCCAGTGGTAGAGAGGAGGTTTGGACGGAATTAAGCCATTACGAGTTGGAAGAAACCACCGGCCCTCACGCACCATAACCTGCACGACATGCGCCTCTCGGGCTTCCGACGACCCTCCTATCGGAGCTAAACCCAAAAAAGGAAGTACGCTAACAAAATAGAGGAGCGCCAAATATACTGCGGCGGAGACAAAATCAGAACGCGTTTTAATATTCAACCGAATCAACGCAGGCAAAAAAGACTTCGACAGCCCAAATTTTTCAGGACCAGCCCCCAAAGACAATACTGAGGATCATAATGCCTGCCACTAGAAAAGCTATGACCTCAAATCCGCTCATTCTATGTGATCACTCCCAACCGGTATGCGGCTATGCTTAGTAGCCTTAAGCTAGCGAGAAAGCAAGACTCTGGGAAGACGAAAAAAAATCAGGCAATACCGGCAGAAATCCGGGGAATTGGCATTAGAGCCCTTCCGGAAATTAAATTTCGCGATACGTTCCAGATAAATCAGATAGTTCTAAAACGCCGGTATCGTTCCTTTGACGCCGTACTGATAAATGCCGAAAAAAAAAGGGCGGCCACTGTTTCGACCGCCCCCCTATTGAAGGAACTCCTCTGAAAATAATGGCCGGGCTAGTTGATAGCCCCTATTAAAGCTACTCTTTGAGCTCCATCCAACCGCTTCCTGTTTATACTGACTCTCCGTCTCTGGGCCCCCCGTCGGCGAATACTCATATGGTCGCCGGCCTTCGGCTCCAGTTCAGCCAACTTAGAAGAGAGCATCCCAAAGCTTTCCTTGGCAGCTTTAAGCTCATTTTGAAGGGCCTCCAGAGCTTTCTTCTTCACTCTAGAAATATGACAGCGGCTATACCCCAGTA
>Ga0129299_1000634_pt1 | contig 22712 bp, 17 predicted proteins | sample ConPoolayeCmetaG_FD_94477 | JGI IMG/M metagenome (GOLD analysis project Ga0129299, IMG submission 94477) | Hot spring microbial mat communities from California, USA to study Microbial Dark Matter (Phase II) - Cone Pool mat layer C metaG ...
GCCTAAAGTTCTTGATTCTGCTAAAATTAAAGAGATGAACGCCGGTGCGACAGCAGGTTGCTTTCGCAGTTAGTTTGTCGCGCCCAAAAAACAAACTTGGTATAACGATTATTTTCGAAGGAGGAATCAATGGAGATTAAAACTGTAGGTGTGATTGGTTGTGGTTTGATGGGGAGTGGCATTGCGGAAATTGCGGCGCGCCGTGGCTATAACGTCATCGTGCGCGAGGTCAACGATGATTTGCTGAAGAAAGGTCTGGAACGTGTCCAGAGTTCGATGGCGCGCGGTGTGGAAAAAGGCAAATTGAGCGCGGCGGATCGCGACGCCGCCCTCGCGCGCATCAAGGGCACAACGGCGTGGAAAGATTTAGAGCCCGCCGATTTGGTGGTCGAAGCGGCCATCGAGAATCTTGAATTGAAGAAAAACATCTTCAAAGAACTCGATGCCGTGACGCGACCTGAGGCGATTCTGGCATCCAACACCTCGTCACTTGCGGTGACCGAGATGGCAAGTGTCACGCGACGTCCCGACAAGGTGCTCGGTTTGCACTTTTTCAACCCGGTGCCGGTGATGCCGCTGCTGGAAATTGTGCGCACCTTTTTGACAAGTGAGGAGACATACCGCGTGGCGCGCGCGTGGGGCGAAGGGTTAGGTAAGACAGTGGTCGTCTCCAAAGACGCGCCGGGGTTTATCGTCAACGCGCTTCTCATTCCCTACGTGCTCGATGCGGTGCGGATGTACGAAAGTGGCTTTGCCTCAAAAGAAGATATTGACACCGCCATCAAACTGGGGCTGAACCATCCGATGGGACCGCTCACCCTTCTCGATTTTGTTGGTCTGGATACCACGCTCTTTATCGCCGATGAGATGTTCAAGGAAACCAAAGACCCACGCTTTGCCGCGCCGACACTGTTACGCCGAATGGTCACGGCGGGCTATCTGGGTCGCAAGAGCGGTCAAGGGTTTTACGATTACACGTAGAACGAAAAAGTAGTACGAACCGTTCAAGTACATCTATCGGTTCAGGTTATCTATTCGCCTGATAGCACCCTTGGTGGTGAGATGAAAACTGGTGGTGGTCGGCGGTAACGCGGCGTCGTAGAAAATCGCTATGGCAACACAGCGACCGAGTCTATCAGCGGTCATTCTTCTATGCCACGACGGTTGTCTGTCGGCGGTAGGGGTCAGGAGGAAAAAATGCAAAACAAAGGTATGCTCATCGTTGCAGGCTGTGTGGTACTGCTATGCCTGTGTCTTGGTGTTGCCGGCGCGGCGGTCTTCGATGTGCCGGGCAGAGTCGCCGAGTTAAGTCGCAGTTTAGGTGGCAATGCAGGAATATCTGACCCAACACTCTCTCCATCAACGGGTGCTGCCACGCGCGCACCGGCGACGCCTGCCGGTGCACCCACGCCCACGCGTGTCGTTGCGGCGCCAACCAGCCCGGTGGTGAGTACGCCGACGGCGCAGAATCCGCTGGCGAATTTTCTGAGTAAAGCCAAAACCGCGAACAAGTATCGCATCGAGTTCGTCTGGATCTTTGGGAGTACGGAGAAAGGCAACTATCAAGAGGTGACCTTCTTCAATATGACGGGTCAGGTGGACGGCAAGAATTCGTACCTCTCTTCAAAAGGTGGCTTGCTGGGGATGCTGGGCAGCGATCAAAACGCCACTATCGAGTTTATCCAGGCGGATGGCAAGTCGTACGTGCGAGGTCTGTCGTTGTTTGGAATGGCAGATCCTAAACAGTGGTATGTCACCGATGACTCGATGGCGTCCACTGTCCGGGATTTTGCCGATCCTGACGAATTTATGGACTATAGCGGTGGCGCGCCTGGCGACTTTAAAAAAGTACGCACCGAAGTCCTCGAGGATCAATCGTGCGAGGTGTGGCTGTACGATTTCAAGGGCGCGCTGGTGGGGGGAGTGGGATCTCTCCTGAGTATGGCGAAGGACCAGGGTGATCTCTCAGTGATTACCGTGGGTCAAACCAGTGTGTGGTTGTGTGCGGATGGCTTTATCCGCAAGTGGATGTTCGAGTTGCGCGGGCACGATGCGAAGAATCCCAACGAAAAAGGCGCCATCATTATGACGGCGCGGATGTGGGACTATAACAATCCCGCCATCACCGTGACCGCACCGCCAAATGCTAAACCGATGCCGGGTAGTAGATAACTCTCCACCAGAGCCAATTGCCTGATGAGCCAATGAACCAGGTGACACATACTCTGGTTCATTGGCTCATTGATTTATTGGTTCATTGTTTTACTGGGTTGCGCCGGTAAAGCGAAAGCCCTCTACCACCATTGCCGGCGCGATACGCGACGCGCCTCCCCAATCACTGTAAAGCAACTTGGTCTCGCGACTGATCGCGCGTACGTGGTTAAAGGCGTCGAGATAACTGGTGGTAAAGCGCAGATTCTTTAACGGTCGCGTCACCTGACCGTTCTCGATGAGGAAGGTGCCATCGCGCGTCATCCCCGTCACCAGTACTTTCATTGGATGTACAGGGCGCGTGTACCAAAAGCGGGTGACCCAGATGCCGCGTTCAATCTGTTTGAGCAGATCGGCTTTGCTTGTATCGCCGGGTGCCATCACGACGTGCATCGGATACGGTCCCATCGTGTTGGGCGCCGGCAACGAGTGGCCGGTGGACTGTTTGCCTTCGCGCTGAGCGGTAAGCGTATCGTACACGACGCCGCGCGCGATACCGTTTTCGATCAAAGTCACCTTTTGTTTGGGCACACCTTCAAAGTCGAACGGCAGGGGAATCGTCGCGGGGTCACAGCCGTCATCCCAAATCGTGATGCGCGGGTCCATCACGCGTTCGCCGAGTCGGCCTTTCATAAATGAACGTTCTTCTTGCAACGCTTGCGCGGTGAAACTGAGCATCGCAAAAAAGTTGAGTATATCGAACACGGCATACTCTTCCAGCAACACGGTGTACTCGCCGGGAGAGAGTGTCTCGGGATGACGCGAACGGAGAGCTTTGTCAATTGCTTCGTCCGCAAGTGCTTCGGCGTTGACACAGCGCGCATCCTGATGGGTAAACGCCGCATACCCCGAACTGGTCTCGGTCATCATCACGGTATTGATGTCGGCACAGGTGACAGGGTGATACGCGAATATACCGAGCGAGTTCGCCACGGCGATCTCGCTCACTGTTGTGGAGAACGCGCCCGCCGCAATCACATTGCGCGCGCGGGCTTTTTTGCAAAACACGTTCACCACCTGCGCGCGTTGCTCGGGGGTAAAACTCGCGGTGGCCTCGATGAATGCTTCAACGGGTCGAATCGGTTGGGGACCGGGGAGCGATACAAATTCGGGGTCTTCGTCTTGCGCCTGTGCGATCGCGCGCGCGGTCTCTACTGTACGCTGGAGTGCTTCGGGGGAAAGATCGTTGGACGAGGCAACTCCAATCTTTTTGCCGTACACGACGCGCACGCGCACCTCGGTATCACTTTCGGCAACGTTTTGATGTATGGTTGAATTGGCAAAGCGCGTGAGGGCTGAATCGGTTACACGCATCACCACCTCGGTCTGGGTGGCTTTGGAAATTCCCAGAATGTGACTCGTGATTTCGCGGATTTTGTTTTCGCCTAGCATAGTGACCTCGGTTTCAGGTTTTGTGGTTTCGGGTTTCAGGTTTCAGGTTTTATGGTTTCAGTTTGTTTACGTTTCACTTGAACCTGAAACTTGTAACCTGAAACTCACTTGATGACTCCTACGCGTACATTGCGAAAGCGTGCGGGCGCGGCGCCGTGACCGGTGTGTGCAATCTGGGGCGGTTGTCCTTTACCACAATTGGGGGTGCCCCAGACGATCCACGACTTGTCGTTACACACGGCATCGCACGAGCGCCAGAATTCGGGCGTGATGCCGGTATAGGTCGCGTTCTTTAACATTCGCGTCTTTTTCCCTTTTTTGATTTCCCACGCGATCTCGGTGCCGAACTGAAAGTTGAGTCGCTTGTCATCAATGCTCCACGAACGATTGGTTTCCATCCAGATGCCCTCGTCCGTATCGGCAATCAAATCGTTCACATCCCACGTGCCGGGGAGCAGGTTGATGTTGGTCATTCGAATAATCGGTGGGCGCGCCCAGCCATCGGCACGCATCGTACCGTTCGAGCGCCCCAGCCCAAGTTGATGCGCGGTCTCGCGACTGGTGAGATAACCGACGAAGATGCCGTTGCGGACAATGTCGGTACGCTGGGCAGGCACACCTTCATCATCGAAACCAAAAGTGCCCAGTCCGCCGGGCACCGTCGCGTCGGCAACGATGTTGACGACTTCGGAGCCGTAGCGAAAGCGTCCCAGTTTTTCCGGGGTGAGGAACGAGGTGCCCGCGTACGCCGCTTCGCTGCCGAGCACCCGATCCAGTTCGATAGGATGTCCGCACGATTCGTGAATCTGCAGCGCGAGTTGGGAACTGTCGAGAATGATGGTCGTGGCATCGTAACTGGGGCATTGATCGGCAGTGAGGAGGGCGACGGCTTGTTCTGCCACGCGCGGCGCGTTCTCGACCAGATTCTGTTCGAGGATGAACTCGTACCCGCGCGTCTGTTGATGCCGTCCCACCGAATTGGGGTACGAACGCACCTGCACCTCGCCGGTTTGCCAATCGGTCGCGAGCGCGACGATGCCACAACCGCTCTCGATGATTTCTTGATTGATGAGACTGTCTTCGGTCGAGGCAAAGAGTTTGTCTTCGCGCACGAACGCCATTTCGGCGCGCGTGACCTTGACGCCGGCGACGCGCCGCATTGCTTCGTCCGCGCGCAACAGCAAATCAATCTTGGCGTTTAGCGGGACTGTGAACGGATTGATCTTGACGGGGGTCGCGTACGATTCTCTGATGCTGATAGGATCACCCAGATGCACATCGTGAGTCTTGACGAGTGCGCTGGCTTTGGCGATGGCTACCGCGCGCGCCACCGTGTGCTCTACTTCGCGCGCCTCCACGCGCGCCGTGGCGGCAAAGCCCCACGCACCGTTGACGATGACGCGTACACCTATGCCTTGCGTTTCGTCTTGCTGAATCACCTCCACTTTGCCGTTTTTGACGGCAATCCGTTGGGTGTCGCGTGCCACCACGCGCACATCGGCATACGTTGCGCCGCGCAGTTGCGCAAAGTTTAACGCGCGAGCCGCAATGTCTTTCATTCTTCCTCCTTAATGAAATAATGAACGCTGATAGACGACGGCTGACCGCCGCGTAACTCAGATGGTCTGACGCGCGCGTACCTCGGGATTCACTGGATAGGGCAACGGTTCGCCGCGTACACCGGCGAGCAGGTTCTGCGCTGCCAGCATTGCCATTTTCGTACGGGTCGCGACCGACGCGCTGGCAATGTGCGGTGTGATGATGCAGTTGTCGAGTGCCAAGAGTGGATCGTCCAGCGGAATCGGTTCGGGATCGGTCACATCGAGTGCGGCGCCGGCAATCACGCCCTCGCGTAACGCGTTGTACAGCGCCACCTGGTCCACGATCGGTCCGCGCGCAGTGTTGATGAGAATGGCAGTCTTTTTCATCTTGCGTAGCGTCTCGGCATTGATGAGATGCCGCGTCGTGTCGGTGAGTGGTGTATGCAGGCTGAGAAAATCCGCCTCCCGGACAACGGTATCCAGATCGGCATAGATGAGGCCGAGTTGCTCTTCTGCCTCTGGGTTGCGTTGTAGATCGTAGTAGAGTATGCGCATCTCAAAGCCGCGCGCGCGTCTGGCTACCGCCGTACCGATGCGTCCCAGTCCGATCAGTCCGAGTGTGGCACCAAAGACATCGTGCCCCAACAACGTGGTCAGTCCCCACGTTTTCCATTTGCCCGCGCGGGTATAGCGTTCCCCTTCGACGATCCGACGCGCGGCGGCAAGGAGTAAGGCAAACGCAAAATCGGCGGTGGTCTCGGTCAATACGCCCGGTGTATTGCCGACGGCGATGCCGCGCTGGGTGGCGGCGGGAACATCAATGTTGTCGTAGCCGACAGCGCAATTGCTAATCACTCGCAAGCGCGGCGCGTGATCCATCACTGCTGCATCCATCTTGTCGGTGAGGAGGCACAACACACCTTCTACCTCGCGCACCTTGTCGAGTAATATCTGACGTGGTGGGGGCAATTCATCTTGCCACACTTCGGCATCACAGACTGGCAGAATGAGGTCGAGTGCCGGTTGGGGTAAACGGCGAGTGATAAAGACGCGCGGTCGCATATCTACTCCTTCGTTCGGGATGTAAGTCTATTTTACAACAAAACTTGGTATAGGCAAGAACGCACTTGGGGCGGGTATTTCAGTTTGGGGGCAAGTTTCTCAGCCCACGTTTTGCACTTTTGCAAACGCATAGCCCCCCGTCCTCCCCTTCTCCCCGCGTCGCGGGGAGAGAAGGGGGCAGGGGGATGAGAGGGGATTACTCAAGGAGAAGGACAGGGAGGAGGCGGACGGCGCAGCCGACCGCCTCCTCCCCAATGGTATAAAAAAGCGGAACGCGTCCTCAAGACGCGTTCCGCTGATGGGTGGCTATTTTTCGCGCAGGTGAAAGCCCGCAATCTTCCATGTTCCACCAACCTGAGCGAGCACGAGTTCCAGAGTCCCTTCACGGTTTCCCACAAAAGTTACCGTGCCTTCCAGTTCTCCTTGATCGCCAGAGACGTTCCGCGATGAGTAGGACCAGCGGGTGGGGAACACGCGACCGTTTCGGATGATGTTCGCCAAACCCTGTGGATTTTTCAACTCTTGCTGTAAGGCCGGCGTGCACAGGCTGTAGGCACGCGTGTAATCCTCGTTCTTCAAGGCGGTCATAAACTCATCGCCGGCTTCGGCGATAGGTTGAGTCGCGCCGATACCAAAGACTGCTGCCAGAGCAATCACGCCAACGCAAGCCAGACACAAGACCAACAAGACTCCCACGACGAGCAACAGTATTTTGTTCATTTTGTCCTCCTGCCACCCAGCGTAACACAGATAGCGTGTTGTGTCAATGGGGGGTTCCAGCGCCACAGACAATTTTTAAGATAGGGACGTTTAACGCGAATGGCGCGTTGAGGAGTGAGTCCCCCCTGTCCTCACTCCCTTCTCCCCTACGCGAAGACCAGTTTCTGTTGTTGCTGCAATTTCAATTACCCTTAACACGATTAGGACTTGTTTTTGACCTACTCCCTACCATCGCTTGATATAATGAATGATGGACAAACTCATTTTTCGAATCGAGGACAAAATGGCAAGAACAATGGTCACTCTGGATGCAAACGAAGCCGCCGCGTACATCGCGCATCACGTCAGCGAAGTGATTGCGATCTACCCGATTACGCCGTCGTCCACAATGGGCGAGTGGGCGGATCAATGGTCGGCGGAAGGCAAGACGAACATTTGGGGTACGGTGCCGCTCGTCGTCGAGATGCAAAGCGAAGGCGGCGCGGCAGGCGCAGTGCACGGCGCACTGCAAACCGGCTCACTCTGCACGACATTTACCGCAAGTCAAGGTTTGCTCCTGATGATTCCGAATATGTACAAAATCGCCGGCGAACTGACGCCGACCGTGTTTCACGTCAGCGCGCGTACGCTCGCGTGCCACGCGCTTTCGATCTTTGGTGACCATAGCGATGTGATGTCGGTGCGGCAGACCGGCTTTGCGCTACTGGCTTCGGGATCGGTGCAAGAAGTGATGGATCTGGCACTGATTGCGCATGCCGCCACGCTGGAAGCGCGCGTGCCCTTTTTGCACTTTTTCGATGGCTTTCGCACCTCCGCCGAGGTGATGAAAGTGGAACAATTATCCGAAGACGATATTCGCGCGATGATAGACCAGGAACTGGTCCACGCGCATCGCGCGCGCGCAATGACCCCCGATAAACCTGTGCTGCGCGGCACGGCTCAAAATCCCGATGTGTATTTTCAAGGGCGAGAAGCCGTCAACCCGTTCTACCTCAAGACGCCGGAAATCGTCCAGAAGACGATGGACAAGTTCGCGCGCTTGGTCGGACGGCAGTATCACCTGTTCGATTATGTCGGCGCGCCCGATGCGGAACGCGTCATTGTGATTATGTGTTCGGGCGGCGAGGTCGCGCACGAGACCGTCGAATATCTGACCGCGCGCGGCGAAAAAGTTGGCGTCGTCAAAGTGCACCTGTATCGTCCCTTCTCGGTCTCTCACTTTGTGAACGCATTGCCCGCGACGGTGCAAGCGATTGCGGTGATGGATCGCACCAAAGAACCCGGCGCGATTGGCGAGCCGCTGTACGAAGATGTGGTGACCGCACTCGCCGAAGCGCGTCGAACAACGCAGGACGGCCGCCCCATCCGCGTTATCGGCGGACGCTATGGCCTGGCATCGAAAGAATTTACGCCCGCGATGGTCAAAGCCATCTTCGATGAACTGAAGAAAGAGCAACCCAAGAACCACTTTACGATTGGCATCACCGATGATGTCACGCACACCAGTCTGGCATACGATCCCACCTTCTCGACCGAGAGCAAGGATATGGTGCGCGCGCTCTTTTACGGTCTGGGTGCAGACGGTACGGTCGGCGCTAACAAAAACTCGATCAAGATCATCGGTGAGGATACCGACAATTACGCGCAAGGGTACTTTGTGTACGACTCGAAGAAATCCGGACAGATGACTACTTCGCACTTGCGCTTTGGGCCACGCCCGATTCGCTCCTCGTATCTCGTCTCGTCGGCGAATTTCGTCGCCTGTCACCAGTTCTCCTTTGTGGAACGCTACGATGTGTTGGCGGCAGCAGAGCCGGGCGCGGTCTTTCTCCTCAACGCGCCCTATGGTCCCGATGAGGTGTGGGATCATCTGCCGCGTACGATGCAAAAACACATCGTCGAAAAACAACTCAAGTTCTATGTGATTGATGCGGTCAAAGTTGCCAAAGCCACCGGGATGGGCGAACGCATCAATACAATTATGCAGACCTGCTTTTTCGCCATCAGCGGTGTACTCCCGCGCGATCAAGCCATCGCTGCCATCAAGCACGCCATCGAAAAGACGTACGGCAAACGCGGCGAAGCAGTGGTGCAGAAAAACTTTGCCGCTGTGGATGCCGCGCTCGATAATCTGTTCGAGGTGAACTATCCTCGCCAGATCACCAGCACCTTTGACCTGCGTTCCCCGGTCCCCGATACGGCACCTGAATTTGTGCGCGAGGTGCTCGCGCCGATCATCATCGGTAAAGGCGACACACTGCCGGTGAGCAAGGTGCCGGTGGATGGCACTTTTCCGGTCGCCACAACTCGGTGGGAAAAACGCAACATCGCGATTGATATTCCGGTGTGGGACGAAAAGTTATGTATCCAGTGCGGCAAGTGCGTGCTGGTGTGTCCCCACGCGACCATCCGCGCCAAAGTGTATGACGAAAAATATCTCGCCCACGCGCCCAAGACCTTCAAGAGCGCGCCAGCGCGCTGGAAAGAATTTTCCAACCTGCGGTACACTTTGCAAGTCGCGCCCGAAGATTGTACCGGTTGCTCGCTGTGTGTGGAAAACTGTCCGGTCAAAGACAAGAGCGAACCCAAACGCAAAGCGATCAATATGATGCCGCAACTGCCGCTGCGCGCGCAGGAGGTCGAAAACTGGAATTTCTTCCTCACTTTGCCAGAGATGGATCGCTCCAAACTCAATGTGCAATTGGTCAAAGATGTGCAACTGCTCGAACCGCTGTTCGAGTTTTCGGGCGCGTGCGCGGGGTGTGGTGAGACACCCTACGTCAAACTACTCAGCCAACTCTTTGGCGATCGGTTGTTGATTGCCAACGCGACCGGTTGTTCGTCCATCTACGGCGGTAACTTGCCCACGACGCCCTACTGTGTGAACAAAGACGGTTGCGGTCCCACCTGGTCCAACTCGCTCTTCGAAGACAATGCCGAGTTCGGATTCGGTTTTCGCCTGACGCTCGACAAATGTCTGGAATATGCGCGCGAATTGTTGCCCCGCGTTGCAAGTATCGTGGGGAGTGAGTTGGTGGACGCGCTGCTCAATGCCGATCAATCTACCGAAGCCGGCATCGCGCTGCAACGTGGACGCGTCAAGTTGCTCAAACAACACCTGCAAAACGATCCCTCGCCGGTAGCGCAAGAATTACTGACCATCGCCGACGTGCTGGTCAAGAAGAGCGTATGGATTCTGGGCGGCGACGGCTGGGCCTACGATATTGGCTATGGCGGCTTGGATCACGTGTTGGCTTCAGGACGTAACGTCAATGTGCTTGTGTTGGATACGGAGGTGTATTCGAACACGGGTGGGCAGATGTCCAAAGCCACGCCGCGCGGTGCGGTGGCGCGCTTTGCCGCCGCCGGCAAGCCACTGCCGAAAAAAGACCTCGCGATGATCGCGATGACGTACGGTAACATCTACGTCGCACGCGTGGCGATGGGCGCGAACGATGCGCAAACCATCAAGGCATTCCTCGAAGCAGAAGCGTACGACGGTCCCTCACTCATTATCGCCTATTCGCACTGCATCGCGCACGGGATTGATATGGCAAAGGGAATGGAGCAGCAGAAACTTGCTGTGCAAACCGGCTATTGGCCCCTCATTCGCTTCAATCCCAATCTGGCGAAGGAAGGCAAGAACCCACTAATTCTCGATTCCAAACCACCGTCACTTCCGCTCGAAAAGTACGTCTATAACGAAACGCGCTATACGCAACTGATGCAGGTCAACGAAGAAGCCGCCGAGCATCTCCTGAAACTCGCGCAAGAGGATGTGTACAGGCGGTGGAAGATGTACGAAAACTGGGCGAATGCGCCGGTGTAAGATGGTTTCAGATGCAAGGTTTTCTGTTACAGGTTTCGGCTTCCAGATGGCGGTACGCTAGCAAACTAGGTAACCAAAGTTTTTTCCGCTTAGTTGGGGCGAAAGATTTTTCGCCCCAACAGGATAATTAAGCCGTCCTATCCCTCGCGAAATACCCCCCACCCCCTAACCCCTCCCCACGCCGCAGAACGGCGTGGGGAGGGAGAATCAGAGAGAGATGGGGTTGTGGGCGGGCGGCGCAGCCGCCCGCCCACAACCCCTCCTCCCAATCTCCCCCTGCTCTCTCTGCTTTGCGGGGAGAGCAGGGGACAGGGGGATGAGAGGGGTTGTTCCCGTAGAGGCGAAAGATTTTTTGCCCATACAACAAAGTGCTAACGCGCACCGTGACCTTCCAGAGGCGGAAAAGACTTTTGCCTACCTATAGTGGCGGCAAGCCGGAAAACCTGAAACTTGAAACCTGAAACTTTCAACTCTGGAGATCACTATGGCTGACCTGACCACCACCTATCTCGGTTTGCAACTCAAAAATCCGATTGTGCCATCGTCGTCGCCGTTGACACAGAAGGTAGATACAATCAAACGTCTGGAAGATGCCGGCGCTGCCGCTGTGGTCTTGCACTCGCTCTTTGAAGAGCAGATTATGCAAGAGAGCAATCTGCTCGACCACTATCTCAACTATGGTACCGAGGGATACTGGGAAGCACTCTCGTTCTTTCCGGAGCAAAAAAGTTACCTCCTCGGCGCGGACGCGTACGTGGAACACATTCGCAAGGTCAAAGCCGCTGTTCAGATTCCGGTGATTGCAAGTCTCAACGGTGTTTCGACCGGCGGTTGGCTCAAGTACGCGCAACGCATCGAACAAGCCGGCGCAGACGCGCTGGAACTGAATATGTACTACCTCGCGGCGGATGCGCGTCAGAGTGGCGTGGACGTTGAGACGATGTACCTTGAATTGGTACGCGTGTTGCGCGCCAGTATCCGTATTCCCATTGCGGTCAAACTGGGTGCCGAGTTCACCGCGCTAGCGCATTTTGTCAAGCAACTCGATCAAATCGGGGTGAATGGGATTGTGTTGTTCAACCGCTTTTACCAACCCGATTTCAATCTGGATGAACTGGAAGTCGAATCTACGCTCGATCTCAGCCAGCCGTACGAATTGCGTTCACGCTTGCGCTGGGTCGCGCTTCTCTATGGACAGATTCGTGCGGATCTGGCCATCACTGGTGGAGTGCACTCGGCAACAGACGTGCTCAAATGTATGATGGCCGGCGCGCGCGTCGCGATGATGGCGTCCGCGCTCCTCCAACACGGTCCCGAGCATCTTCGCACTGTGTTGGATGAGATGCTTCGATGGATGGAAGAGCACGAGTACGAATCGGTGCGTCAAATGCAGGGAAGTATGAGCCAGAAATCAGTACCATATCCTGCGGCTCTGGAACGCGCCAACTATATCAAAGTGTTGCAATCGTACCGTCCAGCGATCTAACCACATTGACAGGTGCGGTGTATCCTTTGCCCGTTCAGATAGCCATCTGGACGGGCGTTTACTTTTTTCTGCGATTCGATTTTGGGACAATTTGTGGTATACTGATTGCAAAGTAACCACGCAAAAGTTTTTCCGCTTCGTTGGGGTGAAAGATTTTTCGCCCCAACAGGATAATTATCAAGCGGTCTAAATTTCGAGGTGACCTGTGTCTATGCCGCTTTTTCCTATCACGCGCCTGCGCCGTCTGCGCGCGAGCGCGGCGCTGCGCGCTCTGGTGCGCGAAACTGAACTGAACATGCGCGATCTCATCTATCCGCTCTTCATCGTCGAAGGTGTAAACCTGCAACAAGAAATCGGCGCGATGCCCGGGCAATTTCGCTGGTCGGTGGATCGGCTGCCGCGCATCGTCGAAAAAATCATCGCGGCGAAGATTCCGGCGGTGCTTCTCTTCGGCGTACTCGAACCCTCCAGCAAAGACGAACTGGGCAGCGCGTCGTGGAACGACAACGGCATTGTCCAGCAAGCGATTCGCGCCATCAAACGCCTTGCGCCAGAACTTGTCGTCATTACCGATGTATGCCTGTGCGAGTACACTTCGCACGGACATTGCGGCGTGGTGCGAGACGGACGCGTGCTAAACGATGCAACACTCGAACTCCTTGCGCGGCAAGCGGTGAGCCATGCGCGCGCCGGCGCGGACATCGTTGCGCCATCCGATATGATGGATGGACGCGTCGCGGCGATTCGTACCGCGCTCGATCGCGAAGGGTTCACCGATACGCCGATTCTCGCGTACGCCGCGAAATTTGCGAGCGGATTCTATGGTCCCTTCCGCGAAGCCGCCGCGTCCGCGCCGCAATTCGGCGACCGCCGCGCGTATCAGATGGATGCGGCGAACGCGCGCGAGGCGCTGCGCGAAATCGAACTCGACATTGCGGAAGGCGCAGACCTGGTGATGGTGAAACCCGCGCTGGCGTATCTCGATGTGATTGCGCGCGCGCGCGCGCGTTTCGATGTGCCGCTTGTCGCGTACAACGTTTCTGGCGAATACTCGATGGTAAAAGCGGCGGCGGCGAACGGCTGGATTGACGAACCGCGTATCGTTATGGAAATTCTCACCGCCATCAAACGCGCCGGCGCGGATGTGATTATCACGTATCACGCGCTTGATGTTGCACAGTGGATAGTGGATAGTGGATAGTGATCAGAAAATCTGACCACTGACCACTAACCACTAACCACTAACCACTAACCACTAACCACTTGAATCTATGAAAACAACAAACTCTCAACAACTCTTCTCCCGTGCGCAACAACTTTTCCCCGGCGGCGTAGATTCGCCGGTGCGCGCGTTTCGCGCGGTGGGTGGACAACCGCTCTTTATCGCGCGCGGCGCGGGCGCGTACCTCTACGATGTGGATGGCAATCGTTTCATTGATTACGTCCTCTCGTGGGGTCCGCTGATTCTGGGACACGCGCATCCGTGCATCGTTGCCGCGCTCGCTGATGCGGCTGCGCGCGGCACCAGTTTCGGCGCGCCCAGTCCACTCGAAATCGAACTCGCCGAGTTGATTCAAAAATTTCTGCCGAGTATCGAGATGATTCGCTTTGTCAACTCGGGCACCGAAGCGACGATGACCGCGCTGCGCCTCGCGCGCGCGTTCACGGGGCGCAACAAAATCGTCAAGTTCGAAGGATGTTATCACGGTCACGCCGATTTGTTGCTGGTGCAAGCCGGCTCTGGCGTCGCGACACTCGGTTTGCCAGATTCGCCCGGCGTGCCGCCTGCGACTGTTGCCGATACACTCGTCGCGCCGTACAACGATGCGGACGCGGTCGCGCGTTTGTTCGAACAGTATCCGCGCGACATTGCCGCTGTCATCGTCGAACCGGTTGCGGGGAATATGGGCGTGGTGCCGCCCGCGCGCGATTTTTTGCCGGCGTTGCGCGCGCTCACGCAAGCGTACGGCGCGCTGTTGATTTTCGACGAGGTGATGACCGGCTGGCGCGTGCATCGCGGCGGCGCGCAAACGCTCTACAACATCACGCCGGATTTGACGACACTCGGCAAAGTGATTGGCGGTGGCTTGCCGGTCGGCGCGTATGGCGGACGACGCGACGTGATGCAAATGGTCGCGCCCGCGGGTCCGATGTACCAAGCCGGCACACTCGCCGGCAATCCGCTCGCGATGACGGCGGGCATCGAAACGTTGAAAGAGTTGGAGCGCCCCGAAATCTGGGACGCGCTAGAGGCGCGCGCGGCAAAACTTGTCGCGGGATTGAACGCGGCGGCAGAAGAGGCGCGCGCGCGCGTTGTCACCCAGCGCGTCGGCACGATGTTCACGACATTCTTCGCGGATCGCGCGGTGACGAATTGGGCAAGCGCGAAAACAGCAGACACGAAAAAGTTTGGCGCGTATTTTCGCGCGATGCTGGAGCAAGGTGTGTATCTCGCGCCATCGCAGTTCGAAGCCGCGTTCCTTTCGACCGCGCACGGCGACGCGGAGATTGAGGCGACGGTGCATGCGGCGGCGCGCGCGTTTGGGAAAATTGGTGGACAGTAAAAACGAGATGCGCGCAGGTGTCTTCCGAGCGGCTCGCGATGGATTGCTGACGGGTTAGATGTTGTTTGCTAGATTGGAGTAGTCATGATGCGCCAGACATGCGTTGCTATTTTACTCGTCCTCGCGATATGCCCTACTGCGCTCTTTCTTTTTAGCGACATTGTATATGCCAAACCGATGCCAGTCATTTTCGATGTAAATGACACCAGCGACTTGGTAGACAACAATCTCGCTGATGGTATTTGCTACACCATAGGGGGAACCTGTACGCTTCGCGCTGCCATTATGCAGGCAAACGTGCTGGGGGGAATGAACACGATCAACGTGCCAGGTGGTGTTTATACTCTAACGCTTGGCGAACTTGTCATTCAAAGCGATGTGGTCATCAATGGTGCAGGTACGAGTTTGACAATCGTAAATGGCAATCAAATCGGGAGAGTGTTCCACGTATCCGACGGAACGTCACCCCTCATTTCAAAGTTAACAATCCAAAATGGAAATGCGCTATGCGGAGGTGGGGTTGCCAACAGCGGAACACTATGGCTTAGCGATACAGTTATCATCAGCAATAGCGTTACTGCTTGTGGTGGTGGCATTGATAATGCTGGAACTATGAGAATTACCGACTCGACTATTGCCGACAATGTGGCAAATGGTGTTAATGCCATTTGCGGTGGTATTTTGAATCGTGGTTATCTGGAGATCGCTAACACAACAGTCATCAACAACAAGGCAAAGACAGGTGGTGGAATATGCAATAGCGGAATCGGAGACTTGCAAATACTGACAATCGCTGGCAATACAGCAGAATATGGTGCCGGTATCTTCAACGCACATACGGGACAACTATCTGTCCACAGCAGTTTGATCTGGAAAAATATCGCGCAGGTTGCTGGAGGAGGAATAACCTCAGGAGGACAACTTTTCCTTTCGAATGTAACGATTAGCGACAACGTTGCACAATTGGCTGGAGGTGGCGTGGACAATGGAGGTTTAGCAAGAATAGTCAACGTTACTCTGGCAGGTAACGCTCTCACTCACACTTTGGGTGTTGGAGAGAATCTTTACAGTAGTTACAATCCTACCAGTTCTATTCAGGTTGCTAACACCATTATCGCTAAAGGCTCCCAGCGTGGAAATTGCGCCGTAGGGGTAGGGAATGGAATTATCTCCCTCGGGCACAACTTGAGCGATGATGATACCTGTAACCTGAATGCCTCTGGTGACGTTACCAACACTAATCCCTGGATTGGTCCGCTCCAGAATAACGGTGGAGCCACGTTCACTCATGCACTCTTGCCGCCCAGTCCTGCTATCAATGCTGGCAACAATCGCTATTGCCCGTTGTTCGATCAACGCGGTGTTCCCCGGCCGCAAGCCGACATTTGCGACATTGGCGCATACGAGTTTGTTTTCCCGTTCACACTTTATTTGCCAATCATCAGACGCTGATAACAAGGGCATTACGACAGTCTGACAAATGCAACCCATTCTTACCACTCTCCTCCACCAACGCGATTACGCTGCCATCACGCGCCGCGCGGAAAACGACAAGCGCGTCTTGAGCCAACTTATCGCGCTGACGCTGAGCGAAGATGATTTGATCGGCTGGCGCGCGGTCAAAGCGCTGGGACTGGCGAGCGCGGTCGTCGCGGCGCGCGATGCGGAATTTGTGCGCGGCATCTTGCGCCGCTTGCACTGGTCGGTCAACGATGAATCGGGGAGCATCGGCTGGCGCGCGCCGCAAGCGATGGGCGCGATCCTTGCCGCGTCGCCCGGCACATTCGCCGAATTCGCGCCCATCATCGCCTCCACGCTCGATGTGGAGGAGACGCATTTTTATCCGGGCGTGTTGTGGGCAATCGGCATCATCGCCGAGCATCATCGCGCGCGCGTCGAATTCGCGCTGCCACAGATTCGCGCGCTGTTGCGCGATGCCTCGTCGCAAACGCGCGCGATGGCGGCGTTTTGCCTGGGACGCTTGCGCGATACCGCATCGCGCGACGCGCTCGCGCAACTGCTGAGCGACGCGACGCCTGTGCAAGTGTTCCAGGACGATGAACTGTGCACGCGCACTGTTGGCGCGCTGGCGCGCGATGCGCTAGCCCGATGCGATGCGACGTGAGGGGGGGTACAGCCCTCCTTGTTGAGGCGAAAAATCTTTCGCTCCAGCCCAGCGGAAAAAACGTAATTACTCAGCCGTGTCATCCATCGCGAAAAGCCCCCCTTGCCCCCTCCCCACGCCGCTCTGCGGCGTGGGGAGGGGGAATCAAGGGCGGAGGAGTGGGCGGGCGGCTTCGCCGCCCGCCCACTCCTCCGCACCCATCTCCCCCTTCAACTCGTGGTATTGACTTTCGGGGATAGGTTGAGTATACTTTAGGCAAATTTGCAAAGGGAGGTGACAGATATGTTTTACTTTGACCCCTTGTATCTCGTCTTTGCTGCGCCCGCCTTGTTGCTGGCAATGTTCGCCCAGTGGAAAGTGAGTTCCACCTACGACAAGTATACCAAGATTCGCAATATGCGTAACGTCACAGGTGTCGAAGCCGCGCGCTATTTACTGCGGATGAACGGCTTGAATCTGAATGTCAATGGTACACCCGGCTATCTGACCGATCATTACGACCCGCGCGATAAATCGCTGTATCTGTCGCAGGGAGTTGCACAAACTCCTTCCGTCGCTTCGTTAGCGATTGTCGCGCACGAAGTTGGACACGCGGTTCAGGACGCGCAAGGGTATCTGCCGATGCGCTTGCGCGCGTTTCTGGTGATGCCGGCGAATTTGGGACCCTGGGTGGGGTATATCTTGTTCATCGTCGGTATCATCATCAATGCGTCGGGCTTGGTGTGGCTGGGTATTGCGGCGTTCTCACTGGGCTTGTTCTTTGCTCTCGCCACATTGCCCGTCGAATTCAATGCCAGTCGGCGAGCGTTGCAGATGCTACAAAACAGTGCGCTGGTCGGACCTGGTGAAGTGGACGCTGCGCGAGCCGTCCTGACTGCCGCCGCGCTGACGTACGTCGCGGCAGCGGCGCAGGTACTTTCCCAACTGTTGTACTATGTGTTCGTCGCGCTGAATCTCCGTCGCGACGAATAAACCCGCATCTCGAATTGATTGACCTGCTGAACCTTAACAAAAATGCCCTACGTGATTTTGTAACATCGTTGGGTACGCCTGCCTATCGCGCCGCGCAAATCGAACGGTGGGTGTATCGCGAACTCGTTACCGATTTTGCCGCGATGACCGATTTACCTGCCGATGTGCGCGCGCGATTGGCGACGTGTGCATACATCGGTGCGCCGCGCGTGCTGGCAGAACAAGCGTCTGTGGATGGCTTGACGTGCAAAGCCCTGTTCCAACTGAGCGACAAGGAGACCATCGAAGCCGTGCTGATGTTGTATCCGGACACTGCGCGGCGCACCGTTTGTATCTCACTTCAAGTCGGCTGTCCGATTGGCTGTCCGTTTTGCGCGACCGGTCAAGCCGGTTACGTGCGCAACCTCACGGCAGGCGAAATCGTCGCGCAGGTGCTGCATTTCGCACGCGCACTCAAGCCTGCCTCGCTGACCAACATCGTGCTGATGGGAATGGGGGAGCCGTTGTTGAACCCCTCCCTCTGGCAAGCCCTGGAATCCCTCACTGACCCAACGCGGTGTGGTATCGGTGCGCGCCGCATCACGCTTTCGACCGTCGGCGTGGTACCCGGCATCGAACGTCTGGCGCGCGAACATCCCCAGATCAATCTGGCGATCTCGCTCCACGCGCCGGACGATGCGCTGCGCGATGTGCTCGTGCCACTCAATCGCAAGTATCCCCTGAGCGAGGTGATGCGCGCGGCGCGCGCGTACGTCGCACAGACGCGGCGGCGCATCACGTTCGAGTACGCGTTGATGGATGGCATCAACGACACGCCGGAGCACGCGCGCGCGCTGGTTCACCTGTTGCGCGGTCTGCTGTGTCATATCAATCTGATTCCGCTGAATCCGACGCGCGCGTCGCCGTATCGGCGTTCGGCGGAGGCGCGCGTGCGCGCGTTCGAACGGATTCTGCGCGCGGCGCGTATCCCGACTACGTTGCGCGTGGAACGCGGCATCGAGATTGCGGCGGGGTGTGGACAGTTACGGCAAATTGACAATACGAAATGGAGACACAAGTAAAACATATGAAACTGAACAAACGAATATTTGTGATGATCGGTGTTGTATTCGTAGCAGCGCTTGTGTTGCTTACGTTGGCTATTTCCCAATGGACAACTCTGAACTCGAATGTCCAGAATATCGAAACGACTGTTGTACGGCGTGGCAATTTGGTTGCCTCGGTGAATGCCAGCGGTACGCTTGGTCCCGTGCGTGAAGCGCAACTGGCGTTTGGCACGACGGGTGCGCTGATCAAGTTAGAGGTCAAGCCGGGCGATCTGGTCCAAGCGGGGCAGATTGTTGCCGCGCTGGACACGCGCGAATTGGAATTGCAACTGGCTCAGGCAGAAGCCAGTTTGGTCGCCGCTCAAGCGCGGCTCGATCAACTCAAAAATCCTTCGCCGACGGATGTTGCCGCGGCGCAAGCCCAGTTGGCTTCGGCAGAAGCAGCACTGCTACAACTCAAGAATCCCAACCTGAACGATCTGTTGATGGCGAAAGCCGATCTGGAAAAAGCCGCCGCCGCGCTTGCGCGCGCTCAAGCCGATTATGATCGCGTTGGCGGCGCCTCGAATCCAATGATTGCGATGTTGCCACAAGCTTTGACATTGCAGCAGGCGACGCTGGACTATCAAAAAGCGCAAGCCGCTTTCAATGCACGTTTCAATCCCAGCGATAGCCAGCTCAAGCAAGCCCAGGCGGCTGTGGAGCAAGCGCGCGCCCAACTGGCGCGTCTCACCAATCCCAACCCCAACGATCTCAAGAGCGCGCAAGCCAGCGTGGATCAAGCGCGCGCCGCGCGCGATCTGGCACGCGTCCGCCTCGATTACGCCATCATCAAAGCCCCGTTCGATGGGATGGTCACGCGCGTGGATGTTGATCTCGGCTCGACGGTGTCGGCGGGACGGGCAGTGTTGGCGATTGCCGATGTGAGCGAGTATCGCGTCAAACTCAATATTGATGAGACCGATATTGCCAAAATCAAAGTGGGACAAGAAGTGACGATTAGTCTGGAGGCATATCCCGGCGTCAGCATCCCAGCCAGAGTCACCGAGGTTGCCTCAAACGCAACGATGGTACAAGGAGTGGTGAATTACGTGGTCACCGTATCGCTCAGTTCGAGTCAAGCAGTACCACTCAAACTGGGAATGACCACCGATGCCAACATTCTCATCGCGAATCGGGAGAATGTGTTGATTTTGTCGAATCGGGCGATTCGCGCGGCGGGTAACAGTCGGTATGTAACCATTTTGAATGAGGACAAGACCACGCAAGAAATCGAAGTCAAGACCGGGATGGCGAATGAGCAGGAAACGGAAATCGTCAGTGGCTTGAGAGAGGGTCAAGTAGCGATTATCCCACTGGTGCAACAAAATCCGCTCAACACCGGTTTTGGCACGCGCCGATAAACTGGAGTTGAACGATGAATCTGCTTGAAAGTATGCGGGTTGCCCTGCGCAGTTTGGGCGCCAACCGGTTACGCTCCACGCTGACGATGCTCGGTATCATCATCGGCGTCGGAGCAATCATTGCGTTGCTCTCGATTGGGCAAGGCGCGGGCGCGGCGATTACCGAGCAAGTACAGGGCATCGGCTCGAACTTGATTATCGTGCTGCCGGGCGCTGCGCCCCGCCCGGGTTCATCGGTCTCGGTGGCGGGGACGATCACCCTTGCCGATGCCAACGCGCTGGAAGATCGCGTGTGTTGCCCTTCGATTGCGGCGGTGGCTCCAGTGTATCAGCGTACAGCGCAAATTTCTAACAATCCCTACAACATCAACTCTCAAGTTGCCGGTGTCACGCCGACGTACGCGCGCATCCGCAATTGGTACGCGGCGTCCGGTCGCTTTATTGATGAGCGCGATCTGCAAACGGTCGCGCGCGTGGCAGTGCTTGGCAAATCCACCGCCAAAATGTTGTTTGGGAACGAAGACCCGGTCGGCAAGTCCATCAAGATCAATCGCATTCCCTTCAAAGTGATCGGGGTGATGGTAGAAAAGGGCGGTACGTCTATGTTTGGTGGCAATCAGGACGATATCGTGTTCGTACCCCTGACCACCGCGCAACAACGCTTGTTTCGGTCCGCCGCGCAAACCGCGCAAGGCGCGCTGCGCGTCAGTTCGGTTCTGGTCTCGGCCGTGAACGAAAAGGAAATTGATGCCGCGATGGCGCAAATCACGCAGGTCTTGCGCGAACGACACAAGATTCGCTATCAGCAGGATGACTTTACCGTGCTCAGTCAAAAAGACCTGCTCGGCGCGTTGAATCAAATCACGAATATTCTCACCCTCTTTCTCGCCGCGATCGCCGCGATTTCGTTGCTGGTCGGCGGGATTGGGATTATGAATATTATGCTCGTCTCGGTCACGGAACGCACGCGCGAAATCGGGCTTCGCAAAGCGGTGGGCGCGCGGCGTCACGACATCCTGCTGCAATTTCTCATCGAAGCCGTCACAATCAGTGTGCTGGGTGGCATCATTGGCATTCTGTTCGGCGCGACCGTTGGGATGGTGGTCAATACCACCGGGGTCATCAATACGACGCTTGACCCCTCTTCGGTTGTACTCGCGGTGGGGTTTTCGGTTGCGGTCGGTTTGTTCTTCGGCTTGTATCCGGCAGCTCGCGCGGCAAGTTTACACCCTATCGAAGCATTGCGTTACGAATGATTACAGAAAATCGGTGACGCGATGGGTATGATTAAACTTGCTCCCTCCATCCTCTCCGCCGATTTTGCGCGGCTGGGAGATCAAGTCAAAGAAGCCGAACGCGCTGGCGCGGATTACATTCACGTGGACGTGATGGACGGACACTTTGTGCCGAACATTACCATCGGGCCCGTCGTCGTTGCCGCGCTGCGTCCACACACGCGCTTGCCGCTCGATGTGCACCTGATGATCGAGCACCCCGAACGCTATGTGGGCGATTTTGCCGGTGCTGGCGCGGACATCATCACGGTCCAGCAAGAAGCGTGCGTGCATTTACATCGCGTCGTCGAACAGATCAAAGGGTTTAATAAAAAGGCGGGGGTTGCCATCAATCCCGCGACGCCGGTCGGTCTGCTCGAAGAAATTTTGCCGTACGTGGACCTGGTGCTGGTGATGACAGTCAATCCTGGCTTTGGTGGTCAGGTGTTCATCGAGACGATGCTACCGAAGATCGCGGCGATGCGTCGAATGATTGACGCGCGCGGCCTGGCGATTGAACTGGAGGTGGACGGGGGGATTAACACGGAGACCGCGCCGCGCGTCGTCCGCGCGGGCGCGCGCGTGCTGGTGGCAGGGAGCGCGGTCTTTAATCATCATACGCGCGTGGCAGAGGCGTTACAAACACTGCGCGCGGTGATCCAACAAAAAACCAGCGTTCTCGCAAGCGAGCCGCTGGTTCCGTGACACTCAACTCTTACTCAGTGTCTTTAAGCACTTGGCGCATACATTCAACCGTTGCTTTTTGCCTTGATACGTCACCGTGCGCCTGGTGATATTCGGCATAAAGCGTCGGTTGACCGCATTCATCGCATGGCTACGTCCGTGCCCATACAGGGGACCCTTGCCACAAATATCACATCGCTGAGCCATTGTTGCCTTCACCTCTTTCTAAAATTGCATTGACCGACAACAGGCACGATAATACCACAACTGTTCGCTTCATGCAAATTCGTTCACTGTACGGGTCGCCATCTGTGCAGTGCCTAAGGGTAAACGCATGGCAGAAGAAAATTATCTGGGACGAATCGAAATCTCCCCCAACGCGATTGCCAGTCTCGTTGGGCAA